>Ga0157375_10002730_pt1 | contig 15260 bp, 10 predicted proteins | sample M35metaG_FD_115311 | JGI IMG/M metagenome (GOLD analysis project Ga0157375, IMG submission 115311) | Miscanthus rhizosphere microbial communities from Kellogg Biological Station, Michigan, USA - M3-5 metaG | ecosystem: Host-associated > Plants > Roots > Rhizosphere > Soil | place: USA: Michigan...
AACTCCAGGCGCATGCCGGGAACCAGCGAAAGTCGACCAAAATGAAACCGGTTTTCGGCAAAGATCGCGCCATCGGTCGTCGTGCCGGTATTGAAGCGACGCAGCACACCACTCTCTGCATCAGGGGTTGCTCCGCGCTCGTCGGTGCGATCCTGCAAGGCGTGATAAAAATAGAGACCTCCGATGAAGGTGGAGGTGTCGTGCGCGAGCGTGTAATCATGGCGCAAACTCAATTCGGCGCCTTCTGTGTAATCCGCGCGATCTTGAATGTCGTTAGTGCTCGCGGCTGAGCCGGGTGCGGGGTTGGGATCAGGCGCGACGCCAAAACCGCCGCCGCGCTGCCGTTTGCTGAAGCGATCAAGGTAACCCCCGAAGGCCTTGAGATCGAGCTGTGTTTGCTCGGAGAAAATCTTCTGGTATTCAAGCATCCCGTAATAACGCTCCAGCCGGAAGCGATCGAAGAAGCGCGTCGTTACGTTGCGATCCACCTGATAGAGCGACGCGCCGGGCGTGAACACCTCGGTCAGGCCGCCCGGTTCGCCATGTTCTTCGTTGTAGAGATCAGCGGTTAGAATTAGTCGGCTGTCGTTAGTCAAATCATAAACCAGTTTGGCGCTGCCATTGTTCACCTCGTAATCGGCGTTCGTGCGGAAGCCGTCCCGCTGGCGGTGATCAAAGTATGCGTAGTAGCCAAACTGGCCGACAGTCCCATCGACGCTCGTGTAATTCTGATAGAGCCCGTCCGTCCCAAACAGATTCTTGGTGTAGAATTCAAACGGCACCTGGCGATTCGGCATCTTCATCACAAAATTCAGCGCGCCGCCGGGTTGCGGGCCAAAGCGCAGGGCCGCGCCCGCCCGGACAAACTCGATCTGCTCGACCGCATCGATAATTGGTGTGTAATGCGACTCGGGAAAACCGAATTGCTCATTCTTGATCGACACGCCGTCTTTCAGAACCTGCATGAACTCGCTGCGCTGAGAATCCAACCCGCGATAGCCAAAATTAACGATCGGCGAGGAAGGCTCCTCGCTCACAAGCAGACCGGGCGTGGTCGAGAGAGCCTCCCGGTAGTCGTTGTTCGCAATGCTCGGGAACTCCTCCGGTCTGACAAAGGATGTCTTCTTGCCGGAGTTGATCCGGGTTCCTTCGACCTCAGGAAGCGCCGGGTATTCTACCGGGACTTCGGTCCCCTTAACGACCAATTCCTCACTCTCGAAGGCCGTAACAAGGGCGAGAGTAGAAGTCCGATTCCAGTCGGATAACCACGGCTCATCTGCCGTCGCTCGCTTTGCGGTGCGTGCCTTCGAGGAAACTCGATGATTTTCGTCCTTGTCGTCCTCTCTTTCCTCGGCGCCGTTTTCATCGTCGGCGAGAGCTTCGCTGCTTAGCGGCTCTTGCGCGGTGTTCGTCTGAACAAAAAGAAAGCTGCACGAGAGCAGCGCCAAGGTCATGATTAGTCGCGATTTGTGTGGCATCGTGGGATAAGAATGAGTGTCGCGTTGAAAAGCAAGATAAATATTACATAAATGTAAGATTCATGCCTTGCCCACGTGACGTTTACCCGGAATGAAGATTCCTTATTTCGAAATTGCGGCCTTCACCAACCGACCTTTCGGCGGTAATCCCGCCGGCGTTTGTTTTTTGGAGGAGTGGCTGCCAGATGCACAGCTCCAGGCGCTCGCAGCGGAAAATAATCTGCCCGAAACCGCCTTCGTCATTCCGCGTGGAAACCGCTTCGATTTGCGCTGGATGACGCCATCAGTGGAAGTGGATCTTTGCGGTCACGCCACTCTCGCCGCCGCGCATGTCCTTTTTTATCACCGCGCTTTTGCCGCGTCGATCATCAGATTCCAAAGCAACAGCGGAGAACTCACTGTGCAGCGGGATGGGAAACGATTAGCGCTCGATTTTCCCTCTCTGCCGGCCGGCGCCGTCAATCGGGGTGACGAGCTAGCCGACGCGCTCGGGGCGACGCCCAGCGAAATCCTGAAAGGGCGCGATTACATCGCAATTTTTGCCTCGCAAGAAGAGGTGGCTGAGATCATTCCGGACATGCAACGAGTCGCGAAACTCGATGCGCAAGGAACAGTGGTGACGGCACCGGGAAACGATTGCGATTTTGTCTCGCGCTATTTCGCACCCGCCGCCGGTATCCCGGAAGATCCCGTCACCGGTTCGACCCATTGCACGCTCATTCCCTATTGGTCGCAACGACTTGGGAAAAAGGAACTCTTCGCCCGGCAAATCTCGCCGCGCGGAGGCGAGCTCTATTGTCGCGATCGCGGGGAGCGCGTTTCGATTGGCGGCACTGCCGTCACCTACGTGGAGGGGACCATTCAGCTCGACTAGCTTAACGAGGCATCGAGGTTTCAATCCTCCTGCTCAAACTCGTCCATCGGGGGGCAGGTACAGAATAGGTTGCGATCGCCGTAAACGCTGTCGATGCGGGCAACTGCCGGCCAGAATTTTTGCGCGCGCGTCCAATTGGCCGGGAAAGCGGCTTGGGTGCGCGAGTAAGGATGGTCCCAATTGTCGGCCGTGACTTGCTCGGCGGTGTGCGGCGCGTGCTTGAGCGGATTGTTTTTCGGATCCGATTCGCCGGTGCGAATCGCTTCGATCTCCGCCCGGATGGAAATCATCGCGTCGCAGAACCGATCGAGCTCGTGTTGCGGCTCGCTTTCCGTGGGCTCGATCATGACTGTGCCGGGCACCGGCCAGGAAACGGTTGGGGCGTGGAAGCCGTAATCCATCAAACGCTTGGCTACATCCTCGACCTCGATTCCGGCGCTCTTACAAGGTCGCAAATCGAGAATGCATTCGTGCGCGACGAGACCGTCGCGGCCTTTGAAGAGCACGGGGAAATGGGGGTCGAGTCGTTTCGCGATATAGTTTGCGTTCAGTATCGCGACCTCCGTCGCTTTCGTTAGGCCAGCGGCCCCCATCATGCGGATGTACATCCACGAAATCGTCAGGATGCTGGCGCTGCCGTAGGGTGCGGCGGCGACGGGGCCGGTGGAAGAATTGCGGATGGCGGATCGCTGATCGCTGATTTGGGGAAAGGAAGGAAGGAAATCGACCAGATGTTTCGCCACGCCGATGGGGCCGACGCCGGGACCGCCACCGCCGTGCGGAATGCAAAAAGTCTTGTGCAAGTTGAGATGGCAGACATCGGCACCGATATCGCCGGGGCGGCAGAGCCCGACCTGCGCGTTCATGTTGGCGCCATCCATGTAAACCTGGCCCCCGTGCTCGTGCACGATGCCGCAGATCTCGCGGATGGTGGTTTCGAAAACGCCGTGCGTTGACGGATACGTCACCATGAGCGCGGCCAGATCCTTGCCATGGGCGTCGGCTTTCGCCCGCAGATCGGCGAGATCGATATCTCCATCGTCGAGACAGCGTACCGGCACGACGCGGAAACCTGCCATGACCGCGCTGGCCGGATTGGTGCCGTGGGCGGAAGTTGGGATGATGCAGACGTTGCGATGCGCTTCGTCCCGCGCGGCGTGATACCCGCGGATGGCAAGCAGGCCGGCGTATTCGCCCTGTGAGCCGGCATTGGGTTGCAACGAGACCGCGGCAAATCCGGTGATCTCCGCCAGCCAGCCTTCGAGCTGACCGCACATCGCCCGATAGCCGGCCGTCTGATCGTTAGGCGCAAACGGATGGATGCGAGAAAATTCCGGCCACGAAACCGGGAACATCTCCGCGGTCGCGTTCAGCTTCATGGTACAGGAGCCGAGCGGAATCATCGAGTGGCAGAGGGAGAGGTCGCGCGCCTCGAGCCGGCGCAGGTAGCGCAGCATCTCGGTCTCGCTGTCGTGGGTGTTGAAAACCTTATGGGTGAGGAAATCGGATTTGCGATTCTCGATGGTCGACTCGCGACAGGCGGCCGCCGCGCCCGGGAGAACGGCGCGATTTTCGCCGAAGATATCGAGCAGCATCTTGACGTCGTCAGGCGTGGTCGTTTCGTCGAGAGAAATGCCGAGGCTGTGCGGTCCGAGGGCGCGCAGGTTGCAGTTGCGCTGCAGAGCGCGGCGCAGGAATTCGGCACTCGTCCTTTTCCCAAGCTCGACCCGGACGGTGTCAAAAAAATCGTCATGCGCGAGGTCGAAACCAAAGACCTCCATCCCGTCGGCCAGCCGGCAGGCGAGCTCGTGAATGCGGCGCGCGATTCGGCGGAGACCGTTCGGTCCATGGTAGACCGCATACATCGAGGACATGACCGCGAGCAGGACCTGCGCGGTGCAAATGTTACTCGTCGCCTTGTCGCGGCGGATGTGCTGCTCGCGCGTTTGCAGCGCGAGGCGATAAGCGGGACGCCCCGCGGCATCGTGCGACACGCCGACCAATCGGCCTGGCATGTGGCGCTTGTATTGATCGCGGGTCGCAAAATAGGCGGCGTGTGGTCCGCCGTAGCCTAACGGAACTCCGAAACGCTGCGTGTTGCCAACCGCGACATCCGCGCCCATCTCGCCCGGCGGACGCAAAAGGGTGAGGGCAAGAATATCGGCCGCGACAATGGCGAGCGCGCCGGCCTCGTGCACCTTTTTGATGAAGGGCTCGTAATCGATAACGGCGCCATCCGTGGCCGGATATTGCAGCAGCGCACCGAAGACCTTCTCGTCAGGCGAAAAAGTCGCGGGATGACCAATCGCGACCTGGATGCCTAACGGTTTCGCCCGGGTCTGCACGACCTCGATCGTCTGCGGGTGGCACGTTTCGGAGACGAAAAACGTCTCGCGCCCGGAAACGACCGCGTGACAGAGCGCCATCGCTTCGGCTGCGGCGGTCGCTTCGTCGAGGAGCGACGCGTTCGCAATGTCGAGCGCGGTAAGATCGGTGATCATGGTCTGAAAATTGAGCAGCGCCTCGAGGCGGCCCTGGGCGATTTCCGCCTGGTAGGGCGTATAGGCCGTGTACCAACCCGGATTTTCCAAAATGTTGCGCTGAATCACCGGCGGAACGACACAGTCCGAATAACCGGCGCCGATGAAACTGCGCACGACTTTGTTTTGCTGCGCGAGCGTGCGCAGTTCCGCGAGCGCTTCCTGCTCGGATTTACCCGCCGGAAGATCGAGGGCCGTTGTCAGGCGAATGTCCTTCGGGACAGTCGCAGCAATGAAGTCAGCGAGATTTTCAAACCCGACCGCGGCGAGCATGGCGCCGATTTCGTCATCGTTCGGGCCGATGTGCCGGGAAACGAAGCGACTGAGTTCTTCGGCGTCGCGGGACGATTTTGGGGCCTGGGAAGAAGCCGTTGCTTCCAGCGTTTGCGTCTCAGCCGAATCCATTGCGAATCCTACGGGGGAACGTCCGCGATTCAAGAAGCGGAGGGGATTGGAGGAATGAAGGGCGGAGTGATGAGGCCGTGTTCGCCAGCCATTACTCCATCAGTCCATCACTCGCAGCCTGCTTGGCAGCGAACGTCTTGACGCCGTTGGCTTGCAGGCGGGCGAGCAAATCGGCAAGGTGCGCGCGGTCGCGGGTCTCGACGGTGCAGAGCACATTCACGGCCGAAACGTCGGAACTGGCGAAGGCGCGGTCGTGCACGACCTGATTGACGCTCGCGCCGGCGGCGGCAATTTGCGCGGTCAGTTCCGCCAGCCCGCCCGGCCGGTCGCTGATTACAGCAGTGAAACGCGAGAGCCGTCCATCCGCGACCAAGCCGCGCTCGATCACCCGGCTGAGGACATTGGGATCGATATTTCCGCCGCAGAGCAGAAGGACGACGCGTTTGCCGGCGAGCTCCGAGAGTTGTCCGGAAAGACAGACCGCCAGCGTGGTCGCGGCCGCGCCTTCGACCACTCCTTTTTCCATCTCGACGAGGCGCAGGATGGCGAGCGCTATTTGTTCTTCGTTGACGAGCAGCACTCTATCGGTGTGCTGACGCGCGATCTCGAATGCGTTGCTTCCGACCTGGGCAATAGCGAGACCGTCGGCCAGCGTTGGGCGGGTCTCGATGCGGACGGGCTTTCCGGCCTGCAACGCGGCCGAGAAGCTGGCCACGTATTCCGCTTCCACCGCAATGACGCTCGCCTGCGGGCGCAAGGTTTTGACCGCGAGAGAGACGCCGGCGAGCAGGCCGCCGCCGCCCACGGGCACGATGACGGCGTCGAGATTCGGCACCTGCGCGACGATTTCCAGACCGGCCGTACCCTGTCCGGCGATGATGGCGGGATCATCATAGCCGTCGATATAGGCGAGCCCTTTTTCCTGGGCGATCTCGTGGGCGCGCGCTTTTGCTTCGGCGAAATCTCTGCCGTGGAGCACGACGGTCGCGCCCAGTTTCTGGCAGTTGTTGATCTTGATGAGAGGCGCAAACTTCGGCATCACCACGGTCGCAGGCACGCCTAACAATCGCCCCTGATAAGCGAGCGCTTGCGCGTGATTGCCGGCCGATGCGGCGATCACGCCTTTCTTCTTTTGCTCGGCCGGGAGTTGCGCGAGCGCGTTGCGCGCCCCGCGTTCCTTGAAGCTGCCCGTCCGCTGATGGTTATCGAGCTTGCAGTAAACCTGCATCCCGGTGAGCTCGCTCAGCGGGATGGACGGTGCGCAAGGCGATTCGTAGACCGCACCTGCAATACGGCCGGCGGCTTCTTCGATGTCGTGAAAAGTGGTCAGACGAGAGAGACTTTAGGGCTGAGAAAGCCTATCTCCATCCACCGCTGGTCATCAACCGTCAACCCTCGCCGTCCAGCAACTCGCGCACTTTGCTCGCGAGTTCATCGGCGTTGAACGGCTTCGCCAGGAAACTCGTTCCCGGATTGCGCCGGTCGCCCGGGTGCAGTGATTCTTCGAGATATCCGGAAATGAAGATCACTTTGGTTTCCGGGCTCGTTTGCGCCAGCCAATCGGCAAAATGCCGGCCGCTGATTTCGGGCATGACCATGTCGACCAGGAGCAGGTCGATCCCTGGCGCGCTGTTGCGCTGAGAGATAAGACGTTTCGCGTCGTCGCCGTGCGCCGCCTCGAGCACTTCATAACCGAGCTGGCGCAGAACCCGCACGGAAAGGTGGCGCACGCTTTTTTCGTCTTCGAGCACGAGAATGGTTTCGGTGCCGCTGAGGACCTTTTTCTCACCCGGCTTCCGGTACGAGGGAGGCTGAGGGGCGGGAACACGAGGCAAAAAAATACGGAAGGTGGTGCCTTTCCCGAGCTCGCTTTCGGCGCAGATATGACCGCCGCTTTGCCTAACGATGCCGTAACTGGTGGCGAGACCGAGGCCGCTCTTGTGCCCGTCGCCTTTGGTCGTGAAGAAGGGCTCGAAGAGTCGCGCCTTGACCTGGTCACTCATGCCGGTGCCGTTGTCAGTGAGAGAAATGGTTACGTATTCTCCGGGGGAGAAGTCAACCGTGGCGGGTGACCCGTCCGCATTCGGCGCTACTTGGAGGGTCGATGTCTCAATTGTCAGGCAACCGCCCTTAGGCATGGCGTCGCGGGCGTTAACCGCGAGGTTGAGGATAATCTGCGAGAACTGGCCCGCATCGACTTTGATGTGGGCGCCTTTTTTCAAATGGTGCAGGTGACAGACGACCGAGATGTTGTCGCCGAGGAGCCGGAGCAGCGAATGTTCGAGGTTGCTTATGAGGCGGTTGACTTCGAGGACGGTGGGCTCGAGCGCCTGACGGCGGCTAAAGGCGAGAAGTTGATTCGTTAGGGAGGAGGCGCGCCCGGCGGCATCACGGATTTCATTGATCTGTTCGGCGATCTGGCCTTTGACCGCTTTTTCGGTCAGGAGCAGGTCGCTGTAGCCGAGGATGGTGGTGAGAAAATTATTGAAATCGTGCGCCACGCCGCCGGCCAACTGGCCGAAAGCCTCCATCCGTTGCGAGCGACAGGCTTGGGCCTGCAATTGGCGCCGGGTGGTCACGTCCATCATCGTTCCGACCAGCCGCACCGCCGTGCCTTGCGGGTCGCGCAGGATCAACCCGCGCTCGAGAATATGAGCGTAGGCGCCGTCGGCATGCCGAAAACGGTATTCGTCCTGCCAGGTTTCATCGGAACTGGTGAAAGCCGAGCGCAGGCTTTCCTGGACCCGGCCCAGATCTTCAGGGTGAATGCAATCGAACCAGAAACTGATTTTCTCGTTCGCGGCGCTCCGTGGATAACCGAACAAGCTGTCGAGACCGCGCGGCCAAAGGAGCGCGCCGCTGGTTACATTCCAATCCCGAACCGCATCGTTCGTCGCCCGGGCAACAATCTCAAAATATTCCGCGCCCGTTGCTGGATGAGCATCAAGGCGCGCGCTGTTCTGTTTTTCAGCGGCGCTTTCATCGTCTGTTGTCTTTTGGGGCCGTTCCTGAGATAAATTTGGGGTTCCTGTTGCCATGCGGTCACACGGCCGCGGCCGCACCGAAACAAATAGCTAGATCCATGCCCATCGGAGGCGTCGGAATGAATGAATTCCCTTGCCTTTGGGCGCCACCGAAAATATGCCTGCGCTCGAGGCAATGCCCGCTCCCAACTCAGTTGATCCCGGCCGTCCGTTGCGCCGGCAAAAGGCGCTCGTGACCGGCGCTAACTCCGGCATCGGTGAAGCCTGCGCTCTCGCCCTCGGAGCGGCCGGCGCCGACGTGGTCGTCAACTATGTCGCGCATCCGGAAGAAGCCGAGCGTGTCGCGAAACTAATCCGCGATGCAGGCAGCAAGGCGATCGCCTTGCGCGCGGATGTCAGCAAAGAAGACGACGTTCAGGCGATGTTCGCCGCAATGCTGCAGGAGTTCGGGACGATCGATATCTTGGTCAACAACGCCGGGCTGCAACAGGATGCGCCGTTCCAGGAAATGACGCTGCCGCAATGGCAAAAGGTGATCGACGTTAACCTCACCGGGCAGTTCCTCTGCGCCCGTGAAGCGACCCGGGAATTTCTCCGGCGCGGCGTGGTTCCGGAGATCTCTCGCGCGGCGGGCAAGATCATTTGCATGAGCTCGGTGCACGAGGTCATCCCGTGGGGCGGGCACGTCAATTACGCGTCGTCCAAAGGGGGGGTCATGCAGCTCATGAAAAGCATGGCGCAGGAGCTCGCGCCGAAAAAAATTAGGGTCAACAGCGTGGCGCCAGGGGCGATCCAGACTCCCATCAATCGCGGCGCGTGGGAGACACCCGAGGCGTTGGCCAAGCTGCTCACGCTGATACCATACGGGCGCATCGGCGAACCAGATGACATCGCCAACACGGTTGTCTGGCTGGCCTCCGACCAAGCCGATTACCTTAGCGGGGCCACCATCTTCGTCGATGGAGGGATGACCCTTTATCCGGGCTTTTCTACCAACGGATGATTGGCGTCCGGGGCGCTTGAGCCGGCGGGCGCGCTGCTCGGCAATTTGCGGAAATCGACGCGACATTGGTTGCCGGGGTCATCGCCCCCGGCTACAACTCGATCGATGAGTTTCACGGTCGGGGAGCTGGCGAAAATGTGCGACGGGACAGTCTCGGGAGATGCCGCTGACACGATTACCGGCGCGGCTTCCCTGGCGGAAGCGACCTCCGGCGAGATCACCTTCTACGGGAACCCGCGCTATCTCGCCGCTTTTCGCCGCACCCGCGCCTCGGCGGCTTTGGTCCCGCAGGATTTCGAGGAGCAAATTGTGGGTGCGCAGATTCGCGTGGCCGACCCGAGCAAAGCCTTCGAGCAAGTAGTGCTGAAGTTTGCCCCGCAGCCGATCAGCTTCCCGCCCGGCATTCATCCGAGCGCGGTCATCGCGCCGGAAGCGTCGTTAGGCAAAAACGTTGCGATCGGCCCCTATGTGGTGGTGGAAGCGAACGCGCGCATTGGCGACGGCACTCGCATTGGCGCCCATAGTTACATCGGCCACGAAACGACCATTGGCGCGGCCTCTTTGATTTATCCTAACGTTACCATTCGCGAGCGGGTCAAGATCGGCGAGCGCGTCATCATTCACAGCGGCACCGTCGTCGGCTCGGACGGATTCGGATTCGAAATGGCCGCCGCTGGGCACAAGAAAGTGCCACAGATTGGGATTGTGCAGATCGATAACGATGTCGAAATCGGGGCTAACACGACGATCGATCGCGCGCGTTTTGGCCGCACCTGGATCCAGGAAGGAGTGAAGATCGACAACCTCGTGCAGATCGCACACAACGTGGTCATCGGGAAACATTCCATCATCGTCGCGCAAGTCGGCATTGCCGGAAGCGTGCGGATTGGTTCGGGCGTCGTGATCGGCGGCCAGGCGGGAATCATCGGCCACATTGAGATCGACGACGGCACGATGATCGGCGCGCAAACCGGCGTGTCGAAAAGCCTGCACGGTGGCACCTGGTGGGCGACCCCAGCAGAGCCGTTGAAAGAGTCGATGCAACACCTCGCCTGGGTGCGGCGGCTCGGAAAATTATTCGAGCGGGTGAAGGCACTCGAGCAGAAGTCACGCGAAACACCCTAACGAGTGGGGGTAACGGGCCAGATTCTCTCGGCGTTGTCATCCTCAGCCGCGCAGACGGCGAAGGACCTCGCGATTGCAGTAGCGCTATCTCCTAAATCCGCGCGGATTGCAACCGCGAGGTCCCTCTCCGCGCTTCGCCGGATCGGGATGACAATTCAAAGCCACGCGTGGGCGCGGCGTCTACGGCACGAGGAAAATCTGCCCGGTGTAGGGATCTTTCACCTTCTGGCCTGGACTGTAACCGGTGACATCGACGTAGCCGCCGCTCTTGTCGAACGGGCTGAAGACGTATCCCGGTTTCCCAGGGACCGGTTTGCCGTAAGGAATACCTGTGCCCTGTGACACGACCGGCCCCGGAGCCGCGGGTCTTGTGGACTGGGTGTGGGACGGGCTTTCGTTTCGCGCCACCCCCGGAGTGACACTCGATTGCGTTGGCCCCTCCGCCGGCGGCTCGGGCTTGCTCTCCTTGGCAACAACGGGGCGCTGTGATGGCGGAGGAGGTGACTGAACCGGATAGGGCTGTGAGGGAGGGTTCTGAGCGGTGTCGGAATAGGCCTGGGTTTCCGTGGTGGTAGTGGTGGTCTGCGCCGGCTGGTCGACATCGAGTTTGCGCCGCACATACGCCGCCGGGGCATCGATCACGCGGAAGGTGGCGACGGCAGCTTTGTGCGTCGTTTCGCAGGAAGGCAGAACGAAGGGCGCGAAGAGAACCGCCAGGATCATCCGTTTCATGAGCTTAGACATAATAAAGTTCGGTCGATAGGACGCTTATGCGCGGGTAAAAATTCACTTTGCCGACGGCGCAGGATAAACCGCCGGGCTTCGATTTCCATCCTGATCGACCGCTGCAACGCCGAAGAGGAAGTTGTCTTTCGAGATCCTCGGAACGGTAAAACGCGTTACCTGCCCGGTCGAGAGCTCGTGCTGCCAGAAAGGAGAAGTCGTTTCGCGCCACAAGACTTCGTAACCAGCGAGGTCCGGCTCGCGATTTTCTTGCCAGTGCAGGGTGGTGTCGTTGGTCAATTCCTTTGTCTCCATCTCTACCCCGGCCGGCGCGGCCGGCGCGAGGGCGAGCGCGCCTAACGACGCGGCGTTGATCCGCGCCACCTGGGCAATGTAGGCAAAGTCGTCGAACTCCGGCAGGTCGCCGTATTGCACGCCCTCCTCCTCGCGCACGTCCTGGTGTTGATGTTTAAAATTCTCGTTAGGTTCGGTCAGGCGCACGGCCGCGAATCCGGCTTCGAGGAACGGCGAATGATCGCCGCCGCGCAGATAACGATCCTTGCGGTAGATGATGTTGACCGTCATCCCGGGAACGTAACGCTCGCCGGTCGTCTTGATGAAACGCGCCAGCTCGCGCGCCGGGCTGTCGTTTTCGCCGCCGGTTTTGGTCTGCTGGCGCCACTTAGCCGGCATCTCCTGTAACGGCGGAACTCCTTCCGCAAAGAGGCGCACATGCTGATCGTCGATTTTCCCGTCGTCTGCATGCGAGCTGCCGATGATGTCGTTGGTGATCATGCCGGCAACGTTCCAATTTTTTTCCTGCGCCATTTTCGCCCAATGGGTGGACCCGAAGAGCCCTTGCTCCTCACCCGCAACCGCCATGAAAACGAGGGTGGCGTCCCACTTTCGTTTCGACATCACCCGCGCCATTTCGAGGACGGCCGCAACCCCGGAGGCATCGTCATTTGCCCCCGGCGCATCCGCCGTCGCGTTCATCGGATCGCTCACCCGCGAGTCATAATGTCCGCTCACGACATAGATTCGGTCGCGCGCTTCCGCCTGCTCACCCGGCAGCGTCGCGACCACGTTCACGACCTGCACCGGCTGCGGATTTCTTTCACCAGGCGGCTGGGTGAATTCGTCCATCGTCACTTCCAAACGCCCGCCCGAATCTTTGGCATAGCGCTCGAACTCCGCCTGCAACCAGCGGCGCGCGGCGCCGATCCCGTGGGCCTCACTCGTTGTGTCCGAAAGCGTGTGACGGGTGCCGAAGCTGACCAGCTTGCGGATGCTCGCCTCGATTTTCTGCGCGGAAATTTCGCTCACGACGCCGGCAATCTGCGGGTGCGGTTTCGGGCCGGGCGCGGCGCCGGTGAGGCTCGTTCCGAGCAAGATGAAAAAGAAGTAGCGGCGCATGGGAAAGACCGCATTCCGGTCTCTCCGGAAAGTAATGCCGTTGCTGCCTTGCGCCAGGGGAAGGGCACGCCTAACCAAAGTGAGCGGCGCGACAAAAAATGAAAAGCGATGCGATTGTGGTGGGTTCGGGTCCAAATGGCCTGGCGGCGGCGATCACCCTCGCCCGGGCCGGATGCGCGGTGCGAGTGCTCGAAGCCAATTCCACCATCGGCGGCGGGGCGCGCTCGGCCGAGCTGACCCGCCCGGGATTTGTGCACGACCTTTGTTCCGCGATCCATCCGCTCGCCCGAGGTTCGCCTTTTTTCCGGACCCTGCCGCTCGAGCACCACGGCTTGAAATGGATCCAGCCACCGATCGCGCTGGCCCATCCGCTGGACGATGGCGGGGCGGCTTGTCTGCGGCAGAATCTCGCCGCCCCCAACGATTCGTTAGGGCGGGATGAAAACGCATGGCGGCAAATGATGCGGCCCCTGGTGCGCGATTGGGAAAAGCTGGCCGCGGAATTTCTCCAACCCATGCTGCATTTTCCGCGGCATCCACTCGCGCTTGCACGCTTCGGTCTTTCCGCTCTCGCTCCGGCAGCGTGGTTGGCGCGGCGGCGTTTCCGCGACGAGCGAGCGCGCGCGCTTTTTGCCGGTCTGGCGGCGCATTCGTTTCTCCCGCTCGACATCGCCGGCTCAGCCGCGTTCGGGCTCGTTCTGGGCGCCGCCGGTCATGCGGTCGGCTGGCCGCTGCCACAGGGCGGCGCGCAAGCGATCAGCAATGCGCTCGCGGCCCACCTGCTTGAGTTGGGCGGAAAAATCGAAACTGATTCCCGGGTCGAAAATCTCGCCCAGGTGAAAGAGGCGCGCGCGGTTTTGTTTGATACGACCTGCTGGCAATTCGCCCGAATTGCCGCACAGGAACTTCCACGACGTTACCGACGCCGTCTGGAGCGTTTCCGTCATGCGCCCGGCGTTTTCAAAATCGACTACGCGCTTGCCGCGCCTCTGCCATGGCGAGCAGCGGAGTGTCGCGCCGCTGGCACGATTCATCTCGGCGGATCGCTGGAGGAGATCGCGGAGAGCGAGCGCGAGGTGACGAACGGCCGATCGCCGGTCCGTCCCTTCGTCTTAATCGCTCAGCAAAGCCTCTTCGATGAATCCCGCGCGCCGCAGGGTCAGCACACCCTCTGGGCCTACTGTCACGTGCCTCATGGATCGACGTGCGACATGACCAAAGCAATTGAACAACAGCTCGAACGTTTTGCTCCCGGATTCCGCGACTGCGTCCTGGCGCGGCACACGACCGATGCGGCCGGACTCGAGCGTTCCAATTCGAATTTACTCGGCGGCGACATCAACGGCGGCGCCACCCATCTCTGGCAACTGTTCGCGCGCCCGGTCGTTAGTCCGGCACCCTATCGCACGCCGTTGCCGGGAATTTATTTGTGCTCTGCGTCCACTCCGCCCGGCGGCGGCGTCCACGGAATGTGCGGTTATCACGCGGCCGGCACCGCGCTGCGCGATCTTTTTGGCTAACGCCTTGCAGCCGTTCCCGAACGAGTGTCTGCGCCCGCCTAACGTTGCTGCTCAACCCACTGAGTGGCGTAGCGCACCACTTCGCGCGCGCTCGAGACGGCGAGCTTTTCCTTGATATTGGCGCGATGAGCTTCAACGGTTTTTTTGCTCAGGTGCAATTCACGCGCGATCTCGTGCATGTCGCGGCCTTGGCCGATCAACTGGAAGACTTCCAGCTCGCGATCGGTCAACCGCTCAACCGCGCTGCGCGCTTCGCCGCCACCGTGGATGTGATCGAAAAGCATTCGCTTCGTCATGGCTGGGCTCATGTAAACATCGCCTTTCAGCACCGCGCGCACGGCGTTGAGAATAGAATCGAGCGCCTCGCGCTTCATGACGTAGCCACGCGCGCCCGCCCGCAACGAGCGTTCCGCGTACATCGACTCATCGTGCATCGAGACAATCAGCACCGGCAGCTCGGGCCGCTCGGCCCGGATCATCTTGGTCAGCTCAATGCCGTTGGCGCCCCCTTGCAAACCGATATCGAGCACGACGAGGTCGAAGCGGCGGGAACGAATCGCGTCCAGCGCTCGGTGACTGTTCTCAGCTTCCGCCGTCACTTCGAGATCGGGTTGCGACCCGAGCAATTCCGTCATTCCTTTTCGAAATAACGGGTGGTCATCCACCACCAAGATGCCCCCCTTAGGCCTGGCGGAAGATTTAGATACGGCTGCTTTCTTCACACTTGGGCGCTCCGAATCGACCGATAGAATATTCTGCGGCTGCCCTCCGCGATCACTCTCCGCGATCACTAATACAAAATCGGATCGCCTGGGACGGCGGATGCAGCCCGTTAACTTTCCCGCGTCTATAGCGCGATTTGCGATTCCGCAAGTGGCAAAACACCCTCGGCGCAGAAATAGGAATTTTCGCTAGGGCGCGGGCAGGTTGAAGACCGCGCGACCGTACTGAGATTTCTTCCCCGGGATGGACGCATGAATCGGAAGAATTGCGCACGACTCAGCAAAAGGCTGCGCTCGAAGCGCGCCGATCGGGCAGGCCTCTCGCCGGATTTTTCGCCGCGGCCGGGCGCACAAACTTTGAATCGCACGCGTCAACTCGTCCTCGCGGCCGTGCGGGTTTGGGAACTCAAGCATGGCATTCGGAGGAGCTGGTGAAGACGCCACAAAACGAGAACGTTCAAAACCTGGGG
>Ga0157375_10002732_pt1 | contig 15249 bp, 9 predicted proteins | sample M35metaG_FD_115311 | JGI IMG/M metagenome (GOLD analysis project Ga0157375, IMG submission 115311) | Miscanthus rhizosphere microbial communities from Kellogg Biological Station, Michigan, USA - M3-5 metaG | ecosystem: Host-associated > Plants > Roots > Rhizosphere > Soil | place: USA: Michigan...
CACCGAACTCAAGCTGCCCATCGACCATCCCGAAGAAGACCTGCGGCCTGCCATCGTGCAGCGCCTGGGCATCGCCAGTGATGACCTGCTCGATTTCACCCTGTTCAAACGCAGCTACGACGCTCGCAAGAAGTCGTCGGAGCTGTGCTTCATCTACACCATTGATCTGAACGTGAAGGGCGAAGCCGCCCTGCTGCTCAAGTTTGCCGATGACCGTAACGTCAACCCCGCGCCGGATGTCAGCTACAAAGTGGTGGGCCAGGCACCGCAAGGCCTCACAGAGCGTCCGATCGTGGTGGGCTTTGGTCCCTGCGGGATTTTTGCTGGCCTGCTGCTGGCCCAGATGGGCTTCAAGCCGATCATCCTCGAGCGTGGCAAGGAAGTGCGCCAGCGCACCAAGGACACCTGGGGCCTGTGGCGCAAAAGCGTGCTCAACCCCGAGTCCAACGTACAGTTCGGTGAAGGCGGTGCCGGGACCTTCTCCGACGGCAAGCTCTACAGCCAGATCAAGGACCCGAAATTCCACGGCCGCAAAGTGCTGCACGAGTTCGTCAAGGCCGGCGCGCCGGAAGAAATCCTCTACGTCAGCAAGCCGCACATCGGTACCTTCCGCCTGACAGGCGTGGTGGAAAACATGCGCGAACAGATCATCGCCCTGGGCGGTGAAGTCCGGTTCGAGCAGCGCGTGACCGACGTACTGATCGAAGACGGCCAACTGAACGGCGTTGTGGTGGACGGCGGCGAGCAAATCCTTTCCAAGCACGTGATCCTGGCCCTGGGCCACAGTGCTCGCGACACCTTCCGCATGCTCCATGGTCGTGGCGTGTACATGGAGGCCAAGCCGTTCTCGGTGGGCTTCCGTATCGAACACCCGCAATCGTTGATCGACGCCGCGCGCCTGGGCAAATACGCCGGGCACCCCAAACTGGGCGCCGCCGACTACAAGCTGGTGCACCACGCCAAGAACGGTCGTTCGGTCTACAGCTTCTGCATGTGCCCGGGCGGTACGGTGGTGGCGGCTACGTCCGAGCCGAACCGCGTCGTCACCAACGGCATGAGCCAATACTCGCGCAACGAGCGCAATGCCAACTCGGGCATCGTGGTGGGCATCACCCCTGAGGTGGACTACCCGGGCGGCCCGCTGGCCGGTATCGAGTTGCAGGAGCGCCTGGAGTCCCACGCCTACATCCTCGGTGGCAGCAACTACGAGGCCCCGGCACAGCTGGTGGGCGATTTCATCGCCGGCAAGCCGTCCACAGCCCTCGGCAGCGTGGAACCCTCCTACAAGCCTGGGGTGTCCCTGGGTGACTTGGCGCTCGCGTTGCCAGACTTCGCCATCGAAGCGATTCGTGAGGCACTGCCGGCGTTCGAGAAACAGATCAAGGGCTACTCGCTGCACGACGCCGTGTTGACCGGAATCGAGACCCGCACCTCTTCGCCGCTGCGGATTACCCGTAACGAATCGATGCAGAGCCTGAACGTCAAAGGGTTGTTCCCGGCCGGTGAAGGCGCCGGTTATGCCGGTGGGATCCTGTCGGCAGGTGTGGACGGCATCCGCATTGCCGAAGCCTTGGCCCGGGATATGTTGGGCCTGGAGGCCTGATCCATCAACGTGTAGGAGCCCGGCTTGCCGGCGATGAGGCCTTGAGTTCAGTGTTGATCTCAGGAAAGCCATCGCCGACAAGCCGGGCGCCTACAGGTTTAGATATTGGCGCGCAGGATGTTGTCCGGCAACGGCTCGCCGCGCTCGACACTGGCCGCAACGGCCGCGATCAAGCCGTCCAACTCATAACCCTGCGCTTTAAGCCACGCCTGATCGTAATAGGTGGTGGCATACCGCTCGCCCCCATCACACAAGATCGCCACGATCGACCCCGACTCCCCCGCCGCCTTCATATGTTGCGCTGCCACCAAGGCCCCCATCAGGTTAGTCCCGCTGCTGCCCCCGACCCGCCGCCCCAAGCGTTCGGCCAGGTAGTGCATGGCGGCCAGCGATAAAGCATCCGGCACCTTGACCATCGCGTCGATCACCTTCGGCAGAAAAGACGCCTCAACCCGTGGCCGGCCAATGCCTTCGATGCGAGAACCGCAATCCAGGCGCAAGCTGGCGTCGCCGCTCTGGTAGAAGTCGAAGAACACTGAACGCTCGGCATCCGCGCAGAGCACCCGGGTGCAATGTTGGCGGTAGCGTACGTAGCGACCCAGGGTCGCGGTGGTGCCGCCGGTGCCCGGGCTGGAGATCAGCCAACTCGGCTCGGGGTAATGTTCGAATCGCATCTGCTGGAAGATCGACTCGGCGATGTTGTTGTTCGCCCGCCAGTCGGTGGCCCGCTCGGCGTAGGTGAACTGGTCCATGAAGTGACCGCCACTTTCCTTGGCCAAGCGTTCGGATTCGGTGTAGATCTGTGTCGGATCCTGTACCAGATGGCTCTTGCCACCATAGAACGCAATCTGGGCGATCTTTTCCTGGGACGTGGTGGCCGGCATCACCGCGATAAACGGCAGGCCAAGCAAGCGCGCAAAATAGGCTTCAGAGATTGCCGTCGAGCCACTGGACGCCTCGATCACCGGCGCACCCGGCTTCAGCCAGCCATTGCACAACGCATACAGAAACAACGAGCGGGCCAGACGATGCTTGAGGCTGCCGGTGGGGTGGCTGGACTCATCCTTGAAATACAACTCGATACCCGGCAACCCCGGCAATGGCAAAGGGATCAGGTGCGTGTCGGCGCTACGCTGAAAGTCCGCTTCAATGATGCGAATGGCTTCGCGGGCCCAGGTACGTTGATCGCTCATAGTGTGAGTCTCTAAAGATTTCATCCACAATCTTAGGGGGTTTCCTACACTGCACACAGATACAGTGACGACTCAATTGGACACACAATTGCTAGGCTTTGGCGCAACGCCTCCCCCGGCCATCGCTTATAACAAATAAGAATATAACTTTTGTTTTAACAACTAACGGTACGGGTTAGGGTACCCACCTATTGAACCTGGATTGGAGAGCATCCCGTGCCTCTGCGTAGCACTTTCACCCGTTTTTTCCAGCTGGAAGCCGCCAGCGGTCTGTTGTTGATCGCTGCTGCCGCCTTGGCGCTGATCATCAACAACTCTCCGTTGTCGCACCTGTACAACGCCTTCCTCGATGTACCGGTGGTGGCCCAGGTGGGCGCCCTGAAAATCGCCAAGCCCGCCCTGCTGTGGATCAACGACGGCCTGATGGCCCTGTTCTTCCTGCTGATCGGCCTGGAGGTCAAGCGCGAGCTGCTCGATGGCCACCTCTCCAAGCCGTCGCAAGTGGTGCTGCCCGGTGCAGCGGCCATTGGCGGCATGGTGGTGCCGGCGCTGATCTACTGGGCGCTGAACAAAGGCAACTCGGCCGCCCTGGCCGGCTGGGCGATCCCCATGGCCACGGACATCGCGTTCGCTCTGGGCGTACTGGCCCTGCTGGGCAAGCGCGTGCCGGTATCGCTGAAACTGTTTCTGATGACCCTGGCCATCATTGATGACCTGGGCGCGATCATCGTCATTGCCCTGTTCTATTCCACTGACCTGTCCGGTGCCTCCCTCGCCGGCGCGGCAGCCTGCCTGATCGCCCTGATCGCGATGAACCGCCTTGGCGTGATCAAGCTTGGCCCCTACCTGATCATCGGCTTGATCCTGTGGGTCTGCGTGCTCAAGAGTGGCGTGCACGCCACGCTGGCCGGCGTGACCCTGGCGTTCTGCATCCCGATGCGCACCAAGAATGCCGAGCCTTCGCCGTTGCTGACCCTGGAACACGCCCTGCACCCCTGGGTGGCCTATGGCATCCTGCCGCTGTTCGCCTTCGCCAACGCCGGTGTCTCGCTGACCGGTGTCAGCCTGGACAGCTTCACCCACCACGTACCGATGGGCATCGCCGCCGGCCTGCTGATCGGCAAGACCGTCGGCGTGTTCGGCCTCACCTGGCTTGCCGTGAAGACCGGCCTCTCCGCCCTGCCCTCGGGCGCCAACTGGGGCCAGGTCTTCGGGGTGGCGATCCTGTGTGGTATCGGCTTCACCATGAGCCTGTTCGTCGGCTCCCTGGCGTTTGTGCCGGGTGTCAGTGAGTTCGCCGGGGAAGACCGTATGGGCATCCTGACCGGTTCTATCCTGGCAGCGTGCATTGGGTATGCGGTCACGGCGATGGCGAGTCGCAAGAAAGCCTGAGCCTGTTCGGGAGCCGGCTTGGCTGGCTCCTGAGTGACGCCCTGCAACATCGGACGTGAATAAAATGCTCGTTGTCAGCTGCTGTGAATGACGCATGGATGACATAGCAATGTTCACCTGAGGCCCAAATACCTCATACACGAAACCTCAACCGCTCACCCGGTTGAGGTTTTTCTTTTTCCGCCGCCACCCCCAACATGAAACTTACCCACCCAGCCCCCACCGCCCCTAAAGACTTCACGCCCACCGCCGACTAGCTGGTGTGGCGCCTCGACTGTCCCGGCCCGGGACGCCCGCCCGACTTTGCTCTTCAACGCGTTTTCAGCCCGAGCGTAAACCCCATGTTCCTGAGAAATATAAGAATCGCGGCCAGAGCCTTCATCGGCTTCGCTGCTATTGCGTCACTGAGTGTGTTTCTCGGTCTGTTTGCGCTCAAGCAGATCGGCGAAGTCCAGTCCCAGGCGGCCGACATCCAGAACAACTGGATGCAGCGCGTCAGGATACTGGCCCTGGCCAACGCATCGCTCGACCGTTTTCGCCTGGGTGAAATGGCGCACATCCTGTCGTCCAGCGATGCCGATATGCAGACCTACGAAGACAAGTCCGCCGGTCGCCTCAAGGCCGTCAAGGAGCAGTTGACCCAGTACGCGGCGCTGTTGCGTACGCCGGAGGAAAAATCACGGCTCGAGGTGTTCAACCAGAGCCTCGAGGCGTACGCGAAAAACCATACCGAGATGCTCAAGCGCTCGCGCTCAGGCGACAAGGCCGGCGCGCGGGACTTTCTCAACAGCATTCGAGAAAGCTATGAGCAGATGACCAAGAATTTCGACCAACTGATCGACCTTGCCAACAAAGGCGCAGAACAGGCCGGCATGACGTCCGTCGGTGCTTACCAACATGCGGTGAGTGGCATCACGCTCGTGATCCTGTTGGTGAGTGGCGGCACGGTGCTGGTGGCCTGGTTACTGACGCGCAGCATCACTGGCCCGATCATCGAAGCGGTGCATGTGGCCGAGACCATCGCCAAGGGCGACCTGACCCAACCGATCACCCCCACGGGCAACGACGAAGCCACGCGTTTGCTCAGGGCCCAAGAGGTCATGCGCAATAACCTGGTACAGACCCTGCGGCAGATCACCGGCTCGTCCAGCCAACTGGCGGCGGCGGCCGAAGAACTCAATGCCGTCACTGCCGAAGGTAGCCGTGACCTGCAGCAGCAACATGGCGAAATCGAACAGGCCGCGACTGCCGTCACCGAGATGACCACGGCGATTGAGGAAGTGGCGAGAAATGCGGCGTCCACCTCAGACCTGTCTCAGGAGTCGCGAAGCATTGCCTTGAAAGGCCAGCAGCGCATGGTCGAAGCGCTGAACGCAATCCAGGCGCTGACCCGTGGCGTTGAACTCAGCTCTGGCCAAGTGGGCGGTCTTGCCGAGCAGGCCAAGGGGATCGGCAAGGTCCTCGATGTGATCCGCACGATTGCCGAGCAAACCAACCTGCTGGCGCTGAACGCGGCCATCGAAGCCGCGCGCGCGGGCGATGCAGGCCGTGGGTTTGCCGTGGTTGCCGATGAAGTGCGCGCCCTGGCCCACCGCACCGCCCAGTCGACCCAGGAAATCGAACAGATGATCGGCAGCATCCAGACCAACACCGCCAGCACCGTCAACACCATGCTCGACAGCAGCACCATGACCGAGCAAACCCTGGCGCTGGCCGAACTGGCGCAGAAAGCGCTGGCGGATATCCTGGCGGCCAACGATGAGATCAATGACCGCAACCTGGTCATCACCACGGCGGCGGCTGAGCAAGCTGATGTGGCCCGGGCGGTTGACCGCAATTTGCTGAACATTCAGCAGTTGTCGGTTCAATCTGCGGAAGGCTCGACCCAAACGACGGCTGCGTCGCAGTCCCTGGCAAGCCTGGCCCATGAGTTGAATACCATGGTGAAGCACTTCCAGATCTGAGGGCAGCCTGAGAAACCAAAAAGCCGTCTCGGCTTAAACCGAGACGGCTCCACTTCTTAGACCTTAAAGGTCATCGAAGCTGTCCCGCAGGAACACCCACACGTGGTACACACGCAAGGCGTTCACTACGAGGTTCCACGTACGTCGAGCAAACTTCGACATACTCGGCCCTCCAAATGTTGGGCCTTACCTCCAGCGTACTTACCGGAACATGCGCGCCTTCGGATACAGGTCATTGTTTCCTGTGAGGCGGCCGGGTTGATGGTCCAGCCGCGTTAATCCGGTACGGATTGCAAGCCCGTGGCGGCCGGTCCAAATTCGCCGGCGAACCCAGCTTGCTCACAACACAATGCACGCAGAACGAGGGCGATACTAACTTAGCCTTCCGGCTCGAGGTGTAACGAAGGCAGCTTGAACAGCTAACTCTACGCTCTGGATTTGTTGCCTTATTTTGCAAAAAAATTCGCAAAATAAAACCCAACAATAAGATCCGCCACTTATCGTCTTATCTTGCGTCATGCAAAGGCCAACAGTAGTATTTCGCGCAGGTCATTGTTTCCTGTGAGCACGCAATGTCAGCTGCAAACTGGTATTGCAAATAAAAAACCGCCTTTTCGTGGCGGTTTTTTATTGCCTGCATTTTTAGCGGGAACGACAGCGCACTCACTTCAGATCGACGGTACAGCCAACCTCGCCCCATGCAATAAAAAACCCCCAACCAGTCACCCGGTTGGGGGTTTTGTGTTTCTACAACCGACGCTTAGCGAGTCACTCGGCTGGTGCCGTTAACGGTCATGATGCGAACGCGGTCACCGATGCGGAAGATTTCGTTCTCTTCAACCGCTTGCACGTAGGCGCGCATGCTGCCGTCGTCTTCGCGCACGGTGATTTCAACGCCTTGGGTGCGGGTCAGGCCCTCTTCGGTGGCCGAGCCCAGCAGGCCGCCAGCGACGGCGCCGATCACGGCAGTGACAATGCTGCCACGGCCGCCGCCGATGGCGCTGCCGCCAACGCCGCCGATGACTGCGCCAGCAGCGCCGCCGATTGGGGTCTTGGTGCCTTCGATTTTCACCGGACGCAGGGATTCAATGGTACCCATGCGAACGGTCTGTACACGACGCGCTTCGTCACGGGAGTACGAGTCGCCGGTCAGACTCGAGGCGCAGCCACCCAACAGCAACGACAGGGTGGTAAAGCAGGCAACTAGTAAAACGGACTTACGCATAGCATCAACTCCAAAGGACAGGTATTCATTAGACGCTGCGGCTTGGCGCCTGTCACGGCAAGCACGGCAGAAAATTGCTTTCATTCAGCCCTAGTACAGACTGCCCTTACCAAAAAACTCGACGAACGGTAGCATTCTCCTTGTACCAAGAAGTGTCACGCATACGCTTGCCGATGGGGTTGTCCGCACTCAACAACCCGAAGCCTCTTGGTAAAGACGTCAGGCCTGCGGACACTATTCAGGTGAGGTGACGAAAGGTGAAGTTCAGGGCGCCAGACGCTCGCGCGTCCATTCGCCCGCTTGCAGGCGATAGTTCAGGCGGTCATGCAGGCGGCTGGCGCGGCCCTGCCAGAACTCGATGCGCTCAGGCAGCAAACGGTAGCCGCCCCAATGCTCGGGGCAATCGGGCTGGGTATCACTGAAACGCTGCTCGGTTGCTTTGAGCAAGTCCTGCAGCTCTTCACGGTCGCGGATGACCTTGCTCTGCGGCGATGCCCAGGCCCCCAGGCGGCTGCCCAAGGGACGCACCTGGTAATACGCGTCCGACTCTTCAGGCGTGACCTTGACCACCCGCCCCTCGATACGCACCTGGCGCTCCAGGGTCGGCCAGAAGAAGGTCATGGCCGCGAAGGGCCGTGCCGCGAGTTGCTCACCCTTGGCACTCTGATAGTTGGTGAAGAAGGTAAAGCCCTGCGCATCCAGCCCCTTGAGCAACAGGATGCGGCAGTGCGGGCGACCCTCCTGGTCGACCGTCGCCAGGGTCATGGCATTGGCTTCCACCGGAGGCTGCTCGGTTTTCACCGCATCGGCAAACCACTGGTGGAACAACGCAAACGGCTCGTCCGGGGCCTGGGCCTCGCTCAAACCGTCCCGTGTGTAGTCACGGCGCATATCAGCCAGTGCCTGGGTCATGCGACTTTATCCTTGTGCTTCAACAGATCAGTTTTTCGCCTGGTCGTTCGCAGCCGGTGCAGCGGCCTTGGCTGGAGCCGGTTTCTTCGCGGCAGGCTTGGCCGGGGCTTTTTTGGCGGCTGGCTTTGCGGCGGCTTTCTTGGCCGGAGCCTTCTTGGCCGGTACGGCTTTTTTCGCAGCCGGTGCCACCGGTGCAGGCGCGTCCTGTACGGCAACCATTTCGGCCTTCGGCGGGTTGGCCGAGTTGTACTTGCTCAGCAACGCCAACATCGTTGTACGCTGTGTGAACAGAATTTCCATGCGACGGTTCAGCGCACGACCCTGGGTGCTGTCGTTGGCGGCACGTGGCATCAGGTCGCCCATGCCGCGCAGCATCAGGCGGTCCTGCTTCAAACCGCTGAGGCTGAAGATCGAAGCGATCGACTGCGCACGTTCCTTGGTCAGCGCCTGGCTTTGCGCCTCGGCACCGTTGGTGTCGACATGGCCCAGTACCAATACAGCGGTCTTCGGATCGCCTTCAACAGCCTTGGCAACACGGGTGAACGGGCCCAGAGTGACCGGCAGCAACATGCCTGGGCGTTTAGGGTTGTAGGAACCGTCTACCGGAGCGATCACGACCAATACGTTGTCACGGCGCTCGAGTTGCAGGTTGCTGTCCTTGATCGCGGTACGCAGGCGCGGCTCGTAGTCGTCCAGCCAGGCTTGGGTGATTTTCGGATCAGGCATCGGTACGTTGGTCACGTCGACCTTGGCCAGTGGCTTTGGCTTGCTTTCGAACGGCCACCACCAGTGGGTCTCGGTGTCGGTCTTGGCGACAGCCGGTGCCGCAGCTGGCGAAGGCGCTGGCGTTGCGGCCTTGAGGTCGGCTTTCAGATCAGCCTTGGCGTCGGCCGCCTTGTCATCGGCGCTCTTGGAGGAGAACGGCCACCAACTGGAGCCGGTATCCGCCTTGGCGACGGGAGCCGGTGCGGCTGCCGCGGGAGCCGGGGCAGTTGCAGCGACAGGTGCGGCAGGCTTGGCGCCGGCAGCCGGCTTGGCGTCGGTTTGGGTCACTGCGTCCTTGGTAGCAGCCTTGTCGGATCCAAATGACCACCAATGCCCACCTTCGGCATCATTTTGTGGAGTTTGTGCGCAGCCGGTAATAGTGAGGCACAGCGCCAGTGCCAAGGACTTGTTCGATAACATGAGATATCCACAAAATGAGAAAAAACCAGGGGGTCTGGATGACCCGTTAAACAGACGCTTACTGAACATTAAAGTTACATCATTTCGCTCAGCGTCTTCTTATAGTTGCCTTTGTAACAAAAAAACGTGAAACAGCAAGGGGTTTACAGACAACCGGCCAATATTCCGACCAACTTCTGCGCACGCGGGTCCATAAGTACATAAGGCCCCAGTGTATTAGTCACGAAACCGAACGCTACATCATGTTCAGGGTCGGCAAAACCGACCGAACCGCCCGCCCCGGGGTGGCCAAACGCACGTGGGCCAAGGCCGAAGGTGGCATTGGGCAATTGCGGTTGATCCAACATGCAGCCCAGACCGAAACGGGTTTGGGTCAATAAGGTTTTATCCGGCCCGATACTGTGTTCGCGGGTCAATTGTTCGAGCATGTCGCTTTCCAGCAAACTACCGTCCAACAAACCGCTATAAAAACCGGCCAGGCTGCGCGCATTACCGTGACCATTTGCCGCTGGCTGCTGCATGCGCCGCCATTCGGGTTTATTAGTGCTCGTCAGAATAGACGGTGGGTTGGCAAAAGCCCGCGTTGTCATGGCCGTGGGCTCGCGCATCATTACTTGAAGTAACCGTTGGGCCGCTTCATCACCCATATTGCCTTTGCTGCGCGCTATATGCGCAACACGATGAAACTCTTCATCCGCCAGCCCCACGTGGAAGTCCAGCCCCAAGGGCCGTGCCACTCGCGCCACGATGGACTCGCCCGGGCCGCGCCCGTCGGCACGGCGCAGCAGTTCGCCCACCAGCCAGCCGTAAGTGATGGCCTCGTAGCCATGGCCTTCGCCGGGCGTCCACCACGGTGCCTCGGCCGCCAGGGTGTCGACCATCAGTTGCCAGTCGTACAGGGCTTCGGTGGGCAGCATTTCGCGGATCGCGGGCAACCCGGCCTGGTGGCAGAGCAACTGACGCAGGGTGATAGCTTCTTTGCCCGCCGCCGCAAACTCCGGCCAGTAGTTGGCCACGGGCGCGTCCAGTTGCAGCTTGCCTTCGGCCACCAATTGCAGGGCCGTGACGGCGGTGAAGGTCTTGGTGCAGGAGAACAGATTGACGATGGTATCGCTGTGCCAGGCCTCGGCACCGTCCTTGTCCGCCGTGCCGGCCCACAGGTCGACGACGGTTTCGCCACCCACCTGGATGCACAGCCCGGCACCACGTTCCTGTGGGTCATCGAACAACGCGGCGAAGCCTTCGCGCACCGCTTCGAACTGGAGCTCGTAATGACCCTGAATCTGCACCTAAGCCCCCTCGGAAAACACCGTAAAAATTGGCCGCCATTGTTCCAGCCCTTGTGGGTTTTGTGAACCCGTCAACGCTCAATCAATGGCCATTTCCAGAGTGCCCGCCGGCATGCCCGGCGCCCTGCCCCGGGCCTTTGCCGTCGTGCCCGGCCTGCTTGCCCTCGGCCTCACGCGCAGCGTTGGCAGCCTTGGCCTTTTCAGCCTCTTTGCCCAACTGGTCGACGGCTGCCAGGTTGCTTTTGCGCACGCTGTCGACAAAGCCCTGGAACGGTACGTCAGTGATACCCACCAGACCGAAATGACCATTCTCACCGTCCAGCAGACGCCCCGTGACCGGCTGGTCCAGGTACTGGAACCAATGCACGCCGACAATCGATGGCTCCGCCATGGCCTGCTTGAGGAAATTAGCGTAGGCCGCACCACGGTCCTCTTCCCTGGCCAATTGCGTCACGCCGCCCCAGAACGGTCCACGGTCCGCCGAGCCAAAGTTGAATTCGGTGATCAGCACCGGCTTGTCCAGCGCACGCAGGGCGGCGAAGTCATAACCGTCCTGGGGTTTGAGGGTGTACATGTTGAAACTCAGCACATCGCAGTACTGCGCGCAGGACGCCACGGCCTCCGGCGTGCTCACCGCATAACGCCCGCCCAGCAGCAGCTGATTGGGCGCGTGCCACTTGAGCGAATCGGAGATGGTCTTGAAATAGGCATCGGCGAAGGTTTTCTGGAAATATTTGAAGTCGGCCTCGATTTCCGGGTGCTCGGGGTTCGGCATCGGTGGCTCGAAGCCCGGGTCTTCCATCAGTTCCCAGCCAGCCAGGTGAATGCCCCAGGCTTTCGACAAGCCCTCTTCGTTACGGTACTTGTCGCGCAATTGCTTGAGGAACGCGCGCTTGGCCGGCACGTCGGTGGTCATGCGCAACGTGCCGTAGGCCAAGGCGTAGCGCGATTTTGGAGCGTCACCCGGACCGGCCCAGGCCAGCTCGTTGTCGGCGAAGTAACCGATCAACCATGGATCATCGCGGTGATCCCGGGCCGCAATGGCCACAGCGCGCTCGGTGGCCATGGCGAAGCGTGGGTCGAACGGATCGGGCATGCCGCCCCACCAATCGGTGCCGGTGCTGATGCTGGCGTAATCGCCCACGATCGACAGCGGCAAGGTGTAGGGCACGCGATCAGCAGCAGCCAGGTTCTCGTCGCTCCAGTTGCCCACGGTGTTGAAACCCCAGGCCTGCAGGCGGTCGAGGGTGTGGCTGACCCAGCGCTTCTGGTCAAAACCTTCGGTGCCGTAGGTGCGTTCCAGGTTGGCGCCGTAGAAGTCATACCAACGCCCGGCGCCAAAACTGCGCCCCTCTCCCGCGCCGTTGCCGGTGCGGTTGTCAGCGCTGCCGTAATACTTGTCGAAGGGCTCACCGGCCTTGGGCAATGCCGCAAACATCCACTCGCGCCCGGCGACGTAGGTCTGATTGTTGTCCGGGGCGACGGTGTTAACGCCCAACGAGTAGAACGGATGGCCCAGCGGGGTCACCAGGTACCAGCGGCCGTCGCGTTTCTCAGTGCGGAAAAACCCACTGGCCTCGAACGCCGGACCTTTGTTCCAGCCACCGTATTGATCCAGTGAGGCTTTATCCCGTTCCGCCAGCCACCCCTTGAGCTGTTGTTGCTCTTTGGCGGCGGCGGCCTTGAGCTGATCGTCGCTGCTGACCTTTTCCGGCCAGCGCGCCCGGGTGGACTGGCCATAGGCGTCTACCAGTTCACTGTAGGCGGCCTTGATCACCGGCTCGCTGTCCTGCACGCCAAAGCGCTCCAGCAAGATGCTCTGGGCGGCGTTGGGCTTGATCATCGAGAGCGTCACCGACACCACCTGGCTGCGGTCGATTTCCCCCGCGCTGCTGGCCAGCAATACGCGCTGACCATCCACGGTGATAGGCATTGGCGGGCCGGCCTTCATGCCCTGGCTCAACGGCGAGTTGGCTTGCAGCGGAACCAACAGCGTCTGGGCCGGGCCGGCCGGCAGGTCGATGCGGCTGACCAGGGTCTTGCCATCTGCGCTCTGCACCTTGACGTAGAGGGTCAGCGCCCAGTCCATGGCACTTTGAATGCGCAGGCTCATCGCACTGGATTGGGACCAGTCCCACGCGCCGCTTTGCGGGCTGAGGACCAGGCTCGGCTCGGCAGCCGGGTTGAAGGTGATGCGGCGCAACACTTCGCCTTCGGGGGTCTGTTCGGCGTTGTATTGCGGCAGGCTGGCGTCCTGGGTCGCCACCTTGACCACATCGGCAGGCCGGACGAAGTTGAACAGCGTTTGTTGCCCCGCGGGCGCGGCCATCAACGGCGCAGTGAACAGCAGGGCAAACAGGGCGGGCAGCGTGCGAATCATACGAACAAGGTTCTCCCAATCGGCCGGTGAATGGCCTGATGACATAAATCGATAGCAGTGAGATAGACCACGAAGTGGGCGAATTCGCCCACGGTGGCTTAAGAAATTTCGCGCCTGAAAGGCGGCAAGGCATTCAGGATAGCCTTGCCATAGCGCTGGGTGACCAATCGGCGGTCGAGCAAGGTGATGGTGCCCCGGTCCTGTTCGGTACGCAGCAAGCGGCCGCAGGCCTGCACCAGCTTCAGGGACGCATCCGGCACCGAGATCTCCATGAACGGGTTGCCGCCCCGCGCTTCGATCCACTCGGCCAGTGCGGCCTCGACAGGATCATCCGGCACCGAGAACGGGATCTTGGCGATCACCACGTGCTCGCAGTAGGCGCCAGGCAAGTCGACGCCTTCGGCGAAACTGGCCAGGCCGAACAGCACACTGGAATCGCCGCCATCGACCCGTGCCTTGTGCTTGTTCAGGGTTTCCTGCTTGGACAGGTTGCCCTGGATGAACACCTGCTTGCGCCAGTCGCGGTCGAGGCCGTCGAACACGTCCTGCATCTGTTTGCGCGAGGAAAACAGCACCAGGGTACCTTTGGAACCCTCCACCAGGTCTGGCAGGTCACGGATGATCGCAGCCGTGTGGGCCGCCGCATCCCGAGGATCGGCCTTGAGGTCCGGCACCCGCAGCACACCCGCGTCGGCGTGGTGAAACGGGCTCGGCACCACGGCGGTTACGGCTTTTTTCGGCAGGCCGGCGCGCATGCGGAAGCGGTCGAAGGTGCCCAGGGCAGTCAGGGTGGCCGAGGTCACCAGGCAGCCGTAGGCCACGTTCCACAGGTTGCGGCGCAGCATTTCGGCGGCCAGGATCGGGCTGGCATTGACCTCGATGTCAAACAGCGCGCCGCTTTCCGAGAGGGTCAGCCAACGCGCCATCGGCGGGTTGTCTTCCGGGTCTTCGACGGTGAAGGCGGTCCACAGCTCCCAGTTGCCCTGTGAGCGAGACAACAGGCTGCCAAACAGCGGGTACCACTCCTCGGCCTGGTTGCTGGCGATGCCGATGTTGACCTCGCCATCCATGCCTTCCTTGAGCAGGTCGGTCAACCGGGTAAACAAGTCGGTCAGGCGCGAAAAGCCCTTCTTCAACTCGATGCCCATTTCACGCATGTGCTCGGGGATCAGCCCGCCGACGAAGCGGTGACGCGGCCGCTCACGGCCCTCCACATCTTCGCCGGGCTTGAAGTCGGCGACTTGCTCACAGGCGCTGAACATGAATTGCTGCAGGGTCTTGATCTCCCGCGCCAGCTCCGGCACCTGTTCGATCAGCTTGCCCAGGTCGCCGGGCAGCGGGTGCTGGGCCAGCAACTTGGTGAGGTTCTTCGCGGTGGTCTCCAGCCAATCGGCAGTGGAGCGCAGGCGGGTGTAGTGGGCGAAGTGGCCGATGGCCTTGTCTGGCAGGTGGTGCCCTTCGTCGAACACATAGAGGGTGTCGCGGGGGTCCGGCAATACGGCACCGCCGCCCAGGGCCAGGTCGGCCAGGACCATGTCGTGGTTGGTGACGATCACGTCGACCTTGCCCATGCCTTCGCGGGCCTTATAGAAGGCGCACTGGCCGAAGTTGGGGCAATGGCGGTTGGTGCACTGGCTGTGGTCGGTGGTCAGGCGCGCCCAGTCGGAATCTTCAAGGGCGGTGGGCCAGCTGTCGCGGTCGCCGTCCCATTTATTGCCGGCCAGATTCTCGATCATGCTGGTAAACAGCTTCTGGCTGGCCTCATCCACCTCGATCTTGAAGCCTTCTTCTTCGAACAACTGGGCAGTGGCGGTTTGCGCGTGGCCCTCCTGCAGCAGCACATCGAGCTTGGACAGGCACATGTAGCGACCACGGCCCTTGGCCAGGGCAAAGGTGAAGTTCAGGCCGCTGTTGCGCATGAGGTCAGGCAGGTCTTTGTAGACGATCTGCTCTTGCAGGGCGACGGTGGCGGTGGCGATCACCAAGCGCTTGCCGGCCGCCTTGGCGGTGGGGATCGCAGCCAGGCTATAGGCCACGGTCTTGCCGGTACCGGTACCGGCCTCGACGGCCACGACCGCGGGCTCACCCTCGCGGCGACCTTCGTCG
>Ga0157375_10002733_pt1 | contig 15246 bp, 15 predicted proteins | sample M35metaG_FD_115311 | JGI IMG/M metagenome (GOLD analysis project Ga0157375, IMG submission 115311) | Miscanthus rhizosphere microbial communities from Kellogg Biological Station, Michigan, USA - M3-5 metaG | ecosystem: Host-associated > Plants > Roots > Rhizosphere > Soil | place: USA: Michigan...
ATACGTGCTGACGCGCGAGGGCCTCAGCCGTCCAGCCGCCGCGCCTTTGCTACACGCCGCCGCGGAATCGGAACGAACAGAACCAGTTCTGCGAACAGAAGCCGCCTGATGCGGTCGACCCGCATGCAGTGGCGCCGCCGAGGCTATGCAGGTTGCCGGACACCGGACACTGGTGGCCGGCGGCCCATGGCCGACTGCGTGAGTTCGCTACCGCGCCCGTAAGCCGTCGGGCGCAGGCGGGTCCATTCCATGGGGTGCTCCTTCAACACTCGCGCTGCAAAGCGTTGCAGACTGCCAGCACTCAACGCACTTCTTTCCGCCAAACGCTCGCGAGCCAGGGCTGCATCTCGTGAGGCAAACCCGCCGGGCGGTAGTAGTGATCAAGTTCCGCGAATCCGGCAGCGGTCATGTAGTCGCGCCAAGCCTCCCAATCGTGAAAGGCGCCATAGCGGTCCCCGTTCCAGCCCTCCTGGCCGTTGCCCCGCGGGTTTGAGCTGAAGAGCACACCGCCCGGCTTCAGCGTCGCGTGCAGTTGCCTGAGGACTCGTGGCAACTCCTGGCCCGGGATGTGGAACAGCACCGCGTTGGCGAACACGCCGTCGAAGTGACTGCGGGGCAGGTCCAACTCCAGAAAGTTTTGCACTAGCACTTCGCATCCGCTGTTCTTGCGCGCGATCGCGGCCAACTGAGCCGACCCATCCAGGCCGACCACCTGATGCCCGAGTGCCTTGAACGCGCTGAGATCGCGCCCTGGACCACACCCGAAGTCCAGCAGAGTGAATGGCGGTGGCACGTCGATGTGCCCCAAAAGCGCCTCGATGTTCTGGCGCACATCGTGATCTCGCGTGCCTTCCCAATACCCCTGGGCATTCCGGTCATAGTGGGCCAGCGTGCGTGCTGCGACTTGATGCAGTTCTTCCGGGGTCTGTGACATGCCGATCTTCCATGCGGCTGACGATTCCGTTGGTGGCTGTGAGGTCTACGCCATTTCGAGGTGGGGCCTGAGCGGCTCTTATCGACCCTGAAGCGACACTCGTTATCCCTGATAGGCGACCGCAAAGCGGACGGTTGAGACACGTAGGGTCGGCGCCTGCCCGCTCACTTCTGGGGGGCGACGACCGGCGTTGTCAACTTTAGGTACACAACACGGTGCCCGGGCTCACTGGTCGTGGGGCGCGCTTCGAGCGCTGCAGGACGACTGACCTTCAGTGGTCGCCGCTGTGGGCGCGCATCGAGTCGATGGCGGCGAGCAGCAGGCTCTGCGCGTCGTGCGGTGCCAGGGCTTCGCCGTTCACGGTCAGCGCGATCAGGTACGGGCCCGGGGAATGGCCGGTGAGGGCGTACCAGGCCGCGGCGGCCCGAAGCCCAAAGGGGGAGGTGGTGACCACGTCACCGACGCCATGGACTACGTAGGTGTGGCGCATTGGGGTGGCTGCGTCGCGGCGATGCGTGGTGTGGACCATGGTCAGGCAGGGCTGGACGGAACACTCGGTGAGCGACTGCTGGCGGATGGCGCGCCATTGCTCGTCACCGGCTGGCGCTACGGCTTGCGGGCCGAACTTGGCGCGCGGATCCCGCGCCTGCAGTAGGTCAAGCCGTAGGCGTCGCGTCCCGCGCTCGTACTGCCCGCTGGCGACGGCGCCACCGTCGATGTGCAGGGGAGGCGCTGCCGGTATATCGCTGCGTGCCCATCCACCCAGCGAGGCCGGCAGAACGACGGTGGGCAGGGGCGTCGCTGCGGGCGTGGCTAAGCCCAGCAACAGTGTGCAGACGCCAACGACGGCCAGCCCGACGAGGCCGGACAAGGTGCCGGGGCCGGCCGTGGCTTTGCCCGTATGCGGGCGGACCTTCGCCCGCGGCGGCAGTGGCCGGCCGGGTTCTGGTCGCGAGCGCGCCACCACGAGCAGCATCAGCGCCAGCGCAACCACCAAGCTGACCCATTGCACATGTCCGTGCGCGGCCAGATCCATCTGGGTGCCTTGCCAGCGGTCAATTAGCACGATGGCGTTAACGCGCACGAGGTTGGTGACCACACCCAGCATCGCGCCCAGCAAGGCCAGGGAGAGCACACGCCAGAGCGAGCGATAGACCAGCATGCCCAGTGCATTGCCGAGGAAGGCCAACAGCGTGACGTAGGCTAGGCCCGAACAGGCGTCGGCCACGAAGTAGCGCTTGCCGTCCACAAGCAGCAGGAAGCCCTGGGACTGCGCCGGCAGACCCAACAGCGTCAGCGTGTGCGCCAGCCCTTCGTTCGTGAGCCATCGCAGTAACGGCTGTAGCACGTCGCTGCTGGGCACCATGTAGAACAGCAAGGCGAGCACAGGGGACCAGCGCCGCAGCATCGCAGGGCCGAAAGTGGCCAACACCACCGCTAGCACCAGAGTCACCAGGGCGAGTTGGCGGCCAACTTCGATATTCAGCACATCGGCGACCACCCAGCCGAGGCCACCGATGGCCGCGAACAGCACGCCCGCAACCGACGGTTGCGGCTCCATGGCCAGCAGTTCGTCGCGCCAGTGCCAGCCGAATGCATACGCGAGCATCGGCAGCACCAGCCACGCGTAGCGATAAGCCTCCGTGCCCGACCACTGGCCCGTCATTGTGAGTACCGTGGGGAACATCACCGGCGCCAACAGGCACAGTCCGATGGACAACTGGCCCAAGGCTTTGCGCCAGGCATTGCCTAGTGGTGGGGTGCGCGAAGTGCGCGGCAGCTCCCAGAGGGCGTCGGGATCGTCCGGCGCGGGCAACTGGCGCACGAACGGCTGGCGCAGCAACACTGCAACGAGCGTGTTGTCCTGTGGACGGCGGAAGTATTCGAGGCCAAGGGCGCGTGGCTCCATTGGCTGAGGGGGGGAGTAGCTGCCGAACAGGCGGTCCCAGAACGAGAACACGGTGCCGTAGTTGGAATCGGTCTGCTCGCGCTGCATCGAGTGGTGTTGCACATGCATGCCCGGCGTGACCAGCACCCAGCCCAGCGCGGACTCGAGCCATGCGGGCCAGCGCAGATTGGCGTGAGACCACGCGGCTACGGTGATCGCGGCCAGCAAATACGCGGCTACGGCTTCCCAAGGGAGCCCGAGCATGATGACCAGGGCGGCGGTCAGCCCACCCGTCACGAGGGCCTCGATAGGGTGATGCCGCACAGAGGTGGTCACGTCCAGCTGCACGTCGGTGTGGTGGACCAGGTGCGCTCGCCACAGCAGGGAATGATGGTGGCTGAGCCGGTGCAGACCGTAGCTCAAGAGGTCCAGTGCCAGAAAGCCGAGCAGACAGTCGATCGCCAGAGGCCATTGCATCCGGCCGAGCAAGCCGGAAGTATTGAGGCCCGCTGCCAGGACGACCACCGACGCGGGAAACACGAGCCGGCTAGTCAGGCCGCCGAGCACGAACAGGGACAGGTTGGGAATCCAGCGCGAGGCCGACATATCGGGTCGACGCAGCACACGGTGCAAACGCTCCAGTACGAAGAAGCCCAGCAACACCATCAACAAGGTATTGCGATAGATCGGTTCAAAGGATTCGATCATCGATCAGGATGTGAACCCGGGTGACAGCAAAACGGCGGCGCAGGGGCCGTGCCCTGACGCCGCCGGAATGGGCGAGAAACAGTGCGCCCGCGCGCTGCGGATTCAGCGTTTGGACTTGGCTCGCACGATGCGCACCCCGACCACCAAAGCGGCAACTGCCACGCCCATGAGCCCGCCTTCCAACAGGGGCAGGGCCGTCAACGCGCCTAGTGACGGTGTGACACCAGCGTGAGCGGCCTGCGTACCGACAATGGCGGCGACGAGGGCGATAACTTGAGTGGTCTTCATGGATTCCTTGGGTGAAGGCAGGCGTGCGAACATGAAAGCACAATCCATTCCCTATGCATTTGTCTTCTTAAAACAATCACTTGCAATGGAGCTCCGAACGGTGGCGGGCTCTCTGTAAGGAATTTCGACAGTACCCTTGCGGTATTCGCACAGCCCGCCACGCTTGGAAAGTGTCGTTCGGGGATTCAGACGGTGCTGTCGAGCCCAATTCCGAGTCGCCATAGCTGATGCTCGCCAGAGCCCGCTTATGGCCGAACACGGTCCCCTGGGCGCGCGCCCCCAAAGCAGCCGCGCGCTCGCAGCCAATGAAATGAACGCATGTGGAAGGCTGTAGGTCGCGTCTCCCTGAGCACTCTGCGCGGACCCTCGTTCCTGACCGCGGCCGGCGGGCCCGTCCTGGCGCCCGACAGGTTCTACGTCGTTCGCCGATGCCTACCGCCACCGGGGTGTCTGCGACACCGACACCAAGGCGCCGCTGCGACTCCCATCGCTCATTTTGGGTTCGTGACGCCGTAGTGATCGGCGAGGAAGTTGCCGGGGTTGCTATGGCTCGCCGGCCTTGCGCGTTCAGGCAACATCGAACGGTTCCAGGTTTCCCAATCGCCTCTGAGGCGGTCGAAGACGTCTTTGCGCCGCTCCTTGAGATTCGCCCGCTCCCGCGGGTCTTGAACGACGTCGAAAAGGAACTCGTTGCCCGCTATTTGCAGATATTTCCAGTCGCCGTCGCGTACGGCGCGCTGTGCCCCGGCGTAGTAGCGCCAGAATAGTTTGCGAGGATGTAGCGAGGCGTCGCCGCTCAGGGTCGTTAGCAAGTTCTCGCCGTCTGGCGCGTAGGTCGAATCTGGCGAAGTACCGGTGCTCGCCAGCAGCGTCGGCATCCAGTCCATCGACATCATCACCTGCTCGGAAACCGACCCGGCGGCCACTCGGCCCGGCCAGCGCACGATGGCCGGAACGCGCAGACCGCCTTCGAGAAGCTCTCCCTTCATCCCAGTGAACGGCCATGTCTTCGAGAACCGCTCGCCGCCGTTGTCGCTGGTAAAGACCACGATGGTGTTTTCCGCGAGGCCATTGGCCTGGAGGGCCTGCAAAACCCGGCCGATATTGGCGTCCAGGCTCTGCATCATGGCCATGTAGGTCTTCTGTGTGCCGCCATCGCGGTGGAAGAGGTTCTTAATCTGCTTCGACTTCTCCGCGTCGTCCGGACCCTCCCAAGGCCAGTGCGGGGCAGTGAAATGCAAACTCAGCAGGAACGGCTCTCTTGACCTTGCATAGCCCTCGATCGTCTGCACCGCCCTGTCGGCGAGCAGATTTGTAAGGTAGCCGACGCGATCAATCGGAACCTCCTGCTCGAAGAGGGGGGCCGACGACTTGCTGCCGTGATTGAAGTAGTCCGCCGCACCACCGAAGATGCCGAAGAAGCGGTCGTAACCGCTCTTGAGCGGGCTGTAGTCCGGCAGAAAGCCCAGATGCCATTTGCCGACAAGCGTCGTGCCATAACCCGCTTTCTTGAGCAACGAGGGCAGCGTCGGGTGGCCCGGCGGCAGGCCGACGTCTTTCGGCGTCGTCGGAGTGATCGGTTCTTCAAGACCCACCGGAAGGCGCATCTGATAGCGCCCGGTAATCAGTGCCGTGCGGGTGGGCGAACAGCTCGCCGAATTCGAGTACCCCTGTGTGAATCTCACTCCCTGCGTTGCCAGGCGGTCGATGTTGGGCGTCTCGTAGTCACCCTGGCCATAGCAACTCACGTCCGCATAGCCGAGGTCGTCCGCAAGAATGAACACGATGTTCGGTCTCGCGGTTTGCGCCTGACCTACCCGGCCAAAGCCCCCGGCGAGGGCAAGAGACGTTGTGCCGGCTGCTTGGACAAACCGACGACGGGTTAACGCTCTCTGAACATACGCCATGTGGTGCTCCGTGCGTGCGAATTCTCGTTTCGTGTTCGCGCTGGTGTGGGACGTCAAGCGCGTTGAATGACGTCGGAAGGGACGACAACGTTGGTGGTGCGCCACGTCGCGCAGATCCTCCCAAACTCGGACGCCAAATACAAGAGCAGCTTGCGAAAGCGATCCCTCGAGCAGCCCATGGCGACGGGGAGAAGAAGAAGACGGAGTCAGGTAGCACAGCAGCGCTCAAGGCCGCGCGCACCGCCGAACAGCGAACAGGCCCGGTGCAAATTGGGACAAGGGAGACCTCGTGAAGAGGACCGCTTCAGCGGCTCAACTTTGCCGTTCTGGTAACTGCTGCACCCGACGACCGTCCTGGCCCTGCGCCAACCCGCTCACCAAGCGCCTGCCCGCCTTGCTAGTAGCCGTAGCCATCAAGTGAGTGCCGCGCAAGCCGATCCAGTCTGGTGATGCGATGCCGTCTGGCATTGCGACGTCGCAGAAGCAGACCTTCACGGATGACCGCTCCTGGCCGATCGCGTCGGCTGTGAAAGACCGCTTGCCGGCCACTCGAATTCGATGACTGCTTGCCGCAGTGCAGATCAGGAAACCGGTCGGCTCTGATCGACCCAAAGCGGAGCTACGAGTCAGACGCTGGGTCGTCCGAAAGCAGCCGCCCCCGATGGCTGGGAGATACGCGGCAACCGCAGCTCGACGCGGGTTGCCGAGTCATCCAAAGTCACTTGACTAGTTCCCCCATGCGCGTTGGCGATCTCGCAACGGCATACAAGCCAAGCCAGGTCACTACCCAACGGCGCGGAGATCCGCTTCAAGAGCAACGAATCCGCTGGTCAGACCGCGTTAGCCTCCGCCGCGGGGGTCGTTCCCCTGCGAGTCCTTTTGCCGGATCCGACCGTCTTCGCCCTTGATGACGAGTTCGGTTTCCTTGTTTTTCGCCAACTCTCGAGCGCGCTTGATGGCGTCGGACTGGCGGCCGTGGAGCGAGTCCGCGCGCGAGGTGCCGTCCGTCTGGACCGCCCAACGACCATCGGGGCGCGGTTCAACCGCGACTTGAGGCTTTCGAGCCATGGTGTCCCATCCAAGATTGAGGCAAGGCGCCCCATTGGCACAGTACATCCGGAGGCTGCTTCACACAAGGGAGACCGCGCACTGAAGGCCTGCGCTGGGAGGCGCGTCGGAAGGCTCTGTCACAAGTTGGATTTGACCGATGCACTCTCAATGTAGGGGCTGGTGCCCACCCAGCACTCCTGCCCCAAAGGGCAATTGCCGTGTCCTTCGTTGCGTCAGATGCTCATTTACGAGCCCGGCCGTCGAAAGGGCTGTTTGTAGGTGAGTCGCAGTCGCGCCGCGTACCGGCCGGTATGCGGCTTTGTCGTCTTCACTAGGAATGAAAACACAATGAACACAAAGCTCATAGCTTTCGCTTGCGCCGCCGCTTTCGCCTTGGGGTCGATCACCGGGTGCTCGACCACGTCCAAGCCGCCAGACGACACCCTCGCCCAGAAGCGGCAGAACATCGATGCGGCGGTCGACGCTGCGCTCGCGCAGCTGTATGCCTCTGATCCAGCGTCGCGCGAGCTCGTCGCCAAGTCGCGCGGCGTTGTCGTCTTCCCCTCCGTCGTGACCGCCGGGTTCGTCGTCGGCGGCTCCTACGGCACGGGTGCGTTGCGCCTCGTAGAAGCCGAGATAGAGGCAGCGCTCGCCTCGGCGGAGTCCTTCCTCTAGGAACTTCAGAGCCAATGACGTCTTGCCAACACCGGGCGGGCCCAGCAGGCTGGTGGTGGATCCTTCGGTGAGTCCGCCGCGGAGCATCTGGTCCAACGGAGGCGACCAAACGCGAGCTTGCGATGCGAAAGCTTTGCCGTAGGCGTACGTCTAGTCCTCACCGCCTCGAACCGCGGGTACGCGTGGATTCCCGATTTGGAGATCTGGAACGCGTGTCGCCCGCCGATGGGGTCGGCGCCACGGAACTTGTGCACTTCGAACTCGCGGAGCGGCGCACGCCGAAAGGTATGGTGCTCAGCTCAACGATGCCGTCCACCAGAGCCTGCTGCACTTCATGGATCGGTCCGCCAAAGGTAGACAAGAGCAGCGCCGTGCCGCCCACCGCCGTGACCAGGGCGCTCAGCTCGAGCAGGAAGTCCGCATAGCTCTGCTCGCCCCCGGCGAATGAGCGGATCCCCTAGAACCGTCGCTCACGAGGAGCCGGGGCTTTCCCTGCATCAGGGTCTGCACGAGCAGATGAAGCAGCGGCGTCAAGCCTTCCTTCGCGGCTCCGTATCCGCTCAGAAGCAGGAACGACCGGGCGATCACGGCACCGTCGAAGAAGTCGAAGCCACGCAGGTGGTCGATGAGACGGCCGTGCGACTCGGACAGCAGTGTCACGACCACGACCCGGTCCGCCCCGGCGCGCGTACGTGAGCCCGCATCAAGGATGTGACCTCCTCAGGTCACATCCTGTCGCCGCGACGGTCGAGGGCCGGCAACACGGGGTCCGGATTCAGGACGATGGCGACGGCATGGACGCTAAAACGCTGCCCCCGATCTTCGAGATGTTCACGCGCGGCGAAAGAGCGTTGGATTCAGCGAGCCAGGGTCTCTGAATCGGCTTGGCGGTGGTCAAGAACCGCGTGCAACTTCACGGCGGCATCATCGAAGTGCAGAGTGGCGGTCGAGGTTCACGCTGAAGTTGCGCTCGTGCAACTGCCGGCAACGGCTCAGATGTCGTTCTTGGGAGATCTCGACTTCTTTGCGCAGGGCCGCCCGCTGCGCAGCTGCGCATTCACGGATTCGAACGGCGAGCTGCCGCAGCATCAGCGACTCATTGATCAGACAGTCTTCCACACTGTCCGGTGGCAGCCGCCATGCCAGCGGAAGCCGCTACCCACGATCTGCGGAAGGCCTCTCTCGCGCTCAAGGAGCGGCCGCCGGACACCGTTGGCGCCGCGGTAGGGCCGGGGGCCCCAACCAGCCGCGTATCTGCCGCCCTTACCGCGTCGACTGAAAGCGTGGCCGGTGGAGCAATACCTGGATTTGCTGAAAAAGCTCGAGTGGGCGTAGCGGCTTTGAGCAGTGCGCGTCGAAGCCCGCGGCCCGCTCCTGCTCCAAGTCGCGATCCCGTGTGAACGACGTCAGCGCGATCGCGGGCAGTCGCTCCGCTCCTCCCTCTTCACTCTTGCGTATCGCTCGCATGAGCTCGTAGCCGTCTTTGCCGGGCAGGCCGATGTCGCAGACAAGCAGATCCGGGCGAGCTTTCCGGATCGCCGCGAGGCCACCGTCGAAGTCGTATGCCGATGTCACCACTGCACCCTGCTCGGTCAGGACGAGATTGAGCATGGCATTGGCTTCAGGGTCGTCTTCGACGACCAGTAGGCGAAGGCCGTCCAGGACGCCCTCGACCGCTTGCGAGCCTCCGTCATCGGCGGAAGAGATCGCCGGCGACACCGCCTCGATCGGTAGTCGAACAGTGAAGGTTGCACCCTTCCCAAGACCGGCGCTAGTGGCGCTGACCGTGCCACCGTGGGCTTCAACCAGTTGCTTGACGATCGCAAGACCGAGACCGAGGCCGGTCTGGCGCCTGTTGCGCACGCCGTCGCCCTGCGCGAAGCGATCGAAAATAAAGGGCAGAAAGTCCGGGTCAATGCCTTGGCCCTCGTCAGCTACTTCTAGGACAACTCCGGCGCTGACACTCTCTCCTCGCACGCGAACCGTCGAGCCACTACTCGAGAATTTGACCGCGTTGCTGATCAAGTTCGACACGATTTGTTGAACGCGATGGCGGTCGCCCTGAATCCACGGCAAGTTGGGTTGAATGTCTACCTCTAGGCCGATAGCGCTCGTGTCGATCGTGGGCCGCATGGCATTTACCACGTCTCTGACGATCTGACCCGGATCGAGAGGCTCGAACGCCAGCGAGACCTTGCCCAAGTTGAGCCGCGAGACGTCGGTGAGATCGGAAATGAGCTGCGCCTGCATGTTGACGCTCCTTCCGATTGCCTCGAGGCCGCGCTTCAGTTCGCCGTTGCCATCGCGCTTCTGGAGGATATGCGTCCATCCAGTGATGACGTTCAACGGCGTTCTCAGCTCGTGAGACAGCACCGCGATGAACTCATCCTTCATCCGCCCCAGGTTCTCGGCTTCGCTGCGGGCAACGCGCTCGCGCTCGAAGAGTTGTTGACGCTGTTCCTCCAGGCGGATGTGTTCTGAAATGTCGGTAGCGACCGCCAGGTTGACGTTCGGTTCCACATGCGGGGAGATCGTCCATTTGAGATGGCGGGTCTCGCCCTCCGGCGTCACGCTGGGCAACTCTTCCGTGTCGACACCCGCGGGTCTCTCCGCGCTAAAAAATACGCGCGCACGTTGAACGAATTCCGGCGGCACGAAATCCGCCGCGGGCCTGCCGAGAACGGAGTCGCCATCACGCGCCAACAGGGCCAGCATGGCGGGGTTGACATCCACGAACTTCCCGGCGTCATCGATCAACGCGAGGCCGCCCGGCGCGTGCGCGTAGATGGCGCGAAACTTGGCCTCGCTACGTCGCATGGCCTCCTCTGCGACACGGGTCCGAACAAGCGCCTGGACGGTTGCCACCAGGACGGCAGGCTCGACAGGGCGAGTGAGGTACGCATCGGCTCCCGAATCGAGTCCGCGCACCTTATCTTCGTCGGTCACGTAGGCGGCGGTCAGGTGCAGCACGGGAAGGCGGTTCGTCTCCGGCCGCGACCGCAGAGCACGACAAAGCTCGAATCCGTCGATGTCGGGAAGGTGGACATCGAGCACCATCGCCGAAACAGAGCCATCCAGTTGAGCCAGACCCTCCGCCCCACTCGCTGCTTCGCGGGTGCGAAATCCGGCGCTTCTCAACACGCGGGCCGTCGCATACCGACTCGCCGGCTCATCATCCACGATCAGCAGCTCGTGTTGAGAGCGGTCGATCGGTCGAAACTCAGTCTTGTCGTCCAACCGCGCCTCCCGCAGATGTTGATGCCTGTGCTGGCTCATCGATGCGCATGGGCACGGTGACTGAGAAGGTGGACCCGACTCCCGGCTGGCTTGCAAGGGAAACAGTTCCGCCCAACAACTGTGCGAGGCGCTTGCTGAGCGACAGACCGAGCCCGGTGCCGCGCAAGCGCTTCTGGATGGGGGAGTTCAGCTGAGCGAAGTCCTGAAAGATGGCCTGCTGCAGATCCTTCGCGATGCCGATTCCCGTGTCGGCAACCGAGAAAGTGATGGACGCGTCGCCATGCTGTGATGCCGACACCCGCACCTCGCCGGCCACCGTGAACTTCAGGGCATTCGAAATGAAGTTGCGCAGGATCTGAGACAGCTTCCGGTCGTCGCTGTAGATCCGTATACGGCTTTGCGGCTCCTCGAACACAAGCACCACATCGGGCTTGTTCAGGATCGGCTTGAACATCCCGCGCAGAGCGGAAAATAGGTCGACCATCTCGAACCAGTCGGGCGAGATCTCGACACGCCCCGCTTCCACTTTCGCCAGGTCCAGCAGGTCGTCGACCATGTCGGCGAATTCGGCAGCGGTGTCTCGAATGAACTGAACCTGCTTCTCTTGTTCGCCGGTCAGGGGCCCATCGACCCGATCCAGGAGCAGACGCGACAAGCTCTGTATCGAAGAAAGGGGAGTGCGGAACTCGTGACTCATGTACGCCAGGAATTGGCTTTTGAGCTCTGTGGCTTGACGCAGCTGCGTGGCCTGCATTTCGAGTTCGGCGTAGAGAGCAACCACGCCCCTGTTCGTCTCCTCGAGTTCGATCTGCAACTCCCTTATGAGAAGCGTCTCCGCCGACGGGGCCGACTCGCCGGCATGGCCATCCGATGCGTCGCGTGTCATTCCGTACGACGCTTGATGACGACAACGGTGACGTCGTCCCGGCCGCGGCAGTGGTCTCGAATGATCCACCCGGCAATCACCGCCGGGTCGCACTGCAGCAGCCCGCCCGCGTTCGCAAGGCTCCATCTGGAAGTAATTCCATCTGAATGCATCACAAAGATGGCGTGGTCCGGCCAGGGATACGTGACATCCTTTATGCGTCGAATTTGCAAACCCACAGTGCCATGCTGAGACAACAGGGAGCGATCTTCAAGTCCCGAAACAAGTCGCCCCATGACGTTGCCAGCGCCGGCGAAGGTGACCGTTGCCTCTCGAGCATCCAGTTTCGCCATCGCGATGGCGGCCCCGCGCGTCGCGCCGATTGCCTGGTGTGTTTGCTCGAGCATGACGCTGGGAGCGCCGCCGGCAGTGGCGAATAGTTCGGTGGCCGCTCTGGACGCCTGGGCAGCCATCGGCCCATGGCCTAGTCCATCGGCGACCATTACGGTTAGGTTCTGTCCCGCAGCGCGAACTTCCCATCCATCGCCACACTCGGTCTCACCGGGAGCGGCCAGACATATTCCCGACATCACGAAAGAACATTCTGCGGAAGGCCTTTCGAGGTGGACGCCGGCCGCGATCCGGGCGACGATGACGGTTCCGGTGCCCAAGGCCGAGAAGAAGGCGAACTCATCGGACAAGCGCTTCACGGCGCCCAGGCCGGTCCCCGGTGTGCCGCCCGTCGTATACCCGTCCTGTATGCAACGTTCGACGTCGGCCATCCCAGGGCCGCTGTCGAGCGCAAGAACCTCGAAGCAAGCCGGGCCCGAGGTACGTCGCTGTCCCAGCAAGAGTCGGCCTCGAGTCGCGTGGCGAACGAGATTGGTGCCCAGCTCGGTCACAACAAGGGCGACGCGACCGCAGCGCTCATCGTCGAAACCCATGTGCTTGGCCATCGCCACGGCTTCACGGCGCGCCGCCCCGACTTGGCTCGCTTCTTCAGTCGCCAGGTTGGCGTACGGTGTCACGTCATCTCCAGCGAGCAATCGTGACGCAGGTCCCCGCGCCCTCGGCCGTGCGAATGTCGAACTCGTTGACCAGACGCTTGCTGCCCGAAAGACCCATGCCCATGCCGGAACCAGAAGTCCACCCATCGGTCAGTGCGAGATTCACATCAGCAATTCCGGGACCGCTGTCTTCGAAAGACAACCGAAGTCCCTTCTTTGGCCCATTTTCGAGGACCTCCCACCGCATCTCGCCGCCGCGGCCGTACACCACGGTATTCCTGGATAGCTCGCTGGCAGCCGTGACCATCTTCGTCTGGTCCACGAGCGAAAAGTTGAGCTCCTGGGTGAGCTTGCGAACCACCTGACGGCTTAGCACGATGTCGCGCTCCTCACGGAGCGGCATCGAGCCGCTAGGCGTGGGGTTGGCCACGGTCGTCCTCAGTCGCCGATGCGAGCATCGCGATCCCGCGCTCAACGTTCAGCGCCGTGCGCACTCCTTCCAAGGCAAGCCCGAGCTCGACCAGCGTGATCGCCACCGCCGGCTGCATGCCGACAACTACAGTGGTCGCGCCCAGCACGCGCGCGATCGCGGAAATGCTCGCCAGCATGCGGCCGATGAAGGAGTCGACGATCTCGAGCGCCGAGATGTCGATCAAGACGCCGGTTGCGCCGGTCGCGGCGATCTTGGAGGACAGATCATCCTGGAGGCCAAGCGCGGTTCGGTCCTCCATGTCCACCTGGATCGTGACCAGCAGGCATTTGCCCATCCGAAGAATCGGGATGCGTTCCATCGCGTAGCCCGTCAGGACTTGCTACGGGTAAATGTGTAGCCGACCTTCTTGAGAGCCAAGGAAAGGGCGTCCGCAAGTGTCGCCTTGGTCACGATCCCCTGAAGGTCGATTCCGAGCTGGACGATGGTCTGCGCGATCTGCGGTCGAACACCGCTGACGATGCAATCGGCGCCCATCAGCCGGATGGCCGCGACGGTCTTCAACAAATGCTGCGCGACCAGCGTATCCACCGTCGGTACACCGGTGATGTCGATGATCGCCAGCTCGGAGCCGGTCTCGACGATTTTCTGAAGCAACGACTCCATCACCAGCTGGGTCCGGCTGCTGTCCAGGGTCCCGATCATCGGCACCGCAAGAATGCCCTCCCAGAGCTTGATCACAGGGGTGGAGAGCTCAAGAAGCTCTTCCTGCTGGCGACCTATGATCGCTTCACGGGAGCGCTGGTACGTGGTGGAGGTCCACTGCGCCATCTTGTCGACGAGCGTCGAAACAAGCCAGATCATTTCCACCAGACGGGATGGTTCAACGCCCTTCAACCGCTTCTGAGCTTGGCCGAAGAGAGGCTTCTTCAACGCGAGCACGAACCCGCTGGTTTCAGCAGCCGACGCTCCCTGCGCCGCACGCGAATTGGATATGGTTTCGAGAATCTCTCGAGTAGCCGACCACATGGGCAGTTCGAATTGGCCCGGTTCAGCTCCAGACCGGACTGCGGTAGTCACTGCCGTCAGCAAGTCCGACGCTTCCGCGCGGGCTGCCGAAGTACTCGGCTGAGGCTTGCTTCCGCTCTCCGCGAGCTGCTCCATCCATTCACGCAGGATCTCGTCGCGATCGACGCTTTCCAGCATTTGCGTTAGCGAATCGGCGGCGGATTGGCTCATAGCACCCTTCATGGTGGGTCGACACGAAAGTCGACACCTCGGCATGAATGGTAAGGGTAGGAAGGAGAAGGGCTTGGCGCCGATCTGCGAAGAGTTGGGGCTGCGCTCCAGCAGCCGCTCCCAAGCTGCCCCACGTAATTCGCCACCGAGCGTTAGCGACGACTTGATCACCCGGCGTTTGCGTGACATTCGCCACGCTGCCAATGAACAAGTCTGCACCGAGCTAGTTGCTAAGCCGGATGCGACATTTTGAACTTGGCGGCGAAGGCGACATCTGAACTTGGCCTCGACAGAGCTGCCCGGGCAAGCGCGTAGGTGAATCGCTGCTGAGGGCTTGGAACTGCTTCAACGCAACTTCGTTCGCGCCAGCCGCTTGGCGTTCGCCACTGCCTTGCGATGAAAGGGTGCGAGTCCGGTGCTCGCTATCCGTGAGGCCGCGCTTTTGGCCCGAGCAGCGTGCTGCGATGGCGTAGCGCCCGTGAAAAGCGACAGCGCCAACTGCTGCTGCAGGCGCACTCCTTCCGTGAACATGCCCACCCACGCTTGCGCGACAGCGGCTTGCTTCTCCAGCACCATGCCGGCGAATTCCTTGCGATCGCGAGCATTTATCGTCGGGCCCGCCATAACCATGCGTGTGAGTCGGTGTGCGATCACCTGCGGTGCTGCAAGTCCAAGCTCCGTGAGCTTGGCGGCCCTCGAGGTAGTTCGCGGCATGCGCTTTGACTTCCTGGCCATCGCGCCAGTCTAGTGTCAGACACTCGCGGGACCGTTGGTAAGGGTCTTACGAATCTGCGACGAGCGTGCGCTCGACGCAGCGACGGCAGCGATCGCTCCTTACTGACCCCAGCGAACGGCAGGTTCCCGGCTTGGCCACCGAGGTCGCCAGTACCCGCAGTCGGTAGAGTCGAGATGTGGCGCGGTGGCAGCAGTCAAGCTCGTCGGTCATCACCAGCTAAGTGGCACAGGCCGATCCGCTTCACCGCAGCTCCGTCTCCACATCCCGCTCATCGAACCGGAC
>Ga0157375_10002734_pt1 | contig 15243 bp, 12 predicted proteins | sample M35metaG_FD_115311 | JGI IMG/M metagenome (GOLD analysis project Ga0157375, IMG submission 115311) | Miscanthus rhizosphere microbial communities from Kellogg Biological Station, Michigan, USA - M3-5 metaG | ecosystem: Host-associated > Plants > Roots > Rhizosphere > Soil | place: USA: Michigan...
CTGATTTCAGGTCGGCAGTGGTATACCCGCTGTCGGGCAGGTTAAATCTCTCGGATGCAGAAGGACGGTAATAGTTCATCCCCCAAAAAAGGTAAAAGCAAAGCAAAAACACCTGTATGCCTATTATCAATCCAAGTGAAAACATACCTAACTTCTGCCATTGTTTGCGAATTAATAACCTGATCAGTTTTACAGCAGCATAAAACAGGTAGCAGATAATCAGGATATAAATAATATCTCCTGCACTAAATGGTAGCAGATTAAATATGGGATGAAAAATAAAACAAATTGCCCTGTAAAAGCCATTGGAATAATAACGCTCTACAAAATTGGGATAACCGGCAATAAACATTAGCAGGAATATTGCCAATGCCAAAATCAATACAGTAATTACCCTCGTTTTGACTGATTTTTTTTTAAACCTGCTGGTCATTATTGCAAATATAGCAGATAATAAAAAAGCCCCTTACCGGGGCTTCAGCATTTTATTTGAGTAAACTTTACTTGATCTCAACAGGCACAGCCAGATTTTCCCAAAGAAGAACCATCCCGGTGCTGTTTATTTCAATTTTGAATCTTTCATTCATTGTTTTTGATTTCATTGGTTTAACCGTGGTTACCAATACATCTTTTGAAGGATCATCTGTAGTAGAGCCGTCCATATTTATACCCCATTGACCGGTTTTTGAATTGAAAATTATCTGCCATTCTTTTTCACCTGGTTTGGTATACAGGCTATATTTACCTGCTTTCAAAGTTTTACCACCGATTTTGATGTCCTTGCTGGTCTCGAATATAGTGGCTTCATTGGCACCTGTACGCCAAACTTTGTCATAAGGCACCAAACCGCCCCAAATTTTTCTTCCTTTAACAGCCGGGCTGCTATAGTTTACTTTAATTGTTGAACCTGCAACCGTTCCGGTCGCTGTTTCAGCTGGGCTTGGTTTTTGGGCAAAAACCATAGTGGATGCAAAAAAGGCTATCGCAAACAGCGACAGCGTCTTCAATTGGAATAGTTTTCTCATAGTGAGTTTGCTTAATTGATTTGGTTATAAAGTTAAATTGAAATTTTGATAGGTAATATATGCCAAAATCACTATTGCATTAAAATTGCTGCCAAAAATGCGTTAATGACTTTTCAGTTACAAAACCAAATAATAACCAAATTGTTTAAATAATAAGTCACATTGCAATTAGGAATTGACCTTTGAAAAAAGGTTAAACAATTGTTGTGAGTTGGGCCCCCGCCAAAATGGTGGGGGCTTTTTATTATAAAACCCTCCTAAAATACTTCCTGCAACCAACCTATTTATTATTTCGTATTAATTAATAATTTCCCGAAAGAATATTTAATTAATTTTTACTAAATTTAATGCAAGCACTTACGCCCAATAACACTTTGGATATCGATATTTTTAAATTACTTAAATCACAGGCGAAGGAGGTGTTTAGCTTTTTGCTTGTTGTACGTGAGTTTGCCACAGCAAAAGGGTTGCATCATGAGGTGGATCGTTTAAACGATTACATAGAAGAAAATAAACAAATTATATCGATAGCGAATGATCAGTTATCTGAATTGGAGCAGACGACCAGCATCTACAGGATAGGATTTTTTGAAATTATTAAACCTTTGTAATACAGCGAAATTGGATGATTTATCTCAATCAATACAGAGATAACGCTGTGCAAATGGCATAATCTTGGTAATAATATTCGCAACAATACAGCTACAAAGCAGCTTGAGAGAGTAAATAGAGGTAGTTTAGCTGATATTGACGTTCTTTAAAGGGTTTTATTTAATAAAGGGGGCATGGTTAAAAACAAATTGGGGTATAATATTCCCGATTGCCGCAAATCAAATCCCGGTTTAAAATAAAAACAACAATCATCATTATGGGGTAAGATGTTCTCCGATATATGATGAAAGTTGGCCCAACATAAAAATCATTGACTTAAACGAACCTTAAAACTATTTGTTACACCCAATCTAAACTGTTATGTCAAAACTTGTAATCATCGACGACGATCCAATCCATCATAAGATCGTACAATTTATGCTAACCAAAAATGAGTTGGCTAAAGAAACAACCTATGCTTTTGATGGCAAGCTGGTGCTCGATTACCTGGAAGAAAACAGGACTAAGATTAGTGTACTTCCGGATTTTATATTTCTCGATCTGTACATGCCGGGTAACAGCGGATGGGACTTTCTGAATGGCTTCCAAAAAATTTATAAAACGCTAAAGAAAGAAATCCAGATATACATCGTTTCGTCTTCTATTTTCCAAATGGATATTAACCGTTCAAAGGGCTATCCTTTTGTAACCAATTACATTACCAAGCCCATGATGAAAAATGTTTTTGACGGCATCAGAGGCAGAAACTTAAAAATTACCGGTCCTCAGCTCAATTAATCCAATCTAAATAATTTAATGCAATTAACGTTTTGAATGCCATCCTCACGGAAGGCATTTTTTTTTACCGTTCGGTTCAATTATTATCTTAAACATAAACAATGTACTTTTGACTGCCTGGTCAACTATCTATTTGAGCCAGTATTTCGCCATCTGAATGAAAGACGTTTATAAACCTTATTTTATATTACTTCTTGTATTGGCGCTTGTGGTTAATTTCGCAGGGATCAATCAAAGATTCTTTACTGACGACCCCGGCTTATATGCATCAATTTCAAAGAACCTGCTATACCATAAAAGTTTTTTTAGTCTGTTCACTTACGATCAAAATTGGTTGGATAAACCGCATTTCCCTTTCTGGATGGTGTTATTCAGTTTTAAAATATTCGGGGTATCGGTATGGGCTTACCGGCTGCCGGCTTTGATCTTTTTTCTGATAAGCCTGCGATACACCTTTCTTTTCAGCAAAAGATACTATAATGAACAAATTGCCTGGCTTGCCACGATAATTTTAGCCACCTCACAGCATATAATTATGCTGAATACCGACGTAAGGGCCGAACCTTACCTGATGGCCCTTGTTATTGGCAGTATTTATCATATCGGCTGTTTGGAAGAACGGAACAGTTACTTTGATCTTGTATTAGGAGCCCTGCTAACAGCCTGTGCCATCATGACCAAGGGCTTATTTGTTATTGTAGCTATTTACGGAGCATTGTTTGGCCAACTTTTGTTCCAGAAGAAACTAAAATCAGTGTTTCAATTGAAGTGGCTGCTTTTGGTTTTGCTTACACTGATATTAACACTACCCGAATTTTATGCATTGTATACCCAATTCGATCAGCATCCTGAAATAACGGTATTTAACCGGCAGGGCGTATCGGGTATCAAATGGTTTTTGTGGGACAGCCAATTTGGCCGTTTTGTAAATAATGGGCCAATTACCCAAAAAAAAACGGGTTCAGTGATTTTTTATCTACACACCTTGTTATGGGCCTTTGCCCCCTGGTGCCTGGTGTTTTATTATGCTGTCTATAAAAACATCAGAAGGATTATGTTTAAAAGACAGCTTGCCGAGTATTATACCATCAGCGGCGGATTATTGCTACTTATACTGTTCTCCTTATCGCGCTTTCAACTGCCTTTTTACACCAATGCCATCTTCCCTCTTTTTGCGATTATCACCGCGCATTATTGCTTTAAGCCGCTCAGGCGCTTTGGCATTGTTTTAAGACAGACCAGTTTATACCTTTATGCAGCTGCATTTGTTATTCTCACTTTTACGATCAACCATTTTGCCGAGCCAGGCGGTATACTATTCTTTATGATAGATTGCGCTATGTTGGCTGCCGTATTATTCGTCGTACTACCGCGGATAAAAAAGCCTCATTTGCGGGCATTTTTTATAGCCAGTATTGCTGTGCTGTTTGCCAATTTTTATCTCAATACTGTTTTTTATAAAATAATGGCCGATTATAATGGCCAAATTAAAGCAGCACAATTTGTAAACGAAGAATCCTTCAATACCTATCATCTCTATTCATTAAAGTTTGAGAATAATATTTTCCAGTTCTACTCAAAAAAGCCGATAAATTATATTCCGCTGGATAGCTTTAAAACTTTTAAGGCTCCTCCCCGATCAATATTTTACGCGCGAAAACTGTCCATTGATATTTTAAATCAGCAGCATGTTCCTTTTAAGGTTCTGAATGCATTTCCTAACTATCCGCAGGAAAACATACTGCCTAAATTTGTTAATGCCGCCACACGGGAAAGTGTGCTGGATAGTGTTTACCTGATCACCAAATAATTTTAATCTACAATGCGATTATCCATATTGTTCAGTCTGATATTGATTCTTTCAGTTATCGATGCCAATGCTCAGGATAATTACGAGATTCAGGTTTATGGGTCGGAAACTGTAGAAAAAGGCCATACCATGGTTGAGCTGCACAGCAACTATACTATTAATGGCAGCAAAGCCGTTTCCGATGGCGAATTACCGTCAAATCATGTTTTCCATGAAACCATTGAGGTCACACACGGCTGGACAACCTGGTTCGAAACTGGCTTTTATTTTTTCAACTCATTAGGAAGTGATGGCCGCACCGCCTATGTAGGTTCGCATATCCGGCCGCGCGTAGCAGTGCCCGAAAGTTGGCACTGGCCCGTAGGCGTGAGCCTTTCAACAGAATTCGGATTTCAAAAAGCAGCATTCTCTGCTAACACCTGCACGCTTGAAATACGACCAATTATTGATAAAAAATGGGGAGGATGGTATTTCTCTTTCAACCCGACAGTAGAACAAAGCTTTGCGGGCCCCGACGCAAATCGCGGATTGATTTTCTCACCCAATTTTAAGCAGAGCTACGACATTTCAAAGGTTGTAGCTTTGGGTATTGAATATTATGGTTCTACCGGGCCATTTTTTCATTATGATCCGATAAAAGAACAAGATCACCAATTATTCCTGGCGACTGATCTGAGCTTTAATCCAAACTGGGAGTTTAATGCCGGGCTCGGCTGGGGACTAACCAACAGTGCCGACAAGGCAATCATTAAAATGATCATAGGCAGGCGGTTCTGATTATTCCACCTTGTACTTGTATACCTGCCGACCAATATTGCCTTTATCGTCAATACCTTCTACCACCACGCGGTAGCTGCCCTGACCATCGGCATTATAAAACTCAAACGATGCATTCCCGTCTTTGCCTGTTATTAATTCGGGTATCCACATTATAGTACTGCGAAAGTCTGGCTTGCTGTTTACGGTTTTAGTATCATATTTAGGTGCATAGAATTCACGTGCGACGTAAAAACCTCTTATAGGAAACGATAGGCTACCCAATGTCCTGGTATTACCTGTCTCCGGAGACAAATGTTTTCGTGAGGTAATCACCAAAACGCCTGCGCCGCCGTTTACGCCATACATTGACGCGCTTGGCCCTTTCAGTACCTCTACAGTCTCAACTGAAACAGGATTAATATTATCAATCCCTCCTCTATCTAATGGGAATGCATAACCATCCATAACTACATACATCGGCTCGGCTACTTGATTTGTTCCATTGAACACCATATTACCAGACAAGTAAGGAACCCCATTAACAAAATAAACACTGCGGAGAAGTCCGTTCAAACCCAGGGATAAGCTCGGTGCATTTTTTATCTGATCATTCTTTATTACCTGGTCAGCATGACCCGACCCACCCAGGTTGGAGGACTCATAGGTCGCTTTATCCGACTCGTTTAAGGTATTTTTTGGCTTAATATTATCTTTTGCACTATACTTGTAACCCGTATTTTTTATCAAGCCACTTTCCAGCTCCGGCTTTTTGGAACTCAAGTAAGTGGACATGGTCTTATTTACATCGGTTTGCAAATGAGGGATCTTCTTTTCTGTTACTACGGGTCCGGGGGGATCGGCATCAACGGTAAACCGCGTACTGTTCTTGTTTTTTGTTGAACCCGTTGCCTGTAATATCAAGATAGTACTATCAGGCATTGGCGGCAAATTAGCGAACCTGAATTTACCATTATTATCAGTCCTTTCGCCCAGCGCATTCACCCGGTCAGCCGTTAATAACATTACATCCATGTCCTTAACCGGCGCCCCGGTAGTTGTTTTTGCAGTCCCCCTTATTTCAAGCTTTTTTTCAGGAGTGTAGACAAAAACCGAGTCACGCTCGCTTGTTAATCTCTTCCACGTAAAACGGCTGTAGCCCTGTGTAAGCATCAGGGCGTCCAGATCGGCAGCAGTTTTATTGGTGTTTTGCAAAAAATAATAATTCGGTTGTTCAATATAGCCCCGCAGTTGCGAGGTAAGGAGCAACCAGGTCAATATCGTTGTTTCATTATTTTCATCAACCGGCACTTTGCTCTCGTCTATTACCGCTACTGAAAAATGCCCCTCTGCATCACTCCCTTTATCTTTTGCACTTATGGTAAAAGATACTTTTTCGCGTTTGCTATAAGTGGTTTTGTTGCTGTTTAAAGAAAGGTCAACCAGGTCAGGATTCTTCAGAAACACAGGGCGCTCACTCAACGGTTCGCCGGTTTGCGAAAATAAGGTTACTTGCACTACCCCAGACGGGAACTGGCTATTGGGGATATCCATGCTTAATCTGCGGCTATCTAATTTTGTATTCACCGTATTTACAGATCCGCTGCCATAAATCACCAGGCTGATGTTCTTATTCAGATTTTCCTGAAAATAGGCATTATTGCTGTGTATCTCGATGGATAGTTTGCCCAGGGTATCTTCCACCGCAAGGGCAATGCCCCTGCTTTGTACTGCCGGTAAATTAAATGTCCCTTGTGTACCATCTTCAAAGGTTACTTTGGCCCGATAGGTCTTTCCTTCTTCTGGCTGCAGGTAAAATGTTCCCATCCCTAAATGTGACGAGGTAAAAGAAGTGACTTTGTTGTTGGTGTTATCGACTATAATCCCTTTTACATTTACTCCCAATCCATTTGTTCCGATGGCTTTAAAGGCGACCTTCGATACCGTAGCGCTTACTAGTTGCCCCCCTTCGGGGAAAAATTGTATATCGCCCCGTCCTTTTGGTTCGGATGATGCATTGGCCGACATGCCATCATTCATCGTTGAACCAATAGCAATCGTTTTATCAAAAAAATACGCCGGCGCATTTTGCATATAGTTAGTATATGCCCTAACGCGGTAATTCCCTGCAGTCAGGGTAAAAGCTAATGGAAAGTCGCCCCAGCCTATCCCATTCACTATCTGAAGTTTTATTGATCTGACAATCAAGTCCCCGGGCCCTATCAAGTCTACATGTAATATTCCGCTCAATTTAGAGAGCTCGTAGTGCTCTCCTAAGGTCACATAAGCTTTAAAACGCATGGTGTCGCCCACTGCATAATACGGTTTATCAAAATGCAGGTATGCTTTTTCTATCGCATGGATGCCCGATAAGGTTTTTAATCCGGCAACAGCATTATTGATGACCGAATTGTCATTCTGTCCATAAGTGGACAGGTTACAAAACACAACGACAAATGCACAGGCATACAACATTTTTTTCATGGCAAAAGAAAATTGAGTTATCAATGCCATTCATCCGTCTGGATCGGAATAATAGCCTAAACAAAAATTCGGCGGCTGAATGTTTATAATTGGTTATCTAAACATATAACTAAATTTTTGATTTTAAAAATCAATTAAAAATTTAGTTACAAGGATACTTACTTAAATTTCAGGAATTTATAACAGTTTGCCAAATTATTTGGACGCGAAATAAAATAAATAAAAAAGCCGTTGAGAGGCCATATAATTATTACCTGGCAAGGAAATTAGAGTATTTGGTTTCTGAATGATAACGCTGTTTTCGCCAGCTCCTTTTCAGTGATCCGTTCCGGATCATGAAACTGTTGTTCAACCAATTCTTTCGGGAACTCAATGCTGCCGCCTGATGTTTTCACCATTACACCTTCATCAAATTCTGTATGGTTTTTATAACCTCCAATGGCTGGATTATGCTTTTCTAAACGGATCAACAACTCCACTATTGCGTACGTGGGCAAATTACTTTTGGGCATCGGTGGCAAAATTACATTAACAATTTAAGAAATAATTATTAAACTTATGTTAATAATTAACCTCAATTTAATGTTGTCTTAAACCGATAGTCTGAATTTACTTACTGCCACCGCCATTATCATTGCCCGGGGTGTCATTATTGTTATTATTATTGTCGTCCTTGTTTTTCTCTTTTTTGAATTCCATCTTACCAAATCTATAGCTTATTGTAATACCGAAAGACCGGAATGGTATCTGACGAGTACTGGTTTGTGTAAAATTAGTTCCGCTGGTAGTAAATGTTTGGTTAAGATATCCTGCAAACGGATCGGTAGTGGTTAAACCGATACTTGCCTTTTTATTCCAGAACTGTTTTCGCACAGCGAGATTATAAAAAGCAAATACAGGCCGGTTACCCTGGATCGTCTTTTGCGATGAATTGTAATTAACAAAAGCCTCACCAATAAGGTCATGGCCAAAATCGTAGCTGGCATTCAGGTTGATACGATACATAAAACCACTCACCTGCGGGTTGCCCGGATTTGTTGTGATCCTGTTGGAGAACATCATGTTGGTTCGCAGGTTAAATTGCCTGGTTACCGGTAATGAACCAAATATGGTGACACCTTCGGTGGTTTCTGTGCCAATATTGAAGCGCTGATTCAAATAAACATCGTTATAAATCGTACCGTCGATCTTCAAACTATCATAATGAGTAGTGTATGATTGCAGATCGTTTGTATTATAACGATAGAAGGCTCCAATATAAATATTAGCGCCCTGGCTAAACGACTTGTTGTAGCCAAACTCATAATTATGGCCAATCTCGGGTTTTAGGTTGGGGTTACCTGTACTTATGTTATGCGGATCGCTGATATTAAAGAATGGATTCAGGCTCCCATAGTCTGGTCGCTGAATACGATAAGTATAGCTCAATTTTAAAGATTGTGTCTCATCAAGTTTATGAGTTAGCGTAATGGATGGGATCAACTTATTATAAGACGGAATTTGCTGCGCACCTGAAAAATTAGCTGATGTGGTCGTATATTCATCTCTTAAGCCAGCCATACCACCGATAAAGTCATTAAATAATGAGAAGGTGGAAGAGAGATAACCAGCATAGATCTTTCGGTCGTAGCTAAAGCCATACGTTTGGTTAGCATTGGGCACCCACGAAGTTCCTGCCACTGCATTAACGAGTGTATCAGTAACCACGGAGTTATTAATATTATCCAGTACTACTTTAGTACCGGCTTCAATTTTGAACTTTTTACTTATTGGCTGAGAATAATCGATTGAGATATCAGTTTCGTGTTCCCGGCCGGGGTTAACACTCTGTATTCCGGAAAAATGCCCGTCGAACAGAGAATCGGTCTGCTGAAAAGAGCTGGAATGGTTATTGCCATAGCTTGAAGTAAATAATACATCCAGTTCCTGACCTTCTTTAGCAAAAGTCTTTTTATAATCGACACTGTAATCAAAATATTTACCGCTGAACCGGCTATCGGAATTACGTAAGGTTGATATGTCAGACATGACCGTATCTGCTAACAAATCAACCCGTTTGGAATTCTGGCTGGTTGGGCCATGGTTATGGTTCTTGAAATAGTTATATCCGAATGAAAGGGTTAGTGCATCCTTCTTGGTTATATCCCAATTAAAGCCTATGCCAGAGTGAAAACCGCCCCTGGTGAAAGCGCTGCTTCCATTCTGATATAATTCGGTAAGCGTATTACCGCTATATGATTTGTTATCCGATGTATTAATAGTAGTACTGTTGATCTGTTCGCCGCCCCCAAAAAATGCATTCACCCCAAAATCACCTTTGCGTGCATTTAAATTGAAGTTGCCATTCTCACGGCGTGTACCAGCCGAAAGATTAAAGTTCCCGTTAACGCCTTCTATCTTGCTGTCTTTTAAAACAATGTTGATAATACCGCCTGTTCCATTTGCATCGTATTTAGCACCAGGACTGGTTATCACCTCGATAGCCTTGATTTGAGTAGCAGGAATAGATTGCAGTGCATCCGCCAAACTTGCGCCAAATATGCTTGAGGGCTTACCATTAATTAAAAACCGTATGTTAGAGTTCCCCTGTAATTGCACATTACCATCAATATCAACCGTTACCTGTGGCACTTTTTGCAGTACATCCGAAGCCGTTCCGCTTTGCGACGTAAGATCATTGGCCACATTAAAGACCATCTTGTCTATTTTGTTCTGTACAACAGGTGCTTTCTCTACAATATCGACGGTTTTCAATTGAGTCTGAGCGGGTTCCAGCATTATTGTACCCAATGCTATATTGGGAGTGGCACTATTAAGGCTAAGCTGGTCAACTACTTTCTTTTTATAACCCATAAAATCGACTGATATGCTGTAATCGCCGGGATTAAGATTAGTAATGGTAAAATTACCTTTAGGATCAGTTACCACGCCGTTGATAGGGCTTGCACTACCGGCCTTAAAAACACTAACGGTAGCGTAATCAACAGGTTGTTTGGTAACCGCATCAATCACCTTACCACTTATACGGCCTTTGGGGTCGTTGTACGGCTGCGCGTTGATGACGGTCGAAAAACAAATAAAAACTAATAAAACAACAATAATATTCCGCATAGTCTGGTTATCACTGATTTTTAAAATCGGGCGAAAATGCTTAGAAATTTTCGATTAAAGCTGTTTGATAGTTAATTGTACTGTGATTTTTACACAGGCAAGGAGCAAAGGTCATAAGCGATGCACCAATTAACTATACATCAAATAGTTAACAACAAAAACCAATTTGACCCGGTTTGTAACAATGCTAATAGAAAGCTTTTTATGTGGCTAATTCAGAATATAAGCACCAATGTGCCCGCGATGATTAATAACGCTCCTGAAGCTGATTTTAGGGTGACGGGTTCTTTTAGAAATATAGCCGATAAGATGATGGCCAGCGCTACACTCAGCTTATCAACTGGTGCAACCTGTGATACCTTCCCCAGTTGTAATGCTTTAAAATAAAATATCCATGATAAGCCCGTTGCGCATCCCGACAGGATGAGAAATATCCAATTGGCTTTACCAAGCGCGCCCATATTTTCGGCACTTCCTTTATATAAAGCTATTCCCCATGCTATTATCAGTATAACAACGGTACGAACAGCAGTAGCCAGGTCGCTGTCGACGCCCTTTACGCCAACCTTTGCAAAGATTGCGGTTAATGCAGCAAAAGCTGCCGAAAGTAAAGCATATATCCACCACATGGTAATTAGTGAGTTAGTGAATTGTTGAATTAGTGAATTAGTAATTTAGTGATTGAATTGTTAAATGGTTAAATTGTTGATTGGTTAAGCGGTTTAGTTATCCCCCTACAATCTCTACAACTACTACAATACAAATCTACACGCACATCCTGTACAAAATCTATCGCTACCAAATGTATCCAAAATTGAGTTTGTACATTTATTGAAAAAATTAAACATAGCCTCCTGTTTTGGAGCGGTCAGATAAGCATATGAAGATACTGATCATTGAGGATGAAAAAGGGCTGCGTGAAAGTATTGAAGAATACTTTACCGAAGCGGGCAATATTTGCGAAACCGCATCAAATTACCAGGAAGCGATGTCGAAAGTAAGCCTCTACAGTTACGATTGCATATTGCTGGATATTACCCTGCCCGGTGGTAATGGTATTGACATCTTAAAATATCTTAAGAAAAATAATAACACGGATGGCGTATTGATCATTTCAGCGAAAAACTCACTCGACGACCGTTTGGAGGGCCTCGATTTAGGCGCTGATGATTACCTGGTAAAACCGTTTCACCTGTCGGAGTTGCGAGCTCGTGTAACCGCCATCATCCGCCGCAAAACATTCAACGGCAGCAACCTGCTTATCTTTAACGAGATCAATATCGACCTGCTTGCAAAAGCAGTAAAAGTGAATGATCAATTTATTAAACTTACACGCAAGGAATATGCATTACTGCTCTATTTCCTGGCTAATAAAGGAAAGGTGGTTTCAAAAAACGCCATTGCTGAGCATCTTTGGGGAGATGGTATGGACCTCGCCAATAATTTCGACTTTATTTATTCGCATATCAAAAACCTGCGGAAAAAGTTAATAGAAGCCGGCAGCAACGATTACATTCAGGCTGCTTATGGCATGGGTTATAAGTTTACCAGCCCATGAAGCTTTTAACCCGATACAACCGTGTAAACCTGTTCACAACTGTCATTGTGATGCTGGTAACCGGTATTATTTATTACCAGGCCATCAGTTTGATATTGATCAGCCAACTGGAAAAAGATCTGGTTGTTGAAGAAAACGAGATATTTGAATATGTCAGCCTGAACCATCATTTACCGCAGGTTTTTAAATCAAATGATCAGCAAATCACCTTTACCGAGGCAGAACCCGGCTCTGTGAAGCGCGGATTCATCAACACGATATATCATAATTACGACAATCAAAAATATGCAAAAAGACACCACCACCGGGATGATGAGGAGGAATTTGAATCGGGCCGGGGATTAATTACATCGGTTACGGTCGGCAGCAAATATTATAAAATATTGATAGTTGTATCAACGGTGGAAGCCGAAGACCTGATAAAGATTATTTTTGGCATAACTGCCGGGGTTATACTTCTGCTCTTTGTCACTTTATTTATTACCAACAGGCTGCTTTTGAACCGTTTATGGCAACCGTTTTATGACCTATTAAGACAGCTCCGCTTTTTTAATGTAACAGACAACAAGGATATCCCGCTGGAAAAAACAAATATTGATGAATTTGAGGAGCTTAACCAGGCCATAATCGGCATGTCAACCAGGGTTAAAAGTGATTATAAGGAACTTAAAAGCTTTACGGAAAATGCCTCCCATGAATTACTTACACCCATTGCGGTTATCAACTCCAAGTTGGATACACTGATACAAACAGATAGTTTTAGCCTGCAACAAAGCAAATTATTGAGCGATCTGTATAGCGCTGTTTCCAAATTAACGCGATTAAACCAATCCTTGCTTCTACTGGTAAAAATTGAAAACCGTTTATTGGAAAGCAATGACCATATCGACCTGAAATCGCATATTGAAGAATTGCTGATTCAGTTTGAGGAAATATTCCTGGACAAGGAGATAAAAGTTAGCAGTGACCTCAGTGAAAAGGAATTATTTACCAGCACCTATTTAGTGGATATTTTATTAAATAATTTGCTGAGCAATGCTATCCGGCATAACTATCCGGGCGGTGAAATAAATATCAAACTTACATCAACATCATTGGTCATTCAAAATACAGGAGCTCTTGATGAACTAAAACAAGATCAGATATTCATCCGTTTTCATAAATCGACAGAATCGGAAGGCAGCGGACTTGGGCTGACAATTTCGAGGCAAATTTGCGAGAATTTAAAGTTCACGTTAAATTATAGTTATGATAGACCTTACCACACTTTTACAGTCGGCTTTTGATACTTACGTCCTAAATTTTTACAGAATTTAATTTTTACTTTAGCAAACTAACAACCTACATTGAACAGTAAATGAAATGGCTCCCCGGTGTTTTCCTGTGTATTTTATCCTACTCCACTTCACTGGCACAAACCTATTCACTGGATCATTATGTTGAGCTAGCTCAAAAAAACAGTCCTCTTTTAAAGGACCTTAAAAACCAGGTATCTTCTGCCCGTATTGATAGCATGCGCTTACGAGCTGGCTTAAAACCACAGGTGACAGGCACAGGTGCAGGTGCATTTGCCCCGGTTATTAATGGTTTTGGATATGCCGGCGCTATTACCAACGTGCAAACCATTAGTGCATTGGTAGGCGTAAACCAGCAGATAATCGGAAGGAATTACCGGAACAGTCAGCTGGCGGCTATTGCCCTGCAGCAGGATTCATTGGTTAATGCATCCCAACTTTCTACCCAAGACCTTAAAAAGGCGGTTATAGGGCAATATATTACAGCTTACGGCGACCAGCAGCAGATTAAATTTAGCCAGGAAATAATTGACTTACTCAACCAGGAAGATATAGCCCTAAAGAAACTTACCCAAAGTAATGTTTACCGTCAAAGCGACTACCTTGCTTTCCTGGTTACATTGAAGCAACAGCAAATACAACTGATGCAAACGCAAATTCAATATAAAACCGACTTTGCTACACTCAATTATCTGTCTGGCATTGCCGACACCAGCATGGTGGAACTAACCGAGCCTAAAATAGATATAGCCATATTACCCGACATCAGTAACAGTATATTTTTCAGGAAATTTAAAATCGACAGCCTGCGGCTGGCCAATAGCAACACGCTGATTGATTACAGCTACAAACCCAAGGGCAACATTTTTGCCGATGGTGGTTACAATACAGATTTTGTGCAACCTGCAAAAAACTTCGGTACCAGCTTCGGGTTTAATGTAACGGTACCTATTTACGACGGCGGTCAGCGGAAAATGCTGCATAAGAAAATACAATTGGAAGAGGAAACCCGTCAATATTACAAGTTCTTCTATACGGCACAGTACCAGCAGCAAATAGCGCAACTAAAACAGCAGATCAACGAGACGGATAAGCTTTTCGGACAGATTAATGAACAGATAAAGTTTGATGAAACGCTGATAAAAGTGGATTCCCAGCTTTTGCAAACGGGCGACTTGAAGATAGCAGACCTTATACTTGCCATAAATAATTACCTAACGGTACGAAACCTGAAAACGCAAACCATTATCAACAAACTACAACTGATTAATCAGTTAAATTACTGGAACAGGTAACATGAAAATATTAACCAGATATCCGGCTGTTAAATGCCTGCTCATTGCAACAGGAATTTCGTTATGCCTTGGCTCCTGCAAAAGCAATAATAAAGCCGAGGGGGATGAAGACGCCAATGTAAAAGCCCAAACACCTGTAACGGTTACCACTGTAGACCAAAGCTCATTAACCGATTATATCGATCTGAATGCTACTTCAGTATTTCAACAAAAGAACTATATCAAATCAAACGCTAATGGCTATATTCAACTGGCTAATGCATTACCAGGGCATTTTGTAAACAAAGGCGATGTGCTTTTTACTGTAAAGACCAAAGAAGCGCAGGCCATTGGCAATAGCATCAATGTGCTGGACACCACCCTGAAATTTTCGGGCGTCAACAAAATTAAATCACCCGGGCCAGGTTACGTGAGTCAGCTGAATCACCAGGCAGGCGATTATGTGCAGGATGGCGAAGCACTCGCCACCATCAGTGATCGTTCCAGCTTTGTATTCCTCATGCAGGTGCCCTATGAATTA
>Ga0157375_10002735_pt1 | contig 15242 bp, 12 predicted proteins | sample M35metaG_FD_115311 | JGI IMG/M metagenome (GOLD analysis project Ga0157375, IMG submission 115311) | Miscanthus rhizosphere microbial communities from Kellogg Biological Station, Michigan, USA - M3-5 metaG | ecosystem: Host-associated > Plants > Roots > Rhizosphere > Soil | place: USA: Michigan...
AATCTGCGCCGAAGCAAACAGAGAAAATCCTATTAATGCTATACTAAGTACCTTTTTCATTATCGTCTATTTTTGTGATTGTATTCTCAATAGTTTTATTATTTTCCAATAAATATTCTCTCAGTTCTTTAAATAGTTCTGATGAATAAACGAAGTCAATAAGATTTTTATTGCCCGCAGTGATCAGAACATCTTTATTTCCTTCCCATTCTTTGATTCCTAATCTCAGATAAACAATTTTCTCGCCAATCGTCATTACGGAATTCATATCGTGTGTATTGATGATGGTGGTAGTATTATATTCTTTTGTAATTTCAATCAAAAGATCATCAATTACATTTGAAGTATAAGGATCCAGACCAGAATTTGGCTCGTCACAAAACAGATATTTCGGGTGGTTTACAATGGCTCTTGCAATGGCAACACGCTTCTGCATTCCTCCGGAAATTTCAGACGGGAATTTTCTGTTGGCTTTATCTAAATGTACTCTTCCGATTACTTCAAAAACCCTTCTTTTTTTCTCTCTGAAAGTAAGATTGGTGAACATATCCAAAGGAAACATAATATTTTCTTCCACCGTTAAAGAGTCAAACAACGCACTTCCCTGGAATAAAGTTCCGATTTCAGAACGTAAATGCTGTTTCTCTTCTCTGTTCATCACATTGATGTCTCTTCCGTCAAACAGGATTTCTCCTGAAGAAGGCTGATAAACATTTAATAAACTTTTAAGGAAAACCGTTTTTCCGGAACCACTCTGCCCAATAATCAGGTTTACTTTTCCTTTCTCGAAAGTGGTTGAAATTCCTTTAAGTACTTCAACATCATCAAAACTTTTTTTAAGATTTTTTACCTCAATCATTAGCTTAATATTAATTGGGTTAATACTAATTCGGAAAGAATAATGAATACCATCGTCCAAACCACCGCCTGTGTACTTGCTCGACCTACTTCCAGCGAACCTCCTTTTACGGTATAACCGAAATAAGCAGGAACAGTAGCAATAATGAAGGCAAAAACTGCAGTTTTGGTAAACGCATAATACACGAAAAGATTAGGCATATACATCTGAATTCCAGTTATGTAATCCGCTGTTGTCCAGTTTCCTGTTAAAACCCCTGCAACGTACCCTCCGCTGATGCCAAAAACAATACTGATGGCAATGAGGAGCGGGTTAAAAATAACGCAGGCAATTATTTTAGGTAAAATTAGAAAATTGGGTGAATTTACTCCCATAATATCTAATGCATCAATCTGTTCCGAAACCCTCATTGTTCCTATACTCGAAGCAATATATGAACCCACTTTCCCTGCCAGAATCAAGCTGATAATGGTAGGTGAAAATTCCAGGACCAAAACGGCTTTTGTAGCATATCCTACAAACGAAGTGGGAATAGGAAATGAAGAAGCATCAAAGTTATTAAACATCTGAATGGCAACTACAGCCCCTACGAATATGGATGTGAAGATCACCAACCCGAATGAGTTGACTCCCAAATCATTAATTTCTCTCATGAACAGCTTCCAGAAAACCCTCATTTTCTGAGGCTTCTGCATGGATTTACCCATGAGGATGATATATTCTCCTATTGCTGTAAAAAACTTTTTTAACATTCTGCTAAATTAGACTTTTTTTATTTAATTAGATTAAGGTTGAGGGTAGTCTGAAGCTCAGATTAATGTTAAAATTAAAATTATTTCAGCCCAAACTTAGCCATGACCTATACCTTATTTTGCATTTTTATCTCCGCCAATTACCAATAAAATGGTTTTTAAAATGATGATCAAATCGAGTACAAAACTCCAGTTTCTGACATAAAAAGCATCTGCCAAAACTCGTTTTTTCATATCAACTTCCACATCACCAAAATCTCCCCTTAAACCGTTTACCTGCGCAAGCCCCGTGATTCCCGGGCTTACCATGCTTCTTAAGCTGTATCGTCCGATTTTCGGTTTGTAATAGTTGTCGACTGACAGCATATGAGGTCTGGGACCTACAATTGACATCTCTCCTTTCAATACATTAATGAACTGTGGAAGCTCATCAAGGCTGGTTTTTCTTAAAATTTTACCGAATTTTGTAATTCTTGAATCATTTTCTTCTGTTGTTTTAGTAGAAGATTCATCATTTACAATCATGGTCCGGAATTTTATACAATCAAAAACTTCTTCATGAAAACCATATCTTTTTTGTAAGAAAAAAACGGGCCCTTTTGATGTGATTTTAATAAAAATTGCAATAATTGGAAATAACCACGAGCAAATGCCCACAAGCACTACAATAGAGAATACTATGTCAAAACCTCTTTTCAGTAAAAAATTAGAATAATAATCTAAAGGATATCTTGCCTGATTTAAAACCGGCTGCGTTTGAATATACCCCAAATCATACAGGAAAAAATCACTCTGTGCAATACTGGGGATCAAGGTAACGTGAACTTTATTAGCTTCAGCAAGACTGAAAATTTCATTTTCGGCATTTTCCGTGAATGAGTGGTCGGTTGGTAAAAATAGGGTATGGATACCGTTTTTCTTCCAAAAATCAACCAGATCGTCTGAATTTATATCAGATTTAGTATAATTAAAGATCTTATACCCGTAATCTTTTCTGTTGATCAATATGTTTTTTAAAACATCGGTTGAGCTGTCTTCATTCAGAAACATGATATTTCTGTGATTGATCCCCAAACTACGGAAGTATTTTATCGTAAAATAAATTAATGATTTAGCTAAAAATATAAAGAAAAACAGATAAAATGAAAGCCAGTAAACATCAGAATTAAAAAATACATTGTAACTCACTTTTCCGATCAGTAAAACACCGAGAATAAATAACAGGCAGTGAATCAGCAATCGCTCAAGAAACAGAGTGTAAGTGAGGTTTCTCGGGATATTATAAATTTTTGTTCTACCGCTGAGAAGCATCCAAAACAAAAACAATAATATGAGCGAAAAAGCATTCTGGTACCAGGTTTCTTCATTGTATTTTAATTCTGAATTTCTGCTTAGAAAAAAGAATATAAAAATAGATGCAATAACCACAAGGTCAAGCAAAATAATGATCGATTTTAGGTATCTAGAGTATCGAATTCTCTGCATCTACGGGTTTTCTATGGATACTGCAGGCTAAGTTACATATTTTTATGGGATATTCAGATATTTGTGAGTCTGAACTGAAGCGCGCCATTCTGGGTGTCCTAAAATAAAATCTGTAATTTTCGGATACATTTCATCACGTTTGCTCCATTCACTTTGAAGATATAATGTGCAGTTTTCCGAAACTTTTGCAGCCTGCTCTTCAGCAAATTTGAAATCATTATTGTTAAAGACAATCACTTTAAGTTCGCTTGCCTTTGCATAAATTTCTTCTTTTGGAAGTCCTGTTTTCTTGGGAGAAAGGGTGATCCAGTCGATTTGTCCGCTCATCGGATACGCTCCCGAAGTTTCAATATGAACGGTACATCCCAATTCTTTTAATTTAGATGTTAAAATATCAAGATTCCACATTAATGGTTCTCCGCCTGTTAAAACAATTGTCTTACAGTAACTTGCGGCCGTTTCTGCAATTTCTTCCGCATTCATTAACGGATGTAAAGTAGGATCCCAACTTTCTTTTACATCACACCAGTGACACCCGACATCGCAACCGCCTAATCTGATAAAATAAGCTGCTTTTCCGGTGTGTGCTCCTTCTCCCTGAAGAGTGTAAAAATGCTCCATCACAGGGAGCATTTTACCTTCTTTTAATAAAATATCTTCTTCTTTATTCATTTTAAAATTAGTCGTTATAGACTGAAGTTTTGTAAGCAATGATGGTGTTTTTCATCAACATCGCTCTTGTCATAGGCCCGACACCTCCCGGAACCGGCGTAATCCAGCTTGCTTTTTCTGAACAGCTGTCAAAATCTACATCACCAGCCAAATAATATCCTTTTGGAGAATCGTTGTCTACTCTTGTGATACCTACGTCAACAATGACGGCTCCGTCTTTGATCATTTCACCTTTTAAAAAGTGAGGATCTCCCAAGGCTGTAATGACGATATCTGCCTTTTTAGTATATTCTTCGATGTCTTTTGTGTAAGAGTGTGTAAGCGTAACCGTAGAGTTTCCAGGGAAATCTTTTCTTCCCATCAAAATACTCATTGGTCTTCCTACTATTTTGCTTCTTCCGATGATTACACAGTCTTTGCCTTTTGTTTCGATATTGTATCTTTCTAATAAAGTTAAAATACCAAATGGAGTAGCTGGTAAGAAAGTATCCATTTCCAAAGCCATTTTCCCGAAATTTGTAGGGTGGAAGCCATCAACATCTTTTCTAGGATCGATCGCATTGATAATTTTCTCCTGATCAACCTGATCGGGTAAAGGTAACTGAACGATAAAGCCGTCTACAGATTTATCTTTATTAAGTTCCTCGATTTTTTCCAATAATTCAGATTCAGAAACCGTGCTTGGAAATTTAACTAAGCTCGATTGAAAACCAACTTCTTCACAGTCTTTCACTTTTGCATTTACATAAGCCTTGCTCGCTCCGTTATTTCCAACAAGAATGGCTACCAAATGGGGTGCTCTTCTTTTGCTTGCAATGATCTTATCAACTTCAACCTTGATTTCTTCTTTTATTTCTTTGGATACTTTTAATCCGTCAAGAATTTGTGCCATTTTTTACTTTATATTATTAGATTTACTTTCTTTTTACTTATTCTCTTTGTAATATTTAATCAACCCATTTGTAGAGCTATCATGAGAGGTAATTGTCTCATTATTTTCAAGCTCAGGAAGGATTTTATTGGCTAAAACTTTTCCTAATTCAACGCCGAATTGGTCAAAACTGAAAATATTCCATATTACACCCTGAACAAATATTTTGTGCTCATATAATGCAATTAACTGTCCTAATGAAAATGGAGTTAATTCATTGAATAGTATTGAGTTGGTAGGCGTGTTTCCGTGGAAGACTTTATAATTTAGCAAGAAATCAATTTCCTCATCAGATTTCCCAGAAGCTTTTAATTCTTCTTCAACTTCCTCCTCCGTCTTTCCGAAGGCAAGTGCCTCAGTCTGAGCAAAAAAGTTAGCCAACAATTTATCCTGATGATCAGAAACTTTGTTTGGACTTTTTGCATACGCAATAAAATCAGCAGGAATCAACTCTGTTCCCTGGTGAATCAATTGATAGAAAGCATGTTGTCCGTTTGTTCCCGGCTCGCCCCAAATGATTGGACCTGTTTCATATTCTACAAATTCACCGTTTCTGTCAACACATTTTCCGTTACTTTCCATATCTCCCTGTTGAAAATATGCCGGAAATCTGTCTAAATACTGTGAATAAGGAAGAATTGCATGCGTTGTTGCAGCATAAAAATTACGGTACCAAATTCCAATTAATCCCATTAAAACAGGAATATTTTCTGAAAAATCAGTTGTCTGGAAATGTTGATCTGTATCGTAAGCTCCTCTTAATAATTGCTCGAAATTTTCATATCCAACTGAAAGAACGATACTTAAACCGATCGCGCTCCACAATGAATATCTTCCGCCAACCCAATCCCAAAATTCGAAGATGTTTTCTTCTGCGATTCCGAAGTCTTTAACTGCCTGAACATTAGTTGATAAAGCTACAAAGTGTTTCGCAACATCTTCCTGTTTTCCGGCTTTTAAGAACCAGTCTTTTGCTGAATTGGCATTCGTCATTGTCTCCTGGGTCGTAAACGTTTTAGAAGCAATGATAAATAAAGTTGTCTCAGGATTTAGGTTCTTTACAACTTCTGCAATATGATTTCCGTCTACGTTTGAAACAAAATGAACGTCTAATCTTGTTTTAAAATGTTTCAAAGCAGAAACTACCATCACAGGTCCCAAATCTGAACCTCCGATTCCTATGTTCACGACATCTGTAATTTCTTTTCCGGTGAAGCCTTTATGTTCACCTGAAATAATGCTTTCAGAGAAAGTTTTCATATGTTCCAAAACTCTTTTGATCTGTGGTTTGATATTTTCACCGTCGACCAAAACTTCTTTATCAGAAAAATCTCTCAAAGCCGTATGCAAAACTGCTCTTCCTTCTGTTTCATTGATTTTATCTCCCGAAAACATTTTAGAAATCGCATCTTTCAATTGACATTCTTCTGCAAGATTCAATAAAAGTTCTTTTGTTCTTGAATCAATTAAATTTTTAGAATAATCGAACAAAAAATTGTCTCTTTTTAATGAAAATTCGTTGAAACGGTTTGGATTATACTGGAAAAGAGTTCTTAAATCGAAATCATTGTCTCCAAAATATTCATCAAGAGCTTTCCAGCTGTTCGTTTGTGTAGGATTTATTTTTGATAGCATATGTTTAGAAATTGGGGTTTAGAGTATCGGACTAAAGATTTGATCAATCTGAATTCCGGATTTTATATTTTAATTTGCAAATTTAAGGAAAAAATGATTGGAGTGAATATTTGAAAATGATAAGAAATACTTAAATTTCGAAAAGTTTAAGGAAAAATAATGCCTTTACTCTGCAAAAGGAAATAATAAAGGTGAAATTATTAACTTTCAAACTAAATTTTATAATATACGCAAATGCTTAACAGAAGAAATTTTATTAAAAAATCAGGATTGGGGATTGGCTTTTTGGCTTTACCTACATCCGCAAAATTTTTATATACAAATGATTATATTTCAAAAAGACCGAATGTTAATCAAAGAAAATTTACTTCTCAGGCAGTTGAAAATACGCTTAAAACCGTTAAAAAATCTATTGCAGATGAAGAATTGGCATGGATGTTTGAAAATTGTTTCCCCAATACATTAGATACGACGGTTAATTTTTATGAGAAAAATAATAAATTTTATACTTATGTGATCACGGGAGATATTGACGCCATGTGGCTTCGGGATTCTTCGGCGCAGGTTTTTCCCTATTTAAATCTTGCTAATGAAGATGAAAAATTAAAAAATTTATTAAAAGGAGTTATCAATAAACAGATTGAATGCGTTCTGCTCGATCCTTATGCCAATGCGTTTTTTAATGATTCGAATAAAGAAAGCGAATGGAAAAATGACGGTACAGAAATGAAACCCGGAATTCACGAACGAAAATGGGAAATCGATTCTTTGTGTTATGTAATGCGTCTGTCTTATAATTATTGGAAGATAACCGGAGATTCCTCCGTTTTCGATGCCGATTGGAAAAAAGCAATGTTACTGATTTTGCAGACTTTCAAAGAACAGCAACGGAAAAATTCAAAAGGACCCTATAAGTTCCAGCGAGCAAACGGAAATCCTTTGGATACACAGTTTGGTGGTGGTTACGGAAATCCGACAAAGAAAATCGGGCTGATTCATTCAATGTTCCGGCCTTCTGATGATGCAACTTTTTATCCGTTTTTGATTTCTTCAAATATGTTTGCTGTCGTTTCTTTAAGGCAAATTGCCGAAATTTTTTCTAAAGTTTTTAAAGATGAAAATTCTTCGCTCCAATGTGAAAATTTAGCGAAAGAAGTGGATGAAGCCATTCAAAAATATGCCATTTTAAATCATCCGGAAGCCGGGAAAATTTACGCCCTGGAAATCGATGGTTTCGGAAATGCTTTATTTATGGACGATGCCAATGTTCCGAATCTGCTTTCGATTCCTTATTTGGGATATATTTCAAAAGAAGATGAAGTGTATAAAAACACGAGGAAATTTTCTTTAAGTAAAGCAAATCCGTGGTTCAGTGAAGGGAAATTTGCCAAAGGAATTGGTGGACCACATATTGGTGAACATAAAATATGGCCTCTTGGCTTAATTATGCAGGCTTTGACGACAGATAATGAAGAAGAAATTATCTATTGTCTGAAAACTTTAAAAGCCACTCACGCGGGAACAGGTTTTATCCATGAATCTTTTGACGTAAACAATCCAAAAGATTTTACTAGATCTTGGTTTGCGTGGGCAAATACGCTTTTCGGAGAACTTATTTTTCATTTATATAAAACAAGACCTGAAATTCTGAAAAGAAAGTTCTAAAAAAATAAAAACCTCCAATAACTGAAGGTTTCTGTGAAATTTTAAGTTTATGATGATAACCAAAGGGCTAGGATAGCTTATAATTCTGTGATATTTTGTTCTGCTTTTTTCGCAGGTTTTCTTTTTCTTAAGAAGTAAAAAATTATGGCTCCGATCAATAAAACCGGCCAGATTGTAATCAGTCCCACTGCGATTTTCTGGATTAAATAAAATCCTTCTACAAAGCATTTTTTGCATCGTAAATGAAGTTGAATTTGTATTTATTATCAACGTTTTTTGTATTGATCACCGCGATTTCTGCGATACGTAGCTTAGGTTCTTTGATGTAAATATCGATCGTACTGTATTTCAGATTATCGGTCACGTCCATGTTTGCCAGCTGTTGCTGATTGTTTTCCAACATATTATCGTCATCTAATTTGACTTTATCTTTATTAACTTTTAACTGAGAAATATTTTCGCCTGTTTTCTTGATTCTTTTTCCTTCCAACTCTGCATATTTGATGCTTGAAGTAACGTCTTCCGCATTGATTGATCTTGAATTCAGGAACAGTTTTTTATCATTAATTAAGGTCAGAAGTTCTCCAAGTTTGTTGGTAGGAACTCGGACCTGCATGGTGTTTTCAGTTTGGTATTTCTTGATGAGCATTGCATCGTCACTTGATGTGTTGTACGTGTCTTCCGAGATTACATTGCTTCGTAAATTACTGTGTGTCACAAATCCTCCCAATTCCTGGACTGATTTTTCGATGGAAATTGTCGCTTCGTAAACATCTTTCACTTCCATATTGACATCTGCGGTTTTAATAAATTGCTTGTCTTTCATATTCATGGTTGCGACAGAAGAAACACTGTCTGAAACAACTACTGCTGCCGAATCTGCCGTTACAGACATCTCATAATCTGCTGTAGTTTCTCCTTTTTTACATGAATAAATTCCTAATAAAAGCACTGCTGCTAATGATAATCTGATGTAAGTGGTTTTCATAACGTTGATTTTTAATGTTTTGCTTACTCAAAGTTGAAGCTGAATCTTTTGTAATGTTTGAAAATCAGGAATAAAAATTTTGTAAAAATTAAAGTTGATTTAATGAACTAAAAGCCAGTGTTTTGTAAAATAAATTAAAGACGATGGTCTTGTTTTCGGATTAATTTTTGCTTAACTTTTACAAATCAATACACAAACAATTACTATGTCAAATACTTTTTCCAAAATCAGAAACGCGATAGATTTGTTCAGATCAATAGATTTTGATCAGCTAAGTGCCATTTCTCAAAAAGTTGATCTTCCAAAATTGATGCAGAATTTCTCAAAACTGGATGATAAACAGCTTGGAGGATTAATGAAAATGCTAGATCCGAATAAGAAAAAGAAAGAGCTTCCGCCCATTGACGGTGATTTCTACGATATTTATCACACTCTGACTCCTGAACAGCGAGAAATTCAGCTTAAAGTAAGAGCGTTTATGGAAAAAGAAGTAAAACCTCTGGTAAATCATTATTGGCTGAGAGACGAATTTCCGTTTGAATTAATTCCAAAATTTCAAAAACTTAATATTTGTGGAGTGACATATGAAGGTTATGGCTGTCCTGGAATGCCTTTTTTAATGGAAGGTGTTCTCGCAATGGAAATGGCGCGAATTGATGCTTCAATTGCTACATTCTTTGGAGTGCAATCAGGTCTGGCGATGGGTTCAATTTATATTTGTGGCTCGGAAGAACAAAAACAAAAATGGCTTCCTCAAATGCAGAAGTTTGAAAAAATCGGAGCTTTTGGTTTAACAGAGCCGGAAGTTGGTTCAGGAGCAGCGGGCGGTTTAACCGTAACCTGCAAAAAAACTCCTGAAGGCTGGATTTTGAACGGACAGAAAAAATGGATCGGGAATGCAACCTTTGCTGATCTAGTCATTATTTGGGCAAGAGATTTAGGTGACGGAGAAGTAAAAGGTTTTATTGTTGAGAAAGATAATCCGGGCTATTCTGTAGAGAAAATCAAAGGAAAAATGGCATTGAGAATTGTTCAAAACGGATTAATTACGTTGAAAGACTGTTTAGTTACAGAAGAAAACAGATTACAAAATGCCAACTCATTTAAAGACACGGCAAAAGTATTAAGAATGACCAGAGCCGGAGTAGCCTGGATGGCGACTGGCTGTGCAAGAGGAGCTTATGAAAGTGCTTTAGATTACACCAGAAAAAGAGAACAGTTCGGAAAGCCAATTGCTTCTTTTCAAATGATTCAGGGGCATTTGGTGGAAATGTTATCAAATTTAACAGCCATGCAAACGATGGTTTTCAGATTGTCTGAAATGCAGGATGAAGGTATTTTAAAAGACGAGCACGCTTCTTTAGCCAAAGTTTTCTGTACATTAAGGACAAGAGATATTGTTTCCAGAGCACGTGAAGTGATGGGCGGAAACGGGATCTTATTGGAATATGACGTAGCGAGATTTGTCGCCGATTCAGAAGCGATATATTCTTATGAAGGAACAAAAGAAATCAATTCACTGATTGTCGGAAGATCAATTACGGGATTCAGTGCTTTTGTATAATTTTATAAGTGAATGGTCAATAGTCAATTCGCTTTGCCTGTCAAATTTAAAAATTCACTTGCGAAGCAAAATCCACTATTGACCATTGATTTTTTTACTTGATTAAAGCTTTATATTTTTCTTTGTTATCAAAAATGATCCAAAGATTAATTAAAAATAAAATTCCGGCGATTGTCATACCCATTGTTGATTTATCTATTGAAAAAACGTGGAGAACAATTCCTACCATTACGGGTAAGATAATGATTGCTCCAAGCGCTCTTGTTTTCGGGAATATAAATAATAATCCTCCGACAATTTCCACAACTCCGATTAATGGCATTAGCCAATAAAGCTCTCCGAATGCTGCAAAAACCTTCATTTGCTCAGGAGTTGGTTTAGGCATTGGCATGTAATTTAGAAATTTATTTAATCCGGCATTGATAAACATAAGTCCGAAAAGAAGGGACAGAATAAAATTTACGATTTTCATGTTTTGATTATTTTATATCAAATTTAAAATAAAAATGCAAATCGTTGAGTAAAAATGCGATAAAATTTAAAATAAACTGCGATTAGTTGTTGATTTTTATTAGTTACTCAGAGATTAGTCCATTTCCTTCAAGGTAATGTTCTTCGAAATTTTGTAAGTCTTTTTCTTTTTGTGAGGTTTTTCTTCCTCACCCAATAATTTTCCCCAAGGTTTTAAACCATCCGCTCTTTCAAAAATAATTTTTAAAATAGCAATTGCCGGAATACATAAAAACATTCCTGCAATTCCCCAAAGATGCTCGCCCAAAAGAATTCCGAGAAAAGAAAACAGGGCATTAATTTTCACTTTTGAACCTACCACAAACGGCAAAATAATATTTCCGTCAACAATATGAATGCCGATGTATCCGATAAGCACATAAATACAAGTTGTAGGAGTTCCTGTTGCAAAAGCTATAAAACAAGAAATTAAAAGTGAAATACATATTCCCAGATAAGGAATTACATTTAATAATCCAGTCAAAATCGCTAGAAGCACAGCATATTTTACACCTAAAATTGTTAAAAGTATTGATGTAAGAATTGAAACAATCACGACTTGCAGACAAAGCCCGATAATATATTTCTTTGTCATGATTCTTACTTCATTTACAACTTCCTGTACACTGGATTTGTGTTTTTCATTAAAAACCGTAACAATGAAATTGTTTAAAATTCTTCTGTAATTTAAAATGAAAATGAAGAAAAGAATAAAAAATATAATAAAGCCAAATCCGGTTGAAAATATTCCGAATGTAAAGCCTAAAATTACGCCGGATGAAGAAAGTAATTTATCCAATCCCTGATCAAGATAACCAAGCTGCTCATTAATTTTTATATGAAAAGTATCTGAAACCCATTTTTGCAAACTTTTGAAAACCTCGGTGGATTGCATCCTCAAATGCGGTAAATCTTTACTGAAACTTGAAAGCTGTGATCCGAAAAAATAAACCAGTCCGGATAAAATCACCAGCATGATCATCAACGAAGTCAATGTAGAAAAAGATCTAGGAAATCTAAGTTTTCTCTCTAAAAAAGTAGCAAACGGCAAAAATAGCATCGCCATCAGAAATGCCAGGAAAAATGGTGCTAAAATACTCTGTCCCAATGCTAAAAGATAGCCAAGCCCAATGATGGAAATTACGACAAGGGTAAGTTTTACAAGGAAAGGTAATCGAAGAAAGTTCATAGTTTCAAAATCTGTTGCATAAAAATAAGAAAAACCCTTCGATTTGGAGGGTTTATTTGTTTAATTAACGTTTATTCTTTTTATGGTGTCTGAAAATTTAATAAGGTTCCGCAATTATCTTTGTGGTCTTTCTTTTTTTCCTTTTTATTAAGGCAAATTTGTATCAAATTCAGGCGGTTTTTTTAACTTTATGAATTAAAACGTAATCGCAGCCATGAAAACAAGTCTGGACCTTAAAGAAATAGATCTTCTCCGCGACTTTCCGGAACTGACCCCGATTTACAGGGAAACATATGACTCTAAGCAGATTAAAATTTTTAACCGGGAAATTGAAGACTGTAGAAATTATCTTTCTGCAAACCGAAGAGATTTTTATAAAATTCTAATGATTACGGGTGGCGACGGAATTTTTACTTTAGGTTTAAATAAATACCTGATCGATAAACCTACAATGATTTTTATTCATCCAAATGATATTATTTCATGGCAGAAAACTTCGGGAGAATCGGCGGGATATTATTTACTTTTCAAAAAAGATTTTATTAATCATCATCCGATGTTGAAGTCTACTATGGAAAGGCTGGCATTATTTAATGATAAGTCAAAAAGTGTGATCGGTATTGAGGAAAATGATCTTCCGGGATTTGTACGTCTTTGGGAAAGTATGTATAGCGAACAGGAAAATCAGCTGGGACACGATGCCATTCAGGCATATATTCAATTATTAATGATCGATAGCGGAAGAATGTCAAATCTTGTCTTACCCGAAAGTACAAGCGATGATTACGATCATATTCACCGTTTTTTCGGATTGCTGGAAGAAGAGGTTTCTAATATTAATTATGAAAAACCGATCAAATTAAGAACGGCACAGGAATTTGCAGATTCTTTACAGCTTCACCCGAATTATTTAAACAGAATTCTCAAGAAACGGACAGGTCAAAATGTGAGCAAACATATTAAAGGAAGGCTTTTGGACGAATGTAAAGCTCTTCTTTTACAAACAAGCTGGACGTTGGAGCAGATAAGTTATGCGGTAGGTTTTTCCGATCAGCCGAATTTCAATTTTTTCTTTAAAAAGAATACCGGTTTTACTCCAAATGCTTTTAGGAAAGGGGTTTTGCAATAATTTAATGATAAAATCAAAAAAACACGTCCCAAAAAATTGCGACGTGTTTTCTTTTTTATTGAGAAGTTAATATGTAACTATAAATTATTTTTCAATGGCAATCTCAATGACTTCCTCCATTTTGTTGACGTAATGAACTTTCAGATTTTTTAAATAATCTTTTTTAATTTCTTCAACGTCTTTTCTGTTGGCTTCACAAAGGATCACATCTTTTACTCCTGCTCTTGTTGCAGCGAGAAGTTTTTCTTTGATTCCGCCGACAGGAAGAACTTTTCCTCTTAATGTAATCTCGCCTGTCATGGCAAGATGAGGTTTTACTTTTTTATTCTTAAAAGATGAAACCATTGACGTCAGCATTGCGATTCCGGCAGAAGGTCCGTCTTTTGGAGTGGCGCCTTCCGGAACGTGAACGTGGATGTTTTTCTTTTCGATATCTTCCTGAGGAATTCCCAGTTCGTCGTGTTTTGCCTTAATATATTCCAAAGCAATCGTAGCCGATTCTTTCATCACCGTTCCAAGGTTACCGGTCATTGTAAGAGCTCCTTTTCCGTTACTTAAAATGCTTTCAATGAATAAGATGTCTCCACCAACGCTTGTCCATGCAAGACCTGTTACAACTCCCGGAACATCTGTAAGTTCAGATAAACTTTTAGGTCTTGGAACTCCCAGAATTTCATCTACTTTTTCAAGCGAAATTTTAGAATCATATTCTTTCAGCAAAGCAGTCTGCAACGCTACCCAACGGGCAACGGAAGCTATTCTTTTTTCTAAACTTCTTACACCGCTTTCCGATGTATGAGCTTCGATAATATGTTTTAATTCAGCATTTCCAAGCTTGAAAGATTTTGTATCCAAACCATTTTCTTCCTGCTGTTTTTTAATTAAATGTCTTTTTGCTATCTCGATTTTTTCTTCCAAGGTATAACCCGCGATCTGAATGATTTCCATTCTGTCCAAAAGTGGAGTCTGGATCGTTGACAACGAGTTAGCTGTGGCAATGAACATTACTTTTGATAAGTCGTAGCCCATTTCTAAGAAATTATCGTAAAAAGCTTTATTTTGTTCGGGATCAAGAACTTCCAGCAATGCCGAACTCGGATCTCCGTGAATGCCTTTCCCAACTTTATCGATCTCATCCAGAACGATCACGGGATTTGATGTTCCAGATTTCTTGATGGATTGAAGAATTCTTCCCGCCATCGCACCGATGTAAGTTTTTCTGTGACCACGGATTTCACTTTCGTCATGAAGCCCACCCAAAGAAACGCGAACGTATTTTCTTCCCAAAGCATCGGCAACAGATTTCCCTAACGAAGTTTTACCCACTCCCGGAGGTCCTACCAATAATAAAATCGGGGATTTCATGTTGTTTTTTAATTTTAAAACAGCCATGTGTTCCAAAATTCTTTTTTTGATATCTTCTAAACCAAAATGAGCTTTATCTAAAACTTTTTCGGCTTTTTCAATGTCAAAAGTGTCTTTGGTGAATGTATCCCAAGGAAGATCTGTAAAGAAATCCAGGTAATTTCTCTGAACGTTGTAGTCCGGTGAATTAGGATTTTGTCTCTGTAATCTGCTGATTTCCTTTTGGAAATGGTCTTCAACGTCGGAATTCCAGGTTTTTGTTCTTGCTTTTTTAATTAAATCTTCAACATCACTTTCCGGTCCGCCTCCCAATTCATCCTGAATGGTTCTAATTTGCTGATTCAGAAAGTATTCTCTCTGCTGTTTGTCAAGATCCTTAGATGTTTTTTGATGAATCTGATTTCTCAATTCCAGTTTTCTGAAATCTTCGTGCATCATTTCATAACATTTATTGGCTCTTTCCATTAAATTTTTCTCTTCAAGCAGTTTTTGCTTTTC
>Ga0157375_10002737_pt1 | contig 15240 bp, 15 predicted proteins | sample M35metaG_FD_115311 | JGI IMG/M metagenome (GOLD analysis project Ga0157375, IMG submission 115311) | Miscanthus rhizosphere microbial communities from Kellogg Biological Station, Michigan, USA - M3-5 metaG | ecosystem: Host-associated > Plants > Roots > Rhizosphere > Soil | place: USA: Michigan...
GCTATTCAGATCGCATTTTTCGTTGACAATCCGTTGGTCGCGCAGATAGTTGGCCACGACCGTGGCCGGCACGCCAAAGTCCAGATACTCGCCGCTAACCCGGTCGATCCCGGGCGTCAGTAAGGTGAGTTTGTTGGGATCGACCATTGCGTAGCCTTCCACGAATCCCGAATATCCGTGCCATTTACTGTGTGGATGGAAACTCCAGCACTGCTGCTCGCGTTTGAGCACGTCGGTCGGAAGATCCTCCCAAGGGACGTTGGTGACGTCCTGCGTAAACTTGGAGTTACGAATCGTCACCACGTCAGGTACGAAAGGATCGAAGAACCACTTCTCCTCATTGCTGCGGCCGACCGCTGCATAATGTCGTCCCAACTCGCGCAACTTCTTACGTGTTTCAATTCCCAGTTCGATGCAACGGTCCCACAGCATCTCGCCGGCCTTGCCCGCATGCACCTTCGCATTGACGTCCAAAGAGGCGAACAGCGGATAGAAAGGAGAAGTCGAAGCGTGCATTAGGAACGCTTCGTTAAAGCGCTTGTGCTCGATGAAGCGCGCCTGCCCGCGGATGTGTTCATCACGTTTGTGGATCTGGGAGGCTTGCGAAAAGCCGGCGCCTTGTTTGTGCACAGACTGCGTAGAGAAGAGTCCCGGCATTTTCGGCCCGAGGTGTTCCAGGCGCATTGGACTGTAGTTCTTGAATAGCGGATGGAAGGCGTTGTACCCAATCCACGCCTCATCCCAAAGCACGTACTCGCACAGGTGCCCGATCCTGTCTAGAACTTTCTGGACGTTGTAAATCGTTCCGTCATACGTGGCTAACTGGATGCATGCCATCCGGAAAGGACGTTCTGCTTTGTAACGCTGTGTGTCCTTTACCAGCGGATGCTTGCGGATCTGTTGCCGAAGGTAGTCTTCGTCCCAGGCATCCCAATCAACGGCCCCAATCATGCCGAACGGATTGCGCGCCGTAGGGAGAAAAATTGGGATCGCGCCAGCCTGGATCAGAGCGCCGTGGTGCATGGACTTGTGGTTGTTGCGGTCGAACAGAACCAGATCGCCCCGACGCAGAACCGCGTTGGTGACAATCTTGTTGGATGTGCTGGTTCCGTTCAACACGAAGTACGTTTTATCGGCGCCGAATACGTGCGCGGCGTGGCGCTGCGCTTCAGCGGCAGGTCCTTCGTGGATAAGCAAGTCTCCGAGCTTGACGTCGGCGTTACACAGGTCGTTGCGAAAGATGCTCTCGCCGAAGTGTTTGAAGAAGAGCTGCCCAGCAGGCGACTTCCGGTAAAACTGTCCACCCTGATGCCCAGGGCAGTCGAACGCAATGTTGGCCTCACCGTCGTACGCCATCAACCCGCCAAAGAACGGCGGCAATAATTCCATTCCGTATTCAATAACGCTACTGATGACCTGCTTGGCGTAAAAGGCCGGTGTCTGTTGTCCGAGATAGATATAACCCGTGACCTCCCCGAGAAAATCGAAGCTGCTAATGTCGGAGATTCGGTGGGAGTCCGCGAGACCCCATAACGGCGTCCGGAAGCCAATTGAGCGAACCGCGCGCGCCAGCGAACGCGCACGCTCGAGTCGGTCGCCGTCAATCATTGCGATGTATGCTCCGACGGCGGCGTCCTCGGAAATGTCTCGGTCAAAGTTATCGCTCACTTCGATCTTGAAGTTTTCCGCGCCGATGCGGTCGAGCAGTTGCCGGACCTGTGGATTGCCAGCATCTACGATGGCTACTACCTTCAGGAACTTGTGAAATGGAATTGGAATAGCCGGTGTTTTTACCCCGACCTTTCCCTCCTCAAACGGTTTGCTTCTTGCGACAGAAGGGCGGACCGTTCTATCTGTTTTCTGCAAGCTGAGAGCCGGCCCTGGTGTTTCCTTCCGAATGCTTGCGATCTTTCTAGAAAGAGTAGGCAATGTAAACCATCCCGTAACCAAAGTTGTCGGTCCGCTGAAATGCCTCTTGCGCTGCCTTATGGGGATCGGCGAATGCGCCGACGACACTCAACGTAAAGTTCTTGTTGATTTTCCAATCGAGGTAAGTGTCGAATTCGAATGCTACATTTGAAGAGGTTGCGCCATCCCCAAACGTAGCCGGCTGGGGTACGAAGAACCAGTAACCCATCACGCCCCAGCCCAACGAATCAGTGGGCGACATGTGAATGCGTGCCTGATGCGAGATGTTGTTCGAATTAGCCAGGAAGTACTCGCCAGCAATCTCACCTTGCCACCATGTGCCCCAGTCGTAGAAACCCAGGAACAATGGGTCGAAGGCCTCGTTTTTGACTGTATTAGGGTTGTTTCCCTCAAAGAATGCATAGCGATAGGAAAATTTGGGCTGCCAAGCCACTTTGCTCAATTTGTATGCACCTTGCGCGGTCCATGCGGTTGACTTCATGAGATCGCGGTTTTTCTCGTACGCGTACTCTGCTTCGAAGGAGAGATCGGACAAACCGGGGAACGCGGTGTAGGCGCGCAGGTTGTAGACGTCCATTCCGTCTCGAAGAGGCAGGATGTTACGGCGGGCGTATACCTTGGCATAGGTTGCTCCAAAGGTTGAATTCTCCCCAGGCGCATATTCATAGTTCACACCCGTCAGACGGGTTCCCGAATCGTTCTCCGGGAGTTCATCCCGGTCTAGATAGAATCCTTCAAAGGTGTGATTTTTCGGTTTGAAGCGGCCGATGGCGGCATATTGCCAGGCTTTGCGAGCATTACTCCAGAATCCACCACGGCTCCCGCCCTCGCCGGCCCCATCCCAGATCAAGAAGCCGTGTCCAATCGTGTACGGAGCACGGCCTGCCGTGAAATCAAAGAGATGGTCTGAGCTACTGAAAGACTTCCCCGAACGCCAACCGATGTACAGATCTTCCTGCTTGAACGAAGAGGCGCTCTCCCCTACCAGTGATGGAGGCGCTCCGTAGGTTCGTTCGCCGACGCCACTGATCTTGCCGTAAAGTTCGCTCTTCCCCAAAGCGATGCTGCCCGAGAGCGCCGGCTTAAGGTAACCCTCGAACCAGTTGTCACTGAGATTGCCGGACGGGTCGGGCCTGACGTTGGTGTAGAGAGAGTTCGCGAAGCCGAATGTGCCCCAGGCAGCATCAAAATTGAACTTCCAGTTCACCTTTTTGGGCAGCCCGGTGGGCCGTTCGTCCTTTTCTTTTTCCGTCGTATCGGCTGGAGGTGCAGGCGTAGTTTCCTGGGCCCGTAGGTGCGTCGTGGCAATCAATAGCAAGGTCACCTCAAGCACAGCGGCTACGCGCACGAACATTCTTTTCCTCGAAAGCCGGTGCAGCGGTCTGGTGATTTGCTTCTCTCTGCTTCCTAAGTGATTTAGTATGCGTGAACCTGTCACTTGCAAATCCTTGCTAGCGCGAAGTGAAATCACCGACCCGGATTTAGCCTAGGAAATCACCTGACTATCGGGAACTGTCAGTTATCACAGACTTGCTGGTGGTCTTAGGCCGCCTCGGAAGATGTTCGTTCGGGATTCTGGTCACCCTGGCGGACGAGTACGTTTGCGCTCAGCTAAAGAGAAGCCCCCTAGCTGGGCACAGGGGGGATACTAGGTTCATATTAGGGAAATCCCTGTAATTCTTGGCAGTATCCACAGTAGTGAACCGCATGGCACTATTCTCACGCAGCACAAAACTACCCTTCATAGCCGCATTAAAGATAAAGGAGTTGCACTATGGAATTGGGCATAACCAAACCCAGGGTTTCTGCAAAATTGCACGAAACTCACCCCCGAAGAAAAGCATTAGCTACGCGTGAGAGTCAGAGTGCCTTGCGCAGGCTGTCCGACCAGTTGATCAATACACAAGACCAGGAACGCCGCCGTCTTGCCCGAGAGTTACATGACAGCGTCGGCCAGTACCTAGTAGCCCTCAAAATTGATCTGGAACTATTACATATCTCGCAGCTGCCGTTTTCAGAAAAGAAAGCTGAACATTTACTTTCGGAGGCTTTGCTGCTTACCGACCAGTGCCTTACCGAAACCCGCTCTATCGCGCATTTATTACATCCACCTGTGCTCGATGAGATCGGCCTGCCCTTAGCATTGCGCGCTTATATTGACGGTTACGAGGAACGCACCGGCATCCACACCCAATTGGATATAAGCACTGGCTGTGACAGGTTATCTCCAGATGTCGAAACTACTATTTATCGTATGGTGCAAGAGGGCCTTTCAAATATTCACCGTCATTCTGGAAGCCCTACCGCGGAGATTCGGTTGGCGCGCGAAGGTGCGTTCGTGATCTTAGAGATCAGTGATCACGGCTTCGGAATTCCATCGGACAGACTGCCCCTCTGTAACAGTCGCCGTGCTGTGGTTGGCGTGGGGCTAGCTGGGATGCGCGAACGGGTTAGACAACTCGGCGGGCACTTGCAACTGCATTCCAACGACCAGGGAACCAAGCTTAAAGCCAAGCTCCTGGCAGAAGGAAGAGCATGAACGAGCTGCAATACCCGGCGTCGGTTACCAACGCGCCCGATCGCTGCACTGTAAATTCTGACAGTTCCCCCGCGGTTGCGGGAATCTAGTCTTTTCGTATGAATTTTCACAATGGGACTCATCTTCTAAACTCCAAAGCGCAAATTTGGCTTTGGGTTTTGTCGGCAGTGATTTTATGGCTGGCGATTGGCTTGCTTCCTCGCGTTTGGCTGTCGCCGCCTAATCCGCCAGGGGTCGAAAATCACGAACATCACCACCAACACCATCAAACAGTCGGCCAAGAACTTGATCCTGCAACGCTGGCAAAGTTGGTTGCGGATAAAAAAGAAAGCGAGTTTAACCATCACTTGGCCGGTCTTTTCGTGGCACTCGCTGGAATTTTCATGCTTGCTCAAGATGTCGTAATGAAACGGTGGCCGGCGCTGAAGTATTTTTGGCCCGTATGCTTTCTGTTGGCGGGAGCCTTCTTGCTCGTATGGAGTGACACCGAGTTGTGGCCCTTTGGGCATAGGGGATGGCTTGAGGCGCTAGAAAACAATCGAGAGGTTTTGCAGCACAAGATATTTGCAGCGCTGTTACTGGCATTGGGAGTAATTGAATGGCGCCGTGCCCGCGGCATTTTGGATTGGCAATGGCTCCAGTGGGCATTCCCAGTGCTCGCTATCGGAGGATCGATATTGCTGTTGTTCCACCAGCATGAGGCGGGAATGCACGGGAACAATCATATGGAAGTAATGTCGCGAATCCAGTCGGAGCATCTGAGCTTCTCCGTGGTAGGAGTAGGTATCGGTCTTAGCAAAGGGCTGGCCACATTGAAATTGAAAACGTCTCTGCACGCAGGCTTCGCTAAGATGTGGCCATCGTTGATGCTGGTGCTAGGTATTTTGCTTATGTTTTATCGGGAGTAGATGCCATGCATTTGTCATCACCTTCCGGATTGCGGATTACGCGATTGTCTCGATGCTTTCAATCGGTGTCTCGACGACTTCGTGCCATTTGACAAAATCATTACTAGAAAATCTCCGTCCGACATACTGCTCGCAGCGAAGAACGGCATTTACACCCTTTACTAGATCGCGGCCGGCGTCAGTCTTGAGAATGTAGCCTCGCGCGCCCGTGCCAAGCGCTTCCCGCACAACGTCCGCTGAAGACTCCTGGCTCACAAATAGTATTTTGGAATCTGGTGAGCTCTTGCGGATTCGCCGCGCGGCTTCGATTCCGTTCAGAGACGGAAGCCCAATGTCGAGCACAATCAGGTCCGGTTGCAGTTCGTCCGCTTTCCGAACCGCCTGTAGTCCGTCTGCAACCTCACCGGCAATCTGCAATTCCGGTATCTCCTTAAGCATTGAACAAATAAGTTTTCGAAAAGGTTCCGAATCGTCCACCACAAGAACCAACCTTGATGACGTTTTCAAGCAGCCTCCTTTTACTTAGGGTCCGAACCTCGACTGAGTGTTGGCGCTGATTTTATTCAGCATCCCACGCTACACACTTCAGGTCGTTGCGACGCGCAGGGACAGACCATTGATAATTTTGGCTGGGAAATAAATACGAAAAAGTGGTTCAATGCTACACCTCTTTAGCATCATCGTAACCATGATTCGGCTTTGCGCCGGCGTATCCCCCAGCTCGACGGCTGGAACCTCAACTGAGACTTGTGATCATTGTCACGGGACCGAAGGAATTACACAATACAGCAAGAAATGGAGTCGTCCCCGTCAAAATTGACAGTAGCGCAAATCTCGAAGATGTCGTTACAGGACAAATCCCAATCATCATTCGAAGTCGTATTCCTTGCAGTTTTGCTTAGCCCCTTGGTCAAGACTAAGAATCTCTGACGCCGGGGAATCAACGCGCGCGGATTGAAGGTTTCGTGGCGAGTTTTCGTGTATTTTCCGCAGACGTCGAGTCAACGTCGTCGCCATCACAAGTTTCCGTGGTTAGGATCAGATGGCGAATACACCAATGAATCCGGGGCTCACGAAAACATCCCAGATTCAGTCCACGGAATTTAGCCGTTCTAACCCGATACAACTGCTACTCTGCTTTTGCTAGCAGAGGAAACCTCGGCAGTAGTATCTTTTGACTCGAATATCTGAGCGTACAACGCTCCTCCCAGGATGCCGCCAATGATCGGCGCTACCCAGAACAACCAAAGTTCTGCAATCGCCCATTCTCCAACAAAGATTGCCGGTCCAGTACTGCGCGCTGGATTCACTGAGAGGTTCGTTATCGGAATTCCGATCAAGTGAATCAGCGTCAATCCAAGGCCGATTGCGATAGGCGCAAAGCCTACTGGCGCCCGCCGATCCGTTGCTCCCATGATAATCATCAGGAAAAAGAAGGTGAGCACAACTTCCGCGACAAAGCATGAGAACAAGGTATAGCCACCGGGTGAGTGTGCCCCGTAACCATTGGATGCGAAACCACCGCTTAGATCGAATCCCGGCTTCCCAGTCGCGATCAGGTACAAGACCCCAGCCGCTGCAAATCCGCCGAGCACCTGAGCGACTATGTAAGGTAACAATTCCGTGGCTGGGAACCGTTTTCCGGCCGCGAGTCCGATAGAAACTGCCGGATTCAAATGGCAACCAGAAATGTGCCCGATCGCATACGCCATTGTCAGTACGGTGAGTCCAAACGCGAGAGCGACGCCGAAAAATCCAATCCCTAGTTGTGGAAACGCCGCAGCCAGCACCGCGCTGCCGCAGCCACCAAACACTAGCCAAAAGGTCCCAAGAAACTCTGCAATTGTCCGCTTGAATAAAATCATGTCGTCCTCCAGTCGACCTTGGAAGCGGCCCATCGGTACACCTAGGCCGTGAATAGGGAAAGAGCCAAGAACTAACAGCTAGCTGTAACTTGCTGCCGATGGTCATCTCCCGGTAGATTGCGGGTGGCGCTGAATGTAGTTAAGCTGTTTGTTCGTCCGTGGGTGTTTTACTCGCCGTCGCGCCTACGATTTGTTTAGATCGTCATCCTTGTAGTACTTGGTGCCCTGCAGCGTCAACTGGAGGGCGATACCATTCTTGGTAATCTGGTAGACCCAAACGCCCGGGGCAACCTCGACCGCTCCCGAGAAAGCTGCGCCCTTCTCTCCAGCCTTCGCGGCGGCATCAGTTTGTGCTGAACCCGACCAGCCGGAATCGAGGAATTTGGCCATTGCGTCATCATTCTGGAACACGAAGATCACCCGATAGTCCTTCACTCCCACACCCAGACCGCCGCCAGCCGAAATCATCTTCATGAAGGTTTCCTGCTTGGTGTTGGAGTTGACGGCGACTCCAGCGCCGCGAGCGGTGCTCACCAACAGCAGGTTGGCGCCCATATTGTTGAAAACGGCATATCCTGCCGCCTTCTGGATAGCCTCCTGCGCTGTCGGTTGAAGCTTGTACAGTTCTTGCAGAGTTTCATCTGCCATCTTGCGAGTCTTTTCCTTTTTCTCGTCGGGTGAATCCCAGGCACTCGCCAGACTGACAGCCAGCAAAATCACAGCAAAGCTTGAAATGATTATTCTGAATTTCATGAGGGTTCTCCTTGTCTGTCGTTGTGGATCTGGTTGTGATCATGTCACGCTGTGGTGTTGGCTTTAATCTGTCAAAGTTGTCAGTTGTGTTCCCAATTCGTGTGGGGAGATGACTAGAATTCTGGAGGCTGGAGTAGAAAATCAACCCGCAGTTGAGGAGCCTTGCAGGTTCTGCCTTACTACTTGGTACGATCCGCACCATATCTGACAAAAGTTTTAGAAGCTGGATATATACGAACCTTGCAAAAGGGCCGCACTAATCTGGCGCCATCGAAAACAACCGCTTGGTCAACAAGGCTCTAATCAGCAATTTTTTTCTGCGCGAGATCATGTCCACGGCGGCAGGCATTTTTAGGATTCAGCCTCGTTGAAAGTATTCGCCATTAAAAGCAGCTTTGGTGGGCGGTCTCTCTGGACGAGACGCCAGAAGATGATAACTACCTACGTTTTATTGATAGTGGAAACATCGATAGTCGAAAGACTTTCAAACGAAGAACGTCCTGATAGTAGTTCCTGAGCGGTAAGCAGAAGTTGGATGTTCAGGTCAAGAACGCTGTTACCAGCCCTCATCCATGATCCAAGCGTTTTACCACTTTCGCCTAGTATCCGCTGTAACTTTAAACAGTATTTGTCCGACACCTAACCGATTAAAACCGTTTTGTCGAAATGAGACGGCGAACCTGCTGTCGGGGCCGCGCAATTTTCGGGGGAACGTTGCGCGGTCCTGTCTCAGGAACTTCACGGCCTTCAGCCTGACAACTATGGAACTCCATCACAGAAGGCAGAAAGGCATTTAACCCCATTGGACCCCACCGACAACGGTCATTTTACATTTGAAAAGCGGAAGGACGACGCTGGGGAGAAATTTATGCCACTTTTTATAATTTCAAATGTCTGCTCAGTGCTTGTGGCTTGAGCACTGCTATCTACACCAGCTCTATCCTAAGAGCCACAGTCATCTACACTCCGAGAAGGCGAGAACACGATCGACGGCGCCGCGGTCTCAGCCTCTGATCAAACAATGGTCCTAAGAACTCACAACCACGATTTCCAATTATTTGTCTTCGCCCGTTTACACGACCAAGCCTCAAACAATTGCCAGCGGGACGCGGGTACGCGTCACTTCCACGCCCGGTTAAGAGGAAGGAGCAGCCGCCTCGCAAGCATGGTCAGCGTATTGCAGTCGCCGCCCGATGCAAATACCGGGACCACGGCCCAGGCCAAATCCCCGCCACCGGCAGTCAGAGACTTAGAACAGAACATGAAATCAGAGGCCCGACGTTGGCATTTGGGTGTAGGTGTAGAGGCGGCCTTGGTCCTGAACTATTTATGTTTATGTGTACTCTGACTTAGGCCCCTTGTCGACGGAAATGTATTTCTCCAACCGAACGCAGAGTTTGCCCTTGGCGAGGTCACGAATCTCGGCGGCTTCACCCTCGAAGCCATTTACAGATCGCCGGCATCGTCACGGAGCAAACATTTTGCATGGTCCTTATGGTTGCCTAGTGGGCAGGAGCATTTCTAGGTGTATTTAAGGTTTTCGCGTCGAAGGGTCGCCGGTTCCGCAACTATTTGTAACGATAATTTTGAGGGCGCGGTCAAATGTCGTGCCCTTCCCCTAGTGAATGTGACAGCGATCTTTCGGCAATTACAGACGCCCGAGAAGCGACACCGATACGGCAGCAAGCTTATTACGTATCAATTTCACCATGGATATCCCGGAATCCGCATTGCCGTCAACGACCTTTCTGTACGCACACACCGCGTGGAGCGTTTCTAATCGAAGTGAGAGTACATCCCTTTGTAAGTTATAGAATCTTCTGCCGCTGCGACACTATAAGTAGAGGACGAAAAACCTTCCCGACTTTCGGAGCAGATCTTGCTGTCACCAGTAATCAAGCCTGAGTCAAGTGCATTGCATTCTAACTGAAATCGGAGATTTACTCTGATGACCCTATAGCTGGTGAAATAGTCATATTCTCTGATTTAAATTCCCATCAGAACCGAAAAGTAATTCCGCCAGTAATATCGAACTCGTGGAGGTAATGGTCATTACCCACGACCCAGCACCCACCCCAGAAGGGGTCGCACCAGTATCCGCCATCCGTGGTAGTGATGTAGGTGGGGGACCACCTGGCTTGGCCGCGAAGGCCCAGATGCTTGCTAATGTTGTATTTCGCGCCGGCACCTAGAGCAAGGGCAAAACGAGTGACGCCATCGACGCCACTACGATTAGGGGACAAGTCGCTAGCTCCCATTCCGAACAATAGAAAAGGCCTGAGCTTCGCCTCGCGATCTGTGAGGTGAAAAAGGAAATTGCCCATGTACTGGTTCTGATTCAACTTGAATACGTTCACGTCGGAACCGCCACCTACGAACTGGGCAACCGTGTCGGCTTGGGTGTGATTCCATTGAAACTCTATGCCGCCGTGTTCACCCAGCAGGTAACCTGCCGTCAGCCCGTAGTTCAGGCTGTTACCGACTTCGATTCTGTCAAATAAGGAAGTTGAGAGGTCAAGTCCGCCGTTTAATTGACCGCCAATGTGGCCGGTGAGTTCGAAATTCTGAGCGGAAGCACGGGGAAGCAGAAAGACGATCACACACAGCAACGTGGAGAGCAGGTTTGTTTTTAGTTTCATCTTCATTCAATCCTTTGTTCTAAGCGTTCTATTTCCTAAGCGAAAGAATAGTAAGTGCGATGACGAACTCAACTGTATGAACTGACAGACTGTGCAAGAGAACAGGCTATCGGTTCGGGCGAATCACTGTGGTGGACAAGCGCTTAGATTCACCTATTTATGCAGGGGCTGATTTGGAAGGGCAATGGGAGTCCTCTGACCCCGCAAGTTCAGCAATAGTTAGTAAATCCGGCCAGGAGAGAAAACATGAAGCCGACTCTTACCACTCTCCACGATCATGCACGTTTCTCCAACTAGGGAAAAACCTGCTTTCAGGAGAGTTAGTTTTGAGGTTTTGCTTGTTGGCTACCATTCTTTGGTTTGTGGATTACGCGAATAATATCGGGCGCAAATTCACCCAGCCAATTAGAGAACACGCCGAACCCAACCTGCGTAAGAACGCCGCGGTACCCTTCAGTCCACGCGCTGCTGTGGGGCTTCCATGTGCTGGAGATTGCGCCCGCCGCGAGAGCAGCCCCATAAGACGCAAACTGGGGACGCATGCTGGACTCGCTATGGTCGTAAGTTAAAAAATTTCTTAATACTGCATGCCCTGTCCGTGCCCAGAACCCGGCACAACGGCAGCGGTCATAACGAGGTTCGTAACGCAACAACATATTTCCCGTGGCTGCGATACTGTTCTGAATGGCGAACTGACCGTAACGTGATCCCATGCGCTGAGCATAACCACTGGCTCCATCCCATTCCGCAGGACTGTCATTGATTTGGTCGCCAATTGAAAAAAGAGCTGTCTTGACATAGATGCCCGGACTGGTAAAAGTCTGTCGTAAGTAGAGCTTAACTCGCTGTTGGTTGTTTAAGGCTAAAAGCGGTGCATCCTTAGGAACGTAAGCGCCATAAATCCAGTTCACCCGTAATTGAGCGTTGTCTGAAGACGGCACTTTTTCTTCAGGTTTGCTCTGGCCCCACGTATCACTTCCAATTACAAGGCACACCACTAAAAAGCAATACTTCAGGCCACAGAGTAATTTCACCCTTTGCTCTCATTGATCCGCGGAACCACAGATTGATCCAGAAACTGAATGCCTTTAGGTATGGTGCGAGGTCTTCTTGCCCCTCTGCAACTGCCAATCTTGACAGGCAAATAATTGCCGAGTCGCTGGACCTCTAGGAGCGACAAACGATAGAACGCAAGGTTGGGCTTGGCCGCTTCCGGTCCGAGTCTGGGAAGCTGGATATGAAAGTTTGGCGCACGCTGCTACGAACGCGTGATATGAAACCGAAGCGTCGTGCAGGAGACACATATTCCTTGTTCAATGGCGCGCGATCCTGTTAAAAGCAACCCTCAATTGTGAACCGCAGACCCGCCCCTGTCTTCGAGAAGTCACGTCGCGTAACCGTGCTCGGTTGCCATCCGCACGATGTTTTGTGGAATGCGGACCCGTCTGGCATGACCCGATTTTCGTTCTACTGCGTCTACAAACACGCAATCGTTTCCGACGCAGAACGGGTCGGATTTCAAATCGAATACTTCTCCATATAGCTTGACTTGGTTATGTTGCGCGTAACCTAGCCGCATTATTCGTCCGCATAGTCTGGCCTGTGTTCTTGTCATATGAAAAAAGTGCCTCTTCAATTGCGTCCGCCGAACCACTCGTGCAGCCAAAACACTAACGCGCTGGTCCCTCATGGGACTTGAAAATGGCTGCGAGTAGTATTTGGCTGATCAGCCTCGCGCTGACACTGTCAAATGGAGCAGGTACATGGCGGACCTGAGAGTGCAACACTCACGGGAAACTCTTCGAAACACCGATTGCGGGAATCAGCGACACGCACTCTTCCGTGAAAACTGGTCAATTGCTTTTGTAAGACTTCGGCGTCGGCTGGTCATCATCCGATGGCTCGCCGGATTCAGTGGTGTCCTGAATCTCCGATAGATCAGCAATGAGTTCTTTCCGCCGCACCTGCCGAAGGATGTAGACCGCGATCTCAATGCCTTCGTGCTTGCCTTGCAGATGGTATGCGTCGTCCCATTGTTCAATAGCGATCAACTCTGCGCGTATTTGTTCCGACCTTTTGTTAGACGTTTTCATGCGCGGCCGCTCAGAACTTAATCACCAGCCCGGCCGAGGCCCGAAAGTTGCTATTGTTTGTGTGGTCCTCAAATCGTGTGCTCAGCCAGTCCGCTTGCACGATTCGGAGGCCAATACCTTTGCGCAAACCAAGGTCAATGCCTCCTCCTACCAACATTGCGAAGCCACTATCAGATGACCCTCCACTTGATACATTTATGCCCCCAAACAATGCATGTACGAAGGGCTGGACTACGGGCAAGCGAGCGGTGAGCACCGGCCCAACTGTGTACGTATGAACGTGGACATTTTGCCTGTAAGCTCCGCCGAAGTCCCCGGTAATACCCAAGAAATGCTTAAAATTTCCGGTAAGGGAGGCATTCCAACCGCTGCCGTTGAAAGCTGAGCGGAGGTGAGTGAACTGATAGCCACCAAAGATCTCGACTTTTTGTGCGGTAGCGGTCAATGAGAACAAGCCGAGCATTACAAGCGCTTGTATCAAGCCGCACATCGGTCTCGTTTGCCTAGCCACTGGATTTGTCTCCTCAATTTGAGTATTCACGCCGAAACGTAGTCTCATTCAAGTAAATATAGTTTGCCCGCGCGTAGCGAAAGAACTGTTAAGACCGACAGTCACAAGGAATGTGGGTCCAAGATATGCTCGGAGTGGGTGCTTGGAGCTAGATAATTCACTGTTCCACTCCCACTTATGAAAGGGCGCTTGAGAGGCACGTCTTAGCGAGAACGCTACGGCCTGTATTCTGCTCACTAAACTCGAATAACAATTGACAAACGCTCTTTGGTGCTCGGCAACTTAATGGACACACGCTTGCATGCGGTCGATCGTGTTCTGATGATCACAACAACTGTGATTGCTTACGCGTTGTTGGGAATATTTGCCACAACGCTGATGGCAGGCGCTGGTATTAGCTGGCTTATTCGTCGTTTCATAAATTGGAAACAGCAAACTGCGAGTAAGCAAGATCAAGAGCTGGGAAATATTGTCCCGCATCGTGCACCCCGGGCCATAGAGTTCTACATTCCCGATAACTATAGGAACAAAGTGTGGCGCGGGAGTCGAATCTATGACTCGTCTGAAGTCTCGCCCCGTTCGAAGCAGCTTGGGTGACGCCGTCCGATGACCTGCGCAATTTGAAGGGAGCTCAGTTTGATCGCATCACGCAGGCCTTTTTGCGTGGCATACGCGCATGGGGAAACGTAGTAACGTTCAGGTGGAGTGCGGGAAAGACTTAGAAGCTAAGAATCGGTTCGCCAGACAAACGCGGCAGAGTCAGCCGTGAGGTTTCGGAGTTTTTTTCTCATGTCTAGAAATGTAATTTGCAACTTGCCGCCAGACAGTAGCACGAAAGAACTCGGTAACCTCGGGAGAAAAACGCTGGGACTTACATATTTGGTCAATGGCTCGCGCCCAATCGAGAAGGAATAATGACGGAGAACCGGACTCTTGATTGGCCATTTGACCGGTGCTAAATGGAGAAGCTAATTCCAGGCGATCTCGTTGCGCTGTAAGATCCTAACTTCAAACTACAACGCGATGTATTCCTACATCCATGCCGCTGGCATCGCACAAACCAACCCATCATTGTTGTAAGCTCGGGTGCTAATAGGTTTCGGGAACCCAGCGATAGTTCCAGTTTGGTGCATCATAACCTTTTGGCTTTTGTCGTTTGGGAAGTTTGACCTTCTCCCGCGGCACAGGCTTCCATGGCACAGCGCCTAGCAAATGGGAAAGGCAATTCAAGCGAGCTCGCTTCTTGTCGTCCGCGCGAACCACATTCCAGGGAGACTGCGGTGTATCGGTAGCTGCGAACATTGCGTCCCGAGCACGTGAGTAGTCATACCAGCGTCGATGTGACTCCAGGTCCATTGGACTGAGTTTCCATCTTCGCATCGGGTCCTCAATGCGGCGCAGGAATCGTTTGTGTTGTTCTTGTTCGCTGACCTCGAACCAATATTTAATCAAAATGATGCCATTGTTCTTGAGCAGCCCTTCAAATCCCGGACACATGCGGAGAAATTCAGAATATTGCTTATCTGTACAAAATCCCATTACATGCTCTACCAGCGCGCGGTTGTACCAGCTTCGGTCAAAAATAGTTACTTCGCCGGCTGATGGCAGTTCTTTCATGTAGCGTTGTGCATACAACTGTGTCTTCTCACGTTCTGTCGGGGCTGGCAATGCCACATGCCGGAATACTCTTGGACTCACCCGCTCCATAATGCGATGGATAACTCCACCTTTGCCCGCTGCGTCGCGCCCCTCAAATACAATAACCACCCGTGCACCATCAGCTTTGATCCATTCCTGCATATCGACGAGCTTCGTCTGGAGTTTACGCAGTTCACCTTCGTATTCCTTGGTCTTCAATTCGGTTTTCTTTGGTCCAGCACTGTTGTTCTTGTTGTCAGGCACTCCGCCTCCAGTATCAATACAGCGAGTTGCAGAAAACATCCAGCTCGTCATTAGTTTGCAATTCCCGCCACTGGCTGAGGAACTGGCAGTTCTGTCAGTAC
>Ga0157375_10002740_pt1 | contig 15228 bp, 26 predicted proteins | sample M35metaG_FD_115311 | JGI IMG/M metagenome (GOLD analysis project Ga0157375, IMG submission 115311) | Miscanthus rhizosphere microbial communities from Kellogg Biological Station, Michigan, USA - M3-5 metaG | ecosystem: Host-associated > Plants > Roots > Rhizosphere > Soil | place: USA: Michigan...
CGCAGTACTGCTTTGCGCTTCGTGAAGGCCCGAGGCCCTACTTCGCGTGACTACTGATAAATTTAGACAAAGGCACCGCTTTTGGTAAGAGGCCGCCGAGATGTAAGGTAAAGGACTAGAGGACTGCCGCTTCTGGGTCAGTAAGAACGAAGATCTTCACAATAGCAGTGGTGCTTACGTGCTCAGAATGGTCAAACAGTTCAAAAAGAATGGCCAGTCATCCAGCCTTACTACTTCTTTCTGTGCTGTTTTCTGCGAGCACGGAAAAGGCGTCTTACCCAACGAATAGGTTGCCTAGGTTGTGTGACTAACTTATACGGCAGTGTACGCCGCCACAAGCTGTGGGTATAAAGAGGTAGTACCATATAGAGGGCCAGCAACACAGCGATGAGAGACTGTCTTGTCGGGGGTAGGAGACGATCAAATATCGCCGTCATTGACCCACTATTAAAATATATGAATACCCAAACAGCCCATGAAAGCATAGCAAGGCTAAAAGTACCGTGGCCAAGCCACGTAAGGCGTTCCCCATAGAGATCATCTTTGTCAAATCAACTGCATCACGCCGCAGCCGCAGCGGTGCCCTCCGCGTACTCCAGCTGAGTGTAATCTGGCGTAGGCAGGGGTACTCTCTGTTCTCTATAAAACTCTTGAAACACCATTACGAAAAGCGCTGCTGTTGTAGGCACACGTGAGCATGTCACTAAAAACAACATCCAGCACGCTTCATGTGGCGTACTCGCCGCGAAATGATGACGTACCAAGGCCTCGGCGTACTTGTAACTGAGGTCAACCATTACAAGCACAATAAGAAGAACTAGAACATCAATGGAAAGAGCGTCAACAAGCCCTGTCATAGTCACAGGAAGTCAAAAAGGGTAGTGAGGAGCAAAGAGCGTCATTACGATGAAAAGAATAAGATAGAGGGGGGAGAACTCTGCAGCAAAGTGCGAGCTCTCACTGAAATGCACAATATGTCAAACAGTAGCTTCAAGGAAGGCGAGGAGGAGGTCGGAGCGCGCGCCTAGAAGGGCGAAAAAGAGCAGAAGAGCAACTAAGAGCGCGACCTCACGACGAGTTACATCAATAAAACGCGCAATATATTTTGTTTTTAGAGCACCAAAGCTAGCTTGTCCAAACATCTTTGTAGTATACGCAGCACCAAGTACAATCCCCAGCACAGCAGGCCACACGACAGTGCGTGACAAGTCGTAAATCCCAATTAGCAGAAGGGTTTCTCCAACAAAGTTAGGCGTGCCCGGGAAGCCCATATTAGCTAAATTAAAGAAAAAGAAGAACGTAACAAAAACGGGCATAACCGTAACTAGTCCCCCGTAGTAACGCACAAGGCGTGTGTGGGCGCGGTCGTAAATTACGCCAACACAGAAGAATAGGGCAGTTGAAACAACACCGTGTGCAACCATGAGGTAGATGGCACCCTCTATTCCAACGCGGTTAGACGAGAAGATTCCGAGGGCGACTAGGTTCATGTGGGCAACAGAAGAATACGCGATAATTCGTTTAAGATCAATTTGCCGCATCGTTGATAACGACCCATAGATAACGCCAGCGACTGCAAGCATCGCTACAACAGCAGTAAACGCAACGGAGGCGCTACTTAAAAAAGTTAGTGAAAAGCGTAGGAGCCCGTACCCCCCCAACTTCAGTAGTAGGCTGGCTAGGAGCATTGACCCCACGGTGGGGGCCTCAACATGAGCCTCGGGTAACCAAATGTGGAACGGAAATAACGGCATTTTTACAGCGAACGCTAGGAAAAAGCACACTCATAATAGATTCTGATACTCAGTCTTCAGCGTCTCCGTTAAAAGGACATGATAGTTCAGGCTACCAGTTATCTGATATAAGTAAATCATACCAAAAAGCATAAATAAGGATCCAAAAAGGGTGTACAAAAAGAAGTAATACGCGGCTTTAATTTTACGTGTACGCGCACCCCAACCTCCGATAAGAAGAAACATTGGAATCAACAGGCTCTCGAAAAGGATAAAGAAGTAGAACAAATCGACTGTAACAAATGTCAGAACCAGTAACAGCTCCATAGCGAGTAGGTGGCAGAAGAATTGTTTTGGAAATTTGGTTACAGTTCAGGCGGCGAGAAACAAGAAGGGGAAGGTGATTAGAGTTAGAACAAGAAAAATATACGACAAGCCGTCTGCCCCAAGGGCAAAGGCGCTGTTGTACTCAGAAACGAAATTAAAGCTTGCCAGGTATTGGTATCCAACGGAGCTTTTATCAAAGGATAGCCCCATTAGAAGCCCAACAAATAGCGCAGCAAAGGACGCAGTAAGACAGATTTTGCGGATAATCTCGATCTTCTGCGCACTAATTACAAGTGCGTAGAAGAAGGCCAAGCCCAGAATCGAAATAATCGTTAAAATGGGAGAAGTAAGGATAAACACCTTATTTAGTTCCTCACCAGTAAATCGTTAAGAATAGGAATAGTCAAACGACATCAACAAAATGTCAATACCAAGCAGCGGCCTCAAACCCGAAATGCTGGCGCGGCTGGAAAGCTCAGACACTTCCTTTCGACGCGTCGTAGCCAAACGCGTTTGCAATCGTGACGAGAATAGGAGACGCCGTACCATTTGCGATATCGTGGGGGAGCATCGTTGCTAGGAAATGGCGAATTCAGCAGAATGTCAAGAACAACGTTCCAATCGTTACGTGCATTCCGTGGAAACCTGTGGTAATAAAGAAGATGGAACCATAAATATTTTCACGTCACGAAAATTTCACACCGTATTTATATTCATACGCTTGGCAGAAAAGGAAAGTAACGCCAAGTAGAATTGTTAAGAATAGGTACCACGCAAAGCCGTCAGCGTTGTTACGAAGAATGTACGCGTGCGCGACAGTAATAGTAAAGCCAGAAGTAAGCAAAAGCAGTGTATTAACTAAAGGTAAACCTCACGCGTTTAATTCTTGGGTCCCCTCAGGAGGTCAAATCGACCCAATCGCTGCAGATGGAACTAGGCTAAAATGGAAAAATCCTCAGAAGAAGGCGAAAAATAACATTACTTCAGATAGGATAAACAGGAGCATTCCCATGCGTAGCCCGTGCTGCACCTTTGAAGTATGGTAGCCCTGACTTGATTCTTTAATAATGGAAATGAACCAACTCATAGCAGTTAGGTAAAGTCCGAAAAAACTAACATGAATAAGATCCGCGCGCGGAAGGCCAAACGGGAGATCTAACGCATGCATGTACAGCGTAGTGGGGATAAGTAGAGATAGTAGAAAGAAAGACACGAGGAAAGGATAGGGCGAAGCATCAAGAATATGAAAAGCGTGTTTTTGGCTGCGGCAAACCAAAGCTACATTAGGGGTTTTAACGGTCGGGGTAAGATTTACTGCTGTTTTTAACATAAGTTTCGTCTTGTAGTGGCCCCAAGCAGAATCGAACTGCTATCCTTCGCTTCGGAGGCGAGTACTCTATCCATTGAGCTATGGGGCCAGAACGCGGGGATATCACAGAACATTTTTAGGAGTACTATACAAAAATAAGGTTAAAAGGGGAGATTATCACTGGGAGTTGTTTAAGTTTCACTTCGCGGGAACTCCAGGAAGAAGTTTAACCGCTCAGAGTAGTGCACCGCGTACTCACTCGTAGGCGTAGCCTACTGTAAGAACGACGATGAAAACTGCCATATTCGCGTACGCGAGCCACTCAAGCTCTTCGGCACAGCTAGCAAAAGGGAAAATGAGAGCAATTTCGACGTCAAACACAAGGAACATGATTCCAACAACGTAGTAATGGACATCGAATGGTGCTCGAGTTGCGCTATCGTGTGGGGAAAAGCCACACTCGTACGTACTACGCTTTTCTGCGTCTTGTGCAATACTACGAGACAGCAGCTGAGACAACCCCGATAGAATCACACATAAAACCGCTGCAATTAAAACAAAAACTACGAGAGCCAGCTGATTTCAGTCTAAACCACCGAACAGGCTTAGCATACCCCGATCGTAAATACTGCTGGGTAAAACAATGATAAGCACTACCCACCTAGCGCGGCTAAAGAGCTAAAACCGATTGTGCGACCAAACCGATAAATAGAAATAAGTAACCCGAGCCCAATTGCTGACTCACAAGCCGCAAAAATTAAGATCAAAAGGCCATAAATCGTAGCAGTGGTGTCGTGGAATGCAAGCCCGTAAAAGACAAAGCTGGTAACAGCCCCCAGGTACATACACTCAACAGACATCATCGTAACAAGGAAGTTTTTGTAGTTAAAGACCATGCCCGCTAAACCAATGAAAAACAAGCAGAAGCTGACCATTAACCACGCAGGAATATTTTGGTGTGTAATCACGGGGTAGACGTGGATAAGGTTATCACTAGAAGAAAGATCTAAGCAGAATAGTCGGTCGTTAGGGGTAAAAGTCTGGTACATTTTTAACGTGTTCTTATATTAGGCTTGTTTATTAATTCAACGACGATACTGCTCGAGAGTTACAGAGTCAACGACGATGGGCATAAAACTGTGGTTGATTCCACACAGCTCGCTGCACTGGCCGTAAAACGTACCAGCACGATTTAGATACAGGCTCACTTGATTGAGGCGCCCAGGAACAGCGTCCATCTTAACACCAAGGGCGGGGATAGCTCAGCTGTGAAGAACATCAGCAGCAGTAATAATTACACGCGTATTTGTACGAACAGGAAGAACTAACCGATTGTCCACTTCCAGTAGACGCAGGGCGCCTTTAGGAAGATCGGCTTCGAGGAGCATGTAGCTATCAAAGTTAATATCCTTCGAAGTGATCATGTCGGTAGTTTCGTAGGATCAGTACCATTGGTGCCCAATCACTTTTACAGAGATTTTCGGGGCAACTAGGGCGTCAATGGAGTACAGTAGAGAAAAGGAGGGGGCAGCGACTAGAACTAGGATACCAGCCGGAATATACGTTCAGATTTTTTCGAGTAAAGTGTGATGTGCGAAAGCTACACGAGGGGTCGCTGTGTTCTCCACACGATAAAAGTAAACTAGACGGCCCAGCATCCAGCTAACAAAGATTACAATGACAATGATGAAGAACATCAGATCGTGGTGTAGATCAACAATTTTTTCCATAATTTCCGTTGCCGGAGTTTGGAAGTTTAATTGCCCAGGCGCAGCGGCATCCGCTTTGTTGCCACAAACACTACCGGTGGTCCCTTTCGCAGGTGCTACGTTTTCGCTCTCCGGGTACAGCGAATCCTTTATCGCCCTAGCAATATAATAGCCGAGAATTGAGCTAACCACCACTATAATAGCACCGATAGGATCACTATCACATTGGGCGGCTGTATGAGAACTTCACGTTGCTTTCACAGCTGTGCGCTTTTGAACGAGTAGTGCGTCAAGAATAATATAGAAGAAGAGTAACGTTGCAGCAACAGATACCATAGACCCTAAAGAAGCGATATGGTTAAGCGCGGCGAACGAGTCGGGGTAATCGGAAATACGACGGGGCATACCCGCAGTCCCCATGAAATGCATCGGGAAGAAAGTAAGGTTTACACCCACGAAGAAGCTTCAGAAATGGATCTTCGCTAATAGAGCGTCGTAGGTAATTCCAAGGAGTTTACCAAACCAGTAGTATACTCCCGCGAAAATTGCGAATACGGCTCCCATAGAAAGTACATAGTGGAAATGTGCAACGACATAGTAAGTCAACGTGGGTACCCCCACCTTACGGTGTGGTTTGGACTAGATCTTCCCGTTACCAAATTAAATCGGCTATAAGGGCAACACGTATAGTCTCTACAGATCCTACTCAATTAGCGCGGTAAACGCCTAATTTTTGGTTTCCACGGTATTGCCTCTAAGGCTGTTGCGCGCCGCTAGCAAAGGCGCCTGAGAGGGTTCACCGTTAGCAACAACAGTTCGTTATCACCGAAGCCGGCATACAGCAGGCCCCACAGTGCTGTGACAACATGACACTTCTAACCTATCTCACCAGTACGGCTTGGGGTGCAAGCGATAAAAAACGCAAGCTGCCGGCGCTTCTCACCGATAAGCGGATATCGGGCGCAATGTTCAATCAGACGCAACAGGGACGCGCGATTATAGGTCTCGAGGTAAAAGAAATTGACCTCGCTTTTGCGAAACTTCACACTCGCGTTAGTTCGTAAATAAGCCTTAACGGCCTCCAAGAGATCACTGTCAAACTTGTGGCCGATAGAAAAAGAACGCGCTTTACCGTCGGCGCGTGTCGAAAAGCAGCCTTCTGCCTCAATAAAGCCGGAAAGCCAAGCACTGTAATAAGGCAAACTCAAAAGGGAAGCTACAGTGGGCTGGGACAGTGCATGTCGGCTCTCGTACTTTACCGCGCGCGCGGCGAAATACGCCAAGAGGAGTCCCCCGCGCGAGCCAACCAGCTCCTCGCTTCGCATCCGCCGTAAAAATTGAAGCTGCGAAATTAGGCGAGACGTTAGTGGTGGATAGCGATCAAAAATATTTAAGATCTTTTCGACGCCCCTACGTGAGTCCTCCACTCACAGTATTTCTTTTTTGTGAAGGGCGCCAACTTCGCGAACCACACCCCCGATATGCCCCGCCAACCCGCTAAGCATCACCTTGTTCGCTAGCGTGTATTTAAGCTTGATGACAAGACGGTACTGCAAACTTTGTGAACGCCAGTGATTCACCTGAATACCGCCGCCACCGTCCATTAGTCCGACGCAAAACTTCTCGGCGTACGCTTTTGTATACGTACCCCCAGGCACCCCTGCCACTAAAAATGAGTGTAAAATAGGAAAACTTCTATCATGGAATGCTACGTCAAGACCGGCATTAGCGAGAACAACACCAGTTACACCCCCGACGGTGAATAAAAAGATAAAGCCAAGTGTAAATAGCATTGCTGGCGTTAAAGTCAGAGAACCACCTCACATCGTGGCGAGTCAGCTAAAGATTTTAATTCCAGTGGGTACAGCAATGATCATCGTTGCTGCAGTGAAGTAAGCGCGAGTATCTACGTCAAGTCCAACAACGAACATATGGTGAGCTCAAACTAAAAATCCTAGGAAACCGATGGACAACATCGCGTAAACCATTCCAAGATAACCAAAAATTGATTTACGTGAAAAAGTTTCAACCGTGTGGCTAATAATACCGAAGGCCGGTAAAATTAAGATATAAACCTCGGGATGACCGAAAAACCAGAATAAATGTTGGTACAGGATGGGGTCTCCGCCCCCATTTGAATTAAAGAATACTGTTTTAAAGTTACGATCAAATAGGAGCATAGTAATTGCCAAAAATCTTGGTTTGCGGAATTTAATCATGGGGCATCTTGTAGGCAGAAAGCCCCTCGACAGCGATTAACTGAAGGCAAACACGCTACGCCTCTCGGCGCAGATGGGACTATATCTTATTTATCTAAGGTGTAAAAGTTCTGCAAGTGATCGAAAACAAGCTCTTTCCTCTTTGTATTTAGCCGACTGTGTACACTGCGAAACGCCGCCAAACCCTCCGCAGTGTAATGTGTTTTTTCTTCCACCCGAGCCACTAACTGTTTTCAGTCAGTGTAGTCCATAAATTTACTGCTGAAAAGCGGGAATCGGGTAAGATAAGTAATAAGAATTTTGTTGGCTGCGAGGCTAGAAGTTGTAATACTGTACGCAGGAAATGGCCCCGCTGCATAGCGCGGACGCACTTTGGTAAAAAGGGCACAGCCAACGTCTTCTAGAAACGTCAAACTGGTACCGCCGCGCTGCGACTGCACCAAAACAAAACGACAATAAACAGATATTGCAGGCCGTTTCAGTGTACCCCCCTGTAAGCGTACACCAAAGTGCCCATCAGCGTCGATAAACCCCGAAAGTCACGCAGTTTCCAGTATTGGGGCGCTATTTTTAGGTTTTATCGTAAATCCAGCAGCAGGGACGTAAGTGTTTAGTCAAGTCAAAAGGACAACGAGCCTCTCGTACTTATCTGTGCGCATGTTGCCGTTGAGTAAGCCCGCGATTTTGAGCACAGTCGAAAGCGAACAAAACCGTAAAACACAAGCACCACGAATCTGGACAAGCGTCCCGCCACCAAACAACCCCTGAATAACTTGAGCCAACACAAAATCTTTCTTATTAAAGGTAATTTGAATGCACGGATAATTTTTATTCTCGCTACTATTGCGCGCAGATTTAGGGGTTAAAATACAACCATCACCTTCAATAAGGCCAGCTAAATATTGAGCTAAAAGCGAGTTTGCAGCAGTTTCGGAACACAGATCGGCGGAAGTAAAGTGGTGGGCTTGTTTGCGAACACTAAAAGCAGAAATTAAACAGCAGATAAACTCCGGCGTGTAGTCTCTGAGGAGCCCCAACGCGACAAGCGTTGGGTTTCCTGCTGATTGTCATGCGGGCGAAAAAACAGCCGGCAAGAGTTTCCAGCATATAGCCGAATTTAACGCGGGCGCATTTATAGTTGGCTCACCCGCGAGGACCGGTAGCGATAAAAGCAGTAGGAAGGCAGTAATAAGAATACTTCAAACAAACAGCGGCATTACGTAAAGCGGCATACCCGGCGCGCGCATATTAAAGATGGTAACGATAAAATTAATCGCGCCGAGGATTGAAGACATGCCCGCTAAATGAAGGCTGAAAATACCAAAATCGACAGCGGGGCCGGAATGCGCTTCAATCCCGCTTAAAGGGGGATAAACAGTCCAGCCGGTTCCCACACCCACTTCAACAAAGGAAGAGATAAGAAGTAGTGTTAGCGCGGGGGGAAGAAGTCAGAAACTTAGGTTGTTCAAACGAGGGAACGCCATATCGGGCGCACCGATCAAGATCGGTACAAACCAGTTACCGAAGCCGCCAACGAGCACGGGCATTACAAAAAAGAAAATCATAATAAATGCATGTGCGGTTACAATCACGTTGTAAAGTTGGTGATTTCCAAGTAAAAATCCGTTGGAGGGCGAGGACAGTTCCAATCGAATAAGAACGCTAAGTAAAGTTCCGCAGACGCCGGCAAGGGCACCAAATAGGAAATACAGAGTTCCGATATCCTTGTGATTAGTCGAGAAAAATCAACGGCTAATGAAGGCGGTGTAGGTATTTTTAGAGGTTTCAGTTGCGCTAGAAGTGATAGTTGCAGGGGTCATCGATTTAATAAGGTTAGCAAGCACGGCCATAATAGACGCCACCGGGCCAGCCCCGCCAGGAGCATTTTACGGGGAGTGGTTAGAACTTCGCGGACATAACGTACTACTTAAACTAGCGACAGTCGTGTGATAGGTCTAGCTACGTAGGTAAGGCGTGCAGAAAGCTTCTACTTTCCTGACACAAGGTGTGAAGAAGGGGCTCATGGGCCACGGACGTCACGGCTAAGGGTAACTCATTTGCGACAGGAAGCGCGTCAAAGTATACCAGAAGCCCGAAGACAAGTAATAAAAACGAGCCTGAAATGGGAAGAAACACTTTTCAGCCGATATCCATTAGTTGGTCATATCTGTACCGAGGAAGGGTTGCGCGGACGATAACAAAGAAAACTCAGGTAATAGCAGCCTTGGTTGCTAGCATTACAGAGGAAGATAAGCCAATGACATTCAGCCCGCCCCCCAAAAAGAGGATACAGTATAGCGTAGAAATTAGAATCATATTACAGTATTCCCCAAGGAAAAACATCGCAAAAGGGAGGGAAGAGTAGTCGACGTTGTACCCCGCAACTAATTCAGCCTCAGCTTCGGGTAGGTCAAAAGGTGTGCGATTAGTTTCTGCTAGCATCGCAATTAAAAAGAGAAGGGAAATGGGTAGTAGCGGCCATAAGAACCAGGTGGTGATGTTTTGAATATGCGTAATCATAGTTAGGTTAAGCGAGCCAGCGAGGAGCACGACCGGAAGAATAATCAGGCTAATTGCAACCTCGTAAGAAATCATTTGCGCGGCGGAGCGAAGGGCCCCAATAAAAGCGTACTTAGAGTTACTCGACCAGCCAGCCAGAATGATACTATAGACGCCTAGAGAACTTAGTGCGAGTAGGAATAGAACGCCATAGCGCAGATTGGCAACACTGTCTTGCTCCAGTAACGAAGTTAGGTAATCAAGGTCAAGTCCAAGGATACTCTCTGTCTTGTCAGCAGCAGCTTGAGCAGCAGCTTTCTTCTCGGCCGCCTCGAGTCTAAGCTCGACCAAAACACGTTTGACGGCGGCGACAACACGGGCGAACTCCTCAGGGGACAGGTCCGCGCCTGAAGATCGTCTGTTGATCCCATACCAATGTGCGACTAACTCGGCGGTTACAGGGTCGCAGTCCGCATCGGTAGCTTTCTCAGCAGCGTATCTCTTGATGGCAGCCAACCTTTCGCTCTCCTCAGTCAGGGCTCGTTTCGCGTTTTTCATGATACTTTTTCCTGCGTCAGAGGAAAGGTACTCCTTTAAAGAGTCACTATCAGTGTCGTCATAGGGTTCGAAATCTTCCTCCGGGGGCGTGTACGTATGCTCACCCAGCACATCAACCGCAATCTCACTCAAGAGCAGGTCATTAGTAAGCGCCGCCGTAAACGCCTCAGTGCAGGATTGAAGTATTTTCATAAGTGGCTCTCGAAGCGTAGGCCACATTGCAACGAACTCGGGATCAGTTCGTAAGTCACACTCCTGTATTAGTGCTTCCAATAGCACCTTATCCTGGCCAAGTTTCGTACAGAGAAGACGGTTATCCTCAATTGCCAGGCGTAAAAAGTAATGTACCTCCCCGCTCGTAATCGCCGCGGAGACACTTAAGCTCGTTGGCAAGGAAATTGCTCTTATTTCACGGCACGGCACGCTTGCCGCGGGCGCACTAAGGAGTGCGCGAACGCAGGTAGGTGCCATCTTAGCGAACCACCCGTTGAGGAGCAGCGCGTAGGCGACTAAAGTACTAAGGGATAGTACAAGTATCACTCCACAATGGAACGCCGTAAAACCGCTGTTACCTAGGAGAGAAGTTAGGTAACCAGCGTCGTCCAGCATCGAGAGCAACGTACCTTTTGTAGGGGTGTAAGGGGCAGCAAGGCGAGACTCACGTAGGGTGGTATCGCGGCAGAAGATATCAACAAAGATCATAGTCTTAGAAACGACGTACGTGTAGTGCATAAGCTCGACAAAAAGCTCACGATTGCTAGTAGGTGCCCTGTACCGGTAATGTTTACCTCAGTGGCCATAAAAGTTCGCGTTAAGTCAGTCAATTCCAAAGCCCCAGGAACTTATAAAATACCAAGCAATGTTACACTCAGCAAAGAGAAGGGCCGCCCCGATCAGTCAGAAAGGGAGGCGCCCGGCAGGTGAAAGCATTGCGTACGGCATAATAATGGACATTACTTTAAACCACAAGTAAACGTAGAGTAAAACTCGGCGAGCAACAAATCTAACGAAATAAAACCACATAAAATACATGTCAATAAAGAAAATTAGGAACCCAGTCTTGTTAAAGCAGTAAGTCGAGTTAGGGGTTGCTGACCAGACCCCCTTAATCGTTAGGTCGAGCAATCAGGGCGTTCCAGTACGAACCATCGAGACACCTGTACCCATGAGCTGAAAAATCCACTTAGCAAACTTCATTAGCCAAACAACGGGCCACAGTACGATCTTCAACGCATACGGCGCTTCCTTACTGCGGTACTTCTCTACGGTATCAATCACTTGTTTAGCTTGTTTTACAATATCCTCACCCATATATAGAAGAATTAGGTTAATCATCTCCCTAGCGATCGACTTCCCCGAAAACGATGTCCTGCGTACCGATTGCAGTGACAACGTCAGCAATTAAATGTCCTTTCACCATAAAATCAGTAGCCTGGAGGTGTAGGAATCCCGGGGGCTTAATTTTACAGCGATATGGACGAGAAGTTGCATCGGCGGCAAGGTACACGCCGAACTCTCCTTTTGGTGCTTCTGCCGCTGTGTAAGACTCATTTCCGGGGACAAAGAACCCCATACTAAAGAGCTTGAAGTGATGAATTAATGACTCCATTGACTGCTTTAATTGCAGCCGACCAGGAGGCACAAGTTTTTGATTATCTGTTTTTACAGGGCCGCTTGGAAGTAAATTCAAGCATTGCGCAATAATACGGAGGCTTTGACGCATTTCCTCCATGCGCAAAGTGTAACGATCAAAGCAATCGCCACGCCCCGCCGTAGGCACGTCAAAAGAAAGATGCGTGTATACCTCGTAAGGCCGGTCGCGGCGGATATCATAATCAACGCCAGAACCGCGGCATAGGACACCACTCAAGGCTCAACCGAACGCCTCCTTAGCAGAGACGAGGGCAACACCCTGCAGACGTTGTTTTCAAATCCGATTTCCGCTCAGCAGCTCTTCAATCTCATTCAGGCGATCCTTAAACTGACGTGCGAATAGGTAAATATCGTTAAGAATTCCACGGGGGATATCGAGTGCAACTCCCCCAGGTCGAATGTAGGCCGCGTGCATACGCGCCCCAGAAACTCGTTCGTAGAATTCCATTAACTTCTCCCGCTCTTCAAACGCCCAGAGAAACGGAGTTAACGCACCAACATCCATTGCGTGCGTTGTGACAGCCATTAAATGGTTCAGTAACCGTGTAATCTCAAGGAATAGGACACGGACAAACTGGGCCCGAACGGTGACGGGGCAACGAACCGATTTTTCAACAGCAGAAGAGAAGACCTGCTCTTGAGCCATCATTGATACGTAATCAAGGCGATCAAAATACGGTAGCGCCTGAAGGTAATTCTTGTATTCAATTAGCTTTTCAGTACCTCGGTGTAATAAACCGATGTGGGGAGTTGCTGTTTTAACGTTCTCACCGCTCAACTCAAGAACGAGACGAAGAACACCGTGGGCCGAGGGGTGTTGTGGCCCAAAGTTAAGGTTAAAGGAGCGCATCTGCTGAAAAGACTGCTTGCTGCGACTGACAGGGATACCCCCGCGAAGCGCAAGCATAAACGAGTGGGAAATTAAAGAGAAATTCATGTAAAAAGAAGTAAACTAGAAAGTAAGCGGCGCCCAAGAAGTGCAGAGGCGTACTTACGAGCAGCACGTTTTCCGGCTAGTTTTAACCCGGAAAGCAGCGTAAAGAGGGAAGAGCTGTTTAAAAATAGGAAACCACCTGTGTATAGAACAAACGTCCAGAATACAATAGGAAGGAACGTAGCTTTATCGACTTGCGGCATACTAAGACGGCGTGTTGGGGTAGAAGGGCTCGAACCTTCGAATGGCGGTTCCAAAGACCGCTGCCTTACCACTTGGCTATACCCCAGGTAAATCATCAGGCGAGGAAAGAGGGAATCGAACCCCCGTTGCTAGGTTTGGAGTCTAGCGTGTTACCACTACACCATTCCCCCAGAGATCGAAACAGCCGGGTGGCAGGGGAAGAGGGAATCGAACCCCCATCTCTAAGTTTGAAGCCTAGAATACTGGCCGCTGTACTATTCCCCCTTGGGCATGCCGGGAATCGAACCCGAATCGACGGCTTAGAAGGCCACTGCTCTTCCATTAAGCTACACGCCCTGTTTACAAAAGACAGAAAATTAGTTAGAACAGACGTATTTTTAGAGATAATTTGAGCGCGTCGGGGCTCGAACCCGAAACCAACGGCTTAAAAGGCCGCTGCTCTACCATTGAGCTACGCGCCCGGAACTTTGCTCTCTAGGGGAATCGAACCCCTGTTCTCACCGTGAAAAGGTGACGTCCTAACCCCTAGACGAAGAGAGCGTTACGGGTGCCTTGCGGCGTTTTTACTTTCATCGACGTTCCATGTAAACACGCTCCTCGTAGACTAGGGCAAGGTGCGAGTTTCTAGCGCGCATCGTAGTCGACTGGCGTGGCTGAAAGGTTAGGGCACTCAGCTCAAGCTGAATACGTTCCGACAGAGTGCGCTCACGACGACTAGTAATGGCTTTGTATAACGTTTGTAAACTTAAAACATCACGCTTATTCCGCCGCACAGGAACAGGTACGTTAATAAGCGCACGAGCTTGCCGGCGCTGTACCAAGATAAACTGAACACGCAGGCGATAAAATAGTCTAAGTAACCCAAAAAATAATTGGGGGCGACGAATAGCGCTTCTATAATTAGTTAGGGCCGTAAAGAGGTGGCGTCGAGAAAGGGCTTTCTTCCCCTTCTTAATAAATTTATTGAAAAAGGTTTGAACTAAGCGAGAGCTGTACAAGGAATCTGGTTGTAGTCTAAAAGATTTATATTTTTCTGAAATTTCTCGTTTTCTTGCGCGCATACTAGTTATCAAACTTTAACTTTATGATACGGCCCACGGTTTGTATCCCCGCCAGGTAAAGTGGTACCGTACTTACTTCGGCGCTTTCGTCGATCGACTAGACGTTGGAGGTCGCATTTACCCCGAATAATTGTGTATCGGACACCAGGTAAATCCTTCACGCGTCCGCCCCGAACGAGAACCACTGAATGCTTCTGCAAGTTATGCGACATACCAGGAATATACGCCGTTACGCGACGGTAGTTACTAAGCAAGACACGAGCGACTTTACGTAGGGCGGAATTAGGCTTACGTGGGGTAGTAATGAATACTTTAAGACACGTACCCTTCTTTTGAGGACTAAGTTGCAAATCGCGACGACGAGTATCAGTTTTTTTGGGAATTCTCGGGTAACGTTGTTGTAGTTGAGATAGGGTCATTATGCTTAAAAGTTACCAGCTGGATTTACGAGCACCAAAAAGTTTTCCTTCATCCGAGAGCGCTTTAATTCTAGTTCGTGAGACAGTGTACCTTTGAGACGTACCTCGGGCGCGCCCCGTAATAAAGCACCCGGCGCGGAAAGAGATGCGATCTTCGCCATGATAAGAGCGTGTAACGCTTCATCGAATAAGACCCATCGCAGCACGAAGTTTGAAGGAGGCGGTGTCCTCGCGGACAAGGCGTAAGTAGTTTAACAAAAATTGTCGGGCACGGCGATTTGGTAATCGGTTGGAAGAAGTTAGTCGGTACCGTGTAGTTTGTTGTTTTAGTTTGTGCAGCATTTTTACTGAAATTGGAGCTGGACGGAATCGAACCGACAGCAAGCGCTTGCAAGGCACCCATTTTACCACTAAACTACAGCCCCAAAAATTGCTTTTCTTCTTATTACGTTGATTCCAAACAAACGGATAAAACAAAATGTTCCTCGCAACTGTCGCCGAACGTATATTAAATAGTCATTGAGAAGGCGTCACAAACGCCGCATCCGAACGGGGGCTATTTAAATGGGCTACTAAAGTAGACCAAAAATTAGAATCCGAAAA
>Ga0157375_10002741_pt1 | contig 15224 bp, 13 predicted proteins | sample M35metaG_FD_115311 | JGI IMG/M metagenome (GOLD analysis project Ga0157375, IMG submission 115311) | Miscanthus rhizosphere microbial communities from Kellogg Biological Station, Michigan, USA - M3-5 metaG | ecosystem: Host-associated > Plants > Roots > Rhizosphere > Soil | place: USA: Michigan...
ACGTAATGACCCTCATCGTGAGCCCATTCCATCAAATAGTGAATGGATTGCGTCAGCGGAAGGCGGCCGCTGTTGAGTTGGGCGAGCAGCTTCGGCGAATAGCCTTCTTCCAAGAGCGTCTGAATCTCCCGCTCGCTCTTGCCCACGTATCGCTGATTGGATAATTCGACGATTCGGCGTACCAGTACCGGCGCGGCCGCGAGCTGCATCGCGCGGTCGATTTCCATGTCCACGGCGTCCGAAATGTGAATGGCGGTGGAACGGGCGATTTCTTGAAAGCTGCTGCCGATAGAATGTTTCAGGCTCTTGGTGCTGTACAGGTAGGTCGCGACGAGGGCGACAAAGCCGGGAACGATGCCGACAATCAGGAGGGCGACGAAAAACTTCTTTTGGAGGCCGCCGGTTCTGGGCGAATAGGCCATCATGCCCCCGACGTTACGGTCATGGATGATCCCGTGCGGACCTGCCCCACGTCGAGATGCATGTGCCTCCGACGCGGAGCATGGCGTCGATCATGTCCCTGGCGATGGCGAAAGTCAAGGGCGAGGCGAGGTCGGTCTCGATCCCGTCAAGGGTTCTCATCGGGCGCGCTGAGCTGATATTTTGCCATCCGGTAGCGCAGGGTATTGCGGGTGATTTTCAGCAGCCGGCTGGCCTCCGACACATTTCCCCCGCTCTTTTCGAGGGCTTCTTTCAGCATGGCCTTCTCCACTTCTTCGACGGATAGGCCGAACGAGAGTAATGAGACCGGGGAAGGGGAAGCGGACGACGTTGCGGATTCGGTCGACAGCCGGAGTGAAGACGGGAGGTGTTCAGGTTTGATGAGCCCTTCGCGGCAACTGATCGTGATCCATTCGACCACATTGTGTAGTTCGCGAATATTGCCAGGCCAATGATGACGCTGCAAAATCGCTAATGCTTCCGGCGAGACGCCTCCGAGACGAAGTCCCCTCTCCTGGCAGGACGTCGTCAGAAAAGCCTGGAGAAGATCCGGAATATCTTCCCGCCGTTCTCGTAGCGGTGGGATATGCAACGGACAGACGTTCAGTCGATAGTAAAGATCTTCGCGGAATTTGCCTTGCTTGATCAGGGCCGAAAGATCCTGATTGGTGGCGACGATCACACGGATGTCTACCTTGACTCCGTGAGTACTGCCGAGCGGATCCACCGTGTGGTCTTCCAGCACCCGCAGCAGCTTGGATTGCGCCGCCGGGCTCATCTCGCCGATTTCGTCTAAAAATAAGGTGCCGCGATCAGCGAGTTGAAATCGCCCGGGTTTCGTCTTTTTGGCATCGGTGAAGGCGCCCTTTTCGTAGCCGAACAGTTCGGATTCCAGCAAAGTCTCAGGGATGCCCCCGCAGTTCACCGTCACCAGCGGGCCGGTGGCGCGAGGGCCTGCATAGTGGATGGCCCTGGCCAGCAGCTCCTTGCCGGTGCCGCTCTCGCCGGTGATAAGGACGGTCACATCGGTCTTGGCAACTTCCATCGCCAGCCGTTTGACGGCGTCGAGACTCGCCGAGCGCCCGACAATGCGTTCGAATCCGAATCGCTCGTGCAGGCCCGCCTGCAAGGCCTGATAATGTTGCGAGAGGTGTTTGGCTTCCAATGCCCGCGCAATGACAATCTTTAATTCGTCGTGATCGACGGGTTTGGAGATATAGTCGTACGCGCCTTTGCGCATGGCATCGACGGCGGATTTTACGGTGCCGAATCCCGTAATGATCAGGACCGGGACGCCCGCGCGCAGCCGCTGCGCGGCTTCCAACACGTCGAGCCCTGAGTTGGCGCCGAGCTGTAGATCCGTGATGATGAGGTCGATCCGACTGTCCTGGGTCAGGAGGCGAATGCCCTCTTCTCCGGAGTTCGCCAGCAGAAGATCGTATCCTTCCTGCTTGAGGACCAATTCGAGCAGGCGCCGCATACGCTCTTCGTCTTCGATGATGAGGAGTGTGGCAGGCCGCATGGAGTCGCCGTGTATATCCCGATTAGAGTTTAGGGTGGTGCGTTGAAGCGGGTGATGACACGCGCCCACCTCATGAGCAAACTATAGTGAATGGGTGGAGGTCATGCAAGAGCCGTCGCGAATGACCGAGACGGATGACGTTAGGACTGATGCGTGTGAACGGGCCGCTTGTTACGGAACGCCATGGCGACATTTCGCAGAAACCCCGCATATTTCGCTCGCCGAATGGGGCTCAGCCGAAATCGGTCGGCAAACTCGGATTCCGTCATGCGCGCGCAGTGGTCTAGCTGGGGCGCCAAGGTGAACGCCGAGGGGTGAAAGGCCCGTTCAGCCGTAGGCGTGGCAGAGACGTTATACGGACAGATGTCGAGACAGTCATCGCAGCCGAAGATACGGTTGCCCAGTCGGCTGCTCAATTCATCCGGAACCGCTTCGCCGGTACGGGGCAATTCGATCGTGAGGTAGGAAATACAGCGGCGCGCGTCCACGACGTACGGTTCCACGATGGCCCCCGTTGGGCACGCTCGAATGCAGAGGGTGCAAGACCCGCACAGATCGGCGCCCGGCTCATCAGCGTCCAATTCCAGCGTCGTCAGGATTTCTCCCAAGAGCAGCCACGAACCGAAGCGCGTCGAAACGAGATTGGAATGCTTGCCGATCCAGCCTAATCCCGCCTGTTGTGCCCACGCCTTTTCCATGACAGGACCGGTATCGACATACAGCGGGTCTCGGCTTCTGGCGCAAGATCGCGAATACGCGCGGCCAACTGATCGAGCCGCTTGCCAAACACGTCATGATAGTCCTCTCCCCACGCATAGCGCGCGATCCGGCCATTGTCGGGCGCTTCATCTGCCTGTCGATCGGTATAGTAATTCAGGCCGACGGAAATGACCGACCGGCAGCCGGGGAGCACCAATTGCGGGTCGGATCGTCGCGCCGGATCGCGAGCCAACCACGCCATGGCTCCATGATAGCCCTGTCGAAGCCACTGCATCAGTCGGGTCGAAACAGAATCCTCGGAATCGTAGCACGGCAAGAGGCGGCTGATGCCGACCGCATCGAAGCCGAGGATCTTCGCTTCGTGCTTGATCGATTCGGCGAGTGTCATGGCGTTCGGCTGGGCACTTGGGAAGTCGGCGGCGGGAGCGAGGCCGAGCAATCAAAGACGACGGCAAACCGCGCGGAACAATGAGAGGTCGTGCACCTACCACATGTCCCCGTAATGCGGGTCTTCCAGTCGGTTTCCTTGTCGTTAAAGCGGCAGGTCGTCACGCCGCCCTTAGAGATATTTGCCCAAGGCTTATTGGTACCGGGAAGTTTTGCGACGACGCATCCTGCAGGGACCGGAATGCGGCAGCTCTGACGCGCCTCATTCTTTCCCATCCCGAAATTACACGTCGTCTCGGTCGTCGCGGACGAAGATTCTCCGAGAGGCTGCGCAACCGCAAGACTAAAGAGAAAAACCGGTATCATGCCCACGAACAATGCCGACCGTTTCATGCGCAGGATCCTACCACACCGAGGCGAACCGCATCGACTAGCGTAAAGTCACGGCGACTGCTCAACACGCTCTCAACCATATGGGGCTGATCTCGATCGAGCTGGACCAAATGATGAGTTACGCCATCCAGCGGCTTTCTGCACAGTTGAGCGATCGTGTCGAGGATATGGCAAGCATCAAACCCATCTAAAACCTGCTGTGCCCACGTAAGAATAGCATTGGCTAACGAGATGTGAAGTAGAGACGATGGGCGTCCAACTTACAGGCTAAGCAGTCGAATATCGGGCAGAAATGTTTATCAGACATTGCGATGGTACAGCGGTCAGAATGCTGAAGATGGGCGAATGTCCTGACCACGCTGTCTGAATCGATAGGCTCGTATGTGCGATGATGACTTGAAGGACTGGCGATTAAATGATGACCGTCGGGAATCACCGACAATTCCTTACGCGCGCCATAGGCCGAATCGTGGCTACTGTTGCCCATGCCATTGTTCTCATGGCCATTTCGACGGCAACAGCGGAAACGGTGGCGCCGAGTGACCATTGGGGCGCGATTAGCTATCCAGATCTCACGCCGACTCTCATCGCAGGTCTCACCGTCAACCGATTTACAGAATTTAATGGGAGCGGCGTCCGGTTTAATGCCATCCAGCAAACGGCCGGGTTTAATTTTGCCACCGTAAGTTGGACTGAACGCATCAAGTGGTTTGACGGGTGGAACGGCAATCTGACCATCGGAGGAGGACCCACCGGCGATGAGCCTTCCATTTTTCTTCAGAACGGGTTCGTGCATCGATTGCTGGGCAATGAGCCTGTACCCGTGAATGAGACGCGGGCTGGCGCAGATTTCATGCTGGGCGGCTCGGTCACGCGGTGGTGGGGATTGTTTGGATCCAGCAAAAACGCATTCGCGGGAATGGGACTTGCTGTCGGATCACTCTATCAAGAGGTGTATGGGCGTGTGGGCCTTCGACGGGTATCGATTGCGGAGATTCTGGCGTCAATCAATCCGGCGATCGTCCCGCAGGCGCTGGAGACCTTTTCTCGATACGTGCGCTTTTCTGGGATGGGACGCTATGGCCGGCTGTATGGCGGATCAGCCTATTCCGACGACGTAATTGCCAATCAATCCTATCTGGGGCAAGTCTCGGTATCGATCGCCGATTACGACGGGCACGATCCGCCGCGTTGGGAATTGGAATTTGCCGCCACCATCGATTCCGGATTATTCGTGACGCCCAGCGGCCATGGCATCGAACGACGATTCGGCTCTCTTGCCATCCACTTTCCATACGGCGTCGTGGAAACGTGGAACGATGTGTTAGGTAAAACAGATTCAGGACCTACCTATGGGTTTCGGCTCATGATTGATATCCTGAGGATTCAGGCGGCATTGGCATCCCCCTAACAATCGAGGAGCGTCTCTAGCCAGGAAAATATTCTGGAATAGTCAAGCTGACGCAATAGCTGACTAAGCGCTGCGCACCGTGTAAGTAACGTTCAAGAGAGGCGTGAAAATATTACGGGGGAAAGGTCAAGTCCGCGAGCTCCACCTTGTCGAGGCCTTGCTTGACTAAGGCGATGAGATCGAATCCGCGTTCGATTTTATGGATGTGATCCAGCTCGGTTCTTGTACTGGGATGAGGCGGCACGAAGAGGCGGCAGCAATCTTCATCCGGCTCAATCGAGGTCTGAAACGTGCCGATCTTTTGAGCTTGTTGCGTGATCTCGAGCTTATCCATTCCGATCAGTGGGCGAAGAATCGGTAAGCCGGACGCTTCTTCGACCACACTGATGTTCTCCGCGGTTTGAGAGGCAACCTGGCCCAAGCTGTCTCCGGTCACCAATGCCCAACAGCGCTCGCGCCGCGCCAATTCTTCGGCAATCCGTATCATCATTCGCCGATAGAGCACGATACGGAATGCGGACGGGGCGCCGAGCACGATCTGGCGCTGAATGTCACCGAACGGAACTAAATACAATCGCGAATTAGACTGATAGCGGGTAAGCAGTTCGGCAAGCTCGCGAACCTTTTCTTCCGACGCTCGCGAGACATAGGGACGACCGTGAAAATGGATGAAGACGGCCGGGCATCCGCGTTTCATCAGGCGATACGCGGCAACCGGGGAGTCGATGCCACCGGAGAGCAGGCACGCAACCTTTCCGCTCGTTCCAAGAGGGAGTCCGCCGGCACCTTCTTCTCTGTGCAGGAAATAGTACGCGTCCTTGATGAGGGTTTCGATATGGATGGTGATATCCGGCTGACGAAGATCGACCGTTTTGCCGGTGAGCTGACACACGTGCGCGCCGATTTCACGTTCAACGTCCATCGAGGTCATCGGCAGACGCTTGTCCGACCGCTTGGCCGAGACGCGAAACGTCGTAAAAGCCACATCCTGTACGGCTTCGCCGATGGCGGACTTCAACGGATCCAAGAGACGGGTCGTGTCATCGTCGAAAGGAGCGGACTGTGCGAGAGAAAAATTCGCAATGCCGAAGACACGTGCCAGACGTTCTCGCACAAGAGGCCATGAGGCGTCCGGTTGCAGGATCACCCGAATTCGCCCTTGGAGCGTATCGACTTGCTTCCCGCCCACGTCGCGTACGGCCGAACGAATGTTGCGCGCCAGCCGTTGCTCGAAGAACGGCCGATTCCGCCCCTTCAGCGCCAGCTCATGATAATGAATGATCGCACAACGCATCTTAATTCGGAGTTCGCTCTGATCGCGATCTAAAAGGGATGCTCGAAAAGATTATCCAACGAGGCCGGAGGTGAGGCAACACCGCAGGCGTACCCGATTACACCCACCCAGCTCCAGGCGCGCCAAGACGTGCCTGGAGCTGGATGGGTGTAATAGTGCCTTTTTCAGCGTCCCTCATAGCCCTCTAAGTATCGCTCCGCGTCCATGGCAGCCATACAGCCCGATCCCGCAGCCGTGATCGCTTGACGATAATGCGTATCCTGCACGTCTCCCGCTGCGAAGACTCCCGGTCGGTTCGTCGCCGTGCCATGCTTGGTCAGAATATAGCCTCGTTCATCCATATCGATCTGGCCTTTGAAGAGACGAGTGTTGGGGCTGTGGCCGATTGCGACGAAGACGCCGGCGCATTTCAGCTCCGATACGTGTCCGGTCACAATATTGTGCAATCGGACGCCAGTTACCACATCGGCGCCGAGAATGCTCTCGACGACAGAGTTCCAAATGAACGAGATTTTTTCGTTTTTGAATGCGCGATCCTGCATGATCTTCGAGGCACGAAGTTTATCCCGTCGATGAACGACGGACACCTTGCTCGCAAATCTTGAGAGAAAGTTCGCTTCCTCCAAGGCCGTGTCTCCACCTCCGACGACGACTAATTCCTGCCCACGGAAGAAAAATCCGTCGCACGTGGCGCAACTGGAAACCCCGTGCCCCATGAGCGTCGACTCTCCTGGAATACCGAGCCAGATTGCCGAGGCGCCTGTTGCAATAATTAACGTCTTCGTGTCGATCGAGTGTTCGCCCTCGATCGTGAGACGGAGCGGTTGGCCCGTCACATCGACCGACGACACATCGCCGGAGATGAATTCCGTGCCGAATCGTTTGGCCTGCGCTCGCATTTCTTTAATGAGATCCGGTCCCATAATGGCATGATGGAATCCCGGATAATTTTCAACTTCGGTCGTCAAGGTCAACTGGCCGCCCGCATGGGCCCCTTGAATGAGCAGTGGTTTCAAATTGGCGCGAGCGGTATAGATAGCGGCCGTAAGGCCGGCGGGACCGGACCCAATGATGGCAACATTCTGCATGGCGACAATTTATCACATGCCGTCAGATGCTTGCACGGTGGGGGGCGTTTCGGACAAATCCTATGCTCTTGACAAGGCGGCACGGCGCGTTATCTTAAAGGCATGGCGTCAAGAGAGCTCACCTACGATGAAAAGAAAGCGGCCGAGGCGGCGTTCCGTGGCCTTCCGTTAAATCCTAAATGGTCGGCTGCGGCTCGAGATGTGTACGAGGGAATCATCCACGCCACGCAAAGCAAAGAGGCCGTACATCCGTTGCTGCCCGATCTGGAAGAGGTGCCGATTTCATCATCTTCCCCAGAGGCCAGCCGAGAACTGACGGTGCAAGAGGCACAGGAAGAAGAACGTCCGGTACAGCTGCTCAATCGGCAGGAAGCGATCGAAGCCGGAATTCTCGTGGATGTGTCGCCGATCGCTGAACAGGTAGGCTTGCGTTTATCCGTCGGTATCAGTAAGCCGCTGTGGGAGTTGGGCATTACGGCATCGCATCAGCTGGATGACGACGAATGCCGGGGTCGTGTCCGGGATGTGTTGATTGCGCTGAGACTGCATGTCGAACAGGCGGAGATTACGGCCCCATGGATCAAGTTTCCGGCGCTGCTCGCGCTTCCCCCTGAATCGCAACCACAAGTGTGTACGCTGGTTGCCATTGCGCACAAAGATTCGTCTGCCCCGTACGCTCTCACCGTAATGCTGCCTGAGGAAATGACCGGGATCTCGGTCTCTGAGTAGAACCTTTTAATTCACCTACCGTACGTCTCCCGATTCGCGTGCATTTTTCAAACTCCACGTAAACTCTATTCACCGCACGTCTAAGTTCTAACATCGGCCGTGTCCCATCCAGAATATAGTCGGCTCTGGTCATTTTTTGCTTGAGCGGCATCTGAGCACGTACACGCCGTAGCGCCGCAGCTTTGGTGAGATGGTTCCGCTTCTGCAGTCGTGCGATTTGTGTCTTTTGGTCGGCTACCACTACGACGATTCGATCCACCCGCTTGTCGACTCCGGCCTCGAATAGCAACGGGACGTCATATACCACGACCGCTCGTGGATTCTTTCGTGTGATTTCTCGCAGGAGCCGAGCTTGTTCTCGCGCGACTCTGGGATGAATGATCGCGTTCAGTCTGCGGAGTTGGTTCGGGTTTCGGAAGACAATGTCGGCTAAGGCGGGACGATTTAATGTTCGATCGGGACGCAGGACTCGGCGGCCATAATGGCGAACGATCTCGCGCCACGCAGGTTTGCCGGGCTGCACGACCTGTCTCGCGAGTTCATCCGCGTCGATAATGTGGGCGCCACAGCTTTGAAACAGCCGCGCGACCGTACTCTTGCCGGTGGCCACTCCTCCCGTCACTCCGATCAGCATGGCGGAAGATAGCATGAGGCCTTTACGCCTCACAACCAAATGGGGTACCTTGCAGAGCAGGATAGGCTCAAGAGCGGCGAATGGGGTAAGAGATGTGGTTACGGGTCATGACGCGGGAATTCACACGATCCGCCGTGGTTCTTTTGGCGATGACGCTCGGTTCTTTCTCTGTGTCGGGCCAAGAGTTGGAGTCGGCAAAGGATCCGGGTCAATCTCGCACGGTCACGGTTGCCTTGGACGGCAGCGGTCAATATAAATCTATCCAAGACGCCATTGACGAAGCCAAGCCCGGCGACACGATTCATATTCAGCCCGGAGAGTATCCGGAAGATGTCACTATTCACAGCAAGGATCGTCTTCGCTTGATCGGGGCGGGGGTCGAAAAAGTCACGGTGCTCGGACGCGAGCGGGTGGGGGTCTTTCATATCGGTAAATGGCCCTACGGCGCGACTCACATTGAAATCAGCGGCCTCACCATTCGCGAACATGGCGGTCATGCGATGGGTATCTTCAACGGGAAAAGCATCGTGCTCCATGACGTCCGCATCAACGGCATGCTCTTTGGACAACAGGTTCAAGACGTCCATATTGAGAACTGCACCATCGGCGGAAGTGAAACGACCGGCGTGCAATTCGCCGATTCGCAGGCCGTGTTGATCGGCAATCTCATCCACGATAACGATCACGGCGTGACGGTGGCCGGCAAATCGTCCATTCGGCTCGAACGCAATGTGATTACGAGAAATCTCTTCGAAGGGGTCCTCGTGACGGATCATGCGACGGCTGCCTTGGTCAGCAATACCATCACGAAAAACGGCGGGGGCGTCGCATTTCTGAATATGGCGTCCGGAGAAGCCTCGGGAAACGTGATCGGATTGAACCAGGTCGGCTTTTTGATTGCGCCATCGAGCCACCCCATGCTGTCGTACAATGCGGTCCATAACAGTGAACATAATTACGTGAGAGCCGGCTCACCGCCGACGGCGGCGCCGGAATTGCAGTCGCAGACCGATCTTGTGACCGAACCGCAGTTTGTCGATTCCGGTCGGGATGACTTCCGCCTCAAGCCTAACAGCCGTCTCATGCACGTGGGAAAATTTGCTTATCTCGGCGCTTTGCCGCCAGTCGAAACTACACGCTGAATCCATCCTGTTCACGTTACCTTCCTGTCACCCGCCTATTCTTGCTGCACCTATACAACGGGATTTCGTGTGGTATGATAAATCTCATAGAGGCATGAATGGCAGCCTTTGAAAGGGAGGAAAGGGAGAGACGGATGGCCAGCTATCGACCCGAACACGAAACGATGAACTCCTTGGGCATCCCTTCTCTCGACGACATGGAAGTCGGCAAGCCTGTCGGCGCTATCCTGCCCATGTCGGAAGAGGCCCAGGTCGCGTTACGAGACAGTATCGAATTAGTTGATTTTCTGCTCAATCAGGAAAGCGTTACCTGGAATTAGATCGTATGCCTGGCTCGCTCCGCCTCGACACCATCCATCGTCCGCTTTCGTCGATCCCTCAGTAGCGTCCAGAAAAGTTCTTCGAACTCTTCTTTTTCGCACAACTGGTTGTACAATTTTCTCTGTACAGGCTCTGCGCACTCAGACTAGTATTCTGAGCACACTTCACCTCGGCTACTCACGTGCAGTCCTCATCGAAAGGTATCGTTGGATCTTCAATGCCTGACCCAGAAGGAATGGCTCGAAGCCGATGGGATGGGAGGCTTTGCTTCCGGAACCGCGGCGGGTTTGCGAACCCGTCGGTATCACGCGCTCTTATTAACCGCCGTCACCCCGCCGACAGGCCGAGTCGTTCTGGTCAATGGATTTGATGCCTGGGTCACGACATCGGCCGGCTCCGTGGCTCTTTCGTCTCAACGCTATGCACCCGACGTCATCCATCCCGATGTCGCCCGGCGAATTGAATCGTTTGCACATGATCCCTGGCCTCGATGGATCTTCCGTCTCGACGACGGAACGCTCATCGAGCACGAGGTCTTCGTCCGACACGGGTCGTCCATGACGGCCCTCTCGTGGCATGTCCACGCGCCTCACGGGACGGCCTGGCTTACCGTACGCCCGTTTTTGACGGGCCGCGATTATCATGCGCTGCATCATGAAAATCCCGCTTTTCAGTTCACTCCGGCCGAAGACCATGCACGCCTGACGTGGAGTCCCTATCCCGGGGTGCCTGGAGTCGTGTCCCTTTCAAACGGCGTCTATCGTCACCACCCTGAATGGTACCGGAATGTGCTCTACACGGAGGAGCGCGTGCGCGGCCTCGACGACACGGAGGATGTGGCGTCCCCCGGTGAATTGAAATGGGACGTCACCGATCAGAAGGCTGTCTGGATATTGGCGTCCGAAAAAACAGAACGTCCCCCGATCTCTCAACCACAGGAGATCGAGCAACTATTCAACACACTCCGCGCATCCGAGTTGCGGCGGCGCCGCAAATTTGTCACTCCGCTGATTCGATCGGCCGATGCCTATATTGTTCGTAGGCAACACCGCGTGGCTTCCGCGGAGGGACAGACGAATACGGAGCGCGGAACAACGATTATCGCCGGCTATCCTTGGTTCACCGATTGGGGCAGAGATACGTTCATCGCGCTACGAGGGCTGTGTATTGCCACCGGCCGACTCGACGTAGCCTGTCACATTCTCCGTGAGTGGGCCAACACGATTTCCCAAGGCATGGTCCCGAACCGATTCCCCGACGGAGGGAACGAGCCGGAATATAATTCGGTCGATGCCTCGCTTTGGTACATCATTGCCTTGCACGACTATTTGTGCGCGGCGCAGCGGAACCACGCGAAGACGGCCACACGCGATCGAACGCTGTTCGACGAGTCCATTCAAGCGATACTTTCCGGATTCGCCGCAGGCACACGATTCGGCATTCATCTTGATACGGACGGACTGTTGGCCTGCGGGCAGACGGGAGTACAGCTCACCTGGATGGATGCCAAAATCGGTGACCGGGTCGTGACCCCACGCATTGGAAAGCCGGTGGAAGTGCAAGCGTTGTGGCTGAATGCGCTGAAGATCGGCGGAGCGCGGTCCGCGCGCTGGAGGGATATCTTTCAGCGCGGCGCGGCTACGTTCGAGCAACGCTTCTGGTGCGAGTCGGGATATCTATATGACGTAGTCGATTGCGATCACCAAGAGGGTGCGGTCGATACGTCGTTCCGTCCCAATCAGATCTTTGCTGTCGGCGGCTTGCCGTACCGTGTTCTGCAAGGACCTCATGCGCGGGAGGTTGTCGAGGCGGTCGAACAGCGTCTATGGACCCCCATGGGGTTGAGGTCGTTAGCGCCCGGTGAGCCGGGATATGTTGGCGTCTACCACGGTGGTGTCCCCGAACGGGATGGCGCCTATCATCAAGGGACGGTGTGGCCGTGGCTGGCGGGCCCATTTATCGAAGCATGGGTACGTGTGCACGGCGAGACGGCGCAGGTGAAACGGACGGCTCGCGAGCGATGGCTTGATCCGCTGCTCCGTCACATGAACGCGGCCGGTCTCGGCCATCTGCCGGAGATAGCCGATGCGGAAGCGCCCTATACGACGCGTGGATGTCCCTTTCAGGCGTGGTCCGTCGGCGAGGCCTTGCGAGTGAGGATGATAGTGACAGAGAACAGGACGAAAGGACCGCGACGATGAAACCTACACCTCCGCACGGTGCTGAAGCACGGCGATTGGAAGACAGTGCGAGTCGCACCCAACATTGGAAACGATGGGGACCTTATCTCAGCGAGCGGGCGTGGGGCACAGTGCGCGAAGATTACAGCCCCCATGGGACGGCCTGGGAACACCTCTCGCACGATCACGCCCGGTCGAAAGCGTATCGATGGAATGAGGACGGCCTAGGCGGGATTTCAGATCGCCACCAATTTATCTGCTTCGCACTGGCGCTCTGGAATGGGCGAGACCCCATTCTGAAGGAACGCCTCTTCGGTTTGACGGGCGATGAAGGCAATCATGGAGAGGATGCCAAAGAGTACTACTTCTATGTCGATTCGACGCCGACTCATTCCTATATGAAATATCTGTACAAATATCCCCAGGCAGAATTTCCCTATACGCGCTTGGTCGAAGAAAATCGCCATCGTGGGCGGGACCAGCCGGAATTCGAGCTAATGGACACGGGTGTATTCGATCAGGACCGCTATTTCGACGTGTTTATCGAATATGCCAAAGCCGCGCCTGACGATCTCCTCATTCAGATCGACGTCGTGAACCGTGGACCGGAGCCCGCAGAACTCACCGTCCTGCCGACGGTCTGGTTTCGTAACACCTGGTCGTGGGGACTCGACATTCGTCGGCCCAGGCTTCGCAACGGCGAACCACTATTCGGTAGGGGCCACGGCATAAGTGCGATCGAATTGGCGCATAACTACTATGGCCGCCGCCGCTTATTCTGCGAGGGCTTGCCGCCGCTGCTGTTTACTGAAAACGAAACGAACGCCCAGCGTCTCTACGGTGAAGACAATAGTTCCACGTATGTCAAAGACGGCATCCACGACTATATCGTGCAGGGCCGCAAGGAGGCGGTCAATCCCGCTCTCGTCGGATCGAAGGCTGCGGCGCATTACGTGGTGACGGTCGCGTCGGGTGAGACCCATTCGATTCGGCTGCGATTGACCGACGGTGAGGGCTCTGCGGACATGTTCGGCGGTCCCTTCGACACTATAGTTGCGCAACGTCGGCAGGAAGCGGATGAGTTTTATCGTGAGCATGAGGTAGACGGTCTTTCGGAAGATGCGCGGTCTATCCAGCGCCAGGCATTCGCAGGACTGCTGTGGAGCAAGCAATTCTATCACTACGAAGTGGATCGCTGGTTGCGTGGTGACCCGTCAGGACCGGAGCATTCGTCAGGTCGTCTTCATGGTAGGAATTCGGATTGGTCGCATCTCTACAACGCGGATGTCATTTCGATGCCCGACAAATGGGAGTATCCCTGGTATGCCGCGTGGGACCTCGCCTTCCATTGCGTGCCGCTTGCCCTAGTCGATTCAACGTTTGCCAAAGAACAACTCATTCTGCTGCTCCGTGAATGGTACATGCACCCGAACGGTCAATTGCCGGCCTATGAATGGGCGCTGGGAGATGTCAATCCGCCGGTCCACGCCTGGGCGGCCTGGCGCGTCTATAAGATCGAGAAGAAACGGCGCGGGGTCGGCGATCGCCGTTTTCTCGAACGCGTGTTCCAAAAGCTGCTCTTGAATTTCACCTGGTGGGTCAATCGGAAAGATACGGAAGGAAAAAATATTTTCCAAGGCGGGTTCTTGGGCCTCGATAACATCGGCGTCTTTGATCGTAGCGCGCCCTTGCCGACCGGCGGACATATCGAACAGTCGGACGCGACGAGCTGGATGGGGATGTACTGCCTTAATATGCTGGCGATCGCCATGGAGTTGGCCAGAGACAACAATGCTTACGAGGACATGGCGAGTAAATTTTTTGAACACTTCGTCTATATTTGCGCGGCGCTGAATCGAATGGGCGAAGACAGTCTGGAACTATGGAATCGCGAGGACGGATTTTTCTACGATGTGCTCCATCTCCCTGACGGACGTAATCAGCCGATGAAAGTCCGCTCGATGGTCGGGCTCATCCCCCTCTTTGCCGTAGAGACGCTCGATTCCGAATTGGTGGACCAGCTCCCCCGGTTCAAACATCGCATGCAGTGGTTCATCGAAAATCGGCCGGACTTCGGTGCGCACGTGGAAACGCAATCGGATCGTCATGGTGTGCGCCGATTTCTTTCCCTTGTGAATTGCCAAAGGCTGGGGCGTGTGCTGCAGTACATGCTGGACGAAAAAGAGTTCTTGTCGCCGTACGGCGTTCGCGCCCTGTCACAGTTTCATCGTGCCCATCCCTATACGCTGTCGGTCATGGGGATGGAATATCGCGTGGACTACGAGCCGGCAGAATCCAGAACCGGGGTGTTCGGCGGCAACTCGAACTGGCGTGGGCCGGTCTGGTTTCCGGTGAATTTTCTGATCATCGAATCACTCCAGAAGTTTCATTACTTTTTGGGCGAGCGATACCGCGTCGAATGTCCTGTCGGCTCGCGTCGCATGATGCACTTAGGAGAGGTCGCCAATGAGCTCTCGCACCGTCTCACACGGATTTTCCTCCGCGGGCCGGATGGCCGCCGGCCGGTCTACGGGGGGACCGAGAAATTTCAGCATGATCCGCATTGGCGGGATCTGGTGCTCTTCTATGAATACTTTCATGGCGACAACGGGGCTGGGATCGGCGCCAGTCATCAAACCGGATGGACGGGCCTGGTCGCGAAATGTATCGATATGCTTGTGCGAGGCGGAACGAACGTATGAGGACCGGCAAGAGCCGCGATCATGGGTCTCGGCCGTAGCGAATTTTCAAAGTGAGGATAGAGGACGCGAAGACCAGAGTCACGATATTCGCAAAAATAATCGGCGTAGCTTGAATCAGGACACCATAGATCAACCACAGGAAGACACCGGTGGTAACGGTGATCAGCATTACCAGCGACATGTCTTTGGCGAATTTCGATTTCCAGGTCTTGGTGAGCTGCGGCAGGAACGCCAAGGGCGTCAAGATGCCTGCGACGAGC
>Ga0157375_10002743_pt1 | contig 15222 bp, 9 predicted proteins | sample M35metaG_FD_115311 | JGI IMG/M metagenome (GOLD analysis project Ga0157375, IMG submission 115311) | Miscanthus rhizosphere microbial communities from Kellogg Biological Station, Michigan, USA - M3-5 metaG | ecosystem: Host-associated > Plants > Roots > Rhizosphere > Soil | place: USA: Michigan...
AGGCAATCGCTCCGTCGTCGCCGAGGCAACTACTTTCGCCGTCCAGATGCCGTCGCTCTTGTCGAGACGATACGTCACGCCGTTCCCGACATCGTTCAGCTGCACCCAGGCGCGCGTTCCCGTCTGATCGATGATCACCGGCGACAGATGCATCGGCACTGTCGGGCCGAATTTCTTCGACGCCGCGTCGATCTCGGCGTCGCTCATTACGATGATCCGCAGGCGGCTCTTCAGGCCTGCAAAATCCGCAGGATCGCCGGCCAGGAAAATCGTTCGCGCGCCGAAGTCGAGCCTGTCTGCGTTTTCGGCGATATCGGAACCGTAGTACTCCTCGAACACCGCGGCGATGATCGCCGTCGTGTCGCCGGTCGATTGCCGGAACGCGACCTGCGGCAATGGATCGGCTCCGTCCGGCAACCCGTCGCCGTCCGTGTCGGCTGCATTCGGATCGGTGAGGATACGCTCCTCCATCAGATCCGTCAGACCGTCGCGATCGGAATCGCGTTCCAGATCGCGCCATTTCAGATCGACCGCGGTTCCCTGCCCGGTCGTCGTCGTGACCTCAATCCGCACGCCGTCGTCGCGCAGCATCGGAAGCGTCGAACCCATCAAGGCCTCGTACGGCCGCGCGATGCGCAGGCCGGTGTAGAGCGGCGGATTCCACGTCGCGCCGCGGTCGGTCGACCGCACGATCCAGTAGCCGCCCGCCGAAGAGTCGCCGGAAGGATCGACATTCTGCGATGAGGCGAGAGCGACGATTTCATCGCCGCGCGCTCCCATCCGCAACACGTCGAGATTCGGCGGAAACTTCGCGCCGCGCAAGTCGATCACCACATCAGGGTCGGCCGAACGCGCGTGGTCGTCGACCGCGCATTCGACGAATGGAACGAGCGGCGCGCGATCGAAAAGCCGCGCCACGGCGGGCGAGATCGCATGCGTGCGTGCATTCGCCGTCGAAAATGCGGGCACGAGCGCCGCGGCGGCACTCGGCAACGAAAATCGTTCAATATCGGCGTGTTGCTCGTCGGCGCGCGTCATCGCATCCAGACGCCACTTCGACGCTGCCGCGTAACCGGCGCGTGTGGCAACGCGATCGAACACCTCGTCGACGAGCGTGGTCGCTTTCGCGTCCGCGTGCTGCAAGTAATCAGTGACCAGATCGAAGGCATCGCCGCCCGGCGAATCGATGGCAGCGAGGAGCATCGCGGTCATGGCCGCGTTGCTAAGGCCTTCGGCATCATCCTTCCTGGGTTGCGATGCCGACAGAAGCGGCAGCGCCGCGCGCGTGTCGCCGGCGAGGATGAATGCGGCGGCGAGCGTGAAGCGGACGTCGCGCGTGCCGATGCGGCGCTCCACCCCGCGCGAACGAACCGTGGCCTCGGCCGCCGGAGCGCTCGACACCATCGCCCTCCCCTCCGCCGGCAGACTGCGATAGATGCGCAGCACGTCGGCCAGCGACCGGCGAGTTGCGTACGCGTAGATGGCGCGCGATGCCGCGGCCGACGCCGACTCAACGTCCTTCTGCGCCAGCCACAAAGTCGTGGCGCGATCGAAAAGCTCCGCGTTGGCGCTGCTGGTCAATTCATCGCCGGCGATCGCAAGCGCAAGCGGATCGAAACCATAGGAATCGGTCACCGCCTCGAACAACAGCGAATCGCCATTGCCGACGCGAAAGTCGCTCATCACCTGCAGCGCAACGAGTCCACGCTGATCGCGCGGCAGTCCGCGCAGCACGTCACCCACGCGCTTCCCCGCGTCCGAAAACTGGTTGTCGCCGTCAGCGAGCAACGCGAGGTACTCGCGCGCCACCGCGCTATTGGACGGATCACTGCGCAGCGCAGCGCCGTACTCGCGATCGAGCGTCCGCATGATCTCCTCGCGCTCTTCGTTAGTCTCGGCGTTCGCTCCTCCATCGGCGACGAGATTGCGCAGGACAGCGATCGTGATCAGCCGCGCCGTCTCCTCTTTCAGCCCGAACCGCTCGCGCACGATCGCGAACAGTTCGCCCACGCTGCCGGCGTGCGGAAGTTCCTTCTCAATGACGCCGCCGATCGAGTCGGGCGGCGTGAGGCTGTAATCGTGAACGTGCTCCTTCGCCTCGACCACCAGCTCATCGAACGCCGCGTCGCCCGCCAGCAGCGGAACCGCCAGCAGCACAGCCAGGCCCAACGTCATCGTCGCGCGCATCAGCTCCTCCGAGTTGATGGGTTAGACAAGCCAACGACTGCGGCGGAACCGACGACACTGTTTCGGCACAGCGGTGAACTACTACATCCGAAAAACGTGGTGGCGCGCGACGTTTTGGCGCTGCGCATCGGAAGCTACTTGGGTTGCGGGCGACGCCAGCGCCAAGAACAACGGAGTTCGGACGGTGCTCGCGCAGAGGTTTACGTACCGCGGGACCGTCGCCGGATGGCGACACGGAGGGTAGCCGGTGGTGGCGCGCGAAGCGCGAGACCACCGGTCAATGTGCGGGGTAGAGGGACCGACCCCGGAGGGCGTCGCGGATCAAATACCAAGCGGCGTGAATTCCCTCCGCGACCGCTGCCGCGGTCGGGAAATCGGGCGCGTTCGTGGTTCCGGTGGTCTCGCACGTTGCGCGCGACCACCGGCTACCCTACGTGACGCCATCCGGCGTCGAAAAATGAGTCGAATCTGACGAGTGGTGAAGTTTAGCCGATGCGGTTACCGCCGCCGATGCCGAGGAGGAGCGGAGTCTGTGCGGCGGCCATCGGGACGGGACGGGCGATCGCGGCGCGGCGCGGACGGCGCGCTTGCGACACTCCTCGATGCCTGCGGACGCGCGGCCGGCGCGGATCGGGCCGGTGTCGCCGGCGCCCCTCGCCTCTCCGCTTTCGCTTTCGCTCTCGCGCGATCCTCGGCTTTCCTTGCGCGGATCGCGGCGATCCGTTCCTGGATCGGGATTTCGAGCTTCTCGGCCGGCTTCTGCGCGTAGTCGAAATCGGGGACGGTCACGCGCGGCAGGCGCTTGCCGATGGCGCGTTCGATGGCGCGGAGATCGTTCTCCTCATCCGGCGCGACGAACGTGATGGCGTCGCCGGTCAGCTCGGCGCGCGCGGTGCGGCCGACGCGATGGATGTAATCCTCAGGCATCCCCGGCACATCGAAATTGACCACGTGCGACAGCGCCTCGACGTCGATACCGCGCGCGGCGATGTCCGTGGCCACGAGGATCTGATAGCGGCCGTTCTTGAATCCGGCCAGCGCATCGGTGCGCTGGGCCTGACTGCGATTTCCGTGGATGCGGGCAACGCGCACCTTGTGGCGTTCGAGCTGCTCGAAGACGCGATTAGCACGGTGCTTCGTGCGCGTGAAAACGATCGCGTTCTGAATCTCGCGCCGCTTCAGCAGCGTCTCCAGCAGCGGCAGTTTCAAATCCTGCGATACAGGGAAAACCGACTGCGTGATGCCGGTCGCGGGCGCCGACTTGCGTTCGATAGAAATCGTGGCCGGATTCTTCAGCATCTCGCGCGACAGCTCGACGATCGGCTGCGGCAGCGTCGCCGAGAAGAACAACGTCTGCAGTTTCGGCGGCAGATGGCGCAGCACGCGGCGAATGTCGGGGAGGAATCCCATGTCCAGCATGCGGTCCGCTTCATCGAGGACGAGAATCTCTAATCCCGCCAGCTTCGCGTACGGATGCTGAAAGTGATCGAGCAGCCGGCCGGGCGTGGCCACGATGACGTCGACACCGCTGCGGAAGGCGTGCTCCTGCGGCCCCATGCCCACTCCTCCGTAAACAGCAGCGCCGGAGAGCGGCGTGTGCACGGCCAGCTCGCGCAGGTGCTCGTCGATCTGCGCGGCCAGCTCGCGCGTCGGCGTCAGGATCAGCGCGCGCGTCGTGCCGCGCTTCTTGCCGATCAGGCGATTGAGAATCGGCAGCAGGAACGCGGCGCTCTTGCCGCTGCCGGTCATAGCGCAGGCCAGCACATCTTTCCCGGCGATGGCCGGCGGCATGGCATCGATCTGAATCGGTGTGGGACGTTTGAATCCGAGCTCTTTGACCCCGCGCAGCAGATCGGCGTGGAGTCCAAATGTAGAAAAGGGCATATCGATCAGGTTCTCTTTCTGACCGCGCAGAACGCACGATCCTCTCTCTGCATTGCCTGCGAGTTATTGAGGTCCGAAAACGAGGATCCAGCCGTGCCGGCCCACAGCGCCGTTTCGCTCCACATATACGGTTTGACTCATTGTGGTCTTACCGCCAAGGCGTTATTGTGGCGTTGCGGTTCTGGTCCACCGCAATAGAGAAGGAGAATCTATGAGGTTACTCAGTGAGAGAGATCACTATCTGCCACTCGTCCGTTTGATCGTCCCGCTATTTCTGGCCGCACTCGTTGCGATTCCTGCATCGGCGGCCGTAAAGCTTTCCACCATCACCATTTCTCCCGGGAGTGTCACCGGCGGCGGCACAGCCACCGGCACGGCAACGCTGACGACCGCGGCGGGTCACAACGGCGCCGTCGTCACGATCACCTCGTCGAACACCGCGGTGGCCACGGTCCCGGCAAGCATCACCATCCCCTCCGGCCAGACTTCCGGCACCTTCACCATCAACACGTCGGCGGTCGCGTCACAGACCAGCGTGACGATCACCGGCAACCTCAGCGTGAATGCGACGGCGTCGTTCACGGTCGTTCCGCCGGCATTGACGTCGATCTCGCTCGGCGCCTCGTCGCTCACGGCCGGACAGGCCACTGGCGGCACCGTGACGCTCAACGGTCCCGCGCCGTCAGCCGGCGTTGTGGTGACACTGACGAGCACGAGCGGCTCCGCGCAGTTGCCGGCTACTGTGACGATCGGCGCCGGTTGGACGTCGACAGACTTCACCGTCTCCACGACGCAGGTGAGCGCCACCGTCAATGCCACGATCCTGGCCACTCTGGGCGGGAACACGCGCGCCGCCGCGTTGGCGATCAACCCTTGCTACAGTCAGATCCTGTCGGCACCCGCCGCGTTTCCAATCGCGGACGTGATCTGGTTCGATGATTCGCTGCCGACGGGGATGTCTCTCGGCACGGCATCGTGGGACACAACGCATGCGGTCAGCGGAACCCAGGCGCTGACTCAGCCCTGGTCGACCTCATACCACGCCATGACTCTCACCGGCGCGACCGCGCCGCTGACTATCAACACCGGAGAGTCGCTCGTCGTCTACAACCTCAACAGCACCTGCACGCCGGCGCGCGAGGTCATCCTCGGCTTTCACACCACGGCCGGCGTGTGGAAGAAAGCGTTCCTCGGCGAGGCCGTGATCGGCGGCGAGTCGAGCTACGTCAACCTCGGCACGCTCTCGGCCGCGGGTGTCTACCGCCGCATCGAGGTTTCCGCCTCCCTGATGCAGCTCGAAGGGACGACGATCGACGGCATCTCGATGGAGCTGTCCGATGGCCAGGCGTGGCTCGATCGCGTCGGCAAGACTTGCGTAATGCCCACCGCCGCGACGCCGGCCATCCCCTCCACGGACATCAAGTGGATCGATGAAGGCGCCGAAGGGGGCGGAACGCTGTCGCTCTATGGCGCGACCGTATGGGATACGACGCAGCACGCCTCCGGAACGAAGTCGTTCCGCCTGGGCGACGGCACGTACGGCTCGTGGAACAACGGCACGGTCGGCCTCGACTACGCCGCGCTGCCGGCTAATATCGGCGACAAGTTCGTGACGTACCTCCTCGGCGATACGTGCTCGCCGCCGGATGAGCTGAGCGTCACGATCATCACCACTCGCAATGAACTGCGGCGCGTCTACTGGGGCACACCGAACTTCAACTGGGACGCGACCGCGCTCGCAGCCGGTCCGATGCCTGCCGCCGGCAGCTGGGCGCGGCTGGAGGTGTCATTCCACGATCTCGGCATCGAGGAGCGCTCCATCAAATCGATCCTGCTGTACAGCCACAATGGCCGGTTTTGGCTCGACAGCATCGGCAACAGCGGTACGGGCTGCACGATCCCGACCGCTGCGCCTCCGTCGGTGCCCAGCGGCGATACTGTCCTTCTCGAAGACACGGGGACGCCCGGCGCCATCGTCTACACCGGCTCGTGGGTAACGGGGCAGCACGCCACCGGGTCGACGTCGTTCACCAGTGCCTATCAGGGAACGGGAGAACACTTCGCCGGTATCGAAGGCAACTACCCGAGGCTCGACATCGCCATCGGCGAGAACATTGTCTTCTACGTTCTGTTCAGCGCGTGCCTGCCACCGAGTCAGTTCAAGGTGAGCTTCAGCGCCACCGGAGGCATATCCCCGGTCTATTGGGGAACCGAATCGCCAGGAACCGGCTACTACATGGGACCGATGCCTGCTCCGGGCGTCTGGACGCGCGTAGAGATCCCGGTGCGCTTGCTCACTACCTGGCAGACACAGGGTCTGGGCGGCTTCTTCGTCTACTGGACGGACGGCGAGTTCTGGCTGGATCACCTCGGCAAGAGCGGCACGCCATGCACGACGGCGGTTGCGCCGCGGCCGACCGTACCCGGCACTGACACGATGTGGATCCACGAAAACCAGGGCGGTATCGTCTACATTTGCAGCTTCGAAACTACGCAGGTCGCGGAAGGCACCGTCTCGTTCGGGATCGGCGGCACGCAAGCCGGCACGACCAAGGGAATGCTGTTCGGCTACCAACAGGAGCTCGGCTACCCGGTGAGCGCGGGCGACAAACTCGTCGCCTACGTCCTGCTGAATGAGTGCGGACCGCCGGACGAGCTGATGCTGCAGTGGCGCACCGGCACGATCGCCGAGGGAAACCTCGCCTACACCGGCTGTTACTGGGGAACGCCGCACATCGGCGGCGAAGGAAGTCAGTTCTTCTCGATGGGACCGGTGCCAACGCCTGGCGTCTGGACGCGGCTGGAGATTCCGGCCAGCGCCCTCGGCCTCGAAGGGCAGACAGTCACCGAGATCGACTTCTATACCGCCAACGGCCAGTCATGGTGGGACATGTTCGGTAAAACCCCGCAACCGTAGCGACGATTCGACATGGAGGGCAGGCGTTCTCGCCTGTCCTCCACTCGTTTCATTCTTGCCGCGCCTCTTCCTCATCGAGCAGCCGCTGCAGCGTCGTGGTGACGTCGCCGCGGCGCATCGCGCGGCCGTCGATCGACGCGACCGGCAGCACGCCCATGGTCGTGCTGGTGATGAAGGCCTCGTCGAGATCGAACAGTTCCTCCACGCGCAGCGGCCGTTCGTCGACGCGCATTCCGTTCGCCAGCGCCAGGGTCACGACACGGTCGCGCACGACGCCCGGCAGGATGTGCTCATCGAGCGGATGCGTGATGACGGCTCCTCCGCGCACGCCGAAAAAGCTGGAGCTGGCCGCCTCGCGCACGAGACCATCATCGAGGAGAAGCGCTTCGTCGGCGCCGGCGCGCTGCGCTTTCTTCTTGGCGATCGCGTTGGCGAGCAGGTTCACCGATTTCACATTGCAGCGCTTCCAGCGCAGGTCATCCGCAGTGATCAGCGTGATCCCTTTCGCTTTCTTCGCCGCGTCGGGGAAAAAGGCGAACGCGCGTGAATACGCAACGACCGTCGGCGTCAGATCGTCCGGGTAGAAATGCTTCCGCTCCGCTTCGCCGCGCGTGATCTGGATGTAGACGATGCCGTCGTCGAACGCGGTACGCGCCAGCAGCTCGCGCACAACTTCCGCGAACTGCGCCTCGTCCCACGGAAGGCGAATCTCGATCTCGCGCAGTCCGTTCTCCATGCGCCGGTAGTGCTCGTGGAGAAAAATCGGACGCTTGCGGAGGAACTTGAAGATTTCGTAGATCGCATCGCCGAACTGGAAACCGCGGTCTTCGACGCCGATGACGCGCTCGGCTGTCGTCGTAAATCGCCCGTTGATGTAGAGGACGTCGCTCACGTCTACGGATTCACCGCCTTCACGATGACCACGGTCCGATCGTCCTGCTCGCCCGGCCCCCACTCCGTCACCCGCGCCAGCACTTCTCTCCCGATCTCCTCGGCGCTCCGATTCCGCATCGACGCGACGAGTTCCTCCAGCCGGTCCAGGCCGAACTCCTCGTCATTCGCGTCGTGCGCTTCGACGATGCCGTCGGTGTAGAGGCAGAGCAGATCGCCGGCATTCAACTTGGCGAAGCCGCGCATGTAGGTGGCGTCAGGCGTCGGACCAAGCACCGGACCGCCGTTCGACAACATCTCGATCGTCACGCCATCCGCGCGCAGGACGAACGGGAAGTTGTGGCCGGCGTTGCAGTAGATGAGGATTCCGCCGGTCTCCAACTCGCCGTAGAAAAGGGACACGAACTTCGTCGTCAGCCGTCCGCGATGAATGATGTGATTCAACTTCTCCATCGTGCGGATGATCTTGAAATCACGGTCGGTGGCCATGCGCAGCCCCATATAGATGTCGCGCACGACCAGCGCGGCGGGCAGGCCGTGACCCGATCCGTCCGCGATGGCCAGGCCGAGGATGTTGTCGGAGATGGGGATGAAATCGTAAAAGTCGCCGCTCACGACCGCGGCCGGCAGCGTCTTCCCCCAGATATCGAATCCGGCGTACTGAGGCACGCGCTGCGGCAGAATCGACTGCTGGATTCGCTGCGCTTCATCGATCAGCGATTGATAGCGATCGGCGCGGAGCCGCTGGTTGACGGTGTACCGGATGAGATTGAGCGAGAAAAGGATGTCCTCGCGGCTCAACCCCGGCGCAACGTCGAAGCCGAGGATATGAGTGTGGTTGTCGCCCGCCGCGACGGCGGCGAACCGGCTCGCTCCGAGCTTGCTCTCCAGGACCGGATCGACGCCAGGATCGTTCGGATCCATGACCACGACGCCGTTCTCCAGCACGAGCTCGATCGGTTTGTAATCCCTCGGCACGGAAATCCCGAGCGGCCCAGCATGCGAGACACCAAAACGTCCCACCAGCTCGTAGCAGTTCTCGTCATTGAGCTCGTAGATCCGCCCTCCGGTGATCCCGAGCTCGTCCCGAAAATTCGTGGCGATGGTCTCCCCGATCTGCTCGATCGTGAAGCGCGTCGATTCCGTAGCTTCAATCTGTTCGAGCGTGCGCTCGACTTGGGTTAGTAGTCGTTTGTAGTCCATGGGTTAGTTCACGATCTCATTCAATTGCGAGAGAAACCAATTGATAACGCGCTGATCTCGATCAAGCAGCAGTTCCAAGTAAGAGTGATACTTGATGACTCCCGATGGAAAGACGCGGGGCCGAGGAATCGTCGCACGATAGGTCTCCCAAGCGCGCTCAAGAAACTCTCCGTGCTCGCAATACGGAGAGCGCTGCTCATAGTCATAGATCATTTCAACTCAATTCCATCCAATTCATTCGGAGCCTTCACGCTCAACAATCCCAAAACCGTCGGGTACACATCTGCAATATAAGGCGCCCGATCCGTCGTCAGCTTGCGGTTGTAAAAGAAGATCCCCTTCACGATCTCCGGATCGACCGAGCAGTGGTCGCCGCTCCAGACTTGCTTGTTCGGTTCGATCAGGTTCTTGGGGATGCCGCCGAGGGAGGTTTGCCAGGAGACGCGGTAGCCGTCGTTGTTGGTGACGAAGAGGTCGGGGATCATGTTGGGGTCAAACTGGCGGTAGATCTCCTCGCGGGCGAGGACGCGGCGGACGGGGTGCTCCATCGTCTCCACGTCCGTCATCGTCACGAGGCGCGATTTCAGTTCGGACTTCAGCGCGTCGTACTCCGGGCCGGGATTCACGATGCCCTGCGACTCGCGGCCCTTCACGTTGATGTACATCTCGCCGAGGCCCATCGCGTAGGCGCGCGTGTGCGACCAGTCCACGTTCTCCCAGAACTGGCCGGAGTCGAAGAGCATCTCCACGTTGCGGTCTTTGACCTGCACGCCGGTTTTGAGCGTCATGTAGCCGTTCATCACCAGCCACGTGTTGTAGTTCACCGACTTTCGGAACGATGCGAAGCCGTGATCAGACAGGACGATCAGCGCGGCATTCTTCTTGTCTGCGGCAGCCATCGCATCGCCGACGATCGCGTCCATGAGCTGGTAGGAGCGCAGCAGCGCGTCGCCCCACTTCGCGTTCAGGGCGGCGTTGTACGCGGGATGCTTCGGATCCATCAGCCGCCAGAAAACGTGGCCGACGCGGTCGGGGAACTCGAAGCACTGCACCATCAGCTCTTCGTCGCCGGCGAGGAACGCATCGAACATCTTCCGGTCCTGAGCCACGGTGAACGTCATGTCATCCCAGAACATCTGTTCGTCCGCGAACCCCTCGGAAATCGCCCAGGTATCGATCTGCCAGCCGAGCGTTTTGTACAGGCCGTGTTCGCGTGCGAGCTGCGCAGCCCACTTCGATGGCGCGGAGATGTTGAAGCCGGGCGGCAGATTGCGCGGATCGAAGTTGATCGGTGACAGGTACAGCTTGACCTCGGGCTGCGAGGTGATGAGGTGGAAGCGGCTGATGCCGTGGATCTTGATGAGCGGGTTGAACGGAAAAACGAAGTCCGTCCAGCCGCTCCACTCGCCCGGACGCAGCGTCACCGACTGGCCGCTTTCTTCGATCGTGATCGAGTTGCGGTCGTTGGCGACGGTGATCGTCATCGGGATCGAAATGTACTTCGGCGTGTCGAAGAGCTTGTTCGGCGGCCCCTGAATCTTCGTGCTGATGCGGCCCTTGTTGTCTTCGAGCTGCACGACTTCGATCGAGAACTCGTTCGAGCCGGTGCGGTGGAAATCGAGCTCCGAGGTGAAGAAGAACGGCTTGCCGACGCGGCCGGAAACGTCGGGGACGCCGAGACCTGAGAGCATCTCGCCGGCCGGAAAGTCGTGTGCGGGAAAGGTGACGGGAACGTGAACCACGCGCGCCTTGCGTCCCGCATTCGCGGCGGCTTCCCAGAATGGGATGCCCTGGCGGCGATTGATGACGCCAGGCTTCGTCACCGGAATGTACTTAGTCGTCGCCAGGAACGCGCCGGCCGAGGCGGCCACGGCGATCACGATCATCACGATGCGCGCCGTTCGGCGAAAGAGGAACGCGATCAGGCCGAGAATGACGAGAATCGCGGCAGCGGCGACGAACGGATTCTTTTCGCCGAGGAGGAACGGTTCTTTCGTCTCATCGAACGCGGCGAACACCGGCAGGTAGGTTTTCGGATCGCGGCGAAGAAAATCGAAGATGCCGGTCCGGCCGGGATCGATACCGGTGGAGAAGGTCGACCACGACACCGGCGTCTGCGCAGGGATAGTCGGCCGCAGCGGACGAAACGTCCCCTGCGCCCGTAGTTTGGCAAGGTTCGGCAGCTTCCCCTCGTTCATCCACTGCTCGGTGTAGCGGGCGTCGACGCCGTCGAAGCCGAGGACGATCACTTTTTCTTTGGCGAGCGCTGCGAGGGGAAAGAGAGCTGCCGTGACGATGAAAATTCGAAGAAAGCGCATTCAACGGGCATCATACTTGTAACCGTCTGCGACGAATTGAGGTGCTGCATGAAGACGCGTCAACTCTTTGCTTCATTGGTAGTTGTGCTCCTGCTGGCCTGCGGCGGCGGCGAGAAAAAAGGGGGAACCGCCGGCGGTGCGGGCGGTGAAAAGAAGCTCGTGATCGGGCTCATGACGTCGCCGACAAATCTCGACAGCCGCGTCGGTGCCGACAACGCATCGAGCCGCATGTTCGACCTGATCTACAGCGGCTTGATCAAGGTCACCACGAACTTCGACTACGCGCCCGACCTGGCCACGAAGTGGGAGATGCCGGACGACAAGACCATCGTCTTCCATCTCAATCCGAACGCGAAGTTCCACAACGGCCAGCCGGTGAAGGCGTCCGACGTGAAGTGGACCTACGAGTCGCTGATGAATCCGACCTTCACGACGTCCAAACGTTCGGGCTACGCCTCGGTCGATCACATCGAGACGCCCGACGATCACACGGTCATCTTCAAGCTCAAGGAAGCTAACGCCGGCATCTTCGACAATCTCACCACCGGCATCCTCCCCACCGGCGCCGATACGAACGTCTACAAAACTCACCCGATCGGCTGCGGGCCGTACAAGGTGATCGAGTTCCGTCCTGACGACCGCCTTGAGCTCGAAGCATTCGATCAGTGGCACGGCGGCGCGCCGAAAATCAAGCACATCTCCGTCCGCATCATCCCCGACGCCACGACGCGCATCCTGGAGATGCGCCGCGGCACGGTGAATTTCGAAGTGAATTCGATCCCGTTCGAGAACGTGGCGGAATTCGACAAGAACCCGGACTTCACCGTCGTGAAGAGTCCCGGCTCCGTCTATCAATACCTCGCCTTCAACCTGAAAGACCCGGCGCTGGCGAAGCCGCTGGTGCGCCAGGCGATCGCGCACGCCATCGACCGCGACCGCATCATCCGCGACATCCAGCGCGGCTACGCGCAGAAGACCGAGACGATGCTCGCCGAGGGGCATTGGGCGCGCGCCACGAACCTGCCGGAGGCCAACTACGATCCCGCGAAAGCGAAACAGCTCCTGGCGCAGGCCGGCTATCCGAACGGCCTCTATCTCGTGATCAAGACGTCGACCGACGCGGAGGCGAATTCACGCGCGCAGGTGATGCAGGCGATGATGAAGCAGGCCGGCATCAATCTGTCGATCCAGTCGAATGAGATGTCGACGTTCTTCGCGGATATCGGCAAAGGCAATTTCCAGCTCTATTCGCTGTCGCGCAACGGCATCGCCGATCCCGATTTCTATTACGTGATCTTCTATTCGAAGAACACGCCGCCCAACGGCCAGAACCGCGGCTATTACGCGAATCCGCACCTCGACGATCTGCTGACCCAGGGCCACTCAACGTTCGACCGCTCCAAGCGCAAACAGATTTACGGCGAGGTCCAGAACATCGTCGCCACCGACCTCCCCTACGTCTCCCTCTACATGCAGTCGAATGTGGCCATCATGCGGAAGAATGTGACGGGCTATCAGCAGTACCCGGCCGGGTTCTATCTGTCGATTCCGCAGATGGAGGTGAAGTAGGTCACGCGGAGGCGCGGAGCCGCGGAGGGAGAACGAGGACAAAACGTCAGGGCACTGGCTGGTTGTCGAAGAGTTCGATCCAGAAGGTGCAGTCTGGCCGGAGCACACCAAACTCCAGTTCTACTGGCCGCGCGCTCGCGTCGGCGTAGATCGGCCGGGAGAAGCAGAAGAGGCCGGGGTTTGCCGCGCAGTAGCGCTCCATTTCCCGATAGCGTTTCCCCTGCGGCGACCAGCCACGATTGAGGTGCGCGTCCTGGTGAAAGAGGTTGATGTCGCTGCCACCGCCGCTGGCGTGCGCGATGAAGTGACCACGATCGCCGCGCTCGTCTGATCCCGGGAAGCCTGCGATGCGCGACGCCGGCCGATCCGCAGCTGGCCGTTGTGAGCACCCGAAGACAACGACGAGCCGATCTTCGCGGCCGGGCACTGCTGCAAGCAGTCCACGCGCGATGAGGTCTGCGGCATAGTCGAAGAGGTAGTCGAAGCCGCGTTGACGGACGAGAAGAGCGTTGGTTGGACCAGTGCACATCCGCTCGTAGCGCACGAGCCAGGCCGACGGCATTTCGTCCGTGATGGTCGCGACGACGGTCGCATAGCTCTCCTGAGCAAGCGTGGCCAGTCCACCGTTGTAGTCGATCGCGAGCGTCGCATCCATGATTGAGCCCATGGCGAGTTTAGGTCACGCGGAGACGCGGAGGCGCGCTTGATGTGCCCTCAAAGGGCCGAAAGAGGGCGTGCAGGTCTGAATTTCAGAGCTGAAGGTCTGACGATCAGAGCTGGAGGTCTGAATTTCAGAGCTGAAGGTCTGATGATCAGAGCTTGAGGTCTGAATTTCAGAGCTTAAGGTCTAACGATCAGAGCTGAAGGTCTAGTAATCAGAGCTTGAGGTCTGAATTTCAGAGCTGAAGGTCTGACAATCAGACCTCGAAGTGCCAAAATAGCGGAAAGAGATCAGAGCGGTAGCGATGAATGGAGGATTCCATGGCCGAGAAATCGAACCCGGCGCTTACGAAATCGGAAATCCAGGCAGCGCTCGTACGAAAGGTTCTCCGAGAGGCGGCGAAGCGCATTCCGGGGCTGAAGGCGCCGCATAAAGCGAGCGCGCGTAGTCTCACCGCGCATCGCACGGTGCCGAAGAAGTTCCTCCTGGGTATCGTTTTGGCGGTCGAAATGAGCGAGCGGCTGCGCGCCATCAGCAGATTCGATGTCGACGATGCTCGCGACGCGCTGGAGTTCCAGGCTGCCTTTCGTCCTATCGCCAACCAGCTGGCCCTGATGCTGGCCAGCATCAACTACACGATCGACTTGCGCATGGCTCCTGTCGCGGCGGGCGCTCTGCGGACATACACCATCGCCCAGACGCTGGCCCGCGACACCGGCGACAACGATGTGCCCCAGGGCCTGAGCGCCCTGAAGCGCGACCTCGGCCGCAGGCGCACCAAAAAGAAGAGGACGACGACAAAGAAGAAGGTTACGTAACCTGCATCGACATCGGAGTCCCCCGCGTCTCCGCGTGCAAAACGGCCTACGACGCCTGGATCGACGAGTTCCTCCTGATCGGGATCGTCGGCGCGACGGCCACGAGCGCCTTTGAGGCGATGGACGCGTCATCGGGAACGTCATCGACGATGTCGCGCAGCGCCACGATCGCCTCCAGTTTCGCGGCGATGCGTTTCTTCGTTTCGGCGTCGGCGCGCATGGTGTCGGCGAGGAAGAGGTAGACGGAGCCTCGGGTGGCGGTATCCCATCGCTTTGCGAAGGCGCAGAGCTGTTCGTGGGTGCGGATGCCAGTGCGCTCGATGAAGGGGACGAAGTGGCGGGCCAGGTGGATGCGCAGGCGCGCTTCCTCGATCCACACTTTCACCTGCGGATAGGGGAAGCCGGTACGGAGGGCGATTTCGATCGGATCGCTGGCGGCGAGGTTCTCGGCGTTGTCGATGCCTTCGCGCTCCAGGCGGTAGGCGTGGTTGATGTTCATCCCCGACACTTTCTTCAGGCTCGTCGAGCCGTAGCCAGGGCCCTCGGCATTGCCGAGGACTCGGTTCGAGAGATGCTGGATCGTTTTGAGGGCGCGGTTGGGGAAATAGCCGAAGAAGAAACCGATCACCGGCAGGAGTCCCACCCACTGCCCATGCGAGGGATGGAAGCCGGTGACATTGCCGACGGCGCCGAGAACGCTGACGCCCGCCGGAGCCTCCGCAGGGGATGTATACGGAGATAGTGCAGGAATGAGGGGCGGCGTTACAAGCGGGA
>Ga0157375_10002744_pt1 | contig 15217 bp, 10 predicted proteins | sample M35metaG_FD_115311 | JGI IMG/M metagenome (GOLD analysis project Ga0157375, IMG submission 115311) | Miscanthus rhizosphere microbial communities from Kellogg Biological Station, Michigan, USA - M3-5 metaG | ecosystem: Host-associated > Plants > Roots > Rhizosphere > Soil | place: USA: Michigan...
CGGCTCCGGCGCGGCATGCTCCCCGAGCTCACTCTGTGACCACCGTTCCGTCACGCGATTACCGCCTCAGTGCCGGCCATCCGATATGGATGGCGCTCCGCATCGCACTGGGCCTTGGGCTGCTCATCTTCGTTCTGGAGAAGACCGGTGGCTGGAGGAGCGTCGCCCACCTCTTCAGCGTGCCATGGCTGGTGCCGGGATTCGTGCTGTTCACGCTTGTGGGGGCCGCGGTGGAGGCTCGCCGGCTCTCGCTGCTTCTCCGCTCACAGCGGCGCGAGCTTCCCTTTCGCGCCAGCCTGACTCTGGTGGTCATCAGCGTCTTCTTCAGTCTTTGTATTCCGGGTGGCACTGGGGGCGACCTGATCAAGCTCTACTACCTCGCCCGCGAGGACCGGTCCCGCGGTATCGAAATGGCCACCGTTATCGTGGTGGATCGCGCGGTCGGTTTGTTCTCCATGCTGCTTCTGGTGGCCCTGCTGGGTCTGGCCCACTGGCGACTGCTGCTGGGGGGAGGGCCGGTCGCGGTGCTCGCAATCGCAGCGTTCACCGGGCTTCTGCTGGTGGTCGTGCTCGCCGCGCTGTCTTGGTCTTCGTCGGTCCGCGCGGTGCCGCTTTATCACTGGCTTACGACCCGGGCGCCATTTCACCGCGTGATGGCTCGAATACTCGATGCGCTGCACGAGTTCCGCACCCATAGGGACGCGGTGTTCCGCGCCCTGGTCTTTTCCACCCTGGGCCAGTTGGCGCTTGCCACCGCGTTTGCCGCCGCCGGAACCGTTCTGGTGCCGGGCTGTCCGGTACTGCTCACTCCGTTCCTCTCGCTGCTTGGACTGGTGGCCAACTGGGTGCCGCTCACTCCGGGGGGCTTGGGTGTCGGCGAGGCGGCGTTCGCCGGCCTGTTCCGGCTGCTTGGGTTTGCCGGCGGCGAGAAGCTGCTGTTCGCCTGGCGGGTGGGCATGCTACCGCTGGCGATCCTCGGCGCGCTGCTCTACATCCTCCGGTTCCGCCGTCGGGTTGTGCTGGCCGGCCCCGATTCGAGTGCGCCGTGAGCCCGAATTCGACCGGCGGGCTCACTGTTCGCACGATCAGCGAGGCCGACGCTGCGGCCTGGACTGCATTTTTGGAACGGCATCCCGGGGCCACGCTGTATCACACGCTGCCCTGGCGGGATGTCATCTCGGAGGTCTTCGGTCACCAGCCTCATTACCTGCTCTGCGAACGAGGCGGCCAGCCGGTGGGTGTGCTCCCGCTCTTTCTGGTCCGGTTCCCCTTCCTCGGGTCGAAGCTCATTTCGCTGCCGTACGATGTGGGCTCCGGTGGTCCGCTGGGCGATCCCGTCGCGGAAACCGCGCTGGTGGACCATGCGATCGAGCTCGCCCGGCGGCTCAAGGTCGGCTTCCTGGAGTTCCGATGTGGCGCTGCGCTTCAAGGGGAAGTCCAGCCGGCGCTGATCCGGAGCGAGCCGGTCGTCATTTCCGACATGGAGCTCGATGCGCGTGACAAGGTCTGGGCCAGGGTCAGCACCGACAACCGGCAGTCGATCCGCAAGGCGCACCGCCGGGGCGTCATTGTGCGCGAGGCCCAGAGTCTGGAAGATTTTCAGGCCTTCTACGCCGTGTACCTCTGCGCCTTCCGTGAGTTCGGCACGCCTCCGTACGGCGAGCGCTACTTCCCCGCCGTGTGGCGCCGGCTGTCTCCCTCCAAAGCGGTGCGGTTGTTGTTGGCCGAGGTGGAAGGGCGGGTTGTCGGGGGCCTGTTGCTCTACTGCTGGGAGAAGAACCTGGTGAGCAAGTTCGCCGCGGCCCTGCCCGAGGCGGTGCCGCTGAGGGCCTACGCCGCATTGTACGGCCGCGCAATCGATCTCAGCCTCGAGATGGGTGCGGAGCGCCTGAGCTGGGGTACCTCCTCGCGTCAGCAGCAGGGTTTGATCGAATTCAAGGAACGCTGGGGCGCCACTAGCCGTCCCGCAGTTTTTTATGATCTGGCCGTCCGGCGGCGACCGCCCTCCATCGAGGCGTATTATGATTCCGAAGGCGTGACCCGGAAAGCCTGGCGCCGGCTGCCGCTGCCATTGACCAGCGTCCTGGGCGGATGGATCAACCGCTGGTTTTGCTGAGGGGGGCGGTCTTGCGCAGCAGGTAGAACGTGTTGCGAGCACCGATATCGAGAAACGTCGCGGCGTGGATCACGGGCTGTTTGTGCTCGATCTCGAATCCGATCCCGCGAGCGTGAGCTTCGAAGTCGTCGTCACTGATAAAGTTGAACACGTGGTCAAATTGCGGGATGTTGGTCGCGGTGGTGACCACGACCCTGCCCCCGGATTCCAAGGCGTCATGACAATCCTCCAGCAGCCGGTAGGGCTCGTGCACGTGTTCCAGCAGCTCAATGGCCAATATGGTGTCGAACCGGCCCGCGCCACGCTCGAACGCGGCGCGATGAAATCGGGCCGTCGCGTGGTGTCGGGCCATGGCTTCGTCGATCGTCAGATCGTAGACGTCGATCGCGCTGGCTCGCCCGCTCAGGAGATGGAGCTCGAGTCCGGGACCCGCCCCGATGATCGCCGTACGACCCAGGGGGAAACTGAGTTGGTCCAGGGCCTTGAAGATCTGGAACCGGTGTCCGCTCACCAGGACCGAGAGCAGGAGCGCGGCGTCGTAGGCGACCCGGTCGGGAGCGGCAGCGGCGAACTCGGGATCTTCCAGAGGATACCGTCCGGTTTCCTTGAACCGCTTCATGTCCTCGGTATAGCGCGCGATGAAGGCGTTGTATTCGCGCAGGAAGACCTGCTCCGTAAGTCCCCTCAGCCCGCAGAAGATGTCGATGTATCGGTCGATCCGCTCAACTAGCGCCCGGTCCGGCGCCGAGGCCTGCTTGAGAAGCTCCGCGTGGCTGATGCGGAGACGGCGGTCCTGGCGGACAATGGCCTCAATCATGACGCACCCTTCCTCGATTCGCTGACGGCGTATGGAACGAGTGACATACGCCCAAGCCCAGGCACTGCGCGACGAGGAGCTGGCGGGCCTCCCCCCGATTCGCATCGCGCTGCTTGCCAACATCGTGGTGAACCCGCTGGTGGCGTTCCTTCGCCACGCGGTGTTTCGCATGGGGTTTCAGGCGCAGTGTCGCATCGGACAGTACGACAACGTCCTCCAGGCGGCACTTGGCAGCGAGCCGGGACTGCTGGGCTCCGACACCGACGTCGTGCTGGTGTTCCTCAAGCTGGAAACGCTTTCCTGGCCGATGGCTCGCGGGTTCCCGGGTCTTACGCCGGACCAGCTGCAGGCCGAGCTGGAACGGGTCAAGACGTACGTTATCGACGTACTTGCGGGAATCCGGCGCCAGACTTCCGCGCTGATCCTCTGGTATGGGTTCGAGCGGCCGCTCTATCCTGCCCTGGGCATCGCGGATGCGCAACGTCCTGAAGGCCAGCTCAGGACGATCGAAACTCTCAACGCCGCCGTCCGCGAAGCGCTGCATGCCCATGCCGGGGCCTACTGGATTGACGCAGATGCCTGCCTGGGACGAGTCGGGGAGAAGGCGTACTACGATCTTCGCTACTGGCATATCGGCAAGGCGCCGTACTCCCTGGCTGCGGTCCGGGAGATTGCCGACGAGATCGTCAAGTTCGTACGCGCGCTCAAGGGAAAGAACAAGAAGGTCCTGGTGCTCGATTGCGACAATGTCCTCTGGGGCGGTACCATCGGCGAGGACGGGCTCGAGGGCATTCGGCTGGGGCACACCTACCCCGGCTCGGCCTACCGCGAATTTCAGCAGGAAGTCGTGAATCTGTACGGCCGGGGAATCGTGCTGGCGCTGTGCAGCAAGAATAATGAGGCCGATGTATGGGAGGTGTTCGAGCGCCATCCTGATATGGTACTCCAGCGGCGCCATCTCGCGGCGGCACAGATCAACTGGGAGGATAAGGCGACAAACCTCCGACGCATCGCCGCCGAGCTCAACCTTGGCCTCGACAGCCTGGTCTTTGTGGATGACAGCGACTTCGAAGCAAATCTCATCCGGCAGCTATTACCCGAAGTCGAGGTGCTGCGGGTGCCTTCCGACACCGGGGTGGAGCACCGTAGCCTGCTGGCCAGCTGTGGCTGGTTCGATACGCTCACCCTGTCGGTCGAGGACCGCGAACGCGGCGCCGCCTACCAGGCAGAAGCAGAGCGGCAACGGCTCCGGGTGGCCAGCGACGACCTCGAGACCTATTACCGGTCGCTCGAGATGGTGCCGGAGATCCGGCTGGCCGATCCCCTCACGATCCCGCGCATCGCGCAGCTGACTCAGAAGACCAACCAGTTCAACCTTACCACCCGGCGCTATTCCGACGAAGAGATCTCCCGGCTCGCCGCCAGCAGTACCGCGGATGTGATCTGGCTTCGGTTGCGCGATCGCTTCGGGGATGCGGGTATCGTGGGGGTGTGCATCCTGCGCTATGAAGACCGGCAGGCCATCTTCGATACCCTGTTGCTCTCCTGTCGAGTGCTGGGCCGCGGGGTGGAAGACGCCTTCATGGCCCACTGCCTCCAGCGCGCGACGAGCCGGGGCTGCGATCTCGCGGTGGGCGAGTACCGCCCCACTCAGAAGAACGGCCAGGTGAGCGACTTCTACCAGCGCCGCGGGTTCGCGCCGCTCCCCGGCGAGGGGAATGGCCAGCGCTTCAGTATCGGCTTGCCGGCCAAGCTCGAGCCTCCTGGATTCTTCTCCCGCATCGAATCGGAGCTGGTTCCCTGACTGTCGCCATGGAGGGTCGATGAGCCTGCGTGACCGCGTGATCCGGGTAACCAGCCAGGTGTTGAACGTGCCGGCCGAGTCGATCACCGATGACTCCTCACCGCGTACGGTCGAGGGTTGGGATTCACTGGGCCACATGAATCTCATGCTCGCTCTGGAGGAAGAATTCGGCGTGCAGCTCAGCGACGAGCGGATCATGCAGCTCCTCAGCGTGGGAGCCATTCTCCAGGCGCTCGGGGAGCTCTCGGGCCCCGGGGCGAACCATGCCTAACATCCGGCACATTCTCTCGCACTATCGCTTCAAGGAAGTCGTCGTCCGCTTGGCGGAGGAATATGTCTGGTGGCTGATCCGGAGCCTGCCGGGGTTCGAAGGCGTATGGTTGCGCTACCTGTTTCTCAAGCTGACGACCAAGCGGCTGGACGGGTTCTGCTGGATCAGCCAGGGCTGCAGCATCGCGAACAGCTTCGGGCTCTCGATCGGTTCCAAGTTCGCGACCAACCGGAACTGCACCATCGACGGAATCGGCGGGATTGAGATTGGAGACAACACCGGTATCGGACCCAACTGTGTGATCCAGTCGCAGGAACACACGATGCTCAACCAGGAGGGGCATTTCGGCGAGGAGGCGTACCGCCGCCGCCCCATTACAATCGGGTCTAATGTGTGGATCGGTTCCAACTGTTACATCAAGGCTGGGGTGACCATAGGAGACAACGCCGTGGTCGGCGCCTGCTCCAATGTGGTATCCGATGTGCCGGCCAACGGCCGGGTGATTGGCGTCCCCGCCAGACCCTACGTGCAGGCGATGCGGGACCTGCTAACCGGTTCTCGACAGTCGCCATGACCTTTCCTTCGAAGAGGCTCCGCTGATGAAGGCCGTGACCCAGGACATGCAGAGCGGTGGATTGGCCGTGGCGGACGTCCCCCCGCCCGCGCTGCAGCCGGGCGGTGTGCTGGTGCGGGTCCGACGGTCGCTGATCAGTCTCGGCACCGAGCGGGCGATCATTGCGCTTGCCAAGAAGGGGCCCATCGGCAAAGCGAAGGACCGGCCCGACCTGGTGCGCAAAGTGATGAACCGCGCCAAACAGGAAGGACTGTGGAACACCTACCAGGTGGTTAAGAACCTGATCAGCTCGCCGATCCCGCTCGGATACTCCTGCGCCGGTGAAGTGATGGCGGTGGGGCGGGACGCCGGAGAGTTCCACGTGGGAGACCGGGTTGCCTGCGCCGGACTGAATTTCGCCAATCACGCCGAGGTGGATTACATCCCCCGCAACCTCGCGACGCGGATCCCGGACGAGGTCTCCTACGATTCGGCATGCTTCGTCGCGCTGGGTGCGATCGCAATGCAGGGCGTGCGATTGGCCCAGATCGAATTAGGCGAGACGGTCGTGGTACTGGGCCTCGGCCTGGTAGGCCAGATCGCCGCTCAGCTCGCCCGTTGTGCCGGGGCGAACGTGCTGGCTTTTGATCCCGAGCCCTCCAAGGTGAAGCTCGCCCGCCGGCTGGGAGCCCATCACGCCGCCACGAGTGCGGAAGAGCTCGCTGCCCTGGTGAACGACACAACCGATCGCCACGGCGCCGACGCCGTGCTGGTCTGCGCCGCGACCAAGTCGGATGGTCCGCTGCGTCAGGCCGCGGAGGTTTCCCGCCTCAAAGGACGCGTCGTGATTGTGGGAGACGTGGGTCTCCAGGTTGAGCGGCGGCCTTTCTTCGAGAAGGAGCTGAACCTCGTGGTAAGCCGGTCGTACGGGCCGGGCCGCTACGACCCGAGCTATGAGGTGCACGGGACGGATTATCCGCTGCCCTACGTGCGCTGGACCGAACGCCGCAACATGGCCTCCTTCCTCGATCAGATCGGCCGAGGAACGCTCGCGGTCGAGCCGCTGATCACCCAGCGCTATCCCATCGCGGAGGCGGAAACTGCGTACGAGGTGGTCACCGGCAAGCGTGACGTCCCGGCCATTGCGATCGTACTCGAGTATGAAGGAGAAGAGCAACCGGTCACCAAGGTCATTCTGCCGGCCGCGTCCCGTCCCGCCCGGACTGACACGCTCAAGCTGGGCGTCATCGGCGCGGGGCAGTTCGCCAAGGGGATCCTGCTTCCCGAGTTTCTGCGCCAGAAGGGAGTGCAGATCGAGGCCGTTTGCACCGCATCAGGACTCACCAGCCAGCACTCCGCGGGCCGCTACGGGGCGCGATTCTGCACCAGCGATCCAGCCGATGTGCTCAACGATCCGGCAATCCATGCAGTCATCATCGCGACCCGGCATGACCAGCACGCTGCACTCACCTGCGCCGCGCTCGCGGCAGGGAAGGCGGCGTTCGTCGAGAAGCCCCTGGCACTCACCGAGGCCTCACTTCAGGAGGTCGAGGCCGCGGTACGGAACGGCGCCTCCGACCAGGTGATGGTTGGCTTCAACCGGCGATTCGCTCCGCTCGCCCTGCAATGCCGGGACTTCTTCCAGAGCCGGCAGGAACCGCTCAGCCTGCTGTACCGGATCAACGCCGGCCGGCTTCCCGCCGATAGCTGGGTGCTCGATCCGGTCACAGGTGGCGGCCGCATCATCGGAGAGGTGTGCCACTTCATCGATCTCTGCGCCTTTATGACGGGCGCCTTGCCGGAACGGGTGTTTGCCGAAGAGGTGAAGTCGGCCGACCAGCGGCTGGGCGACCGTGAGGCGGTGAGCATCAGCGTCCGGTTTACCGACCACTCGGTCGCTACGATTCAGTATCTCAGCAATGGAGACACCAGCGTCGCGAAGGAGTATCTCGAGTTATCGGCCGGTGGACGGTCGGCGATTCTGGAGAACTTCCGCACCCTCTCGCTGCATCGTGACAACCGCCGCCGCCGCACCCGGTTGCTGAACCAGGCCAAGGGGCATGCCCAGGAGGTCGCTGCGTTCATTGACGCGGTCCGGAGGGGCGGTGCCATGCCGATCGAATTCCCGGTTCTCGCCGCGGTGACCCGAGCCACGTTCATGATCCACGAAAGTCTCGGAAGCGGGATGCCGGTGGACTACGCGTCGACTGACGAGGACTCGATCTGACCGCATCCTCTTCGGGCGAGGCCGGCGGCTACTGGAACGCCATTCTGGCTGAGGTGCCACGAGTCCTCAGCCTGATGGACCGGGAGCCGGACAGCCGGACCGCGGGGTGCTGCGATCGGACCTATTGGGCCTGGAAGTTCGTGGACTTTCCAGGCGCGAGATTCCAGGAAGCGCTGTGCGTCCTGAGCTTCCTCTACGCGACGGACGGCCCCGGAAACCGGCAGTATCGCAACCCGCGCCTGCTGGAATGGATCGGCAATGGGCTTCGGTTCTGGAGCAGGATCCAATACGCCGACGGGAGCTTCGACGAAGCCTACCCCTTCGAGCGCTCGCTCGCCGCAACCGCGTTTACCTCGTTCTACATTGGAGAAGCGCTCGGTTTCCTGGGCAGCGATCTCCCCGCTGATATCCGCGGCTCCGCGCTCGAAACGCTCGAGCGGGCCGGGCGCTGGCTCAGCACGAACGATGAATCGCACGGATTCCTGTCGAATCATCTCGCGGCGGCGGCCGCGGCACTGTACCATGTGGGCCGGCTGACCGGACGATCGGAGTTCGCGACCCGGTCCCGCTATTTTCGGGATCGGATTCTCGCCCGGCAATCCCGCGAGGGTTGGTACGACGAATACGGCGGGGCCGATCCCGGATATCAGACGCATGGGAGCTTCTATCTTGCCCGGCTGAGCCAGCTGAACGGGGACAGCGAGCTCGCAGCTTCGCTGGCCCGAAGCACTGCGTGGCTGTCCTGCTTCATTCATCCCGATGGCAGTATCGGCGGCGAATACACCAGCCGGAACACCCAGACTTACTACCCGGCCGCATTCGAAATGCTTTCAGCCGGCGACCCCTCCGCCGCATGGATCGCGCGGACGATGCGAGCGTCGGTGTGGAGTGGCGCAGCGGCAGGCCCCCGCACCGTCGACATCTACAACTATTTCCCGATGCTTAACAATCTGGTCTTCGCCTGGCTCGCGGTTGCGAAGCTCCAGAGTTCGTCGCCGCTGGCCGAGGCACCGCCTCCGGGGCAGGAATTGCTCTGGTTCCCGGAGGCGGGGTTTGCGCGGATTTTGCGGGGTCGGTATGCGGCCTATGTAGGGACGGCCAAAGGTGGCGTCATCAAAGTCTTCGATCGCACCCGCGGTACCATACTTTTCCGTGATAGCGGCTATCTGGGAGAGACCGACCGTGGCCGAGGCTGCTCCACCCAGTATCAGGACGCCAAACGGCAGGTCCGGGTATCGGCCAGCCACATCGAGGTGGAGGGTGGTCTCGCGACCTTCTCGCGGCCTACTATGTCTCCGCTGCGCTTTCTGGGCTTCCGACTCTTCTCGCTCACGATCGGACGGGTGGCGAGTGTGGGCCGCTGGCTCAAGCGCCAGCTGGTGAACGTGCTGGTCTACCGCAGGCGCCCCCTGCGGGTGAGCTTTCGCCGTTCCATCGATTTTCAGAATGACCGGATCATCATCACCGATGATTTCAAGGGGGCCGACGGTCTCGCGCTGCGCTATCTTCGGTCGGGTGCGGAGTTCACCACGATTCATATGGGATCCTCGCGGTATTTCATCAACGGCGCGCTGGACCCAGTGCCACCGGCTGCCGCCAGCTCGGTGGAGCTCGATACCCGGCGGATTCCGTCCGGGGTGCAGGTGAGGCGAGAGGTTTCTCTGCTGGAGGGCTCGTCCTGATGTGCGGTATCTGCGGTTTCCTCGGAGTGGCCGAGGACGGTCTACTGCAGCGCATGACCGACTGCATTACTCACCGGGGGCCAGACGAAGAAGGGGCCTTTCAGGCCGACGGTGTCGGGCTAGGCATCCGCCGGCTCAGCATCATCGATGTGGCCGGCGGCCAGCAGCCGATTGAGAACGAAGATGGCTCCCTCGTCATCGTCTTCAACGGAGAGATCTACAACTACCGGCCGCTACGGGAGGAGCTGCTCGCCAAGGGCCACCGCTTTCACACCCACTCCGATACCGAAGTCGTTCTGCACCTCTACGAGGAGCTCGGCCCCGGTTGCCTGCAGCGGCTCAATGGCATGTGGGGCCTCGCGATCTACGACAAAGTCCGGCGCCGTCTGTTTCTGGCGCGTGATCGTCTCGGAGTAAAGCCGCTCTACTACCTGCATCTGGGCGACCGGTTCCTGTTCGGCTCGGAATTCAAGTCGCTGCTGCAGTACAACGGATGGCAGCCCACCCTCGATCCGCTGGGCGTGCACGACTACCTCGCGCTGCGTTTCGTGCCCGGACCGGGTGGGATGTTCCGCGAGTTGCAGAAACTCCCCGCCGCGCACTACGCCATCGTCGAGAACGGGGAGGTCAGCCTGACCCGGTACTGGGAGCCCGAGCTCTATGGCGGCCCCTATCTGCAGAGCGAGCAGGAGTATCTGGAACAGTTCGCTGAGCAGTTTGAGCGGAGCGTTCGGATGCGGCTCATCTCGGAGGTGCCGCTGGGAGCCTATTTGAGTGGCGGAGTCGATTCCGGAACCATCGTCGCGGTGATGGCGAAGCTCCTGGACCAGCCGGTGCGGACCTTCACGGTAGGATTCGATTTCCAGCACGATGAACTTGCCGATGCCCGGGCCACAGCCGAAGGGCTCGGATGCCGCCACACCGAAATTGCCTGCCGGGCGGAGGACATCGAGCTGCTGCCTAAGATCGTCTGGCATCTCGACGAGCCGCTGGGCGATCCCATCGTCATCCCCATGTACCAGCTCGCGCACGAGGCCAAGAAGCAGGTCACCGTGATTCTCGCTGGTGAGGGCGCAGATGAAACGCTCGGCGGTTATCTGTTCCAGCGCGCACTCCTCGCCGGGCATCGGCTGGCCGCGGCGGTACCCTCTCCCGTCCGGCGCTCCCTGCTTGCCCCCGCCCTGGCACTTGCGCCGGCTTCATTGCTGAATCTTGCGTTCGACTATCCCGCGGCACTGGGGCAGCGCGGCAAGCTCAAGGTGCTGGATTTCCTCAATCTCCTGGAGCCCGCCCAGCTTCCTCAGGCCTTCCGCCATCTGATTTCGCTCTTCGATGAGCGCGACACCCGCGATCTGTACAGCGACAGCTTCAGGGAGAATCTTGCGTCCCGGCTTGTGGCTCCCCTGCAGCCGGCGAACGGGCACGAGGCACCCTACCTGAACCGAATCATCGATCTGCAGTTTCCGGATTGGCTGCCCGAAGACATTCTGATGAAGCAGGACAAGATGTCTATGGCGAGCGGCATCGAGGCCCGGGTCCCGTTCCTGGACTATCAACTCGTGGAATTCGCGCTCCGGCTTCCACCCAGGCTCAAGCTGCGTGGCCGTACTACCAAGTATCTACTCCGCCGCTACGCCGCACGTTATCTCCCCCCCGCCGCGGCCGGCCGGCGCAAAATGCCGTTCTACGTACCCCTGGAGCGTTTTCTTGGCGATAGCCGCTTCCGTGACATGGTGGACGACACCCTCTCCGAGCGAGTGGTGCGGGAGCGCGGCCTCTTCAGGCCCGAGGCCGTCACCCGGTTACGGACCGCCCTGGATCATGGCGAATTCCTGTTCGCCAAGCAGGTCTTCAGCCTGGTGATGCTGGAATTGTGGTTCAGGATGGCCGTCGATCGTCGGGGACGTCCTTAACTTGGGCTTTGTCGGGAGCCAACCATGACCGCGTCCGCCGAACTCGTCAGGAATCGCTCGCGGGCGCTGCCTTGGCTCATCGTACTGGCGCTGGTGCTCTACCTCCCCGGCTTCTGGTGGGGTGCGCCTCAGGCTACCGCCGAAGATCGGATCAAGGCGTGGGCGGTGGATGACGAGACCCCGCTGGGTCCGCTCGCCGAGGTGCACAACATCATCGCTCCCCGACCCGACCGTAACCTGGGCTATCCGTTGCTGTATTCCTTTCTGGTAGTCGGGGTTCAGGCGCCCTACCTGCTCTACCTCAAGGCGAGTGGAGGGCTCGGTGCGACCGGGGCGGAGTATCCCTTCGGCCTCACGGAACCGGTGGGCGCCCTCCGAACGCTCACCTGGCTTGCGCACCTCCTCACTCTGGTGATGGCGGCAGTCGTCATCGCGGCGGCCTACGATACCGCGCGCGTGCTGTGGGGCGAGCGAGCCGCGATCCTCGCGGCCGTTTTCGTCACTTGCTGCTATCCGATGTTCTACTACTCGCGAACCGGCAATGTCGATGTGCCCATGCTGTGCTTCATGGCGCTCGCCGTCGCCGCCTTCGCGAGGATCCGGGTGCTCGGCCTCTCGGTCCGCCGCATGGTGGCACTCGGATTGTCCGCCGGCGCCGCCCTCGCGGTGAAAGAGGAAGCCATCGGGGTACTGCTTCCAATGGCGCTGCTGCTGGTATTGCTGCCGGGTCAGTTCCCGTTCGATGAGAGCAGCATCTCCAAGGGCCGATGGAGGGCACTCGCCTTCGGTCTCGGGGCCTCGGTGCTGGCCCTCGGTCTCGGCGGCGGGTTCTTCATCGAACCCCATCGCTACATCATGCACCTCGAATTTCTGACCGGACGCCTGCACGCCGCGCCCGACGCCGGCGGGCTCATTCCGTTCGCCTTCCCCTACACGCTAGACGGCAACCTGGCATATGCGAGGCAGATCGTTGGCTACCTGGCTGACACGCTGACCGGCCCTGGCCTTCTGCTGGCCCTCGGCGGGTTGATCTGGGCGGTGCGGCGAGATCCGCCGAGCCGCGTCGTTGCCTGCCTGGTGTTGGGCTTTCTCGGATTCATCTTTGTCGTGCTCCGTTCCGGCCAGCTTCGGTACGTGCTGCCTGCCGGGTTTCTGCTGGCGCTGTTTGGCGGGTACGCCACGTCACTGATCTGGCAATCGAAACAGGTCGCGGTGCGGGCATCACTCTCGATCCTGGCGGTCGCGGCTCTCGGATTGAACCTTCTCCGGGGGATAGACCTCACCTACGCGATGCTGCGCGATTCACGCTGGGAGGCGGCCGCCTGGCTCGCGGAGCGAACCAAACCTGGGGATCACATCGACTATTTCGGCGCGTCTCAGAAGCTGCCACCGCTCGAAGCCGGCGTGGTGACCGATCGCGCGACCGAGTATTTCGGACTGTTCTACGCGCACCGAATTGATCCCGCAAAGGTCGAAGAGATTCTGGAGCGATGGCATGACCGCAATCCCAAGTTCGTCATCGTCATGCCCGATCACACCAGCCGGCCTGGGGCGCCGTTCGACGTCTCGCTTCCTCCTTCACTCTACGACGATCTGGTTGCCGGTCGCCGCGGCTGGAAGCTCGAGGCGATGTTTGAAACCCCTCCGCTGCTCCCTTGGGTAAAGCGACCGTCGCTCGATTACCCCATGGTCAACCCTCCCATTCGGATATTTGGTCCTAGCTAGGACTGTGGCGGAGGCGCCTCAAGTGTGGCATCAACGCGGCATAATTACTGGACTCCGCGACTGGGTGGGTACTTGGAACCCTTGGGCGGGGCATAGCTTCTGCCTTCGGGTGTCCAGCTTTCGTTCGCCGTCTAGGCGAATCTCCGGACTCCCCATGCGATTGGCCCGCGACCTATGGGCGTAGGGATGCGAGAGGGACTGCGTCATTCGAGGTTGGAAGACGTTGCGGCGACCTATGAGCGATCTCTTGCCGAGGCGGCGGGGGGCGGCGAGGCCGTAGCCTTTGCCTACGCGCGGACCGCGCTCCAGGCGATTCTTACGGCCGAGGCAATTGGGGCGGGCGATGAAGTCGTTCTGTCGCCGCTGACCTGCAAGGTGATTCCGCTCGCCCTCCTCGCCCTGGGCATCCGGCCGGTGTTTGCGGACATTGCGACCGGCGCATTGAATCTCGACCCCGAGAAGGCCGAGGCTGCGATAAGTCCCCGCACCAGGGCGATCCTCTTCCAGCATACCTACGGGACCAGCCAGGGTGGCGTCGAGGCCGCCGAGCTTGCCTCTCGTCGCGGTCTGATTCTGATCGAGGACTGCGCCCAGAATCTGCCGTGGTGGGACTCAACCCACCGTCCAGGCCAGTTCGGGAAGGCGGCAATCTTCAGTACCAACCTCCGCAAACCGCTGCCCGCGGGCAGTGGTGGCGCGGCCATCACCAGGGACCCGACTCTGGCAGCCTCGGTTCGTGCCTATCGCGACCGGCTGCCGTTCCGACCGCCAGCCGGCGAGCGGTTGCTCCGTCTCGAATCGTGGGTGCATGCCCAGGTGCTTCGGCCTGCGTTGTACTGGCCCCTGTTCGAGCTCGCCCGCTCCTTCCGCTCGGGATATCGCGAGGCTGCCGTGAGCGAAGAAATCGCCTCGGAAATCACCGCGGTCTCCTTTCGGCCCAGTCCTTTCCAGGTTCTCGAGGGGGTGCAATGGCTCGGTCTCCTGCCTGAGATGGCGGCGCTCCGGAGAGAACACTCGAGGGCCTACTGCGACGCGATCGGGGAATTGGCCGAGGCGGAAACGGTCGTCACCGAGGGCGACCAGCCGCTTTACTACTTCCCTCTCCTGGTGAATGACAAGCGCGGCTTGCTGCGCGCCGCCAAACGGCGCTGCATTGAGATCGCGGCCTGGCCCATCTGGACGCCGATCTTTCCGGTGGAGGAAGAGGCAGCGCTTCAGACCTACGGTTACGCCAGTGGAAGTTGTCCGATTGCGGAAGAGACCGCCCATCATCTGGTTGGGCTCCCCACCGACCACCTCACCAGGGTCCGTCATCGTCAGGCGGTCATCGGACTCCTGCAGTCCCAGCTGCGCAGCCTGTGAACGTTCCGTCGCGCCCACCGGCAGTGGTCCACCTTGATCTCGATGGCTATTCGGCCATCTGTGCGGCACACGGGTGGGAGGCCCCCCACGGCCGAGATCAGCTTTTCTTGACCGGGCTGAGCAATGCCCTCGATGCATTGGCCCAGACCGGGGTTAAGGCGACGCTATTCGTGATCGCCCAGGATCTGGCCGATCCAGACAAGCTCGCGTTGGTACGCAGTGCGGTCGCGCAAGGCCATGAGATAGGATCCCACACGGTAACCCATCGGCGATTGACCACACTTTCCAGCCGGGAAAAGGCGAGCGAAGTCCGCGACAGCCGCGAGCAGATTGCCGCGACGTTGGGTGTCCCGGTGCTCGGGTTCCGCGCTCCAGCATTCGATCTGGACCGCGAGGTCATCGATCTGGTTGCCCAGGCGGGATACCGCTACGACTCTTCGCTCTTCCCCAATGCTCGTGCGGCGCGGAGTATTCGGGTCGAACGGGTTTCAGGGTGGCCGCACCGCCTGCCCCCCGCTTCGGAATTGATGGAGCTGCCGCTACCGGGGTTCGCCCCGCTCCCGGTGCCGTATCATCCGTGTTACAGTCTTGTTCTCGGCACTTGGTATTTCAGGGCCGGCTTACAGCGGACTGCGCGGATCGGATCCCCGCTGGTATTGCTGTTCCACCTGACCGATTTCGCCGACCCGTTGCCTAGCGAAAGCGCTCCGGGATGGAAACGGCGGTTCTTCACGCTTTCCTACCTGA
>Ga0157375_10002745_pt1 | contig 15215 bp, 14 predicted proteins | sample M35metaG_FD_115311 | JGI IMG/M metagenome (GOLD analysis project Ga0157375, IMG submission 115311) | Miscanthus rhizosphere microbial communities from Kellogg Biological Station, Michigan, USA - M3-5 metaG | ecosystem: Host-associated > Plants > Roots > Rhizosphere > Soil | place: USA: Michigan...
GGGCGCGGCACCGATCCCGACACTATCGAGAACGAGAAGGAGCGCGCGCACGAAGAAAGTTAGAAGTAAAAAGGCAGAAGGAAGATTAGTTTTCTCGAAGCAACTTCTTCATTCTGCCTTCTTACTTCTTCCTTTTTTACAGCCCGATTGGATGCCAGGCCGTTTTCATCTCGACGGTGTCGAGAATCCAGTAGGGATTTTCCGCCGCTTCGCTCCGCCAGTCCGCCGTTTTCATGGACCGTTGCACGTAGCGTTTTACGTTGTGCCCGCCGCCCTGTTGCAAGGCCGCGGCTATTTTTTCGTCGCCCGAAGCATCCACGATTGCGTTCACATCCATGTGACTCGCAATGTGGGGCGCCAGTTCAGCCGGGTTGCCGGAGAGAAGGTTGATCACACCGCCCGGGAGATCGCTCGTCGCGATAATTTCGGAGAAAGTGAGGGCGGGCAGGGGTTGGGTCGCAGAAGCAAGAACGACCGCGGTATTGCCGCTCAGGATGACGGGCGCGACAAGGGCAATCAGCGCGAGCAGCGGCGGTTCGTTAGGGCAAACGATCACCACCACGCCGGTCGGTTCCGGCATGGTGAAATTGAAATGCGAACTGGCCACCGGGTTCACCGCGCTGAAGACCTGGCTGAACTTATCCGTCCAGCCCGCGTAGTGGACGAGGCGTTCAATCGCGAGGCTCGCTTCGTCCGTTCCCTTGCCGCTGCGCTGGCCGCCGGAGCGGTTCAGTTCGGCGTCCAGCTCCGAGCGCCGCATTTCCAGCATCTCGGCGGCGCGATACAAGATTTGCCCGCGCAGGTAGGCGCTCTGTTTCGACCAGCCGCCGAGCGCACCGCGAGCGGCGACGACCGCGTCGCGGAAATCCTTGCGCGAAGCGCGCGAATAATTGGCGATCACCCGCCCGCCCGTCTCGGCCGGCGCGACCCGGCCGCTCTCGCTCCGGACGAATTTGCCGCCGATGAAAAGTTTATAAGTTTTTTGAACCCGGAGCCGATCTTCTTTTCTTGCCACGGCGGGAGCATTGCCTAACCGCTTGAAAAAGGAAATGCTAAACGGATGCTGGCGGCGCTTTGATGGATAAGAACGACTCTATTTTCATCGCCGGGCACCGCGGTCTGGTTGGCAGCGCCGTTCTGCGCAAGCTCACCGGGGAAGGTTTCTCCCGCCTGTTGACGCGCACGCGTTCCGAGCTGGACCTGACGAATCGCGCGGCCGTCGAGGAATTTTTCAGTCGGGAAAAGCCGGCGCTCGTGGTTGTGGCGGCGGCAAAAGTCGGAGGGATCAAGGCGAACAACGATCATCCGGTCGCATTCCTGACGGAAAATCTGCTCATCCAGAGCAATCTAATCGGCGCAGCGCACGCGCACGGCGTTCGGAAGCTGCTCTTCCTCGGCAGTTCCTGCATCTATCCGAAGCACGCGCCGCAGCCGATCCCGGAAAGCGCGTTGTTAGGCGGGCCCCTCGAGCCGACCAATGAAGCCTATGCCATCGCCAAGATCGCGGGGATCAAGCTTTGCCAGGCCTACCACCGCGAGTACGGAGCGAACTTCATTTCCGCGATGCCGACCAACCTTTACGGGCCTGAAGATAATTTCGATCTGGAGACGTCGCACGTCCTCGCTGCTCTCCTCCGCAAGGCGCACGAGGCGAAAACCAGCGGCGCCCACGAAATTGTGGTCTGGGGTTCAGGCACGCCGCGCCGCGAATTCCTGCACGTGGACGATGTAGCGTCGGCCTGTTTTTTTCTGCTCCAGAACTACGAGAGCCCGGAGATCATTAATATCGGAACCGGCACGGATCTGACCGTCCGCGAGTTGGCTGAGATGATCTGCGATGTGGTTGGTTTCAAGGGCAAATTGACCTGGGACGCGAGCAAACCCGATGGCACCCCGCGCAAGCTGCTCGACATCACGAAAATCGAATCGTTAGGCTGGAAACCCACGATCGCGCTGCGCGAGGGAATTGTGCAGACCTACGAGTGGTTTCAGTGCCACCAAATGGTCTGACCTCGGTGGGACTTGCTTCCACGTCCGCTATTGCTAGGAACCTGGACGCGTGAGGATGCGCATCAGCTCGCGCTGCTCGCGCCCGGGGTGCGTTCTTGCCGGCACCCACTCGCGCTCGACCGAGAAGTGTTCACCGAAATATTCCGCCAGCTCGGCTGTGCTCACCCGGAAAGGCGGGCCGTCTTCATCATGGTCCGGATTGATGAAAAAGATGGCGAGCATTTTCCCTCCCGGTTTAAGCAGCCTAACGACCGTGGCGACGTACTCGGCCCGCCGGGCGGGATCGATCGCGCAGAAACAGGTGTGTTCGAAAACCCAGTCGAAGCGGCCTTTCATTTCTGCCGGGAGCGTGAAGAGATCGGCGAGGAGATATTCCTCGTCTCCAATCGGCGGTCGGCTCCTGGCTTTGCGGATCGCAAACGGCGCGAGGTCCACTCCGAGAACATGGTTCTGCGAGGTGGCGAGCGCGCGCACATCGTGCCCCGATCCACAGCCGGGAACAAAAACCTCTCCCGGCAACGGACCGTGTTCGGCAAGGAAATCGACCAACCCAGGATGCGGTTTACCTTTCTCCCACGGCGTTTCGCGGCGCTGATAAGCGTCTTCCCAATCGGTTTGCGTTTGTTTCATGCCTGCGGTTCACTGGCAACTTCTCGCATGTTAGCGCTATTTTCTAATCGCATCCGCCGATGAAGACTCTGCGCGTCGGAGTGGTTGGGGTGGGGCATATCGGGAAAAATCATGCGCGTCTCTATGTGGAAACGGGCACGGCTGAGTTCACGACGATCTATGACACGGACCCCGCCAATGCGGCCGCAATCGCACAGCAGTACCAAGTGCGCGCGGCCGGATCGCTTGAAGAATTCGCAGAGCTCGTCGACGCCGCCTCCATCGCGACGCCGACTAATTCGCATTTCGCGATCGGTCAGGAGCTGCTCGAAAAAGGAAAACATCTTCTGATCGAGAAACCGATCGCGGAAGACACCGCCCAGGCGAGCCTGCTCGCGGAGCTCGCCGCGCAGCGCCAGCTCGTCCTGCAAGTCGGACACGTCGAGCGTTTCAATCCAGTCCTGAGCGCGCTCGAAGAGCGGCTGACACACCCCCGATTCATTGAGGCGCATCGGCTTTCACCTTTTCCAAATCGAAGCACCGACATCGGCGTCGTGCTCGACCTCATGATTCACGACCTGGAAATTGTTTTGCATCTCGTTAGGTCGCCGGTGCAGTCAATCGACGCGGTCGGCGTGCCGGTTTTGAGCCGGCGCGAAGACATCGCGAATGCGCGGATTCGTTTCGAGAATGGCTGCGTCGCCAATATCACTTCGAGCCGGATCAGTCCGGAGCGCATGCGAAAAATTCGCGTCTTCCAGGAGGACGCTTATCTCTCGCTCGATTATCAAAATCAAACCGGCGAAATTTATCGGAAGGTTGGCGGCGGAATCGAACGCGCCGAAGTGGAGATCGAAAGAGAAGAACCGCTCAAACGCCAGATTTTGTCGTTCATCGAGTGCGCGCGAATGGGAATGCAGCCCAAGGTGTCGGGTTTCGAGGCGACGGCAGCGTTGGAGCTGGCGGTGGACATTACGAAGCGAATTCAAAACGCGTTTGTTCAATGAACAACGATGACAGACGACTCTTCCAGGCTTTCGGGTAACGTCTTATCCGGCGGCGCTGGCGTCTCAAGGCGCCCACGCTGTCCGAATCAATCGAAACGACGATGAAACTGTACTTCATCGCCGGTGAAGCCAGCGGCGACAATCATGGCGTCGCGCTTATGCAGGCGCTGCGTCGTTTGCGACCGGACATTGAATTGTCAGGTCGCGGCGGGCCGAAAATGAAGGAAGTCGCAGGTGAAACCTTCCTCAATTGGAGTGACGAAGCCGGGGTTGTCGGACTCTGGGAAGTCGTGAAACATTATGGCTACTTCCGGCGCGAATTTAAGAAAACGCTTGCCGAAATCGCCACCGTGAAACCGGACGCCGTGGTGCTGATCGATTACCCGGGTTTCAATCTTCGCCTCGCTCAGGCCCTCCGCGAAAACTCGTTAGGGGGAAAGATTATCTATTACATCAGCCCGCAGGTCTGGGCCTGGAATCGCGGTCGCATCCCGAAGATGGCGCGCTGGCTTGATCTCATGCTTTGCATTTTCCCGTTCGAGGCTGAGCTCTACGAACGGTCCGGTCTCCGCACTATTTTTGTCGGTCATCCCATGATCGAAAATTTGGAGGCGAAACGTATCGACACCGAGCGCACGCCTCATCTGGTTGGTCTTTTCCCCGGCAGTCGCGCCCGCGAGGTGCGGAAGCTCTGGCCCATTTTGATCGAAGTGATGCGCGAACTGCACCGGCGACGTCCCGCGTTGCAGTTCGAGATCTCGGCCGCTTCCGAAGGGCTCGCGACCGTCATCAGACATGAACTGGAACCGGCGCTTCGTTCGTTAGGGCGGGTCGAAGTTGTCGTCGGAGAGGCGGCGAGCACGATGCAGAAAAGCGCGGTCGGCGTGGTCGCGTCGGGCACTGCTACCCTGGAGGCGGCTTTTTTTCGGTTGCCCTTCGTGCTCATCTACAAAGTGGCGCCATTGACCTATCTTGCCGGTCGCATGCTGATTCGCGTAAAACACCTCGGCATGCCTAACGTCATGGCAGAGCGCGAAATTGTGCCGGAATTCATTCAGGGAGACGCGCGGCCCGCCGCAATCGGCGCGGAAGTGTTGCGCCTCCTCGACGACCGTGCCCGTCGCCAGCAAATGATCTCTGACTTTGACTCCGTCATCGCCAAACTGGGAAAAGGGGGCGCGAACGAAACGGCCGCCCGCGCCATCCTCGAGGAAATTTCTGTGAAATGAAGTCAACACGCTCAAGCGAAGAGAGAATCGCATTCCTTCACGCCGAGGGGCTGATCGATATGCACTATGATTTACCGCTCAGCCTTTTCCTGAGCCGGCCCCGGCAGAACGTGATTGCGATGGATTTCCTGCCGGAGTTCGAGGCGGGCGATGTCGGATTGCTCGGCGTGGCTCTTTACGTCGAAGACAAGCACCTCGGCGATCAAGCGCTTCGGGTCGCCCTGGAACAAGTGGCTCTGCTCAATGCGGAATTGGCGAGCACGCCGCAGTTGGCACTCTGTCGAACGTTTGCGGAAATTACCAAAGCCCGGGAAGAGAGCCGAATCGCGTTGCTTCTCACGATGGAGGGAGCGGAGCCGCTGGGGGAGGACCTCTATCTGCTGCATATTTTTCACGAGCTTGGGCTGCGTGCGATCTCACTCACCCACGCACGCGTCAACGCGGCCGCTTCCGGAGGCATCTTCGCTGCGAGCGGTTCGCCGGCATCCGGCCTGACGGCTTTCGGACGGGAGCTGGTGCAGGAATGCGAACGGCTCGGAATCATCCTCGATCTCGCCCACATCAATTCCGCCGGTTTCGAGGAAATTTATGCCCTAACGACAAAGACGCTGATCGTTTCGCATAGCAACGCGCGACGCTACTACGACATGGAGCGCAACATGAGCGACGAACAGATAAAGATGATCGGTGCGCGCGGTGGCGTCATTGGGATCAATGCCATTCTCGTTAGTCCGAAGAAGGAAGAGGCCACGCTCGATCGTTATGTCGATCATATCGAGCATGTCGCCAATCTGATCGGGATCGACGGCGTCGGAATCGGCTTCGATTTTTGCGAATTCCTCTGGCGCCAACTTCCGGACGACGAACGGGACGCGATGCAGGCCAAGCTGACCACACCTCGCTTTCTTCCCGACCTGGGCAATCATTCGCACGCCAGAAACCTGACTCGAAAGCTGATCGAGCGCGGTTTTAGCGACGAGCAAATTGGGAAAATCCTGCGCGAGAATTGGCGGCGGGTGCTGCGCCAGATGTTGTAGCCGGTAGGCGGCGACCACATCTGCAACGATTGTGGCGAGGAAAACGGCCGCGTATATACTGGTGGCCACATCGCTGTGCAGACTGCAACGTTCCAGATCCAAAATTTCGTCGACGGACAATTTGTAGGTCCGATCGGGGGCACGTATCTCGACAACATCGAGCCAGCGACAGGTAAGCCGTATTCGCAGGTGCCCGACAGCGATCAGGGCGATGTCGAGCTGGCCGTGGCGGCGGCGGAAAAAGCGTTCCCCGGATGGTCGCGCACTCCTGCGGCTGAGCGTTCCCGGATGCTGCTACGCATTGCCGAGCTGATCGATCGCGATCTCGAGAAATTCGCCCGTGCCGAATCGATCGACACCGGCAAACCGCTCACCCTTGCCCGCAACCTGGATATCCCGCGCGCCTCGAGCAATTTTCGCTTTTTCGCGACCGCGATTTTGCACACCGAGAACGAGGCGCACGTGATGGACGGCGTGGCGTTCAACTACACCCTGCGTCAGCCGCGCGGCGTTGTGGGCCTTATTTCGCCGTGGAATTTGCCGCTTTATTTGTTGAGCTGGAAAATCGCGCCCGCGCTCGCGGTCGGAAACACCGCCGTCGCGAAGCCGAGCGAGTTGACGCCGATGACCGCGTTTCTGCTTTGTGAGATTTGTCGCGAGGCGGGTTTGCCGAACGGGGTGCTCAACATCGTCCACGGGACTGGCCCGCGGGTCGGCGCCCCGATCACGGCGCATCCAAAGATCGGCACGATCTCTTTCACCGGCGGGACGGTTACGGGAAGGAAAGTGGCCGAAGCCGGCGCGCCGCTTTTCAAGAAAGTGTCGCTCGAACTGGGCGGTAAAAATCCAAACATTATTTTTGCCGATGCCGATCTCGAGGCCGCGGTCTCCGGGAGTGTTCGCTCCTCGTTCGCAAACCAGGGGCAGGTCTGCCTTTGCGGCTCGCGTGTTTTTGTCGAACGTCCGGCTTACGATGAATTCGTTAGTCGATTCACGGCGAAAGCGAAGCAGTTGAAACAAGGCGACCCGCTGGAAGAGAAAACCGAGCAGGGAGCAATAGTTTCGCAGACGCAGCTCGAAAAAGTGAAACTCTACGTCGAACTGGCGAGAGAAGAGGGGGGCCGGATCGCGTTGGGCGGCGCGGCGCCTCCCGCGCCTAACGACCGTTGTCGCGAAGGCTATTTTTTCCGACCGACCGTGATCACTGGCCTGCCGGTCGGTTGCCGGGTCAATCGCGAAGAAATTTTTGGCCCGGTCGTCACAATCACGCCCTTCGATCGGGAAGAGGAAGTCATCGCCTACGCGAACGATACTGAATACGGCCTCGCCTCCAGTGTCTGGACGCAAAACCTGAGCCGCGCGCACCGCGTCGCGGAGCAAATCCATACCGGCACGGTCTGGGTGAATTGCTGGCTGGTGCGCGATCTGCGCGTTCCCTTCGGCGGGATGAAACAGAGCGGCGTCGGCCGCGAAGGTGGCGAGGAAGCGCTCCGCTTTTTCACCGAGCCCAAAAACGTCTGCATCGCAAAATAAGCCTGCATGCGCGAAGGCGTCCCCCGGCGTGTCCGTGACCGCGCACGAAGGCCTAAGAATCAGTGTTGGCTCGAAACGATCGGATTAGCGCATTGGAAAATGATTGTTTGCGCAAGAGGAAATAGGCAGCGTTTCTCCATCCACAAATGAAACAATCCTTCGAAAGCACGCGTGCAGCGGAACCGGTGGGTGCCTTCCCCCACGCAAAACAGGTGGGCAATTTTCTTTTCCTCTCGGGTATCGGGCCGCGGGTGCGGGGAAGCAAAGAAATCCCGGGCGTAACGCTGGATGCCGAGCGCAACATTGTCAGCTACGACATCGAGAAGCAGTGCCATGCGGTTTTCGAGAATGTCCGTCTCGTTCTCGAAGATGCGGGTGCAAAGTGGGAAGACATCGTGGATGTGACCGTCTTCTTAACCAACATGAAGAAAGACTTCCAAACGTTTAACCGCATTTATCCGGAATACTTTGCTGGCCCCGGAAAGCCTAATCCAACCCGCACAACCGTCGAGGTGGGAGCGCTTCCGACGCCGATCGCGATTGAGCTCAAGGTAATCGCATCCATGCGATAGGTTGCCCCTCATTCCCGCTCGAAGCGTTCGATCTCATCGAGCATGGCCTGCGTGCGCGTGACACTCCGACCGCCAGCGCTGGTTTCGAGATTGCGGGCGAGTTTTTCGCGACCGGGACGGCGGGACCAAGCCAGTAAACCGCAAAAGACTCCGGCACTGAGCAGGCCGCTCACGACCAGCCAGCCCACTACACCGGGATTGTGCCGCCAAACGTCTGCGCCGAGCTCATGGAAGATAATGAGCAGGACTGGAATCCAGATGAAGCAACCCGCGAGGCCAAACCAAAACCCGGCCCGCAAATGCCAGCGGCGCAGCTCGGCGATTTGTTTTTGCAGGGTAAGGACGGGCGCGGCGTAATCGAAGTGCCGGATGATGAAGAGATCGCGCGCCGCGAAAATAATCATCATGACGCCGTAGACATGCAGACAGAGGCCGTAGATCACGAGGTGCGCGACCCGGAGGTGGTCGACCCAAAAACTTCCGCCAAGCACAGCCAGCACCACGCCGCAAAGGAGTTGGATGATCTGTCCTATAACCAAAGGTCGGAAACCGGAACGGAAACGAGTCAGCTTGGTTTCCCGGAACTGGTGAAAGGCGAACGCGTGTTGCCGCTCGAGATTGCGGTTCAGCGTTTGCCAGGTGGCTTTGAGATCGTCGAGTTCAGTCATGAGTTTTGGCGGTTGAGCTTGAGGGTTGCATCGCGGACGCGCTGTTTCAGGCGGTTCAGTTTGGTCGCGACGTTGGTTTCGGTAAGGCCGAGGATGGCGGCGATTTCGCGGTAGCTGTGATCGTCGAGATAGAGAAGCAGGAAGGCGCGGTCGAACGGCGCGAGCGATGCGATCACCTGCTGCAAGAGCGCGGCGCGTTCATCCTTCGGTGCGGCTTCGTCCACGACCTCGATTTCGCATTCTTCGAATGGGACCATTTGCCTAACGATCCGAGAATGACGGCGAAGGAAGGAAATCGCCACATTCAAGGCGATACGATACATCCAGGTCGAGAAGGGACGATCGGGTGAGTAGCGCGGGAAAGCGCGCCAGAGTTGGAGTGTGATTTCCTGGCTTAAATCCTCACGATCGGCAAAAGTGCTGGCATAGCCGAAGGCGACCTTGCGGATGAAGCCACCATGTTGCTCGAGCAAACGGGTGAATGTTTCTCTCTCGGCAAGGTTGATCATGGTGGCGGCGGGTGCGTGCATTCCGGTGTTTTGGAGAATTTGTTCTTACCCGGGTGATTCGCGGACATGCTCGAAAAATCACAAACAAAATTCAGCTGCGTGGCGAGCAGATCCGCGGGAAGGCCCTGGCCCGAGGTTGAAATAGAGCGGACCCCGCTTTAAGCGGTGCGTTAACGACGTGAGCCCGCAGCCTTTTCAAATCATCGCCGCCGATCACACCGGCATCACGGTCGCGAATCTGGAACGATCGCTCGCTTTTTGGCGCGATGTTCTCGGTTTCGAATTCTCACACCGGACCCATCACACCGGCGCGCTGGCGGGCGAAGTAACCGGTGTGCCGGGAGCGGAGCTAACGCTCGCGGTGTTGAAAGCGCCCGGGCACAAGATCGAACTGCTCGAATATCACGCACCGCCCGAGCGCGTCCGCGCCAATCTGCGGCCGTGCGACATCGGATTCGTGCACGTTGCCTTCACGGTCGATAATCTTGATCCGCTGCTGGAAAGAATCGCCGCCTCCGGGTGGAAAGCGGCCGGCCGCCCGCAAACGCTGCAGAGTGGCCCGAATGCCGGAAAGCGCGTCGTCTACGTGCGCGATCCCGACGGCAGCACGATCGAGTTCATGCAACCGCCGCCGGCGGCTGGGCCGACGAAATCGCCGACCAAGCCGGGTTCGGATTCGTTGTGAGAGGGCGCCCGGCTACGCCGTTGCCGGACCCTGGTATTGGTCGTCGCCGATCAGTATGAGAATGAGCCACCACCCGGGCCGGCAACCCGGCAAGAAGATTTCGCACTGATTTTTTGGACGGTGACGAATTGTTAGGCCAGGCGCTCGCATTGAAATCGCGCTAATCTTATTTAAGTGCACCCGATGACCTTCTCGGCTGACGAAGACTCTTCTCGCCAACTCGATGCAGAAGATCCGTTGCGATTGTTCCGCGAGCGTTTTCACCTTCCGGCCGACGCCGCTGGCAGGCCGCTGATTTACTTTGTCGGCAACTCGTTAGGCTTAATGCCGCGAGCCACCCGCCAGATCGTTGCGCAGGAGCTAGACGACTGGGCGCGTCTCGGGGTGGACGGGCACTTCGATGCGGCCACGCCCTGGTATTCCTACCACGAGACTTTGCGTGAACCGGCGGCGCGGCTGGTCGGGGCCTTGCCTAACGAAGTCGTCTGCATGAACAGCCTGACGGTGAACCTCCACCTGCTCATGGCCACATTTTATCGTCCGACGAAAAGCCGGCACAAGATCCTGATGGAAGATCCGGCGTTTCCTTCCGATACCTACGCGATTAAGTCGCAGATCGCGCATCACGGTTTTGGGCCAAACGAGTCGCTTCTGCTCGCGCGCGCGCGGGAAGGAGAGCACACCATCCGGCAGGAAGACATCGCGGCATTGCTCGAGAAGCATGGTCACGAGACTGCGCTCGTCTTGTTGGCGGGGGTGAATTTTTTCACCGGCCAGCTGTTCGACATCGCGGAGATAACGGCTGCGGCGCAAAAGCGCGGGTGCATGGTGGGAATCGATCTCGCACACGCCGCCGGCAACGTGCCGCTGGCGTTGCACGATTGGAAGGTAGATTTCGCGGTCTGGTGTTCCTACAAGTATCTCAACTCCGGGCCAGGGGCTGTCGCAGGCGCGTTCGTGCACGAACGGCATGCGACCAATCGCGAGCTGCCGCGCTTCGCCGGCTGGTGGGGGAACGATCCGGCCACGCGCTTCCGCATGCACCTCGAGCCGGACTTCGTCCCGGTAGCTTCCGCCGATTCGTGGCAGCTGAGCAATCCGCCGATCCTCGCGCTGGCGCCGTTGCGCACTTCGCTGGCAATTTTCGATGAAGCCGGCGGGATGGAAAAACTCCGTGCGAAATCCCTACGGCTCACCGGCTATCTGGAGTTACTGCTCGACCAGATGCCGTCGCGGATTTTTAGCGTGATCACGCCGCGTCAGCCTAACGAACGCGGCGCGCAGCTTTCCATCCTCGTGCATGAACATCCGAAGGAACTTTTCAAAAAACTCGAAGCCGCGGGGGTGAAGACGGATTTCCGTGAGCCTAACGTAATCCGGGTCGCACCAGTCCCACTTTACAATACTTTCCACGAAGTCTGGCGTTTCGCGCAGATCCTGTCCGAACACCACTGAGCGGAGACAGCTAGCCGAGTAATTCCCGGACGCAGTTGATCAAACCTCCGATTGGGAAAGGCTTCACCAGGAACTTGACCTCCTGCTCGATGAGAAAATGCCGGATCACCGGGTCGGTGGCGTAGCCGGTGATGAAAATGAAACGGTCTCCCAAAGTGGGCCGAAGTTCCCGCGCCTTCAGATAAAGGGCGTCGCCCTGTAGCCGCGGCATTTTCAAATCGCAGATAACCACGTCGTAATCGTGCGCCGCCACTTTGAGGAGCGCCTCCTCACCGTCAAAGGCCACGTCGACAAGAAAATTTTCGTCGGCCAGAATCCATTGCAGAGCTGAGGCGAGCTGCTTGTCGTCGTCCACGAGGAGGACGGCTTTGAGTTCAAAAGTCTTGCCGGCGCGCTCGGCATCGCCTGGTTCGGGCTCGGTATTCATCGAGAAAGAAGCTCTGACTTCAGCAGGCGCGGTGCCAAGTCGCTATTGTGCTGGGCGGCGGGTTGCGAACTTCGAACGAACAAGAATCTTGTCGGCAAAGCGGGGAGATTAGACGACAAAGACCGGTTCCAGAATCTTTTCATGCCGACCAGGTTCACTCTCATTGGTAGCGGGCTCGCGGGCGGACTGCTCGGCGCCTTCCTCGGGAAGCGCGGTTACGAGGTCGATCTCTACGAACGCCGGGCCGATCCGCGTGCGGGGAACACCGTGGGGGGACGCTCCATCAACCTCGCGCTTTCCACCCGCGGGATTCATGCCCTTGCGCAGCTCGGGATCGCCGACGAAGTCCTCCGCCACGCCATCCCAATGCGTGGACGCATGATCCACGACAAATCCGGCGCCCTCCATTTTTCTCCCTACGACCGCGATCCGAACAAGTGCATCAACTCGATTGGGCGCGGCGCGCTCAACACCGTGGTGATCGAGGCCGCGCAGCGCCATTCGAATGTGCGCGTGCGCTTTAATCATCGCTGCCTGGAGGTCGATCTCGAGAAGCCGGCAGCGCAACTGCTCGACACGGAGACAAACAAAGCCATGACTGCCCGGGGCGACGCGATCATCGGCGTGGACGGCGCTTTTTCTGCCGTGCGCAGCTCGATGCAGCGACTGGAGCGCTTCGAGTACAGCCAGAGTTATCTCGCCCACGGCTACAAGGAACTCACCATTCCGCCGACCGCCGACGGCGCCTGGCGAATGGAAAAAAACGCCCTCCACATCTGGCCGCGCAAGAGTTTCATGATGATTGCGCTGCCTAACCCTGATGGCTCTTTCACCTGCACACTCTTCTGGGAATTCGAGGGCTCGCGCAGCTTTGCCAGCACCAAGAGCGACGATGCAGTGAAGCGCTTCTTCAACGAGGAATTCCCCGATGCCGTTCCGCTCATGCCGGAGTTGCTGAAAGACTTCTGGGAAAACCCGACCGGCTCTTTGGTCACAATTCGCTGCGCTCCCTGGTATTATCAGGACAAGGTGGCCCTCGTGGGCGACGCCGCTCACGCGGTTGTGCCCTTCTACGGGCAGGGGATGAATGCCGCCTTCGAGGATTGCGTTGTCTTCGACGAATGCCTGGCTGAGTTCCCTAACGAACGTAAGCGCGCTTTCGCAAAGTATTTTGCTCGCCGCAAAGCCAACGCCGATGCCCTCGCGGATCTCGCGGTGCATAACTTTATCGAGATGCGCGACAAGACCGCTTCGCGCGTCTTCCGGGCTAAGAAAAAACTCGACCACGCGCTCGAAGGAATTCTACCCGGGAAATACCTGCCGCTCTACACGATGGTTAGCTTTACTCGTATTCCTTACGCTGAGGCTGCCCGTCGCGCGCAACGACAGGACCGTCTTGTCTATGGCGTTCTGATTGCCACCGCGGTCATCGTCGCGCTGCTCTTGGGAATAATAACGCGGCTGCTGTCCGCTTCGTAGGGCGAATTGGCTTGACCTGACGGCGGGAGATTACGAAGAATGGGACGCTTTCCCGCCCGAAACCGGCTCCATCAACTGTATGAAAAAGTATCGCCCCGTTCTTTGCCTCTCACTGCTCACTTTTTTCGGATCGAGCGCGGTCCAAGCCTGCACAGCCACAATCATTCTCGATGACCTGCGCACCAACCATACCGCGACGCTTTTGAAATCCGGAAAGGTCCTGGTCACGGGCGGCCTCAACGAAGACATCACCCTGAAATCTTCGCTGCTCTACGACCCGCGGGGCGGAACTTTCAGCGCCACCGGCTCCCTCGTGCAAGCTCGCGCCAACCACACTGCGACTTTGCTCACGAATGGCAAAGTGCTCGTGACCGGCGGAGACGTGAATAAGACGGCGCTGCAAACCGCCGAGGTTTTTGATTCAAGGTCAGCAAGGTTCTCGCTCCTGCCGCAGACCATGACCATCGCTCGCAGCCAGCATACCGCGACCTTACTCCAGGATGGCCGCGTCTTACTCGTCAACGGAGTGCAGGCGGATCTCTTCGATCCGGTCCAGCAAACCTTTGCCGCCACGACCGGGACCCAGCCAATCAACCGCAAGAGTCATGCAGCCATTCTCCTCTCCGACGGCACCGTCCTCATCACGGGTGGTTACGTGGACGGCATCTCGAGCCGAAAGGCAGAGCTATTCGACCCGGTCACGCAAAATTTCACCGAACTCAGCGCGAGCATGCTGACTGCGCGCGCCAATCACACCATGACCGCTCTGCCCGACGGTACCGTCCTGATTGCCGGTGGCTTTTCCGGAACCAGCCCACACGATGAGACCGAGATTTATGATCCGGTGCAGAAGACTTTTACTTCCAGTCCCAAGATGCTCTTTCATCGTGCGAGCCATCAGGCGCTGGCGCTGGCCGATGGGCGGGTTTTCGTGACCGGTGGGACCACTCTCGAGAGCGGGTTTCTCGACACCAATGAGATTTACGACCCCGTGCTCAAGCGCTGGTCAGAAGATGGGCAAATGGCCGAAAATCGGACCTTTCACACCGCCACGCTCATCGGCGGAGGAAACGTCCTCGTGGTGGGGGGTGTGACCGGCAATCGGACTGTGCTTACAGCGGAGGTGCTGGACCCGGTTACCCACAACTTTACCTCGTTAGGCAACATGCAGACGGGCCGGAACCAACACACGGATACTCTACTCTCCAACGGCAAGGTGTTGCTCGCGGCTGGGAGCCTGGATACCGTGACGTTGCGCACGGCCGAGCTTTTCGATCCGGCCACAAATACCTTTACCCTCACGCCGGGCTTGCTCTCGGTGCCGCGCAAGAGTCATACCGCTACCCTCCTGCAGGATCAGCGGGTTTTAATTACCGGGGGCAAGAGTGCCACCGGCGACTTGGCCAGCGCCGAACTCTTTAACTCTGCCATCGGCCAATTCAGCAACACCGGTTCGCTGAACAAAGGCCGGGCTCTCCATACCGCGACGCTCCTGCCCGGTGGCAAAGTGATCGTCATCGGTGGGGTGGTGACAGGCGGTGATGAGACACCCACGGCTGAACTTTATGACCCCGCAACGTCTCTCTTTACCTATACGGGATCGTTGAAGCTCAAACGAAAGCGTTTTACCGCGACGCTCCTGCCCGATGGTACTGTTCTGGCCGCTGGCGGTGCCATCCTCGCCAATGGCGAAGGCGGTGGGGATCGCGGCACCAAGACCGCCGAACTCTACACTCCGGCCACCGGCACTTTTGCCAGCGTGCAAAACATGAATGCCGCGCGCCAGGAACATCAGGCAACGCTCTTGACGGACGGGACAGTGCTCGTCACCGGCGGCACTTACGGGCAGGTAGTTAGCGATTTGTATCACTCCTCCACGCAGAGCTTCTCGAGTGTTGGTTCCCTCATTCAGCAGCGGTCGCGGCAGGTTGATCTGTTGCTCACGAACCCCGCTTGGGGCTCGCTCGTCGGCCATGTGCTGGTGGTTGGAGGCGA
>Ga0157375_10002750_pt1 | contig 15208 bp, 37 predicted proteins | sample M35metaG_FD_115311 | JGI IMG/M metagenome (GOLD analysis project Ga0157375, IMG submission 115311) | Miscanthus rhizosphere microbial communities from Kellogg Biological Station, Michigan, USA - M3-5 metaG | ecosystem: Host-associated > Plants > Roots > Rhizosphere > Soil | place: USA: Michigan...
GCAGAAGAGCGGACCCGGGGGGAGGGGTCCCCCGCCACCCTCGTCGGGCTTTTATGGATTCCCTCTGGGTCTTTTTCTTGTGGCATGATTCGCAGGCTGCTTGACCGTTGTTTATGTCGTGTTCTGCGCCGCCAGCTTTGACGTTGAGCTTGTGGTCAGCTTGTGTGGCTTTGACTATGCAGCCTGGGAGTTTGAGTCGGCAGGTGAAGTTGTCTCGTCTGAGTACAGCTAAGCGCCATGTCTTGTGTGCTGCTGTTGTGGTGCGACGTTCACCCTTCCAGTTCATGGGTGTGTGGTCGTCGCAGTATGCCTTGCCTACTACTCGTGTTGAGCATGTGTTGTAAGCGCATTGTTTGGGAGCTCGTGGCATTGGCTCTCCTGTGTGTTGTGCCAGGCGCCGGTCAGTGCACATGACCGGCGTCCAGCGTTGCCGTCTCTCGTGACCCGGGGAGCGGCGCCGGGGTTCATTGGTGGGCCTGGCTGGAATCGAACCAACCTGCTTGGCATTCAGATGCCGCCTCGTCAACCAGATGAGGTACAGGCCCGGGTCCGAGGCTGAGCCTCGGTTTTGCTTTATGAAGTCTCGGGCGCCTCCGTGAGCTGGACGTTAGCCCAGTACCCGCGGTTGTAGGAAGCGAGATTCCCGTTCTCTCCGACGATGTGCAACCGTTCGACTTCGTCAATGACCCACTTGGTTGCTTCGTCGTAGATGGTTACTTCATCTTTGCCGTGCTGGACGGTGATTGCCATGATGACTCCTGATGATTGGTTGTGATGATTATGGGGGGTGCCGGCGTCTCTCGACATGCGGCGTGCACGTAACCCAGTGCGGGAGATGCTGCCTCCTTGGGGGAAGAGGGCAAACAAAAAGCCGGAGGCGCTTGTGCGCTCCGGCTTGGGTTTAGTGAGACTTGTAGCCCCAACACCACTGAGATTAACAGTGATTAACTCACGTGTGCAACATCTGTGGTCGGCGTGTTGGATGCGGCTCTGAGCCATTTGAGTTCGGCGCCGTTCCATTCGGCTTTGCATCCGTCACAGTTGGCTGTCCATTGCCCGGGCGGTGCGATGGCTTCTGTCTCGTCGTCCCAGTAGTGGACGGCTAGGCATGGCTCGCGTTCGGGCCCGTAGAAGCGTTGTCCGCAGGATGGGCATGGGATGGATGGCCGCCATGGTGGGCGCTTAGCGACGAGCAGCAAACGGATGCCGTCGATCCATCCTTGTGCGATTCCTTCGAGGAAGGGCTGCCATTCGGTTGCTGCTGCGATTGACCATGCTTGCAGGAGTTCCACGATGGTGCCGCGGTATTCGTTGCCGGTCATGGCTAGGTGTTCGGCGAGGGCGCGTTGTTTGATGCTGCGTTCTAGTTCGTCGGCTTTGGAGTTGATGATCATGCCGCCTCCACCGGATCCGCCGCGGCCGACTGCGAAGTCTGATGTGACTGCAGCCCTGAGCTCGGCCAAGAGTGGCGGGGCTTTCACGAATGATCCGTCGTCGGCCATGGTCATGTGTTCGTTGGTGAGCTGGTGGATGTTGTCTTTCAAGCTCATGCTTGGCCTCCATCGGTGATCGAGATGTGTTCGGGCAGGACGTGGATGGGGGCGGAGCGTAGGTCAGTCACGATCAGGTACGCCTGGAAGTGTTCCTTCGCCTCGTAGACGGTTGCGCCTTCCCCTTCCAGCCAGTGGGTGTTGCCGTTGGAGAGGGTGCGCTTGCCGACGATGATGCCTTCCCCGCCCGGGAGTGGTTCGCGGAGCCGGTTCTGGGTGGACCAGAACTTGTCGAATTGCTCGGTGTCCGATCCCCAGTACTTGACTCTGCGTTGTAGTCGGGTGGAAAAGGTGACTCGCTGGCCTAGTTCGAAGCTGCTCATTTCCCCTCCTTGGGTTGCATCCATGTGGTGGTGGTTTGGCCTTGTGGGTTGGACCATGCGCGGGAGTGGCAGCCTGGTGTGCCGTTGTGGCCGATGTCGCAGGTGACGAGTTCGTAGTGTTTGTGGTCCCAGCCCCATGCGATGACTGATTGGCCCCAGTGTTGGCAGTCACCGGTGTAGGGCTGTACTGGTATCGGTCCACGGCCGCGGAACCAGCGCACGTTACCCTCGGTCGTGTCTTCGATATGCGGGGCGGTCATCAGAACTGCTTCCCGTGCATCGCTGGGCGTGTGGCGTTGTAGCGGATCTTCTCGGCGATCATTGCGGCGAGGTCGATCTTTTCAATTTCGGCATTGTCGAATGCCCGGATGACGATGTCAGCGAGTTCCGATGGGAGGCCTTCGGGCTTGAACGGGCCCTTGAGGAAAGGCCGATCAGTCGGATAATAAGTTTCGTTGCCCGCCTTGCCGTTGCGGAGCTCTTCGTGGCCTTCGGATGCTTCGCCGACGATGAGCATGAGCTTGTTAGCTTGGTTGTCACGGAGGGCGATTGCGTAGGCGCGGTCGCCTCGTTCGCCGGTGACAAAGTCTGCCCGGTTGGGCCGGTCGGCGTGGAAGCCTTTGTCTTCGCTGTTCTGCCAGGCGACTTGCTGCAGCTCGCGGAGTGCTTCGATGGCGTTGGTTGAGAGGGTCATGGCTGCTCCTTGGTGATGGTGATGTCGGCGCCGGGGACGTCGGCTGCCCAGACTTTGCGGATGTCCCAGTGGACTATGCGGGCGTCGTCTTTGATGACCCCGGATTTGGTGAGTGCGTCCCCGATTGCCCGCTGTAGCTTGTCGAGGTCCGGGGCGCCTGCTGGGGCGTCGGGGAACTTGGTTGTGGCGGGTTTGCGTAGCCGGATCTCGCCGGCGATGGACACTCCGCCGTCGATGGTCACCCATGCGGGTCCGGCGGCTTGTCGGGCTGCTGCTTCGACTGCTTCACGCCAGGCGGGCAGTTTCTCGTCCATCTCGACTAGGACGACTTTCTTGCCTCGGATGAAGGCCTTCTTGCTGCCTTGGGTTGCTGGGGCGCCGTGGGCGATGATGCGGAGGCTGGTCATTGGTCCTCCTTCCATGCGGCGGTGATAGTGAGTGCTTTGGCGCCGTCGTTGTTGGTTTCCGTGATGGTGATGTCCGCTTCCCGGGGGATGCTCATGATGACTTCGGGGAGCATGTTGGCGATGGTCCCACGCATGAAGTGCATGGGCTCAGGTTGGAGATACTTCACTTCTGCACCTCTTCCCAGAAGACAATGACGTGCTCATCGTCGGACTCAACTTTCACGACGTCGTCATAGTTGATCGACAGGCCAGCAGCCTGGCGCGCTTCGGAGGCGATGCGCATGGCCAGTTGCACATCGGTCCAGCAGGCAGGCGATGGCATGACGTACTCGTGGCGAATGGTTGTCTTGGTGCGTTCAAAAACGGCGCTCATGGCTTCTCCGTGTGTTCGGTGTAGGTGGTGGTCATTGGGAACTCGTGGTCGGATGCGTGGCCTTCTGGCAGGACGCATGCTGCGTAGACGTGCACCCACCGCCGCCATGACTTCACGACGCCGTAGACGGTTTCAAAGGGCCGGACATCGATGTGTTCGCGGTCCCCGGATGGATGTCCGCATGGTGTGGCTTCTTCGTCCAGGAATTCGGCCGGTGTTTCGTCAAAGGGGTCATTGGTTCCCCATCCGAGTCCGCAGTCGTGGCAGGTGTATCCGTCGCCGTCGCATTCCACGCTTCCGTAGCATGATCCGCAGTTGATGGAGACGCTTAGTGCTGGGAGGCTCATGGCTGTTCCTGTTCGGCGAGGATGAGTTCTTCGGGCCCGTACCAGAGCGGGATGCTGGAATCGAGGCCGTTGACGTGGAATGGGTGGGCCCATCTGTCGTCTTTGCATATGGAGGTGATGCGGCCGACGCGGTCCCAGTGGTAGTCGTTGCGGTTGATCACGCGGACGGTATCGCCAAGTCTGAATTTCATGCTGTCCGCCTTTCGACATCGGCAGGGACGGGGACCAAAGATCCATCTCGTTCGCCCCATCGGCTCCGGAAGTGGTGGGCCATGCGGTAGATGTTGAGCCGTTGTGTCCAGGTTGTCCCCGGAAGATCGACGGCTGACCAGTAGCCGTTGGCTACCCATTCGCCAAGGCCGCCGTAGTAGCTCTCGTGGTAGTAGTCATCGACGTTGAAGACGTGCTTCCGGAAGATGTCGCAGTGAGCGCAGGCTTTGTTGGTGAAGAAGTCGCCTTCCCAGCTACCGGCTGTGCGGTGGTACGTCTCGCCGGGTTGGATGCGGCGTTGGCATTCGTCGCAGATGTGGATCTTGCGTGCTTTGACCGGCTTGTTGGCCGCGAAGTCTGTCATTGTGTTCTCCTTGAAATGGCTAAGCCCCAGCGTTTGCCGGGGCTTCGTAGTGGTTGGTGATCGTTCCGGGCTCGGGGCATCGAGCCTGGGGTCATAGTGTTATTCGCCTTCGGGAAGGAGCCCTTTGGCTTGGAGTTCGTGGCGTCGTTCGTTCTTGCCGCGTTCCATGAGTTGGTCCCAGAGCGATGGGTTGCGGGACCGGTATGAGTGCGGGTTGATGGTCTGGTGCGGGCCGGCTGTGATGGCCCTTGTCTTGGCTTCAGCTGTGGTGCGGAGCGTGCCGACTCTTTTGCGGATCCCGGCGGCGGTGGCTGGGATGGTGTCGTTGCCCCGGTAGTGCTCGATGGCTGCCTGCTTGGCTTCGGCCGGCGTGGCGAAGATCAGCGAGGCCTGCCAGATCTCGACTGCCGCGACTGAGTTCGGCACTCGCGGGTCGTGTTGGTTGAGCCATGTGAGGAAAGCGTTGGTTTCGATGAGGTTCATGCAGTGATCTCCTTGACTGCTTCTTGTTCGGCGTCCATCTGGGCGAAGAGCTCATGGTTGGCGCGGCCTTGGTCCATGCGCCGTTCGGCTCCGGTCTTGAATTGCTGGGGCCCGGCTGCGGCTCGTTCTTGGTCGCCTAGTAGCCAGGCTTCCCATGCAGCAACCCAGTCGGTTTTGAATTGGGCAGGCCCGGACACGGATCTGTAGTGGGCTTTGAACTTTTGTGTTGAGGCTTCTCGGTTGACGTTCGGAGCATGGTCAAGTGCCCACGAGATCATCTCTGGGGTGGTCTTGAAGTTGTCCGGGATTCGGGTCCCGGCTTGCCCTTCTCGCCTAACCCCCTCATAGGTGGGTCGGGTCGGGTCGGGTCGGGTCGGGTCGGGGTTACGAACGTTTTCCGAACCGTTCGGACCTGTTCGCCCGAACACACCCCCTTGTTCCGCTTGTTCTAGGGGTTTTTTGCCTTTACGTTTCGCCCGTAACTCGCGCATACGTTCACGACTCGCGGCCCGTTCAGCGTCTACGTCTTGCTTACTCGGCTGGTACTCGTGCCACTTTCGGAAGAGATAGCCGTCGTGAGTACGCTCCCAAAGTTCCGCATCCACCAAAGCTTCTGGCGCTGCGGGCGGCGCTCCCCACTCCTTGATCATGTAATCCGGGACGTGCCCGTCTGTGAGTTGATCAGCTGACCATGAGCCGGCGACGGTCCACAAGCCGACAGCGGCGAACCTGGCACGCTTCGGGATCGACAGGACTTTCCTTGATGAGTGGAAGCCGTCATCGACTTTGAACCATGACAATGGCCTACTCCTTTCTTGGCGGTGGTGGTGTCTCGCATGGTTCGGTGATGTCACCCAGTTTGCGGTCGAGTCCGCAATTGACGCAGACTTCGCGGATGTCTGGGTCTACTTCGGGGTTGTTGGTCCAGTGGCATTCCTGCAGCAGGAATACATGGCTGCTCATGCGGCTGCTTCCAGTGCCGGCTTGTGGTTAGCTGCGAATACTGCCCGGGCGAATCCCATTGGGGTTACAGACCGGATGTTGGCGCGTTCAGGGCCAGGTGATGCCTTGTGGATCCGGTCGTCAGGTTCGGGCATGTTCTCCGCGATTGCCGGTTCTGGCATGATGAATCCGCCCCCTACCCAGAGGCATGTTTTCTTGGTGTAGGCATCTTCTGGTTCGTAGGCGGTGTATTCCCATGGGTGGAAGATGTGGTCTGGCTTGCGCCAGAGGGTAGAGATGCGCGATACCGGGTTTTCGAGGAACCAGGGTGCCCCGGATAGCTGGCCGATATTGGCGCATTCTTGGACTATGCGCATTGCGTCGATCCACATGTTGGGACCTTGGTAGTGTTCCCATTTCTTGTCTGTCATCTTGCGCTTGAAGTGTTTTGCTCCGGATACGGCGAGGTGCGTGCAGGGTGGGAAGCCGAAGACGGCGGCCACCTTTCCGGAGCGGATGAGCTCTGCGATGGCCGGCATTGCTTCTTCGATGGTGCCGGCGAATCGGGTGATCGTGGCGCCATTGGGCATGGTTTCTGTGCGCGTAAAGCCGTGCTGCGGGTCTACGAGGAATGCGTTGTACCCTGCTTCCACCCATGGCTGAACCATGTGCCCGGTGAGGTCACAAAGGCTGATTACTGTTTTCATGCGACCTTTCTGCTTTCTGCTTCTGTTTGTTGGTGGCCCCAGTTGAATCGGTGGGCGGCTCGTATGGTGCGGATGTGTTCGTTTTGTTGTTGGCGGTCCCATTTGGCTTGGGGGTAGTGGCGGCGCATGGTTTCGGGGTCTACGTGGTGGGTGCGGCAGATTTCGGCTTGTGACCATCCGTCTTGGATGGCTGCTTCGATTGCGGCGCGTTTTTCGGGTGTGAGTTGTCGTTTGGTTGGGTTGGTGATGCCTAGGCGTTGGCGGATGTTGTGGATTGCGCTTCGTGAGCAGCCGAGTGTTTGGGCGATGGCGGTGCAGGAGTGGCCTTGTTCGGTGAGTTGCCGGACTTGTTCGTAGTTGATGACTGCTTTGCGTTTGCCGGTGCCGCGGCCGCCCTTGCGTGGTGGGCGTGGTTTGTCGTGGAAGTGGTTTGGGTAGGCTTCCCGGGTGGCTGCTTCGAGGGGTGTCATCGTTCCTCCTTGGGGTAGTTGAATGGCCGTTTCGGTGCGGCGCTGGTCTTGGCGCGTTGGGCGCGCATGACGTTGTGGATGGCTTGGTCTTCGGTTGGCCGGCGGACGGTGCGCCTGGCTCGTTCGTTGGCTTCGTCTTGTTTGTCCGCGGCTACGTGGTGTTCGCATCGGTGGTTGAGGCAGAGGCCATGCGGACCACGACATAGCCAGCAGCACGAGGTGGACGTTCCGCGGGTCATGCGGCGTCGGCCCTGTGGGTGATGTGCTGGCGGATCTTCTGGGGCTGCAGCCCGGACCAGACTTCTTCGCCTTCGAGGGTGGAGACTACGACGACGGGCATTTGGCGGTAGCCGAGCACTTCTGTGACGTAGTGGAAAGCGGTGGGGTCTTCTTCGACGTTGACGGCCGTGTATTGGATGCTGTTCTCGTCCAGCTTGTCTTTGGTTTTGCCGCATCCAAAGCAGTCGTTCTTGGTGTAGACGACGACAGCAACGCCGTCGCGTGCCTGGATGTGCTGGGTCAGGTCGGTTACTTCGGTGGTCAAGTTGTGGTCCTTTCAGGGCTGCGGCGCCCGACGTGTGGCCGGGCGCCGCTGGGTACGAAAAAGGCCCGTCTATGCGGGCCTGATGTGGTGATTAGCGTGGATCAGAATGGAGGTTCTGAAGCTGGGCCGCCGCCCCAACTATTTGACTGCGAGGCAAAGGCGTCCTCCTGCTGGCTTCCACCGGCGGATGTGTAACCTGACCCTTGGGCGCCACCGTTTCCGGAGCGCTGAGTGCGGTTTACCTTGGCGTTTGCGTAGCGGAGGCTGGGGCCGATCTCGTCAACCTCAAGTTCGATGACAGCCCGCTTCTCGCCTTCCTTCGTCTCGTAGCTGCGGGATTTGAGGCGGCCTGACACGATGACGCGCATGCCCTTGGTGAGGGATTCGGCCACGTTCTCAGCGACTTCCTTCCACACTGAGGCCCGGAGGAACAGCGTCTCCCCGTCCTTCCACTCGCTGCTCTGCCGGTCGAATGTCCTCGGGGTGGATGCGATGGTGAAGTTAGCCACCGCTGAACCGCTCGGAGTGAACCGTAGCTCTGGGTCATTGGTGAGGTTGCCAATGACTGTGATCGTGGTTTCGCCAGCCATTACTGCTTGACCTCGCCGTCTTCGATGATGATTCCGCGGCCGTTGGCGTCGCCTACCATTTCGATCCAGACTTGGAAGTCGTGTTCGCGGGCGGCGGCTTCAACGAGTGCCAGGTTGTTGGCGTCGAGTAGGGATCCGTCTGCTATGCGGATTACGCGGAGTTTCGGGTTGAGTGCGATTGCCATTGCGAGTGAGACGCGTAGCTGTTCGGCGCTGGATGCTTGCTTGAACGGGACGCCTTGGTAGGTGACGCCAGACTCATCGAATCCGAGCCCGTCCACGGGGAACTCCGCGGCCGCGAGCCCGTCCGCTTTCTGTGCGTCGATGTCCTCAATTTCGGCGGACAGCTCGGCGACGTCAGCCTTGGCCTGTTCGAGGTCTTCACGGATCTTGTCGCCTTGCTTCTTCCGCCGGACTGCAACGTTGACGTCTTCGGCGCTGTCGATCTTGGCTTGGATGGCGTCAAGGTCGGCCGGCGCGGGCGCCTTGGCTGAGTAGTCACTTGCGTTGTCCAGCGACTCTTGCGCTTCGGCGAGCTCGCGGGTGAGTTCGGCTACCTTCTCAGTCCAGAACCTGACTGCTTGGTCTGCCTTGTCGATCTTCGCGTTGAGCTCTTGCCCGGCGCGGTACTCAGTGAGCAGCGAGGACACGCTGACTTCTTCGTCTGGCAGATCCGTGCTGTCGTCTGCGTAGTCGGCGGCCCGGGCTGCGAGGTCTTTGACGCGGCGGTTGGCTTCGGTTCGGCGGTCGAAGATGTCCTTGCGTTCGGCGGCCAGTTCATCCGGGTCGAACGGGAGCTTGACGAGATCCAGCAGCGTGGCGAGCTGGTCCTTGTCCGAGAGCTGCGTGAAGGCCAGCGGGTCGAGGGAGAGCCTGCCCAGAAGGTCATCAAGCTTTGCCTGGCCCTTGGGGTAGACAGCACCGTCCGGTGACTTGACCGTGAGCGTTGTCCCGGATGCCGTGAATCGGCGAGTGACAACAAGGTCCTCAGTTTCAAGGACAATCTCGGCGCGTTCCTCGCCGTCACGGATGGGCTTGGGCGTGGTCTTGGCGTTCACTCCACCGAGGGCAGCGGTGATGCTGTCCAGGATGGAGGACTTGCCTTGCCCGTTGTTGCCGGCCACGATGACAAGGTTGCCGTCCGGATCCGGGGCTATCTCGACTGCTTTGAGGCGCTTGTAGTTGGTGGATTCAAGTCGGATGATCTTGCTCATTCGGTGGGCTCCTGGGCTTGTGCGTTGACGTAGTCGGTGATGTGGGTGGGTGCTCCTTGCTCGGTGAGCCAGGCGAGGTATTCGGGTAGTTTGCCTTCAGCCACCATCCGGGCGGTGGTGGCTTTGATGTCGTCCGGGATGGCGCGGTCCGGTTGCTTCTGCTCGGGTGCCGCGTCAGGCAACGGCTGGACGGTGAAGACGGCTGTCTTGCCTTTGCTGGTGGGCAGGATTTCCCGGAGCTGCTTGCCGATGTGGCTCATGTGGCTGATCTCGATGCCACCAACCTCGACGCCGCCCCACTTGACCTTGGGGTTTCGGTACAGGGTCAAGCGGCGGCCAGCAAACGCTTTGGTGTCAGCGCCCCAAGCTATGACAAGCAACCGCAGCATGGTCTTGGATGGCCGGTATGGGCGTTTCGGAAGTTCAACGAGGTGGATGTTGACAGGCTGCTCCTCGGATCCCTCTGCAACTCTCTCGATGGTGTAGGTTCGGCGCCCGGCGATCAGGTCTGAGGCGTTGAGCTGGTCCGACTTCGGTTCGATTGCTTTTGAGAGGTCCATTAGAAGATCAACTCCAACGGCGCCCAGTGGTCGATGCGTTCCGTGGCTGGCAGTCCTTCAACCGCCAGCGTGTACGTTGCGATGGCCGATTGGATGAGCTCTTCGGCGTGGGTGGCAGCCTGAAGGATTGCTTCGTGCCACTTTTCGTCCGGCTCTACTCGCTTGGTCCACATCGGCATTCCGCCGCAGTAGCTGTTGTAGTCGATCCATTCGCGGCCGGAAACAAACAATCCGGTCTGAAGTTGGGCCATGTTCTCGGCGGGCACTTCGTCGGCCAGGACGGTTTGCAGCTGCTTTTTCTGGTTGCGGGACTTGATCTCAATCAACCCTTTGTCACCAACCAAGCCGTCCGGTGAGTAGCCCAGTTTGAAGCCCCAGCCGTCGTCTTCCCGGACCATGAAGCCGATCTCATTCACCGGGGCGTAGTGCTCGGCGTAGACCTCACGGGCGTATGGCTCATCCAGGGTCCCGCGTTCCATGTCGCGTGATGGCTGGATAGGTTCAACATGGCCGGTGATGCGTTCGGCAGCGAGCGTGGCAATGAGGGCGCGGCTGGTGTCGTTCGCGGCCACCTTCAGCGTCTTCGTGGTAATCAATGAGCCGATGACAGACGCGGTGAGGATGCCACAGCGTTCGGCCAGCCATTCGTCCGTTCCTTGTTCGAGCTCTTCAAAGATGGTCAGCATTCGTTTTCCTTCGGGCATGGAAAAGGCCCCTGTTCGGGGCCTTGGTATGGGATGCCTCGTTCGTGGGCGAGGGCGGCGTATATGGGTTCTAGCTGTTTGGTTTGTTGTTGTCGTTGGTCGCGGGCGGTGTGCTCTAGGAGGGTGCACATGGAAGGTCCTGTCTTGGTCCGGTGCAGCCGCATTTGGCAGCGCCGTCCGTGGTTGGGTCGTGGGTGATGGCTTGGCATCGTTCGTTGTGGTGGTGGCCGCAACGAGAGCAGTGCGGCCGCCCGGTCACTGGACTGGCTCTGTGCAGTCCGGGCAGTCACTTTCCTTGCCTTGGACGCGGGACACTGGTATCCAGCCTCGGGCGTCTGCGGGGCCGTCGTGGTCGTGGTGTTCAGGCTCGGGCCCGCATTGGTAAGGCTTGATCAGTGCAGGGTCAACGCCGTAATGCCTGGCTCGCTGGTAGACCCATTCGCCGGATTCGTCCATGCGCGTTTCGGCCCATGCCCATGCTTCTTGGCCGGTGAGTCCTTGGTGCATTGCGTCGGCCATGAGCGCGATGTGTCGGGAGTCAAGTAGCTGGTTGGTTCGGTCTACAGCTGTCCGGCCGCGGTCCTCGAACCAGCCAGTGCCTTGAACATCGAACCCGATGGCGCGGGCGTAGAGGTAGGGCACCTCGACTTCAAGTTGCCGCACCTCGAATTCCTCGCCATGCGGGTAGAGCTCGTGGGCGTAGCGGCGCTTCGTGCGGCGCGTGACTTCCTCGCTCATGCTTCCACGTCCGCGATGTAGTCACTGACGGCGGGGAGGAATGCCTTGTCGCCGCACCCTTCGCAAGTCAGGATGATGTCGCCCAGCCAGTCGAGGTCGATCAATACCTCTTGGCCCTGCTGTTGGGTGGTGTCAAGTTCCGTGCTGGTCATGCTCTCGCCGCAGTCACAGGCGGTCTTGTACTTGATGCGGATGCTCATTTGGTGGGTTCTTCTTTCAGGTCTTGGAGGATTGTTGCAAGTTGGACCTGCAAGGGGTTGCGGGCTTTCGCGGCGAGGATCGGCGGAAGAGGCGGCGGTATCGGTGCCGGGGTGGTCATGGCTCGAGTTCAATCTCTTCGACGCTGAACCTGACACCAGCACGGCCCTTTTCCTCGTTGTGGAGGAAATAGTAGATGGGGGTGTCATCATCGAAGCCACAAAGGGTCTTCTTGTACCAACCCTTCTGACCCGCGTCATCAACGTCCAACTGATAGCGGCCGCCGTAGAATTCATCAGCGATCTCTTCTGCGGCCTCGGCTGCGCGTAAATGGGCGAACCGAACATCGTGAGTACCGAAGATAATCAGGTGTGTTAGCTCGTCCTCATTGCCCAAGGTTTCGATTGCTATCTTCCGGGGCTGGTAGACCTTGCCGTTGGGTCGGGTAATTGCTGGTAGCTTGATGCCTTTCATGACCGCTCCCTGCCTGGTTGTTGGTCGCCGCTGATGGGGTATTCGCAGCCGGTCGCGGTCGTGGCGAGTACGTGATACCAGAGCGCGGGAAGGTTCAAATCACCCGCCGCCCAACCACCCACCGGCATACCCTCAGCCGGACGCTGGCTCAGGTGAGGGGCGCGGCGAGGGTTGCGGATCATGAGTCAGCCGCCCTTTGCTGCTCCGGGGTGCAATGCTCGTCGTCGCCGCAATCAGTCCCGCAGCCGAAACCGATAACCGGGCACGGGTCGTAGATATCGAGCTCTCGGCAGTAAGGGCAGCGGTTTTCGCTGTAGTCCTCTGGGCAGTGGTTCGTGCAAGTGCATGCCTCAGGCTTGGTGTCGCTCAACGTTCTCCCTTTCGCCATGCGTCGGCGTCGTCCTCGTGCCGGGTGTCTTGTTCTTCGGCCAGCGCGTCGAAATCGATTGGCTCGCACGGTTCCAGGCGTCGGTCATGCTGGCGGGCTTTGTGGATCATCAACGGGGCGGCAGCACACACAAACGCCAGCATCAGAATCGTCATGATCGTTCCGCCTTCTTCTTCGTCCAAAGCTTCAGTGCACTGTGATTACGGCTCGGGGTTGTAGACGCCACGTACCGGCCGTCAACACCCTCTATAAGGCCAAGGTTGCGGGCCTTCGAAAACGCGCTACCCGGCCAATGGGAATCGTCCGGTTCGCGCATCTCTCGGCGCAGATCATCAGCCGTGAACGTCGGTTGCGACTCAGCCAGGCCAACAATGGTCGCGACGGCATCCTCCAGCCACGCTTCCTTGTCCTGCTCCAACGCGAGAGCCCTCATGGCTGCGGCTCAATGTGGGAGAGCTGGATGAAGTCCGTGCCGCCGTCCTGCTTGCGGATCCGCACACACGCTGTGCCGCCGAAGATGGCCACGCCGTCCTGCAGGACCGTTCCGTTCCTCGGCGGGTAGTGCTCAGACCTGACACCCGGCCAGTACAAGACCTCGCGCCCTTCCTTCATCCAGTCCTCAGTGTTGGCGAGCTTCAGCAGGAACTCGGAGTGGCACCTCTTCTCCGGGGCACACCAGCAAGAGAGGTTCTTGCCACGCAGGTCTTTCACATGGCCGATTAGCTGTCGTCCTAAGGGTCCTTCTGTCAGGTGGGCCGCGTACAGGGCTATGGATGCCTCAGCGTTCAGGATTCCCCACGTGCCAGGAGACTCCGGGAGCGGGTGCATCGAGCCCACCCGGTAAGGGTTGCCCCACTTGGATCCGCGTCCGACATAGACGGTGTTCTCTGGCATCCGCCATCCCTTAGTGCGCCGCCGCTGTATTCTCCGCGGCGTCTCCTTTATGCTGTTCATGAAAGTTCTCCCTTGATATGGGTTTTCTGAAGGCGGTCACCGGGCATGGTGGCCGCCTTCTCCTTTTCGATGTTGTGGATTGCTTGCTTCGGCGTCGGATCGGAGTGAGTCAGGATGCGTTCCAGGTCGAGGTCCGTCATGCGGGCCTGCCTCTTACACAGCCGGGACGCGAGACGCTGCGCTTTACTACGGCCAATCAAGTGGCCATGAGCCTCTGCGTACTCCCGGATCCGCTTCTCATAGCCGGTCGTTGTCATGTTTTCGGGCATAGTTATCCCCTGAATCTCTTCGGTAGTGGCGAACCTCTACTCGGGGGTGGTGCTGGGTGTTTGCCCTGATACGGGCGAGGGTGCCGGCGCTATGCGCTGCAGCGGGGGTTTAGCGGGAGGGTGATTCTGCGGGGAGTGAGTCGAGCCATTCGGCGAGGTCTTCGTGTCTGATGACGCCTTTGGAGTTGGCGTATCGGGCGGGGAGGTTGCCGTCTGCTACTTGCTGTTTTAGTGTTCGGATGCTGTAGCCACTTTGCTCGGCAGCTTCTTCGAATGTGTAGGCGAGTTTCTGGCTCACTGGGTGGCCTCCGCTTCTTCGAGAAGGACTTCGGGGAGCTTCAGTTCTAGGGCCTCTGCGATCTGGCCGAGTTCTTTGACGGTCCAGTCTCCGTGGCCGTCTACCTTGCGATTGAAGGTTGAGGATGGAACGCCTGCTTTTGCGGCGACTGCGTTCCGGTTGGTTCGCCGCTTCGTGATCTGGTGGAGGATGGTGTCGTTTGTGGCTGAGGTGATCTCAGCGATGTTCTTTCCCATATGGGAAGACTATTCCCATATGGGAAGACTTGCAAGTAGGACGCAAGATTGTTTTCGAGTACATCCAAGTAGTGCAAGTACTTTGGATGTGAGTACACTCACACGCGCATCGGGCAGGCGTGCGCGAGGGTAGGTACACAAAAGTTGACCAAGGAGTTGTTAACTTCCCAAATGGTCGTTATTCTTGCCATATGGGAACTTATGGAAGCGACATCCAGTCAGCCATCGCAGCAGAGATCAAGGCTGAGACGGCAGCCATCGGCTGGAAGCAGGCCGACTTGGCCAAGGCCACAAATATGCAGGCCAGCACGCTCCACCGATACCTGTCCGGCGCCCGCGACATCCCAATGCCCGTATTCGCTGGTATCGCAAGCGCGCTGGGCTTATCCATGGTTGAACTCGCCCAGCGCGCCGAGCGTCGCCTAGATAGCGAGAATGCCAGCTAGCGTCATCCCGCGCAGCTCAGCAAGCGCCCCGACCTCCCGTAAGGTCATGGGGCGCTTTTCGCTTTTAACGTGCTCCACTTCTTCGTGGCGCAGTCCCCAGGCCTCACAAAGCTCACTGGCAGAAGTGTTCTGTGCCAGTGATACCAAGCGCTCTATCTGCATGTTCTCCCCAGATTCGAATATGTGTTCGAGTGAATCTCAACCCTACGATGCCCGGCAGACAACATAGCAATCCTGCCTTTGCTTGACGGGATTAAGTCCAGACGCGTTAAAGGTACCCTCTATAGGGACTGAATCTTAAATCGCAAGGTTGAGTGGCTATATAGCGCACTACACGATGCTCTGCGGTAGAGTATTTTTATATAGAAAATTCGGCGCCCTGCTGAAGGATTCAAACCTCCCAAACGTGCAGCGAATGAGCGGATACGATCATGACTATGCCTCAAGGTAAACAAGGCCAAGCTGGGCCACTCTCGAAAGCTGTAGCGGCTGAAGTGCGCGCAGTCCTAGCAAGGACCCGAACGCATGCTTCGAAGCTCTCCGAGGACATGGGCGTGTCCACCAGCTACATATCTAATCGTCTCCGCGATAAGTACCCGTTCACACTCAACGACGTAGAGGCTATTAGCCGTGCGCTCAAATTGGATTTGGTGGAGTTCATCAGCGCCGCCGCACAGCATGCCAAAGACGAACGCTAGACCAACACAAAGAAAGAGCCCCAGCCA
>Ga0157375_10002751_pt1 | contig 15205 bp, 11 predicted proteins | sample M35metaG_FD_115311 | JGI IMG/M metagenome (GOLD analysis project Ga0157375, IMG submission 115311) | Miscanthus rhizosphere microbial communities from Kellogg Biological Station, Michigan, USA - M3-5 metaG | ecosystem: Host-associated > Plants > Roots > Rhizosphere > Soil | place: USA: Michigan...
CGAGCTGGTGCATGCCGGCAAGATGGCCGCGCTCGGCCAGATGTCGGCCGGTATGGTGCATGAACTCAACCAGCCGCTGGGCGCGTTGCGAACGCTCTCTGACAATGCCTGCGTGCTGCTCGACCAGCATCGGCTGCCCGATGCGCGCGGCAATCTGCAACGCATCGCCTATCTCGTGGACCGGCTCGGGCGCCTGACGGTCCAACTCAAGGCCTTTGCGCACAAGACCCAGGCCCCATGCGTGCCGGTGTCGATCCAGCCCGCGATCGCGAATGCGCAGTTCGTCGTGTCGCAGCGCCTGCGCGAGCAGGGCGTGGAACTTCAGGTGCAAGTCCAGCCATCGGACCTGGCGGCACTGGCCGAAGAGGCTCGACTGGAGCAGGTGCTCGCGAACCTGCTCGGCAACGCCGTTGACGCGATGGCCACCTCCAGCGTGCGCCGCGTGCAGGTCGACGCAAATGCGCGCGACGGGCGCTGCATCATCGAGGTCCGCGACTCCGGGCCGGGTATTCGGGCCGATATTCTGCCGCGCCTGTTCGAGCCCTTCACCACCACCAAGCCGGCAGGTTCGGGGCTGGGCCTGGGCCTGATGATCTCGGCCCACATCGCGCGCGAATTCGGCGGCACGCTGAAGGCGACAAACCTCGAGGCCGGCGGCGCGCTGTTCGTGATCGACCTGCCGCTCGCGGCGACCAGCGGGGGAACTTCGACTTGAGCGACGCTAGCGCCATTCGTGTCATCTTTGTCGAAGACGAACCCGATGTGCGTCTGGGCAGCGCACAAGCGCTCGAACTGGCGGGCTTCAGCGTCGATGCGTTCGCCACGGTCGAGGAGGCCGAATCGTGCATCGTGGCGGGCGTGCCCGCCGTGGTGCTGTGCGATGTCAAGTTGCCCGGCATGAGTGGCACCGAGTGGCAGCGCCGCGTCAAGTCCATCGATGCCAACTTGCCGGTGATCCTCGTCACAGGCCACGGCGACATCGCGATGGCGGTGCGGGCGATGCGCGAAGGCGCTTACGACTTCATCGCCAAGCCGTTTCCATCCGAGCAGCTTGTCGCGGTGGTGCGCCGCGCCGCGGAGAATCGGCGGCTGACCCTGCAGGTGCAGAGCCTGCGCGACCAGCTGGAAAGCTGGCACGGCATCCAGGCCTCGCTGATCGGGCGTTCGCAGCAGATGGAGCGCCTGCGCCGCAACCTGCTCACGCTTGCATCAACGTCGGCCGATGTGGTGATCTACGGCGAGACCGGAACCGGCAAGGAACTGGTGGCGCGCTGCCTGCACGACCACAGCGAGCGACGCCGCTGCAACTTCGTCCCCTTGAACTGCGGCGGCCTGTCGGAGGCCCTGGCCGAAAGCGAGTTGTTCGGCCACGAGGTCGGGTCCTTCACCGGTGCCACGCGGGCGCGCGTCGGCAAGTTCGAACACGCGCAACACGGCACGCTCTTTCTCGACGAGATCGAGAGCATGCCAATGGCGGTGCAGATCAAGCTCCTGCGGGCCCTGCAAGAGCGTTCCATTGAACGGCTAGGCAGCAACAAGCCGGTGCCCATCGATTGCCGCGTGATCGCGGCATCCAAGGACGATCTGAAGGTACTCAGCGACAAGCACAAGTTCCGTGCCGATCTCTACTACCGCATCGGCGTGACCTTCATCGAACTGCCGCCACTGCGCGAACGGCGCGAAGACATTCCGATGCTTTTCGAGCACTTCACGCTGCAGGCGGCGACGCGCTACGAGCGCACCGCGCCGCTGCTCAACAGCGCGCAACTCGCCGATCTGATGAGCCATGCGTGGCCCGGCAACGTGCGCGAACTTCGCAATGTCGCCGATCGTTTCGTTCTGGGCATGCTGGGTGACCGCATGACGACGGAATCCGGCGAGGCCGACATGCCCAGCAGTTTTCGGGAGAAGGTCGAACAGTTCGAACGCGCCGTGATCGCCGACGAACTGCGCCGCCAGCATGGTGACGTGGCCGCCGCCGCCAAGGCCATGGGACTGCCCAAGCAGACCTTGTATGACAAGTTGCGTCGACTGAGGATCGCGACTGACTCGTTCCGCGCCGACGAAGCGTAGTTCGACGCGGGGCCGATGGCCCGATGGCTGACTGGCCATGACCCTGACTTGATCAGCTCTCCGGAGATTGCAAGCCTGCTTCGATCGCCATGTCTCGCAACTCGCTTAAGACCTTGTCCGGCAACAGCAGGCCGTCGCGCCGATTTGCTGCATCGTTTCGCGCTTCGATTTCACCCGGATAGAAAATCTCGGAGACATCCTTGGCCAGCGGCACAGACTTGAGCTCCGCGATCAACTGATCCATGCGCGCGTTGAACTCGGCGATCGGCTGAAATTTCTCGATGTCGAGCACGATCATCAGCTGACCTGCTTCGCTGCGCTTGTCGAACTGATACGGCCCGTGAACGCCGGTCCCGAAGCCGCTGCCGGTCAACACACCGGACAGCATGTCCATCAATACGGCGATGGCATAACCCTTGTGCTGTGCCATCGGCAAGATCACCCCCTCGATGGCCGCGGCGGCGTCGGTCGTCGGTGCGCCTTCCGCGTCGATGGCCCAACCCGGCGGAATCGGCAAACCCTTCTCCTTGGCAAGATAGATCTTTCCGCGCGCCACGCCGGTGTTGGCGATGTCAAGCACCATCGGCGCGTGACTGCCTCCGGGACTGGCCCACGACCACGGGTTGGTTCCGACCGCCTTCTTGCGACCACCCCACGGTGCCATCGCGGGGCTCGCGTTCGTCGAGAGGAACGCGACACAGTTCTCTCGCGCGGCCATCAGCGTGTAGTACAGCGCGGTCCCGAAGTGGTTCGAGTTGCGCAGCGCGACGACCCCGACCCCATGCTGCTTGGCGCGCCGAATCGCTTCCTTCGCGGCGTAGGCCGTCAGCACCTGACCCATCGCATCATGGCCATCGATCACCGCGATGGCTCCCGCGTCGATGATCGTCTCGGGCCGGGCGATCGGCTGGCATACGCCGGCGCGCAGACGGGCCGCGTACCACGACAGCCGCAGCACCCCATGCGACTGGTGGCCCCAGAGGTCGGCCTGCACCAGGGTGTCGGCGCACAAATGAGCGTCGTCGTGCGGCATGCCGCAACGTTCGTAGATGGCGGTCGCGAACTCGCGCAGACGATCGGGCGAGGCGCGCTGGCGACCGTCGAGGCTCTCAGGATTCATGTTGGATCCGGGTCTTGGTCAGAGCCGCCTCATCGCTCAAGTCGAGCACGCGGCTCACACGACGCTCTTCGTGCATCCGCCATCGACTCTGAGTGCAGCACCCGTCGTACCAGACGACAGCGGGCTCGCGATGTAAGTGACCATCGACGCGATCTCGGTCGTCGTCTCGAATCGCCTGATCAACGAAGTGGGGCGAGCCTTCTCGAAGAACTCCTTCTCGAAGGCCTCGAATGTCTTGTTCTCGGCCTTGGCCAAGGCGCCCACGAAGTCGTCGACACCCCGAGACTTGGTGGGGCCGGGCAAGACGCTGTTCACCGTGATCTGCGTGCCGGCGAGCGATTCGGCCAGGCCCCGTGCAACTGCCAGTTGAGCCGTCTTCGTCATGCCGTAGTGAATCATTTCCGCAGGGATCTGCACCGCGCTCTCGCTCGAGATGAAGATGATCCGGCCCCAGTTGGCCTTTCGCATGGCCGGGAGGCACAGGCGCGCCAGACGCACCCCGCTGAGAACGTTCACCTCGAAGAACCGCATCCAGTCTTCGTCCGGAATGTCCTCGAAGGGTTTGGGTTCGAAGATACCCAGGTTGTTGACCAGGATCTCGATGTTTGGATACTTGCTCGTGAGATCTTCGGCAACCTCGCGCTTGCTCAGGTCGCCGGCAAATCCCTGAACGGATCCGCCATCCACTGAGCCGATGCGTCTGACGGCGTCATCGACCGCCGATTGCGTTCGCCCATTCACGATGACCCGGGCGCCCTCCGCAGCCAGTCCGGCGGCGATGGCATGGCCGATGCCCGCGGTGCTGCCCGACACCAGCGCGAGCTTGCCTCTGAGTTGCATGTCCATGAGCGACATCCTTGGTTGGGTGAGCGAAGGGATTCTGCAATGATTCAGACCGTGCGCCCACGGAAGTGACATCCGGCAACAGCCCCTGGCGGCCACGACGTGTCGCTCACGACAGTCGGCTATCCGGAATTAGGCTTCGCGAACGCGTCGCTCATTCTCCTCACGCGGCGTCTGGATGTCCAAACGGTCCTGAAGAGCATTCATCGGTAGCGTTTCACGATCGCCTGGTACGAACCATCCGTCCTCATCTGGTCGATGGCGTTTGCGATCCTCTTGGCGATCTCTTTCGGAAAATCGGGGGACGCAGCGAGGTAGGAAATCTTGACCGGTCCCAAGTTGGGGCCGTACTTGAGTTCGACAGGGTCGTACCCGGCTTGCCGGTACACCCCGGTCGCCATCAGATCCGTGGTGATCCATGCGCCAATGCGTCCCAACTTCAATTTTCTGGCGTTCGTCAGATCGTCGTTGGTTTCCTCGACATACGGAAATCCCGCTTGTTCCGCCTCATCCTTGAAGCTGGTGCCGCGGACATAGCCCACGACCAGCGTCCGCGCTTCTTCGATGGAAGATGGCGGTTTCGCAAGGGTCACCAATACCGTATGAAATTCCAGCACTGGCGCAACCCATTGATAGTGCGCTTCCCTGCTGGGCGTGCGGGTGAACGGAATAATGAGTACGTCGTTCCTGCTCTGGGCTTCTAGTTGCGCCCGCTGCCAGGGGAGAAAACTGAATTCGAGCGCAACCCCCGCCCGCCTGCAGGCCTCGCGGACAACCTCCAGCACAACGCCGCCTGGTTGCCCTCCTGCATTGGTGGTGAGTGGAGGGAATTCCGCAGCCACCACCCTGATGGATTGCTCGGCCATACTTGACGGCGAATGAAACAATGCCAGCAGCGCGAGCATCGCAGCGCGGAGTGTCGGTCGTCTCATGCGGGAAGTCCTTTCGGGGAATGGCGCTCTCAAGCGTCGGTCCGGCCTTAAGATAACCCATCGAGACCGAACTCGTGAGATCAAGCGCTGGTGCGGCTTTGCGCGAGATGTTCAAGTGATCCGAGACCTGCGGTGACGTCTCTGCCTCGTAAATCGTCGCGTCGATTCCGCTCACAGGCAGCGCACCCGCAAGCGTGAGCCCGCGGATTGCGCGGCAAGGGACGTTTGTTCGCGAACTGCGTTGTCAGGGGAATCAACCTCTGGACACGGGCATTCCGGCGGCAGATTCCCCGGCGCTCTGGCGGCGTCATGGCGCGCGAGGCGAATGGCCGCTTTGCGGCGCCTCGACCGCTGGGTCGAGGGTGGGCAACGGGTCGGGACTTGCCGGACGAGCCGACAGGCTCGCCGCCCCGAAACCGTCCGCCAAATCGATGGTGCCGATCATTGACGTTCGCAGCCGATGTTCTCGGCCGCTTTCGGTCATTCGAATCCGCCACCCAAACGGCAGGACTGAGTCTGCAAGCTGTCGTCGATAGGCCCGAGCGCCCTGGTGTTCTCCTAAGCGGAGATTGAACAAGGGCGCAGACGTCGTCGGTGACTGCTGCGCTGCGAGCTACTGGCCCACCGCCCCTCGTCATGCGCCCGAAGATGTGAATGTCCGACTTCCTGCGTTATTCATTGACTTAACCATCTACTGAGCCATTGGCACCTTGCCGGCGCTGCAAGGCAGTCGAATGTCGTGAGGGGTATGCCTCTCATATTTCGAGGTGACACACAGGCGCATCGTTCCCTAGGGAAAGCCCCTGTTTTTTTGGGCGATATCGTTAATCACACTAACGATGCCGCAACGTCGACGGCTTAGCAAAGGAGACACTTGTGAAGCCAGACCATCGATTGAACGGCACGATTGCCGTGCTGCTTCTTGGTTCAGTCGTGTCGAGTCAAGCGGCGCCCATTGCATGCAACGCTCTGCTCAATCAGACCATCGAAGGCGCGACGATCACCAGCGCGCAGCTCAACGCCGCAGCGGCGGGCATGCCGGATCACTGCGAAGTCCTTGGAACAATCGCCCCTCGTACCGGACTCGATGGTCAGCCGTACGTCATCAAGATGCACCTGCGCATGCCGACAGCGTGGAACCAGCGCTTCTACTTCCAGGGTGGCGGAGGCTTGGACGGCAACCTCGCTGACGCGACTGGAGCCCAGCTCAGCCAGGGGTATGCGGTGGTCGCTGAAGACGGCGGGCACGACAACGCAATCAACGTGTCTGCGCTCGCCGGCAATGCCGAATTCGGATTCGACCCGCAGGCTCGCAGCGACTACGGCTACAACGCTCACGGTCGCGTTGCGGTGGCGGCCAAGGCGGTCCTCGGTGCGTACTACGGGAAGTCACCCAAGTACTCGTATTTCGAAGGCTGCTCTGAAGGGGGTCGCGAAGGCCTGATGTTCTCGCAGCGCTTCCCCGACCTCTTCGACGGCGTCATTGCCGGCAACCCCGGCATGGACCTGCCCAAGGCGGCGGTCGCCGAGGCCTGGGACACGCAGGCGTTCGCCGGTGCCGCGCGCAGCCTCACGCCGTTCGGCAATCCCGACCTGGCGAGTTCGTTCACGCCGGCGGAACTCGGCGCGGTGAGCGATGCCATCTTGCAGGCCTGCGACGCGCAGGACGGCCTGGTGGATGGCATGGTCTTCAATCCCGGGGCTTGCCGCTTCGATCCGGCGACCCTGGGCCCGTCAGGGAGCGGTGCGCTTTCGGCGGCGCAGGTCGGCGCACTCGAGAAGGTGTTCGGCGGCGCGAAGGACTCGCAAGGCCGGTCGCTGTATGCCGGCTGGTTCTGGGATCCGGGCATCGCGGCGCCGGGCTGGCGCCAGTGGAAGATCGGGCCGCTGTTCCCATTCCCGGGCAACACCTCGCTGAACACGACACTGGGCGGCGCAGCGCTGCCATTCGTCTTCACGACGCTGCCGAATTCGGTGACGGCTGGAACGCCGCTCCACAGTGGCACTGTGGTCGGCAGTGCCGGACCGATACCGGGCCTGCCAGGGCTCAACGACGCTTTCATGCCGTGGCTGCTGAGCTTCAACATGGACGTCGATGCGCCGAAGATCTTCGCGCGCAGCGGTGCCTTCACAGAGTCGGCGATGGAGTTCATGGGGACAAGCTCCACGAAATACAAGCGCTTCCGGGCCGGCGGCAGCAAGCTGATGGTCTACAGCGGCCAAGCCGATCCGGTGTTCTCCTCGAAATACCATATCCAGTGGTACCGCAAGCTGGTCGAGGAGACCGGCAACATTCATGCGACGCAGCAGTTCGCGCGCCTGTTCGTCGTGCCCGGCATGAATCACTGCGGAGGCGGTTACGCCACGTCGCAGTTCGATGCCTTCGGCGCGTTGGTCAAATGGGTCGAGAACGGCAAGGCGCCTCAAAGCCTGATCGGCACGGCACCGGACGGGACTCCCTGGCCCGGACGCACGCGGCCGCTGTGCGCCTGGCCCGCGCAGGCGCGATACGTTGGGCACGGCAGCATCGAAGACGCGGCCAGCTTTGTGTGCGCCTCGCCGCGCGAAGGTGATGGCGATGATCAAGGAGGTCGCGAGGACTGACGACGGTCGACGGCGATGGTCGAATGCCGAGCAACAAAGATAATGGGGCATGACGACCCGAAAGCTCCCTGAGAACTCGACTCCGGCAGGCGGCCTCGAAGAGGCCCGCCTTCACGACGTGATCGGGTATCAGGTGGCCCAGGCCTCGATCGCGACGCTTGGCTTGTTTCACCGGGCGGCGGGCGAGGTGCTGGATCTGAGGCCAGCGGAATACACGGTCCTCGTCCTGATCAAAGAGAACCCTGGCGGCACCGCCGCTCGGGTAGCACGTGCGCTGGCGGTCAGCGCGCCCAACATCACCATGTGGCTGGACAAGCTGGAGCGCCGCGGCTGGGTCGTGCGCCAGGCCAGCGAGACGGACCGCCGCACTCAACATCTTCATGTCACCGACAAGGGCCGCCAGGTCGCCGATACAGCGACGCAGCAACTTCTGGAGGCTGAGCGGCGGACCTTCTCTCATCTCACCGTGGGTGAAAGGACCATCCTGGTCGAGCTGCTTCACAAACTGGCGCTCAAACGGTCCGAGTGACTGGGCTTGGGGCTCTGAGCGAGGTCACCGTCTTGGGCAAAGGGTGCTGAGCGTGCCATCTATACTTTCTCGCATGTGTCGGCTGCTTCTCCTGCTCTTCGCGATGCTGCTGCCTCTGCAGTTCGCTTGGGCGGGTGCGTCCGCGTATTGCCAGCACGAGACCACCGAGCAGCAGAGCAAACACTTCGGCCACCACTTCCACACTCACAAGAACGAGGCAAAGAAGTCCTCCGACAGCAAGCTTGCGCCTGACGCCGACTGCGCGTCGTGCCACGCCAGTGGTGCCGCAGCAATTCCGGCCAAGCTGGGCGGGCAGGACTTTGCCGCCGCATCGCCGTCGGCCGAGGTGGCGGCCTCTCCACAATTCACATCGGCGCAGGCTCGCGCGCCCGACCGCCCACAGTGGCTTCGTCTCGTCTGACCGGCGAGACGCTCACGCACTTCCAACTGTCATGACGTTTCGCCGAATCCTTGGGTATCAACCTGGTGAGATTCGATGCGAACACTCGTGCTGCCGCTCGGGCTGGCGGCGATATTGCTCAGCCCCTTCTTCTTCTCGTGCGCACTGGCTCAGCCTGCGGCGGTCCTGACGCTCGAACAGGCCCAGGAGCTCGCGGCCTCCAAGAGCTTCGCCGTCACTGCTGCACAGCGTGAGGTCGACGCCAACGATGGCGCCGTCCGCCAGGCCGGCGCCTGGCGAAACCCCGAGCTGAACGTCTCGGTCGAGGACACTCAGCGAGCGACTCGCACGACCACGGCGACGGTCGACTTCCCGATCGAACTCGGCAGAAAGCGCGCTGCACGTCTCAGTGCGGCCGACCGCGCGCGTGAATTGGCGCAGGCGGAACTCAGCAACGTCCGCGCCGGCTTGCGTGCCGATGTGGTCCGCGCGTTCTTCGGCGTCCTCGTGGCTCACGAACGTGTCGCGCTGACGGCCAATTCCGCTGAGCTTGCGGCTCGCGGTGCCGACGCCGTCGGCAAACGAGTGGCCGCCGGCAAGGTATCGCCGGTCGATGAAACCCGTGCTCGGGTGGACCAGGCGAACGCGCAATGGGAAGCGGCCGAGGCGGCGGCTGAGCTGCAAAGCGCCAGGCAGACGCTGGCCGCGCTCTGGGGCGAACCGGAGTTGGAATATGCCGCGGTTCAGGGCGACATCGAACTCGTGCCAGCTCGGGCCTCCGCCGCGGAACTCGCGAAGGACCTCGACAGCTCACCGGGTCTGCTCGTCGGGCGCATCGAAGTCGACCGTCGAAGGGCGCTCGTGGATGTGGAGCGCAGCAAGGGCGTGCCGGACCTGACCGTGAGTGTTGGCGCCAAGCGAGACAACGACGTCGGGCGTACGCAAGCCATCGTCGGCGTTTCCATCCCGTTGCCCTTCTTCGACCGGAACCAGGGCGCCACGTACGAGGCGTCGAAGCGCGCCGAGAAGGCAAGTGACGACCTCCAGCTCACGCGCATCCGTCTCCTCACGGAACTGCAGCATGCCTCGAACCGGCTGGCGGTTGCGCGCACCTCGGCGCTGAATCTGAAGTCGACCGTGCTGCCCGCAGCCCGGCAGGCCTACGACGCTGCAACCAAGGCCTTCGAGGCCGGCAAACTCGGTTTCCTCGACGTCATCGACGCGCAGCGCTCCCTGCTCCAGGCCCGCGCGCGCTACCTGACCGCGCTGTCGACCTCCAACCAGGCCGCGACGGCCATCGACCGCTTGCTCGGTCGGTAATCGAACACATCACACATCATGGCAATCAGCAACAAGCAACGCATCGCGATGGCAGTCATCGTGCTTGTCGGTCTCCTGGGCGGCGGGGCCGTTCTCATGTCCGAGCGGGCGAAGACTGGCCCGGAAGAAGCAGAACACTCGCAGGCAAGTCGCATCGAGAAGGATGAGCACGAGGAGCGACAGGTCAAGCTGACCGACGCGCAGACCAAAGCGGCCGGCATCACCGTCCGATCGGCCGGCCCTGCCAGGCTCCAGGCCGCTGCCCAGTTCCACGGAGAAATCCGCTTCAACGAGGACCGTACGACCCACGTCGTTCCACGCTTCGCCGGTGTTGCGGAGTCCGTGAGCGCCGATCTCGGGCAACTGGTGCAGAAGGGACAGGTGCTGGCCGTCATCGCCAGCACGTCGCTTTCCGAGCAGCGCAGCGAGTTGCTCACGGCGCAAAAGCGAAGGGACGCCGCACGCGTGACCTACGAGCGCGAGAAGAAGCTCTGGGAAGAGAAGATCTCCGCCCAGCAGGACTACCTGCAGGCTCAGAGTGCTTTGCAAGAAGCGGACATCGCCGTCCAGAACGCGTCGCAGAAGCTGGCGGCCGTCGGTGCCACCGGCTCCTCTTCCGGCCTGAACCGATTCGAGATTCGAGCGCCCTTCGCCGGCACCGTCGTCGAGAAGCACCTGAGTCTCGGGGAAGCCGTCAAGGAGGATGCAAGCATCTTCACCGTGTCGGACCTCGGCAGCGTATGGGCAGAATTTGCCGTCGCGCCGAAGGACCTGGCCACCGTCCGCGTCGGGCAACGCGTCATCGTGTCCTCGACCGCATTCGACAGCAAGGTCGACGGCAGCATCGCGTATGTCGGCGCATTGCTCGGCGAGCAAACCCGCACGGCCCGGGCTCGCGTGACCCTGACCAATCCGAAGGGGGCTTGGCGACCTGGCCTCTTCGTGACGGTTGCAGTTCTCGGTGAGGACCAGAACGTTCCGCTCACTGTCAGCGCCGACGCTGTTCAGACCATCGACGACCAGCCGATGCTGTTCATGGCTGCTCAAGGGGGCTTCGTTGCCAGGCCGGTCAAGGTCGGCCGGTCGGATGGCCGTACGCTTGAAATCCTCGGCGGCATGACGCCCGGCGACAAGTACGCCGCGACCAACACGTTCGTCCTGAAGTCGGAGCTCGGCAAGGCCAGCGCCGAGCACGGTCACTGAGCACTGTCATTGACCAAGGAACACATCATGTTCGAACGCATCATTCGCTTCTGCATCGAGCAGCGCTGGCTGGTCATGCTCGCCGTCTTCGGCATGGCCGGTCTCGGCATCTACAACTACACGAGGTTGCCCGTCGATGCGGTCGTCGACATCTCGAGCGTGCAAGCGGTCATCAACACCGAGGCACCAGGCTACTCGCCGCTGGAGACCGAGCAGCGGGTCACCTATCCCATCGAGACGGTGATGGCTGGCCTCCCGGGGCTGGAACAGACCCGTTCACTGTCCCGGTATGGGCTGTCCCAGGTCACCGTCGTCTTCAAGGACGGCACCGACATCTACTTCGCGCGCCAGCTCGTCAACCAGCGCCTGCAGGAGGCGCGCGACCGGCTGCCGGCCGGGGTGACGCCGAGCATGGGCCCCATCTCGACGGGCCTCGGAGAAATCTATCTCTGGACCGTGGAGGCGCTGGACGGGGCAAAGAAGCCGGACGGCACGGCCTATACGCCCACCGATCTGCGCGAGATCCAGGATTGGGTCATCAAACCGCAACTTCGCAACGTCAAGGGGGTCACCGAAATCAATTCGATCGGCGGCTTCGAGAAGCAATACGTCGTGGCGCCCAATCTGGAGCGCCTCGGCGCCTATGGCCTGAGCCTGGCCGACGTCGCCAACGCGCTCGAGAAGAACAACTCGAACCAGGGTGCCGGCTACATCGAGCGGCGCGGTGAGCAGTACCTCGTGCGCGCCCCCGGTCAGGTGAAGTCCATGGAGGACATCGGCGACATCATCATCGGCACGGCGGCCGCTCAGCCCATCCGCGTGCGCGACGTCGCCGATGTCGAGCTCGGGCGCGAACTGCGCACGGGCGCTGCCACCGAGAACGGCAAGGAGGTCGTCCTGGGCACGGTGTTCATGCTGATGGGCGAGAACAGCCGCACGGTCGCGCGCGCCGTCGACAAGCAGATGGTGGCCATCAACAAGACGCTGCCGGCGGGCGTCAAGGCCATCACGGTGTACGACCGCACGGTGCTGGTGGACAAGGCCATCTCGACCGTGCAGAAGAACCTCGTTGAAGGTGCGGCGCTCGTCATCGCGGTGTTGTTCATGCTGCTCGGCAACTTCCGTGCGGCCGTCATCGCCGCCATGGTCATCCCGTTCTCCATGTTGTTCACCTTCACCGGCATGGTGAGCTACGGCATCAGCGCCAACCTCATGAGCCTGGGCGCCTTGGATTTCGGGATCCTGATCGACGGCTCGGTCGTGATCATCGAGAGCGCCGTGCGTCGCCTCGCGCACGCGCAGGTTCACAAGGGAAGACGGCTCACCGGTTCGGAGCGCTTCCACGAAGTCTTCGCGGCGGCCAAGGAGTCGCGTCGACCACTGCTGTTCGGGCAGCTCATCATCATGGTGGTGTACATCCCCATCCTTGCGCTGACCGGCGTCGAGGGAAAGATGTTCCACCCGATGGCGTACACGGTGCTGCTGGCGCTGTTCGGCGCGATGGTTCTCTCGGTGACCTTCGTTCCTGCGGCGATTGCGCTCTTCATCGGCGACAAGGTCGCCGAGAAGGAGAACCTCCTGATGGCCTGGGCCAAGCGTCGCTACGAGCCTGCGCTGAAGGCGACCCTCGGCAATGCACCGGTCGTCCTGACGTTCGCCGTGGTGGCTGTCGTGTTCTCGGGCGCCGTGGCCAGCCGCCTGGGCAGCGAGTTCGTGCCCAACCTCAACGAAGGCGACTTTGCGATCCAGGCGCTCCGAATTCCGGGCACGAGCCTGACGCAATCGGTCGAGATGCAGAAGCAGCTCGAATCGGCGCTCAAGGCCAGGTTCCCGGAGATCGAGCGTGTCTTCGCGCGCACCGGCACCGCCGAGATTGCGGCCGACCCGATGCCGCCCAACATCTCGGACGGCTACATCATGCTGAAGCCCGTCGACCGGTGGCCGGAGCCGCGCAAGACACGCGACGAGTTGCTGGCGGCCATCCGCATTGAGGCCGCGAAGGTGCCCGGCAACAACTACGAGTTCTCGCAGCCCATCCAGCTGCGCTTCAACGAGCTCATCTCGGGCGTGCGTTCGGATGTGGCGGTCAAGCTCTTCGGCGACGACAACGAGGTGCTGAACCGCACCGCCACGCAGATTGCAGCGGCCCTGCAGAAGGTGCCGGGTGCGACCGAGGTCAAGGTCGAGCAGACGACGGGTCTGCCGATGCTCTCGGTGAACATCGACCGCGCGAAGGCGACGCGATACGGCCTCAACATGAACGAGGTGCAGGAGGCGGTGGCCACGGCCATCGGGGGGCGTGAGGCCGGCACGTTCTTCCAGGGCGACCGCCGCTTCGACATCCTGGTTCGACTGCCGGAGGCCGTCCGACAGGACGTGGAGGCCTTGCGCCGCCTTCCGATTGCCCTTCCCAAGGGCACGGGGCCGACGGCCTACGTTCCGCTGGGCGAGGTCGCTTCGCTCGACATCGCACCGGGACCCAACCAGGTCTCGCGCGAGGATGGCAAGCGGCGCGTGGTGGTCAGCGCCAACGTCACGGGCCGTGACCTCGGTTCCTTCGTGGCCGAAGCGCGAAAAGCTCTCGAAAGCGTCGAGGTACCGTCGGGGTACTGGACCGCGTGGGGCGGCACCTTCGAGCAATTGGAGTCCGCCTCGAAGCGCCTGCAGATCGTGGTGCCGCTCGCGCTGCTGATGGTGCTCGTCCTGCTGTTCACGATGTTCGGCAACGTCAAGGACGGTCTTCTGGTGTTCACGGGCATCCCGTTTGCGCTGACGGGCGGCGTGCTGTCGCTCTGGGTGCGAGGCATTCCGCTGTCGATCTCTGCGGCGGTAGGCTTCATCGCGCTTTGTGGAGTGGCGGTCTTGAACGGGTTGGTGATGCTGTCGTACATCCGAACCCTGCGCGAGGAAGGGAAGTGCCTCGACGATGCGATCTGGGACGGCGCGCTCACGCGACTGCGCCCGGTGCTCATGACCGCACTCGTCGCGTCGCTTGGATTCGTCCCGATGGCCATTGCCACCGGCACGGGCGCCGAGGTGCAACGCCCGCTCGCGACAGTCGTCATCGGCGGCATCCTGTCGTCCACTGCACTGACACTGCTTGTGCTGCCGGTCCTGTACCGCATGGCACACCGACGAAATGAAGATGAGGTTCCGGATCGGGGTCCGGCCATGAACTTGAAAGCAGGATGAGTGCCGAACCTGACCAAGAGCTCGGTCATTCTGAACCGTGACTACACGGGGAGCGACGGCCTCGGTGTTGCTTCTTCTTGGCCGGAGAGGCCTATTGAGGTCGGAATTCGGGTCGGGGTGATCCGATCGCGACCGGCGCGTGACCCGAGGAGCAGTGCGAGACCAGCGGCCGTCAGCAGGAACGTGCTGGGCTCGGGCACGACACCGGAATAGGTCTCGGCGTTCCAGCCGACATACACGGTAGTCGGGAGCGACTCGAACTGATAGGGCGGGGTCACATAGATGTTGGAGAACAGGGTGATCGATCCGGTCACTCGGTCCGCGACTGTGTTCAGGCCCAACAGAATGGGCGGGTAGCCAGTGCTGCCCCAGATGGAGAGGGCGGGATCTTGGTTGCAGTAGCGGCTGCCCACGCATGAATTGCTTGTCACGTAGAGCGCTCCCCCTTCGAAACTGGTCGTTTCCCAGGAGAATCCGTTCGCATCGAGTTGGAACGACCCCTGGTCTTCCAGCGGGAGCCCGTCGTCGGTGTAGGTGTAGAGCAGGGTCGCCGTCACCGTTGCGCCGCCGCCGCGCGGAATGACGACGTCGAAACCGATCGCGTTGCCAATATCGGGCAGCGGCGAGCATTCGACGGACACGACGGTCGAATCGGTGCCCAGAAGGCACGTTGCGTTGGTGAACCGGGCAGTCAGCGTAGCCTTGGCCGCAGCGGTCGAGGACAGGGCGAGGAGCAGCGCGGTCCAGCCCAAAGTTGCCCATGATCCTGAACGGTTCATCCTTTTCTCCCCTGCAAGCCCCAAGACGGGACCGCGTGTGTCGGCCCAGTATGGTTCATGCGGAGTGCAATCGCCAGCAGCGTCGGGGTCTCGCCGCCAGTGCCTCACCGTACGTTGCGCTGGCGCAAGTCTTTTGGTTTGAACTCGGAACAGAGTCGCCTGATGAACCGGAATCTGCTTTGGCTGGTGCCTGTAATCGTCGCCATCAGC
>Ga0157375_10002752_pt1 | contig 15204 bp, 5 predicted proteins | sample M35metaG_FD_115311 | JGI IMG/M metagenome (GOLD analysis project Ga0157375, IMG submission 115311) | Miscanthus rhizosphere microbial communities from Kellogg Biological Station, Michigan, USA - M3-5 metaG | ecosystem: Host-associated > Plants > Roots > Rhizosphere > Soil | place: USA: Michigan...
ACTGTTCCATGAGGTGCATCCGCCAATGTATTTGAGATGGGCGGATCATGCGCGGCGATGTGCTATGTCACGAATCGAATGAAACAAAGGTAACTATCATTCGGAATGATATAAGCGCGAGGTCAGCCCTCTAGCATGGGCGTTTCGTTAGGGGGCTATCAATGGGCGTGATGACAAAAGAGTGTTGCCCAGGGTGCAAGGAACCTAGGGCAAGGTGCAAGGTCACGGCGCTCTGAGCTATGCCAGGCTTCATGCGCGTTCTTGATTTCCATCGAGCGCGTGAGTCCGAACGTAGGTGCGAAAAACATGATCCCACAGCGGCGAGGACACCCCGAAGTTCTTCTCCACACCCTTGCGGTGATGCAGGTCATGGTTGGCCACCAGCCGAGGAATCAGCGGGTATGCCCAATGCTCGGGACGGTGCATCACGTAATGCACCGCTATATAGAAGAAGTACCCCGCAACCGCCCCGGCGAACATCGACGTCAATCCGACGTACCACGCACACAGCAACAGCACGGCAAAGGTGGAACTGGTCTTCCAGCTGGATACGCCAATGTAAGCCAGCACATCCACATGATGAGTCCAGTGTTCGCGGCGATACAGCGAGTGAAACAGGAAGCGATGCGCACAATATTCCACCAGCGTCCAGGCCAGCAGGCCTGCGACGATTTGAACGGGGTCAACGGGGGCGAGGTACAGCGCGATGAGGATAAACAGGGGGACGGTGAAGAAGTCGAGGTAATACGCGACAGATGACATCAGCCATTTGTTTGAAGCAGCCATGGGCAGAAAATCCTTGTAGTGCTCAAGGGGTGAATGAAGTGCCCGGCTCTCCAGGCAGGAAGACTATCCCTTGGGGATGATGCTACATGCTGTAGGAAAATTCCCAGCGCATTGGGTGTCCGGGATCACACTCTGGTGTTTACGTCGCTGAAGCGTTCGTGCCAGTCTCTCGGCAGGCGGCAAGGGGCCGCCTGGTACATCAGGAGATTGACGTGGGTAAGTACTTCGATAATTCAGGGCTGTTCAAGATGACTTCGTATCGCGGCATCCGCTCCACACGCAGCGCCATCACGGGCTGGGAGCTGAAAAACCTGTCCCTGAATACGAAGGAATTTTTGACATGTCCAAAGAACTACTCGGAGTTTCTGCTCTAGGCCTGATGGTATTGGGTGAGTTTTGTGCGATCTACAGCGAGGTAGCCACCGCCCGGCTTGCGCAAGTGGATAACGGCGCCTGGTCGGCCTTTGTCGTGCCGGTCCTGCTGATGTGCTTTGCAGGGTTGTGCCTGCTGGGGGCGTATTGGCTTGGCTATGTAGCGGTGGGTGACATTTGGGTGGTCACTGTGGTTTCCGTCACGTCGTTGTTGCTGCTTGAGCCGTTGGTGGTGTGGTGTCTGTTCCAGGAGATGCCGGGGCGCGGAGCGTTGGTCGGGTTTGTCCTGGGGGCGTTGGGGATGCTGGCTACGGTTTTGCTGTAGATGCAGGCAGGCTGGCTCGAACCGCAATGGTCGAGCCAGTTGTTAATCCGCTATTCGCTCTTACCTGTCCTGTAAACCCTAAATGCCTCAATGCTCAGCCAAAATGGGATTTCATCCGTTTGTTGGTTAAGTATTTGATGCCAAAAGATTAAATTCCCGACCATCCAATCTGAATGTTTCAGCTCTGAAACAATTTCGTACATTTAATTGACGCCATCAAAACGCCACCATAAGATCGTCGCAAACAAATAGTGGCACAAAGCCATTTAGAGGGATCTAAGATGTGGCGTTCGGTACGTCGGACCAGGCTCAGCCTGCTGTCCGCTTTTTTTTGCCTGGGCACAGCCAGCTTGGCTCAAGGCGCCACTCCACCGAACACGCCAGGCGTCACTGACCTGATCCGCGACCGCCAGGACCGTCTGCTCGAAGAGCAGCAACGCCGCCTGGAAGAACTGAAAGACCTGCCCGGAAAAACTGCCGCCCCAGCCAAACCATCAGCACCTGCCGACACCCGCTGCTTCCCCATCAACACCATCGAACTCACCGGCGCCGACGCCCTGTCCGAAGGCGAGCGCGACAGCCTGCTCAAACCCTACATCGGCCAATGCCTCGGCGTGCCGCAGCTCAACGAGCTGCTCAAGGTCATCACCGACCATTACCTGGGCAAAGGCCTGGTCACCAGCCGCGCCTACCTGCCGCAACAGGACCTCTCCAGCGGCAACCTGAAGGTGCAGGTGATCGAAGGCCGACTCGAAGGGATGAAGGGCGAGCAGGGCAGCGGTATCAGCGATCGCCAACTGGCCATGACCTTCCCCGGCAAACCCGGCGACCTGCTCGACCTGCGTGAAATCGAGCAGATGGTTGACCAGTTGAACCGTCTGCCGTCGAACCAGGCACAGATGGAACTGGCCCCCGGCAAGGCCGTCGGCGGCAGCGACGTGTTGGTGAAGAACGCCCCGCAGAAACCCTGGCGTGTCGGCCTGTCGCGCCACAACGGCGGCCAACGCAGCACCGGCGAACAGCAGTGGGGCGGGAGCCTGGACTGGGACAACCCGCTCGGCCTGGCCGACCAACTGTCCCTGCGTGGCGGCCATGATGCGGTCAGCGACCACCAGAAAACCTCGCGCAATTCGATGCTCAATTACAACCTGCCCTTTGGCTGGTGGAACCTCAATTACAGCTACAGCGAGTCCGAATACCGCTCCCTGGCCCAGGCCAGCAACTTCAACTTCAAGCAATCGGGCGACAGCCAGAACCACCAACTGCGCCTGGAGCGGGTGATCCACCGCGACTCGCTGAGCAAGACCTCCCTGAGCACTGGCGTGGCCTACCTGCGCACCAATAACTTCATCGAAGACAGCAAGCTGGCCCTGAGCAGCAACCGCCTCAGCGAAGCGCAGTTCGGCATCAACCACGGCCGACGCATTGGCGGCTCATTCCTCAACATCGACCTGGGCATGCAGGACGGCATCGGCGCCTTCGACGCCCAAGCTAACCACAACCCGCGCCCGGGCCAGCCGGATGCGCGCTACCGCAAATACACCGCAACGGTCAGCTACTTGTACCCGTTCAAACTGTGGGGCGAGTCGTTCAGTTTCAGCAGCCTGATGACCGGCCAGCGCAGCGAAGACGTGCTGTTCAGCCCGCAACGCATGAGCCTGGGCGGGCAGTCGTCGATTCGTGGCTACAAGGACCAGACCCTCAGCGGCGACAGCGGCGGCTACTGGCGCAACGACCTGCGCTGGAGCCGCCCGGTGACCTGGACGTGGTTGCAGCCCGTGTTCAGCGAATACGGCACCAGCCTCGGTTACGACCAGGGCGTGATCAGCCACGGCCGTTACAACGCCGAGCAGCATGGGCGCATGAGCAGCAACTCGGTCGACCTGTTTGCCCGCGGCCAGAACGTCGCCGCCACGGTCACCTTCGCACACTCTTTGGAAAGACCGGGGCCGATCACCGAGCGTGAAGCGCCGATCTATTTTCGCCTGGATTTCTTCCTTTAAATCTTTACCGCCCTTTGGGCATCGAGACACGACATGGATGTTCGTCAGTTCGCTTTCCTCGCGCGCCAACCTGCTGCGGCCGTAAAAAACCGTACTACCTTCCTGGGCATGCCCAAGCGTGGGCTGGCATTGGTTTTGGCCAACGCCATGTTCTGGCAACCGTTGCTGGCCCAGGCGGACGGTATCGCAGTAAGCGGGCCGGGGACCACGCTGGGGCAGGCGGGCAATGGTGTGCCCATCGTCAATATCGCCGCGCCGAATGCCAGCGGGCTGTCGCATAACCAGTTCAAGGACTACAACGTCGGCGCCAACGGCCTCATCCTCAACAACGCGACGAATCGCACCGAGTCCACGCAGTTGGGCGGGATCATCCTTGGCAACTCAAACCTCAACGGTCGCGCCGCCAGCACCATTCTCAATGAAGTCAACGGCGGCAGTCCGAGCCAGCTACGCGGCTACACCGAAGTGGCGGGGCAGTCGGCTCATGTGATCGTTGCCAACCCCTACGGCATCACTTGCAACGGTTGCGGCTTTATCAACACCCCGCAGGCGACGCTGACCACGGGTAAGGCGGTTATCGAGAACCGCCAGGTCAGCCGCTATCAAGTGGATAAGGGCAGTGTCTCCATCGAAGGCGCCGGGCTCAACGCCAACAATATCGACCGCTTCGAAATCATCACCCGCTCGGCCAAGCTCAATGCCGAGATCCAGGCCAAGAACCTGACGATCATCGCCGGCGCCAACGACGTCGATGCCAAGACCCTGAAAACTACGGCGCGTGCCGCTGACCCGGCGACCGCCCCTCAACTGGCTATCGACTCTTCGGCGTTGGGCGGTATGTACGCCGGCGCAATCAAGCTGGTCAGCAGTGAAGCCGGTGTGGGCGTAAAGCTCGACGGCAAGATGCTCGCCAGTGGCGGTGACATGCAGTTGGATGCCAATGGTCATTTGAGCCTGGTGGAAACCTCGGCGACCGGTGCCGTCAACGTCAAGGCTGCCAGCCTGGAAGCCAAAGGGCCGGTCTACGCCGGCACCACACTGGACATCAAGACCCAAGGCGACCTGACCAGCCAGAACAACCTTGTCGCCAAGGACCGCATCACGCTCGCCAGTGGCGGCCAGTTGACCAACAACGGCATTATCGAAGCCGGGGTCAATCTCGATAACACCCGCAATACCGAGGGCGATGTCAGCATCCACGCGCAAAGCCTCGGCAACCTTGGCAAGACCATCCTTGCCAGCCGTGACCTCGACATCACCACCACCCAGACCCTGAACAACAAAGGCGGCACCCTGAGCGGGCAGCGGCAGACGACCGTCACCGCCGGCACCCTCGACAATAGCAACAAGGGCCGGGTGCTCAGCGCCGACGGTCTGACCTTGACTGCCGACAAAGCGGTGAACGACCAGGGCGGTCTGATCGCCAGCAACGGCGACCTGGTGGCCAACGTCGGCGAGCTGAGCAATCGCGGCGGCGAAATTTCCAGCCTGGCCGATGTCACCCTGAGTGTCGCCAGCCTCGATAACACCTCGGGCCTGATCGCGGCTGAAAAGGGATTCGGTCTCACTGCCAGCGGCGCGATCAATAACCGTGACGGCACCTTGTCGAGTTCAACCCAGGTCACGTTGAAAGGCCTCAGCCTGGACAATACCCGGGGGCAGATCACCGGCGACCTGGGCTTGAGCATCGACCTCAGTGGCGCCTTGGATAACCACGCGGGGACCTTGGGTTCCGGCAAGGGCCTGACCCTGACCGCCGCCAGCCTGGACAACCGCGCGGCGGGCACGGTGCTGGCAGCCGGCGGCACACTGAGCGCCACCCTCCAAGGCGTATTCGACAACCGTGAACAGGGCAAGCTGCGCGCCACGGACAGCATCGAACTGGACACCGGCAGCCTGGACAATCGCGGCGGCAGCCTGGTGGGCAAGGGTCACCTGACCTTGCGCGGCGGTTCGGCGGACAATCGTGGCGGCCTGATCCAGGCCGACAAGGACCTCACGCTGCGAGTCGATCAACTGGACAACCGCGACAAGGGCAACCTGGTTGCCAACGCGGCCATCGGCTTTGAAGGCGTCCGTCTGGACAACAGCGGCGGCCTGCTCAGCTCGGTCGGCCCGGTCAATCTCAAGGCCAAGGAGGTGGTTAACACCTTGGGCCGTATTGCCAGCCAGGCCGACCTCGAAGCCCGCATCGACAGCCTGAGCCAGCAGGGCGGGGCGTTGGTGGCCCAGGGCTCTCTGCTGCTGACCGGCAAAAATCTCGACAACCGTAACGGCGGCACGGTCGCCAGCACCCAGGGCCTGACCGTCCAGGTCGAACAGATCGACAACCGGGCCGGCGAGCTTTCCAGCACCCACGGCAGCGTCAATGTCAGTGGCCAGCGCCTGGACAACAGCGATGGCGGCAAGCTGTTGGCTGAAACTGATCTTGGCGTCGCTGTGGCACACGTGATCAACCAGACCCAGGGCCGTCTGTTCGCCAAGGGCAGCGTCAACCTCAACGGCACCCAACTGGATAACAGCGGCGGGACTCTCGCCGCCCTCAAAGGCCTGGATATCCGCCTCGATGGCGCGCTGCTCAACAACAGCGGCTTTCTCAGCAGCGAAGGTGCCGTGGGCCTCAAGGTTGGCAGCCTGGATAACACGGCCGGTAAGCTCGGCAGCGCCGCAGACCTGTCGATCGACAGCCGTGGCGCGGTGCTCAATCAGCGCGGTTCGATCCTCACAGACCAGGGCCTGGTACTCGCCAGTACAAGTCTCGACAACAGCCACGCAGGCCTGATCAGCGGCCAGGGCGCGACCCGCGTCACCACCGGCACCCTCGACAATAGCCAGAGCGGCCGGCTGACCAGCGACGACCGCCTGGACCTGACGGCCACCCAGGTCAGTAACGGTGCTTCCGGCCGTATTGCCAGTGCCAAGGACCTGACCGTAAGCCTCACCGGCCTCGACCAGCAGGGCGGCGAGCTCTTCAGCAAGACCCAACTGAGCCTCGACCTGAACAACGGTCGCCTGGACAACAGCGGCGGCCTGATCAACGGCCCGCTGCTGGTGCTCAAGAACCTCGACGAGGTGGTCAACAGGGGCGGTGAAATCTCCAGCGCCCAGGCCTTTGCCCTGGCTGCTAAAAGCCTCGACAACAGCGCAGGCAAGTTGCTGAGCAACCAGGGCCTGACCCTGCGTATCGATCAGGCGCTTAACAACATCAAGGGGCTGGTGGCTGCCGCGTCTCTCGACAGCCGTAGCGCCAGCCTGGACAACAGCCAGGGCCTGATCAGCAGCCGGGGTGCGGTCGACCTCGGGGTGAGCGGGGCGTTTATCAACCAGGGCGGCACCCTGGTGGGCGACGGCGCGCTCCTGTTGACCGCCAACAGCCTGGATAACAGCAACGGCGCCGTCTCCGGCAAGGCCGATGTCACGGCGAATATCGCCGCCCTGGACAACCGCAACGGCAAGCTGATCGCCAGCGGTGCGCTGGCCCTGAGCGGGGCCTCCGTGGATAACCGCCTGAACGGTCTGGTCGGGGCGACAAAAGCGCTGACACTCGATGTCGACGCGATCGACAACCGTGGCGGCGAACTCTCCAGCAGCGCCGATATCCGCCTGACTGGCAAACGCCTGGACAACAGCGACAGCGGCAAGCTGCTCGCCGATACCGCGCTGACCCTCGAAATGGCTCAGGTGCTCAACGGCAATCTGGGACTGCTCAAGGGCAAGACCGGTGTCACGCTGGATGGCCAGACCCTCGACAATACCGGCGGCCAGCTACTCAGTGGCCAAGATGCACGCGTCACCCTCGGCGCTGACCTCGACAACAGCGCAGGCCTGATCAGCAGCGAAGGCCAACTGGATATCACCAGTGCCGGGCTAACCAACACTGCCGGCAGCCTGTCGAGTGCCGGGGCGCTCAAGGTCAAGGCTAACGGCGCCTTGGGTAACAGCGGCGGACGCCTGGTCAGTGACAGCGGTATCAAGCTGAGCAGTGAGCGCCTCGACAATTCCCAGCTGGGTGTTATCAGTGGTAAGGGGGCGGTCACGGTCAGTACCGGGGCCTATGACAATAACACCGGCAGCCTGAGCAGCGGCGACAGCCTGACCCTGACGGCAGGGCAGGTCAGCAACAAGAACGGCCGCATCGGCAGCTACAAGGCCTTGGTTGCCAGCGTCACCGGCCTCGACCAGCAGGACGGCAAGCTCTTCAGCAACACGGCACTGACCCTGGACCTGAACAACGGTCAACTGAATAACCAGAACGGCCTGATCAATGCGCCGTCACTGGTGCTCAACAACCTCAAGGGCGTAAACAACAGCGGCGGTGAGATCTCCAGTGCGCAGGCCTTCGCATTGGCCGCCGACAGCCTGGATAACAGCAACGGCAAACTGCTGAGTAACCAGGGCGTGACTCTGCGGATCAATCAGGCACTGAGCAACCTTAAAGGCCAGATCGCCGCCGCCGCGCTCGATCTCCGCGCCGCCAGCCTCGACAACAGCGGCGGCGTCCTGACCAGCCGTGGCGACCTCGCCCTGACCACCAGCGGCCAACTGAGCAACCGCAACCAGGGCCTGATCAACGCTGCCCAAACCCTGAACGTCAGCAGCGCCGACCTCGACAACCAAGGCGGTAGCCTGCTGGGTGCCAGCGCCGTGACCCTCAACGCCATGGCCCTGAACAACAGCGCCAAGGGCCTGATCAACAGCCAGGGCGGCCTGACGATCAACGCCAACAACCTGGATTCCGGCAGTGGCGGCGAAGTCTCGGCCAAGGGCGATATCGACCTGACCCTCGGCGCGCTGGCCCAGAACGGCGGCCGCCTGCTCGGCGACCAGGCTATTCGCCTTGACCTGGCGGGCGGTGATCTCGACAACCGCAACGGCCTGCTCAACGCCAAGGGCCCCCTGACCCTCAACCGTTTGCGCGACCTGAGCAATCAGGGCGGCGAAATCTCCAGCAGCCAGAGCTTCAACCTCACCGCACGCACGCTGGACAATAGCGGCGGCAAGCTGATCAGCAACAACCAGTTGGGCGTGACCGGCAACAACCTGATCAACCAGGGCGGCCTGGTTTCCGGTTGGCAAGGGCTGGCCGTCAACGGCGCGAGCCTGGACAACCGCAATAGCGGCACCTTGTCCAGTCGCAGCGGTAACCTGGATGTCAACCTCAGTGGCGCATTGCTCAACAGCAACGCCGGTGCGCTGGTCAGCCAGCAGGCCCTGACCGTCAACGCGGCCAGCCTGGACAACAGCGCCGGTATTCTTTCCAGTGGCGCGGCTCAGCGCCTGACAGTCAGCGGTGTGTTGAACAACGCCCAGGGCGGCTCCATCGACAGCGCCGCCACCCTGACACTGCGCGCCATGGCCCTGAACAACACCGGCAGTATCAGCGCGCAACAGGCCCTGGATTTCACCGGCACCACCCTGGACAACCGCAACGGAACCCTGAGTGGTAAGGGCGCGGTCAGCCTCGATCTGCTCGGCGCTCTGACCAACAGCGACGGCAAGCTCGCCAGCGGCGGACCGCTGGTCATCAGCCGCAGCAGCCAAGTCGACAACCAGGGCGGCCAACTGGTCAGCCAAGGCTTACTGAGCCTGCTCACTGGCAGCCTGGATAACCGCAATCGCGGTACCGTCGCGGCCAATGACAACCTGGTGATCGGCAGCACCGGCGCCGTACAGAACAACAGTGACGGTCTGATCTACAGCCAGAACGGCGACGTACGCCTCAACGCCGCGAGCCTTGCCAACGGCAAGGGCTCCCTGCAGGCACACGGTGCACTGAACCTGACGGTCAGCGGTGATATCGACAACCAGAGCGGCAGGCTGATCTCCCAGAATGGCGACCTGAGCGTCGGCGCGGCCAACCTCGACAACCGTGGCGGTACCCTGGCCAGCATCCAGGGCGCCATCGACGGCCGTATCGTCGGCGTGCTGAAAAACGGCTATGACCTGAACAACAATCGCCAGGGCGGTATCCTCCAGGCCCAGCGCCTTACCCTCAGCGCCCTGGGCGGGACCGACAACTACGGCGGACGGATCGCGGCGCAAAGCGGCGATGCCCTGATCACCACCGGCGACTTCGACAACCGCAATGGCGGCCTGTACGCCAAGGGCCTGGTACAGGTCCGCGGCAACAACTTCGACAACAGCGGCGATAACGACGGGCAGATCGCCGGCCAGCGAATCGACCTCAGCCTCAACGGCGCGCTGAACAACCGCCTGGGCGTGATTGAAAGCGACAGCAGTTTGAGCGTGCGCGCGGCCAGCCTCGATAACCAGACCGGACAGATCCGTGCACTGGGCGCCAGCGGCAAGACCGACTTCCAGATCGGCGGCCTGTTCGACAACCGCAACGGCAAGCTGGAAACTGCCAACAGCGACCTGACCCTCAATGCCGCCAGCTTCCAGAATCTCGGCGGCAGCCTGCTGCACGTGGGCAACGGCACCTTTGATATCAGCACCGCCAATATCACCAACGCCGGCGGCAGCCTGGTCACCCGTGGTGGCCTGACGCTCACGGCGGACAGCTGGACCAACAGCAGCGTGATCCAGGCCGGACGCCTGACGGTGAACGTCAACACCCTTAACCAGACGGCGGGCGGGCAATTGCTGGCCTCCGAGAGCCTGACCGGCAACGGCGGCAACTGGAACAATGATGGGTTGATTGCCAGTGACGGCACGGCCAACCTGACCCTTGGCGGCACCTACGGCGGCAGCGGGCGCTACAGCAGCGTCGGCACCCTGGGACTGAGCGCGGCTCAGGTGAACCTGGACGCTGCCACGAGCATTGCCGGCGGCGCAGATACCACGATCAATGCCGGTGGCTTGAGCAACGCCGGGCGCCTGACGTCCAACGGCTCGATGACCGTCACCGCCAATGGCATCGGCAACACGGGCACGCTGGGCGCGGCCCAGGACCTGACGCTGAAGACGCCCACCCTGGTGAACGACCACGGCCTGATCTTCAGTGGCCGCAACATGGGCTTGTTGGTCAATGACTTCACCAACAACAACGGCAATGTCTACAGCATCGGCAACCTGAACATCTCGGGCCTCAATGGCGGTCGCGCCAACAGCGTGACCAACCTGGCGTCCTCGATCAACGTTGATGGGGATTTCTCGCTGTCGGCCAACAGTTTCAACAACAAGACCGAAGGGGTTATTGGCATAGAGCGGCTGGTGTCGGGCGACATCACGTTTAACGGCAGTACGTTTTATATCGCTGAAAACTACACCTCGGAGTCGACCATCAGCGGCACGCGAGCGAGCGTGGCGGTGGCCGGAAACATTGAGGGTGATGTCGGCCGTTTTTCCAACACCGCCTCGACGATTTCCGCTGGCAAGAATATTCGCCTGAACGTGGACACCTTCGAGAACCTGGGCTTGGAGGCCGGCAACTTCACCCGTAACCGGGTCTATACCGGCGTGCGCAATGTCTTCAATAACAAAACCATGTCGAGCGACGCGCTGGAAGCTTACGCGCGACGATATTCCCAGTACGTCTACCGATACACCAAGACCGTGCATGAACCCGATAAAGGCGGGACTCACACCGAGCTCAACGATTACGGCAAGCAAAAAACCAATACCTTGAACGCCAATTTCGGCCAGGGACCGGATGTGGCCGTTCCTGCTGGCATCCTGGCGGGCAACCTCAACAGTGACAACAAGGTGTTTACCGCAGGGGGTGGCAGTGTTGCTTCGGTGGTCCAGGCCGGCCAGGCGATACAGATCAACGCCAAGAACACCATCGACAACAGCAACCTGCATGCCAATACCCAGTTCTCCGGGACGACGAAAAGCGGGGCCGGTACCCAGGTCGGCAACGTGGCCAAGCCGACGGTCGTCTACTTGAACCCACAGTTGCCGCCGAACCTGGCCCAGCAGCGGGTGGATCCGCTGGCGTCCCAAGGTTTCAGCCTGCCCAGCGGGCAAAACGGTCTGTTCCGCCTGAGCGGGCAGGGTGGTTCTGCGACCCAGGCCAGCCAAGCCAGCACCGGGTCACAGACCTGGAGCATGGGCAGCGCGGCAGTCAGCAATGCCCAGCGGCAACAGGGCGCGGATGACGTGCAGGCGCGCAACCTGCAGTTCAGCGATGCGGCGCGGATCGCCGCGAGCACGCTTCAACTCGAACAAACGACCCGCCAGGCCACGGGCGGCGGTGTGTCCGGCAGCGTGATCAATGTCAATACTCCGGGTGATTCCGGCAGTGTCCAGTTACCGGGTCAGGTGGGCGGGATTTCGCCGGTAGGCAGCCAGGTCATCACTCGCGTGCAGGGCCTGCCGGACACCTCGGGCAGGTCCAATCCGCAGAAGTACCTGATCGAAACCAACCCGGTACTCACCGACCTCAAGCAGTTCATGAGTTCGGACTACCTGCTGGCGAATCTCGGCTACAACCCTGATCAAAGCGCCAAACGCCTGGGCGACGGTTTCTATGAGCAGAAGCTGATCCAGCAGGCGGTGGTCGAGCGTACCGGTCAACGTTTCATCGATGGCCAGACCTCTGACGAAGCGCTTTACAAGTACCTGATGGACAACGCCATCAAGAGCAAGCAACAGCTCGACCTGTCGGTGGGGGTCAGCCTGACGTCCCAGCAGGTCGCGGCGCTGACCCACGATATCGTCTGGCTTGAAGAGCATGAGGTCAATGGCGAGAAGGTCCTGGTGCCGGTGCTTTACCTGGCCCAGGCCACCAATCGCCTGGCGCCGAACGGGGCGCTGATTCAGGGCGCGGATGTCACGCTGATTGCCGGCAAGGACCTGAATAACGCCGGTACGTTACGGGCGAGCAACAACCTTTCTGCCACTGCGTTTAACAATCTGGTCAACAGCGGTTTGATCGAGGCTGGTAACCGCCTGGATCTGCTGGCAGGTAACGACATTGTCAATAAGGCGGGCGGTGTCATCGCGGGGCGTGACATCACCATGACCGCCGTCGCCGGCGATGTGATCAACCAACGCACGGTGGTGGGCAATGACGTCAATTACAAAGGGTACAGCGGGCACAACGAGTATGCCGACAGCGGCGCTCGGATAGAGGCGGCGAACGACCTGACCATCAACGCCGCGCGGGATTTCGTCAGCACCGGCAGCACGTTGCAAAGTGGCGGTGACACTAAGATTACCGCGGGCCGGGATGCCATTATTGGCGCTGCTGAGCAGCACAACAGCGTGGTGGCTGGCGCCAAGAGCAACAGCGTTACCCAGTACGGCTCGGAGGTAACGGTGGGGCGTGACCTCTCTGTCCTGGCGGGGCGTGATCTGGCGGTGGTTGCCAGCCAAATAGAGGCAAACCGCAACATCGATTTTGACGCAGGCGCAAACCTGACGGTGACTTCGGCTGCCGACGAAAGCCATTCGTATTCCAAGTCGAAGAAGGTCACGGCGCAGGAAGACCACGTCAAACAAGTTTCCAGTGTCATCAGCGCCGGGCAAGACGTTACGTTCAATGCCGGCAAAGATATGGAGCTGATCTCGAGTCGCATCAATGCCGGCAACGAGGCGTACCTGGTAGCGGCTGGAAAACTGGACGTACTGGCGGCCCAGGACACCGATTACTCGCTGTATGACAAAAAGGACAAGGGCAGTTGGGGGCGCAAGCAGACCAAGCGCGATGAGGTGACCACAACCGTCAACGTGGGCACCCAGATCACCACGGGGAGTGATCTGACGCTGATCAGCGGTGGTGACCAGCGTTATCAGGTGGCCAAGCTCAACAGTGGCAAAGATTTGATCATCGACAGTGGCGGTTCGATCACCTTTGAGGCGGTGAAAGACCTGCACCAGGAGAGTCACGAGAAGTCCAAGAACAGCATGGCCTGGACCTCAATGTCGGGTAAGGGGCACACCGACGAGACGGTACGTCAGACGCAAATGACGGCTCAGGGAGAGTTGGTGATCAATGCCGTTGACGGCTTGAAAATCGATATCAAACAGATCAATCAACAGACCGTCCACCAGGCTATCAACGCGATGGTTGCTGCCGACCCGCAGTTGGCGTGGCTGGCAGAGGCGGAGAAACGCGGTGATGTGGACTGGCGCCGCGTCGAAGAAATTCACACCCACTTCAAGTATTCCCATTCGGGGCTTGGCCCCGCCGCTCAGGTGGTGCTGGCGATCGCGCTGGCGGTAGTCACCGGCGGTGCGGGCCTGGGTGCCGGCATGGTAGGGGCAAGCGCCGGTACGTTTGCCGGTGGGTTTGCCGATGCCGTGCTGGCGGCGGTCATGAATAAAGCCGTCAACAGTGTGATCAGTAACAAAGGCAACCTCGGCGGCACGCTCAAAGACATCACCAGTAAAGATGCAATGAAAGGCTATGTCGTCTCGGGCTTCATGGGCGGCATTGGTGGGGCAATGGGGTATGACCCGACCACCTTGGGTTTTGACTGGAACAGCGTGGGCCAGGTCGTTCTCAAGACCGGCGCCGAAACGGTCGTGCAGACCGCAATCAACGGCGGCAGTCTGGGCGATAACTTTGCCAACAACCTTTTGGGCTCGGTGATCAGTATTGCCGGCGCCGTGGCCGCCAAACAGATCGGTAACACCAATCTGGTTGACGGTAGCCCCACCAAGATTGCTGCCCATGCGTTGCTGGGTGGCTTGAAGTCGATGGCCATGGGGGGCGACTTCCAGACAGGTGCCTTGGCAGGCGGCGCCAACGAAGCACTGGTGCAATACCTTGCGGAGTTGGCATTGCCAGCGAACTACAAGCCGAATCAGCCTGGCGATCAACAGGCTCAACTCAACTTGATGGCGATGTCTCAGCTGCTGGGGGTTCTGGCGGCTGTAGTGACGGGCGGCGATCCGGAAATCGCAGCTAACATCGCGGCCAACGCCACTCAGTACAACTATCTGAGCCATTCGGATCTGGAGCGGGCATCCAAGGAGCTTTTAGGGTGCGGTGACGACACAGCATGTGCGTTAGATGGTTACACGAAATACCACGACCTGAGCGCGAAGCAGACGGCTGAGGCCTTTGTCGCCTGCGCGGATGACATAAACGCCTGCGCACGCATCTCGAAGTTGGTCAACGACGCTGAGGTGGACGCGGCCAGATTCAAGGACATGGCCGCCAGTGCACCTCCTGCCGTTGCGAACATGCTTAATAGGCTGATTGCCGAAAATTATGGCTTTCAGAATGACTTGGCAGGCGTTACATCGGGTACAGTTACCGAGCTTTTGGCCTCCAAGTTTGGTATGTCTCCTGAGCGTGCTGCAGCGCTTGTCGTTGCGGTCAGATTGGGCGTTGCGGCGTTTAATGCGGCAAAAGGTGGTGGTGTAAAACCATCTGGTCAGATCGACAAACCTCCAGTGAAGCGTGGATGGAAGGTTGGTGATGACGTTTATAATCAAACGGCTAAAGGCAACGACCCCTCTTGGTCTACAGTTCGGTCTAGGTTTTGGAAAAATGAGGCTGCTGCTCCCAGCGCGGCAAATACTTATGGTCAAGAGAATCTGGATCGCATGAGTAAAGGGCTCGCACCTCAGCGATACAACGCAGATAAAGGGGGTATTGAGTCTATGGAGTTGAGTCATGAGCCCATTCCTGCTCGGGATGGTGGTAAAAACTTTGTTCCTCGATGGCCGCAAGACCACGCGGCTGTCGATCCATATAGAAAGCCAGGATACTAAGAAATGACGGAAACGCTTTCTTCAGCTTTTCAACGTTCACGAGGGGCACCTGTTCAAGTAGGTGAGCGTCTTGTGTACCCCATCTTTCAA
>Ga0157375_10002753_pt1 | contig 15202 bp, 9 predicted proteins | sample M35metaG_FD_115311 | JGI IMG/M metagenome (GOLD analysis project Ga0157375, IMG submission 115311) | Miscanthus rhizosphere microbial communities from Kellogg Biological Station, Michigan, USA - M3-5 metaG | ecosystem: Host-associated > Plants > Roots > Rhizosphere > Soil | place: USA: Michigan...
CCGGCCCGCGAGACTCCGAGCGCCTCCTCTGGTTGAAGCTATGCTCGCTCGGGGCGGCCATCCCTCCGATGGTGAAAAGATTACGGGCACCGCGGCCGCATGACTTCGACCGAATTCTTCAACCGGTGGATCGTCGATGAGCGCACCGGCGAGCGGCGACTGACGACCTACAAGCTGACCCGCGCCGACGCGGAGAAGGCGTTTCCAGGGGCCGAGGCCGACCTCAAGACGCTCGAGATCCGGCATCTGCCGGGCGCGGGTAAGGCGCCGCCAAACAGCAGGCCCGGACGGGAATGGTCCTAGACGTCCATCTATTTGTGGGTGAGGCGCGCTCCTCGGCGAAGCGTACAGATATCGAAGCGGGCCGTAACGCCGATCAAGGGAGCCGGCGGCGACTACATCGACGCGCCAGCGTCGGGTGGTGAGGTCGGCGCCAGAGCGGCGTGCCTAACGATCATGTGCGGCGGCGGCGACGCCGTGTTCGAGCGGATCCGCCCGCTGCTCGAGAAGATGACGAAGCACCAGAGGAGCCGCGCCGGAGCGCCCCGGCGCGCTGCGGGAGCAGCATCAATATCCCATTCGCACGATGCCGCTGCTTTGCCCGTTGAGCCGACCTTCGCGCAGCCACTGCACGGTCGCATCGAACAGCATCTTGCGATTCTTCTCCCACATCGCGTTGTGAGACGAGCAAGCCAAGTCGACCATGACCTTGTTCTGGCTGCCGAGATCTTCGTAAAGCTCGCGCACCAGCTTGGGCGCGATCTGCCTGTCGTGTTCGCCGGTGATCATCAGGTACGGCGTCTTTACCAAGGGAACGGTGTCCTTGTTGAAGCCCCAGATCGGCACCGTCGGCGCGCGGCGGACGCCGGCGCCCCACTTGGCGCCGACGGGATCCGACTCGAGCATTTCGTCGAAGATCGCGGTTGCCGCGGCTGCGTCGTACTGCCCCGGACAGCCCACCTGGCGGTCCCAGTTGGCAACGAAATCCTTGCGCGATTGGACCGACATCACGCCCTCATTCATGGCCTGCAGTGGACTTGGCTGAGCTGTCAAGCCATCCCGGAAGTAGGCCGGCGCGAGGACGACGATGCGATCGACCCTCGGGGGCTGCAGCGCCGCATAGCCGGTGATGCGAGGTCCACCCTGAGACCAGCCCACAAGCGATACGCGCTCGACGCCGCGGAGCCGGCGGAGATAGTCGACCACCTCGCCGATCTCATTCCATTCCGAGGTCGCTGTCGCAATGGGAGTGCGATATGTGGGTTCGCACGGCGCGGGGACGTACCCCACTTGCTGCGCTTTCACGATGTTGCAGGGATCGGCCATCTGGGGAGGGCGCGTGGACCGGCCGTAGCCGGTCAGGCTCACCGAAAAGACGTCGAACCCAGCGCGTGCGACCTGACGCATCCAGCTGTAGTCCTCCATGCGCGAGTCAAAGGACACCTCGGCGGGGGTCCCGGCACCATGGACGAACAGCACGACAGGGAGTGAGGCACCGCCACCAGGGGCCACTTCGCGCACATAGAGTTTCGCCGGCTGGCCATGCATGGATGGTGCCGTGGACAAGAGGGGAACGTAATGTTCCGTCGTCTGCAGGCCGCCGGCCTGTTGACCCGTCGCGCAGGCGCCCAGCAGGGCGATGGCCATAGTGGAAATCAAGGTTCGAAACATGGACGCCTCCTTTTCGCTTTTGGAACTGTAGGTCGAAGACTCCCACTCCGGGAGCGCCAGAAGCGTCGATAGCTTAGACGCTAGAAGTCGATCGCCGCAACGCCAACCCTTGCGGATAGGGCGAGGCGGCCGCCAGTCTGGGGGAGGAGGCAACTCGGCATTTCTTTCCCGTGCGCCTGAGCTCTCCGGAGGTGCCTATCCGTCGGAGGAACCCCCATTTCCTGGTTTTATCGGCGCCTTCCCGCGCGAGTACGGGGCCAGCGGGCGCTCTTCGCGCGTGTTCGACTCCGCGTGCGCCCCCGGATATCGCTCGGCCTCTCCGGATGTCAGTGGGACGGATGTTAAGCGGCGCTTGCCGGCGGGCTTGTCAAGGATCGGGTAGCGGCGCCGCGCGAGCGGCTCGGCCGTCGATCCATTGTGCTGCGGACTGGCTGGGCGTAGCACTTCGAGCGGAACGTGGGCTTGGCGCTGCGCCGCCGCCTCTTCAGCAATGAGAGTCTGGACTAGCCCATCCAATTTCGCGAAGAGCCGCGCGGCTTCGTCACGCAGGCGGACGGCCTCTTCGAGAGCATCTCGTCGTGACACATGACGGGCCATGAAGAAGCAGTGGCATCGCGCATGCCTGCGTCACCCCGCTCGACCTCGACCGAGCCGCCGCGCCTCGCACTCAAGGCGGCACCACCTCATCTTGGGGTATGTACCGGCGTCTCCGCTCGTATCAACGCACCGAACGGACGGGCCGATCACGAGAATCATGCTCTATACACGCTCGCCAGGGTTGGACCGACAAACAACCAGATCCCACCCCAACATCTCGACCAGAGCTTGACGCCTAGCAACCCGGGAAACAGCCACCGTCCTTCGCGTTTCCAAGCCCACCACGTCAGCTACTCAGCTACTACCTGGCGAGCGAAGCAGATCGCCCCAGTGGCATTGGTAGAGCGTTAGGCGTTCTGTGTTCGGGATGCGATCACAGCTGCCGCAGCTCTTTTCCCTAGTGTTCTGAGCGCTACAACGGCCGGCATGTGTTTGGCTGACGGACGCGCCTTGCCCTGCTCCCAGTTGTAGACGGACTGTGTCGTCGCGCCCAGGAGGAGGCCGGCTTCAGCCGCCGAAAGGCCGAGGCGCTTCCGTTGCGAGCGCAGACCCTTGGCGCTAAACCTGCGCATCTCTTGATCTGCCTGCTCAGGAACCGAGCTGTTAAATTTGCCCGCAGAAGTCTTCGATTCCAGGCGAACAAGCCGCTCCAGTGCTTGAGTACGGCGCTTCAGTGCGGCTATCTCGTGACGGTAGGCAATCACCGCTTTCTTAAGTGCGTTGGTCTCGCTTCGCACTTCCTTACGGGCGACGCGTGAGATTTCACCTTTCAGGGTTGATGCAACATTTGGCATGGGCAAGGATTGTGCGATGCACTACAAGGAGGGACTCGTCGATCGTTGTGAGCTTCCTCACGTCACGAAGTTCAATCTAGACGTATAGCATTCCTTTTGTTCCCACGTTGGCCTATTGCCTCGGCAGGAGGGTTGATCTCTGAGCACGGTTCAATGAACTCAACAGTAGTCCGATGCCCCTTCTTGAGCGCGCCACCCATAGCTCCTTCCGAAGAGCACAACTCTAGAGGGGTGGTGCGCACCGGCACCGGCTGCTCCGGGCGCCACAATGATCAGGTCTGAAAGCACGCGAAAATCGGCAGCTCAGCCTGCGCTGCTGATACCGAAAATGACTCAGCCGCTAGCTGCGCACAGCACCCCGACCCCAGAAACTCCGCCCGCGGCGCCGCCGGAACCTCCTCCGCCAGGTCCGGAGGATCCTTCACCTGCGGTGGAAGATCCGCCAGCCCCAGCCCGCCACGCACCGGTGCAGGAACCCGGTACCCCTTGGCCCGCGGTGAGGTAGGCCGAACGGCCAGTCGCGTACGCGACTAACGGTTGCCGCAGTCACAGGGCAAAGGCCGCAGCCATAGCGCCGTCGCCTCCTCTGGGATGATCGTACTTATCGTGCAAACCCGTGGGCTTGGGGGCAAAAAGCCGTGCCGCGACGAACATTGCAATTCACCGCTCTGTGCCTCGAGCCGCTTTACGCAACTGATTGATTTCATGCCTTGTGGTGAGGTCTCGGTGTCAATCTGCGCGAAAAGGACGACTACCCGGCTGCGCGGGCGACTCGCCCGACTCGCCTACATCTCACGCCAGTCCACTCGGAATGACAGCCACGGCGCGGCTATTCGCCAACGAAGCCTCGTAACTAGCTCCGTCTAAAAGCCGGATGACGCCCGCAGCACGGTCCGCGTCGGCCGTCTGCTTCAAGGCAAAAGCGATCTGGTCCTCGGTGAACTTGCTCTTCCTCACGACATGCTCCTGGCCCTACCAGGCCTTCATCATGCCGGTCGTCTCTGTTACTGAACGGTTCAGGTTACTGGGACAGGGTCACAGTCTACTTGCACGTAAAGCTCGTCGAGGCGTTCACGTCTCCGCTGACATAAGTCAGCTTCTTCGGATACAGGCACAAGAGTCGACTTCTCGCCGTATCCGCAGTCGTCACGGTGATGGTCGAAGGAGCGGCGCCGGTCTCTACCCATTTCGTCAATGCGTCGTAGGCCTGGGTCCCCTGCAATAGCGGGGGGTTGGCGGGTGGACTCGCGACACCATTCTCCGAATTTGCGCCCGCGCAATGGCCCATCCCGGGTACAAGAAAGAGCCGATAGAACTGCTGCACGGCCGAGTAGCCGCCGGCCACCTGCGCGACCTTCTCGTAGTAGTTCTCCGAGCTCAGCGCCTGCGGAACCAAGGGATCGGCAAGACCGTGGTAGCTCAGCATCTTGCCGCCTGCGGCGGCGAACTTGGCTAGATCTGGATTCTCCGTATCGATGTTCCCAAACGCATTGTTGAGAGCGGCGCCGCGGGCGAGCTGATCCGCAAAGCCGGCATAGCTGAGCGTCATCCACGCGTCTTGCCCGTTGCCGGTGGCGTTCACGAACCCCGGACGGGCGTAAATCGAGTTCTGCAGGTTGAGCGCGATCTGATCGCGCGGATGGCCCAATCCATAGGTGAGAACGGGCGCAAACTTCCCGCCTCTGGGCTGCCCCCACCAGAGCTGAGCCGGCGATCGAACGACATTGACGCCGTTGTCCGCGACGGGCGAGGGCGCCGATCCATCGGACGTCGGGCCGTACCAGACCTTGTTGAAGGTCCGCGCCTGCGCCAGAGTGACGCAGCTCGAAGTGCTGTTCGTGCCGCCACTGGCCGTGCACAACACAGAGGGATCGGTCGTTGGGTCATAGTTGCACGTGGCGGGATCATTGATGTAGCCGTCGTGTTGTCCTGTGAGCGTCGTATCGCAAGCGCTGACGGCCGCTCCGGAAACAAGCGCCAGCTGCGCCGCGCTCAACGCGTTGTAGTTGCCCAGGTCCTTGAACTGCACGAATCCGGGATAGAGGTCCGACGGGAAGAAACGGGTTTGCGCGATCGACGGAGCACCGGCAAGGATGCCGTTGTAGTCGTTCGGGAATGATTGCGCTTCCGCGAAGCCCTGCCTGCCGCCGCCCGAGCAGCCGTCGACGTAGGCGAAGGTCTGCGGCATCAAATAGTAGGCAGCGACAAGCGCCTTGGTCTTCAGCGTCATCTCGTGCGTCGCTCGAGTCGCCAGGTCGGTCCACAGAACGCTGTTGATCGTGCCGTCCGGATTCATTGCAAAAGACCCCGTGCCAGCTGGGTCGGAGTGCCCGCCATCGTTCACCGCGCTCACGGCGCCTTCGTTCATGGCGATTCCCCATGTCACGCCCGTCAAGAAAGGGGCAGTGCCACTTGTGATGCGCGTCGTGTCGCCAATGACTGCGTTGCCGCCGAAGCCGCCCAGGGTGATGTTGTGGATTCGCTTGTTCCAGTTGGCTGGAGACGGCAGCCACATCTCGATGTGGATACCCGATGAGGTCGAGGGCGCACTTGCGGGCCCCGGATTGCCGGGACCGATGGTCATCTTGACCAAGCACATGTCGTTGATGGCGACGGGAGGTGCGGGCGACGCTGGGGTTGCGGACAGCGCCAACGAGTCTCCTTTCTTGAAGGCCTTCACCAAATTGATCGTGGTGTTCGCGTCCGGCTTGAACGCGGCGATCATCGAGTCGTCGCAGGTCAGAGCCGCCGCCTGAGCTGGTGCGGGGGCGGGCGCAGGGCCCGAGTCATCTCCGCCACAGGCGCTGAGCAGGGCGCCAGCGGCACAGGTCGCCAACAGCGGCTTCAAGGCCGCCAAGCGCTTTTGGGTAGAGCCTTGATCTGTCACGTGCCTCTCCTTGCTTCAAGGGCGGCAGCGCAGCCATCGTGGTCAGTTCCACGCTGCCGAGTTCATCGTAGAACTCGACCTTTTCAAGGGTTCGAGAGCTTTCCCTATGCGTCGCCCTGTTCTTCCGCCGCGTTCTGGCGCGAGGGGGATCTGGATCTCGGCAAAACGACGACGAGAGGCAAGCAAGCTACTCGGAGCGCAGTAATCAAGCAATCGGTCAGTGTCACGCGAATGACAGCAGGAGAGCCCTTGGAAGCGGCGCGAATTGCTTTCCTGGCAGGTACCAGCGTTTGAAGGTACGCACGTCGAGGCCGTTGAGGCGACGCAGCGGACCTGCAGCAACGAGTTGCCGCCCCCGCGAGTCCAGAGCATGTGGCCGTATCTTTTCAGGCGTTGTCCGATCAGATAGTCAACGACAGACTCTGCGCCCGCCGACGAGACAGAGAGGTTGAGCGCGCGTCGACGTGGTTAGTTGACGAGGAGGGCAGGAGTGCCCCGCACATAACGGATGAGCCTGCGCAGCGGATTGCCCGCTCCGACCCCACCCGTCTCTCGCCGTAACGCTCCGAGCTCACCTTCAGCCGCAGGATGGAATCACCCTCAAGCGCTATGGAATCAGTTGGCTTTTCGGGGCCGCGTCGATCCGATGGAGGATGTAGTCAAAAAAGTGGGCCGCGCGCTCGAGCCCCGGAACAGAGATCGTCTGATAGACGTCACCGCTGGTGTGATAGAACGGGCCGGCATGGATGATCTGGGCCTTCGGCACGCCCGCGAGTCCGCCGAATTGGCCGATTTCGCCGGGCGCGGTGGGGTCGAACCCCATCGGGACGTTTTCCTGGAAAAGCGTGGCGGCTTCACCGAACGCGGCAGTGATCAGCGGCGTCGCGCCCACAATTCCAACGGCCCTGGTTTCCTCGATCGGTGTTGCCGTGAGGGGCCGATAACCTGCCACGCTCGCGGGCAACGACGCCGTGGTGGACGCAGACAGCAGTTGTGCGACGTGCTCAAGATTGAGAAGAAACACGGTCTTCGAAGCGAACTCCGGATGCTTGGTCAGAAACACGCCTCCGCCGCCGATCGTGTGATGTCCAGAGGTCGCCACCAGGACGAGATCGCGAGACAGCCGATTCTGGGGTTGCGAATAGTGACGTGCCAGTGCCACGAGGACCGCGAGCCCATCGGCGTTGTCGCCAGCGCCGTCAAACCAGGCGTCGGCGTGCGCGCTGATCATGATATTTTCGCCACGCCGGTCCCTCCGGTTGTTCATACCTGGAATGAACGCGTACGCATTCGACACCACGGCGCTCGGGTAGGTCGTCATCGTCAGCTGCACCGAAGCCGTCAACTGTGCCGCTCCCGTGCGGTCCACGGCAGCAAGTGCCGCTTCAAGAAACTGCCCGTCCGCTCCACCGAGGTAGAAGCACGGAATGTTTCCGGAGGCGCAAGAGTCCTGAGACATCATGTTTCCGGGCAACTCGATCGTCACGAGGATCGCCGCCGGTTGGGCAGCAATGAGGTCGGTCAGACTGAATCGCGCGAAGAACAGGCCCGGATTCGGCTTCTTGTGAATGACGGCCACCTTGCCCTGAACACTCTTGCCCGCCATTTCCGCCGAGCTTCCGGCGCCGACGAACACGAGTGGAGCGTTGAGGGTGCCCGAGATGGAAGGCGAGGTGCGGATCGGCATCGAGGACTGCAGCACGATATCAGGGCCCGGCCCGTGCACTGTCACCGACCAACCCGTCGGTATCGTCAGCGAACCGGTGTGCTGCTCGACTCCGACCTGCGCTATTCCCGCGTTGCGAAATTGGGCCGCGACCCATTCATTCGTTTCCAGCAATGCTGGCATCCCGGCGATGCGGCCCCAGAGCTTCTCGCCGCGGGCACGGCTTGCTTTCGAGAAACCCGTGATCTGTTTGACGCTCTCGAAGATCTTCTCGCCCTGAAGCTCGGTCTTACGTTGAACTCCGGGCGGATACACCACGGGAAGCGGCGCGAAGTCGGTACCTATGATCAGTACCGGTTGATCGGGATCGCTTAGACCGGTGGGAAGTGGCAGCCCGAACCAGTCGGCGGCCAAGGCGTTTTGAGTTGCCAGGACGAGGGCTGCCCCTCCCAGCACCAGTTGGAAAGTCTTTCTCATCTGTTCATCTCCTCGGATGTCGGGTGCAAATCAGCCTGCAGGTACGCGACGCCAGACTCGACGCGCCTGATGACGGAGCGATGAGGAGGAGCCCGCAGAAGACGCCGCGCAAGCAGATGGTTTTCATGGTCCCCCAACGACGATTGGGGTTAGCCGGTCGACCAAAACGCGGCGAGCACCTGCAAAGGCGTCCCGCGGGAGTGGTAACAATAGACCCGCGCGTCGGAGTTGGCACCTATTTTTTGAACATTACAGGGCAATCCCTGAAGGCGCTGAGTTCCGATATCCGGGCCCTTCGTTTGCTAAGCGACACAACTTAAGGGGGCGCTAGCCTGAAGCAACTCGTGGGAGCGCGCCAGGGCTATTTGCGAGCGCTCGCACAGCATTGGAAGCGAGCGTATAAGGATTTCAAGTCCAAGAGCAGTGTCGAGTGAGGCAGGCCAGCTGCGCCGAGGTGCCGCCATGCAGGCCGAGGTCGGCGCTGCTCGTCACGGATGCAAAACATGAGCTGGGTCAGCCGCTCCAAGTTTGAAAGAGCGGGAAGGCACCTCGCACACAGCACAGGAGACTTTTATGAGCGATAAGGAAAAGCCGCGCCAGCGGCGATCACACGGAGACACATGGCTGCCGAGCGGCGGCATTGTGGCCGACGCGATCCGCGCAGCGGATGTCGCTTCTGGAAGCGCTAACCATGACGATGGGTATCGTCTTCGTCATGCGCTGACGGCACGCGTCGCGTACATGCATTGCCGTCAAAAGTTGACGTGGTCGGCGCCTTTCAGCTCGAGCATCTCTCGCGCCTCGTCAGGGCTGGCGATCTCGAGGCCCAGTCCCTCGATGACTTGGCGCACGGCACGCACCTGCTGAGCGTTGCTCTCGGCCAGCCGGCCACGTCCGATCCACAGCGAATCTTCCAGCCCTACGCGGACATTGCCTCCTAGCGCGACCGACTGAGTCGCAATCGGTAGCTGGTTGCGGCCGGCGCCGAGCACGCTCCAGTGATACTGGTCGCCGAACAGCCGGTCGGCGGTGCGCTTCATGTGCGCGACGTCCTCGGGATGCGGACCGATGCCGCCGAGGATGCCGAACACCGACTGGATGAAGAACGGCGGCCTGACAAGGCCGCGATCGGCAAAGTGGCGCAGCGTGTAGAGGTGGCCGATGTCGTAGCACTCGATCTCGAATCGCGTCTGGTTGGCCTCGCAGGTCCTCAGGATATTGGCGATGTCGGCGAACGTGTTCTTGAAGATGCGCTCGTCGGATCCTTCGAGATAGGGCCGCTCCCAATCGAACTTGAAATCGTGGAAGCGTGCCAGCATCGGGAACAAGCCGAAGTTCATCGATCCCATGTTGAGCGATGCGACCTCGGGCTTGAAGTGCGCGCAGGGCTTCAGCCGTTCCTCGACGCTCATCGTCGGCGCGCCGCCGGTGGTGATGTTGATCACGACGCCGCTCGCCTGCTTGATGCGGCGCAGGAACGGCGCAAACGCTTCCGGCCGCTGATCGGGCGCGCCGTTGACCGGATCGCGGGCGTGCAGATGTACGAGGGCCGCGCCGGCCGCGTGCGCGCCGAGCGCGGCCTCGGCGATCTCGTCGGCGGTGATCGGCAGGTGCGGCGACATGCTCGGCGTGTGGATCGCGCCGGTGACCGCGCAGGTGATCATCACCTTGCGGCCGTGGGCGGCGGGCTTGACCATTCAGGGACTCCTTAGTCAGGGATCGGTGGGAGGCTTCTGGCGGCTTTTGTGCGCGACCAGCGCGGCGAGCCGATCGTCGCGCCACGCGCTTTTTCGCGCAAGCTCGCCATCGCTCGGGGCCGGCCCCCATTCGGCGGCGGCGGCCCGCCAGTTCGCGTCGTCCCAGGTCTGCGTCTTCGGCAGATCCGCGACATAGCGGCGAAACCATGGAACATAGCGCTCGCAGTAGTCGGCGATTCCGCGCGGGGCATTCAGCTCGATCGTCTCGAACGGGCCCATGAACGCCCAGCGCAGCCCGAGCCCGTCAGCGACCGTCCGGTCGAGATCGCGCGGGCTCACGATGCCGTCCTGAACCAGCCGAAAGGCCTCGGTCAGCAGGGCGGCCTGAAGTCGGTTGAGCACGAAGCCGTCGATCTCTCGCCGAACGTCGATCGGCGCCTGACCGACGCGCTGCATGACCGCGCCGGCTCGCGTCTTGGTCTCTTCGGAGGTCCAGGGCGCCCCGCACAGCTCGACCACCGGCGCGAGATGCGGCGGATTCACCGGATGCGCAACGATGCAGCGCGCTCGGCCCGTGAGGCTCTCGGTGAAGAGCGAGGGGACGATGGCCGATGTCGACGAGGCCAGCACGCAGTGCGCCGGCGCGATCGCGTCGAGGGCAGCAAACGTCTCGCGCTTGACCTCGAGCACCTCGGGTCCGCTTTCCTGGACGTAGTCGGCCGCGTGCACCGCGTCTTCCAGCCGCGCGGTGATCTGCACGCGCGCCGCTGCCGCCGTGGCGTCCTGCACCAGCTCATGCGCCTGTAGGTCTGCGAGGCATCGGGCGATCCGCCCGTGCGCGCCCGCGCGTTGGTCGGCGCTCGGATCCCACACCAGCACCCGCCAGCCCGCTCGCGCGAACACGTTGGCCCACGAGCAGCCGATCAGACCGGCACCGACGATCGCGATAGTTTCGGTTTGCTGGGTCATTGCACAGACCTTCCTAGAGCCACAGGACCCTGCGCCGCAGTTCGAGGTCGTTCGACAACACAGCAGACGGCCCGACATGGGTGACAGCACCGCGCTCGAGCGCCACGGTGCGGTCGGACAGCGCCAGCGCCAGGTCGAGGTGATGGTCGACGATCAGGATCGCAACCTCCTGGCGCAGCTTGTCGAACGCTTCGAACAACTCTTCCACGACGGCGGGCGCGAGGCCCTCGAACGGCTCGTCGAGCAGCAGGACGCGGGTGTCCCCGGAGAGCGCCCGCGCCACCGCCACCATCTGTTGCTCTCCGCCCGACAAGTAGTCGGCGGGCGAGCGCCAGCGCTCCTTGATGCGGGGGAAGAACGCGAAGATCTTCTCTTCGTTCCAGTGCATGCCGGCGCGATGGCGCCGCTTCAGGCGCCCGAGTTCCATGTTCTCGGCCACCGACATGCCGGCGAACAGGCCGCGCCCTTGCGGCACATACGCGACCCCGCGCCGGGCGATCTCGGCGGCAGGACGTCGCGCCAGCGCCTCTGCGCCGAGCGTGATGGTGCCGCTGGCCGGCGCCGCCACGCCGATCACCGACTTGAGCAGGGTCGACTTGCCCGCGCCGTTGCGGCCGAGCAGGGCGACGATCTCGTTCTCGTGCACATCGAAGCTCACGTCGCGCAGGATGTGGCTCTTGCCGTAATACGTGTTCACGCCCTCGAGCCTGAGCAGCGTGCTCTCGCCCGCGGCGCTCGTCCGCTCGCGCGCAGCCAACGCATGCGACCCGGCGCCGATGTAGACCTCCTGGACCCGCCGCGAATCGCGCGCATCGTCGACGGTGCCGTCAATCAGCACCTCGCCGTCGTTCATGACCGTTACCGCGTCGGCCAACGCGAAGACGCGGTCGATGTCGTGCTCGACGAGCAGCACCGGCAAATCCGCGGAGATGCCCTTGATGAGCTGGCCGACGCGATCTCGCTCCGCCGCCGCCAGTCCGGCCAGCGGCTCGTCGAGGAGCAGCACACGGGGACGCGTCCCGAGGGCCAGTGCCATGTCGAGCAGCCGTTGCCCGCCGTAGGAGAGCGATGCTGTTGCGGCCGACTCCATGCCGGCCAGACCCATGGTGCGCATCACCTCGGCGCTGTCGCGGTTGACGTCGGCCAGCGCGGTCGCGTCGATCCAGACCGCGTGACGCCGCGGATGCCGCGCTTGCACGGCGAGGCGAACGTTCTCGGCGACCGACAGCGACATGAACAGATTCGTGATCTGGAACGAGCGACCGATGCCGGCCAGCGTGATCTGCTCGGGGCTGTGTCCGGCGATCGGCCGGCCGGCGAGAGTGATGGTGCCGCGGTCGGGCGCGAACAACCCCGAGATCAGGTTGAAGGCAGTCGTCTTGCCGGCGCCGTTCGGGCCGATCAGCGCGTGCAGCGTCCGGTCGCGCAACCAGAGCGACACGTTCCTGACCGCATGGATGCCGCCGAAATGCTTGGCCAACCCCTCGGCTGCGAGGATGACCTCGCCATCGGAATGCAGCGGGCGCAGGAAGGCCGGCAGGGTGACCTTGCCGCCCAGGCGTTGCGCCATGGCGGCCTCGCCGACGACAGGTTTTCGCCAACGCGCGGTGGCGCGACCGTACAAGCCGACCAGGCCCGTCGGCGAGAAGACGACAAAGGCGACGAACAGCAGCCCGAAGAAGAGCAGCCAGTTCTCGGTGATGCGCGACAGCGAGTCTCGAAAGATCACGAAGAACAGCGCGCCGAGCGCAGGACCCAGGAACGAATGCATGCCGCCGATCACGACCATGGCAAGCAGCTCGCCCGAAAAGGCCACTGAGATCGGCTCGGCAGAGGTCATGCGGTTGGTGAAGGCCAGCAGCATGCCCGCGAGGCCCGTCAGGCCCGCCGAGGCCACGAAGGCAGCGAGCTTAACGCGATCGGTGGGATACCCGACGAAGCGCGCGCGCTGCTCGTTCTCGCGGATCGCCACCAGCACGCTTCCCAGGGGCGACCGGTGGAAGCGCCACAGCGCCAGCACGGCGACGAACGCCACGCCCGCGACCAGCGCGTAGTAGCTCGCCGCGCTCTCGAACGACAGGCCGAACAGCGTTGGCCGCGTGATGCCGCCGAGCCCGTTCTCGCCGCCGGTGACGTCGGTCCAGCGGAACGCCACCGAATACAGCATCGCCGACAGTGCCAGCGTCAGCAGCGAGAAGTACACGCCCCGCCGGCGAAGGATGAGGAAGCCGAACGCCGCCGCCAGCGCGACCACGATCGCAAGGCCCAGCGCCACCGGCATGACGAACGAACCGGCGAACCAGTGGCGCTGCGACATGCCCGCCGCATACGCCGCGAGGCCGAACCAGGCGCCGTGCCCGAACGACGTCAGCCCGGTGTAGCCGACGAGGATGTTCAGCGCCATGCAGGCAAGCGAGAAGACGACGACCTCGATGGCCGAGGTCACGCCGAGCCCGATCGCCGACAGCACCAGAGGCAGCAGCAAGAGCGCCAGCGCGGCGATCACGAGGTGGCGGCCGGTGGGCACGGCTACTCGAAGCGCAGGATGCGCTCGCCGAACAGGCCGCGCGGACGCAGCAGCAGCACGAGCAGCATCAGCAGGTAGATGGCCGCTTCGGAATACTGCGGATAGCCTCCCGCGGTGACGACGCCTTTGGTCAGGCCCACGACCACGGCCGCCAGAACCACGCCCCAGAACGAGCCGAGCCCGCCGATCACGACGACCACGAACGCGGAGGTGATGATTTCCGCGCCCATCGCGGGGTGGACGGTGAAGATCGGCGCCAGCATCACGCCGGCCAGGCCCGCCAGGCCGATGCCGAGGAAGGCGATCGCCGCCATGTACGGCTCGAGCGAGATGCCGAGCGCGCCGACCATGTCGGGGTTTTGCACGCCGGCCCGCACGACGCGGCCGAACGGTGTGCGCTGCAGCAGGAACCAGAGCGCGGCCACGCAGGCGACCGCCACCGCCAGAATCAGCAATCGGTAGCGCGGATAGACGAAGTCGCCGATGAAGACCTGCCCGCGTAGCTCGGGCGGGATTGACCACGAGAGCGGCGGCGCCCCGTACGTCATGCGCAAGGCCTGCTCGGCGACCATCGCCAGGCCGAAGGTCAGGAGCAGCGACAGCGTCGGATCGGCCTTGTAGAAGCGGCGAAAGAGCAGCCTCTCGATGACGACACCGAGCAAGCCGACGGCGATCGGCGAAAGCAAGGCTGCGCCGGAAAAGCCGAGCGAGCCGCCGATGCTGACAGCCAGGTACGCGCCGATCGCGTAGAACGCGCCGTGCGCCAGATTGACAATGCCGCCGAGCGAGAAGATCAGCGAGAGCCCGAGCGCGATCAGCAGGTAATACGCGCCGGCCAGCAGGCCGTTCAGCAGGTGCTGGACGAACAGCACGGCGACTGCCTGGTCCGGGCCGGCGACCCGCCGGCCCGGGCGGCTCGAGCAAGAGCGCGAAGAACGGCGTGTGAAGCGAGCTTCGGCGTGGTCATGTCACGCCATCTTGCATTCGTTCTCCTCGGCCGTGGACGCGATGACCTCGAGCGATTCGTTCGGGCCCGGAACCGGCGGCGACGACCGGAAGATGTCGTAGTTGTTCTTGAGCTCGGCGACGGGCAGCGCCTGCACGGTGTACATCTCGTGCATCATCTGGTGATCGGCCTTGCGGAAGTAGCCTTCGCGCGTCTTCATGAGCCCGAACTTGGCGCCCTTTTCGAAATGCTCGACGAGCTTGCCGGAGTCGGTCGACTTGGTCTCGGCCATGGCCTGCGCGGTGAGCTTGATGGCGTTGTAGTCGCCCCATGCCTGGTTCTCGGGCGGCCGGTTGTAGCGCTTGGTGAATTCCGCGACGAAGCGCCTGCTGTCGGGCGTATCGATGAGGTGGTGCCACACGAGCGGCCAAGTGCCCAGGAAATTGCCGCGCCCCGCGGCCCATGCCACCGCGGTGTCGAATCCGAATCCCGCCACCGGGAAAGGCAGTCCGAATTCCGAGTACTGCTTGAGGAAGTTGGTGATCTGGTTGCCGGCCAGGTTGGAAATCACCAGGTCCGGCTTGGCGTTGCGGATCTCCAGCAGCAGCGGCGAGAAATCGGTGGCGTCCGTGGGAACGAGCTTGTCGGCGGCGAAGTCACCGCCATTGGCGGACATGAAGCGCTTCGCCACGCGCAGCAGGTCGTGGCCGAAGGCGTAATCCGCCGTCAGCGAGAACCACTTCTTGCCCTTGACCAAGCCCTGGGCCATCAGCGAGCGACCGCAGGTCTTCACGTACATCGAGTTCTGGCTCTCGATGTGGAACATGTACTTCTTGCAGCCCTTGCCGCGCAGCTCGTCGGAGTTGCAGCCGGTGTTGATGAACAGCGTTCGTGTGCGCTCGGCGACTTGGCTGATCGCGAGGCCCGAAGCCGAGGAGATCTCGCCGATGATGCAGGCCACCTTGTCGCGC
>Ga0157375_10002758_pt1 | contig 15192 bp, 14 predicted proteins | sample M35metaG_FD_115311 | JGI IMG/M metagenome (GOLD analysis project Ga0157375, IMG submission 115311) | Miscanthus rhizosphere microbial communities from Kellogg Biological Station, Michigan, USA - M3-5 metaG | ecosystem: Host-associated > Plants > Roots > Rhizosphere > Soil | place: USA: Michigan...
ATCGCATGCTGCAGGCTGCGACGGAAGTTCTTCGCCGGTACTCGTGGACGACCTTCGCAGAACAAGTGCTGAGTCTGTTAACCGACGCTGGATCTCGCGGAGCCAAAGGGTCCGCGCCGCGCCGTCTCGACGATGAGCCCGCTGTTCGAGACAGCACGCGGCGTTCACGATGACCACTTCGCTGTCGATGCCGCGGCTGTCCATCATCATCGTCGCTTACAACTCGACGGGTGAGATTGATGCCTGCCTCAGTTCGCTTGTGCAACATCCTCCCGCAACCGACCACGAGATTGTCGTCGTCGACAACGCGTCGACCGACGGAACCGCGGCGACCATCCGCTCGCGGTGGCATGGCGTTCGTGTGATCGACGCGGGCGCGAATCTTGGTTTCGCTCGCGCCAACAATGTCGGCATTCGGCAGACCTTCGGCCCCCTGATTCTCCTGCTCAATCCGGATACGTCCGTTCCGGCCGGCGCAATCGATACGCTCGTCGCGGAGCTGGACGCGAGACCGGATGCAGCGGTAGCGGGCCCACGTCTGGTCGGTGCGGACGGACGCGTAGAACTCTCCTTCGGCAGAACGCTGTCGCCGCTTGTGGAGCTCCGACAGAAATTTCTGGTGGAGCGCAGCACAGGAACCGGACCGATCGCCGCGTACGTGGAGTCGATGACACGCAAACGGCGCGAGGTCGACTGGGTCAGCGGCGCGTGTCTCCTTGTCCGGCGTGCAGATGCTGACGCCGTCGGGATGTTGGACGAGCGGTTTTTCATGTATGCGGAGGATGTCGACTTCTGCGCCTCGATTCGTGCCCGGGGACGGCGCGTGCTGTTTTGTCCCGCCGCGGAAATCGTTCATCTGCGCGGTCGCTCGCGGGCAACCGCATCGGCGGCAACGGAACGCGCCTATCGCCGCAGTCAGCTCGCCTTCTATGAAAAGCACCATCCGGGCTGGGTTCCGTGGCTCCGGTGGTATCTCAAGGTGCGCGGGCGACTGCCCGATAACCCGGGGAGCGATGGGTGAACCGGCCAACGATCAATTTTCCTGGAAATGCCCTGCTTGTGACCGCCGCGTCCCTACGCGTGTCCAGGAATGTCGATGTGGATATCAGCCGCAGCCACCCGATTCTGCGGCAGCTGCTGAACCCGAGGAGATCGGCACCCGCAGCGGACCGTCGCCTTCGCTGTTCCTGATTCTTGGAGCTGCCATTGGCCTCGGCGTGGCCGTCTGCATCGTGCAGACCAGGGAGCCCGCCCCAATCGAGGCGCAAGCGCGTGTCATTCCGTCGGAGGCTGGGGCCGCCGATTCAGCGGCACAGCACGCGGTCGCGCAGGCTACCGACACGTTCGTGGCGCCCGTGAAAGGGAGCGTCGTGCTGACCGGCCCGGCTCCGGCCGCATCCAACGCCATCGCAGCTCCTCCGACGGGTTCAATCGAGGACGTCGTAAGTGCATCGTTACCGGCGGTGGCATCAATCGATACGGGCACCGGCCGCGGCAGCGGGTTCTTCATCCGGCCCGACCTGATCGTCACCAACAATCACGTCGTCGAAGGCCAGAACTCCGTCACGCTTCGAGTTGCCGGCACGCAGTACACGGCTCGAGTGATGACGACGTCATCGGCAGTCGACCTCGCACTGCTGCAGGTGTACAACGCAAATCCGCAGCAGACGACGCTGCGGCTCGGCACGGCTTCGACGGCCCGACCTGGTGAGGAGGTCATCGCCATCGGCTACGCCCTCGGTACGCTGTCGAATACAGTCACGCGGGGTATCGTGAGTGCACTGCGTCAGGCTGGCAGCGTGACGCTCATTCAGACGGACGCGGCGATCAATCCGGGTAACAGCGGTGGACCGCTGATTGGCCGCGATGGCACGGTCATCGGTATCAACTCGATGGGGATCTCCAAGCAGGTCGGTGAAGGGGTCGCGTTCGCGATCGCCATCGATCACGCGATTGCGCTCGTCAACGGACGGCCAGTGGTGGCCCCGCAGACACCCGTGGCAGCACTGAGCCAGGCGTTGGGTGGGCCGTCGGAAAGCGAGGCCGGGCGTGCCAGAGGACAAGCGCAGTACGAGCAGGCGGTGCAATGGGCGGCGCGGGCGAGCGATCAGATCGATACCAACTGGCAGCGCAACTCGAAACTGTGCGTCGCCAGCTCGACTCCGACGGGTGGCGACCGTGCATGGTTCGCTGTGTATGTGCCGGACGGCATCAAGGTGGCGCGCAGCAACGCCTACGATTGCTTTGCCTGGATCGACGACCTGAAAGGCGCGGCGAACCAGATCAAGACGACACTTGACACGGCCGGCGAGTCTGCGCGGCGCGACGGCGTGTATCCAGGCACCATTCGGCAGATCCGCCAGAAGTACCGAATGGAGTGGTCAGGCTGGGATCATTAGCAAATCCCAAATCCCAAATCCCAAGAGCCGCATTCCCAAGTCCTGATCCCCGATCCCGAATCCCGTTAAGATGAGCCACTAGTGAGAATTGCGATCGATGCCCGAAAACTCCACGACTTCGGCATCGGCACCTACATCCGTAACCTCCTGAGGCATCTTTCGCGCATCGATCGGGAGAACGAGTACGTCCTGCTCTGTCACGAGCCGGACATGAGCATCGCCGGCACCCTCGGCGAGAACTTCCGCACCGTGTTGGAGCCGGCGGCGAATTATTCCGTTTCCGAGCAGTTCCACATCCCGCTGGTCTTGATGCGTGAGAAGCCGGACGTGTTTCACGCGCCGCACTACGTGCTGCCCGTTGCCGTGCGTTCGCGTTCCGTGGTCACGATTCACGACTGCATTCATCTGATGTTTCCGCAGTATCTGCCGAACCGCGCCGCCTACGCGTACGCACGTGGGGCGATGTGGAGCGCGGCGAGAAAGTCGGACCGCATTCTCACCGTCTCGGAAGCGTCGAAGCGCGACATCCTCCACTTCTTCAACGTGTCGCCGGACAAGATTGTCGTCGTTTACAACGGCATCGACGAGCGGTTCTCCATTCAGCCGTCGATCGAGGAGATTGCCCGGGTCCGCGAGCGCTTCCAGCTCGATCACGGGTTCGTTCTGTATGCCGGCACGATCAAGCCGCACAAGAACCTGGTGCGGCTCATTGAAGCCTTCGCCGCGCTCCGCAAGGGTGAGTTCGAAGAACTGAAGCTGCTGATCATCGGTGATGAGATCTCGAAGCTGCCGGCGCTGCGTCGTGCGGTGCACAGCCACAAGCTGCACAAGCACGTCCGGTTCCTCGGTTTCCTTCCCGACGAGACGCTGGCGGCGTTATATCGCCTCGCGGCGGTGTTCGTCTTCCCGTCGTTGTACGAAGGCTTCGGGCTGCCACCGCTCGAAGCGATGGCGAGCGGCACGCCGGTCGTCACGTCGAATGTCTCGTCGCTGCCGGAGGTGGCGGGCGATGCGGCCATCCTGGTAGACCCGTACGATGTGAGCTCCATTGTCGATGGCGTGCGCCGCGTCCTGACCGATCCGGTGCTGGCGGACGAGCTGCGCCAAAAGGGACTCGCGCGTGCGCGCGATTTTTCGTGGGAGCGTTCGGTTGCCCGCACGCACGACATCTACCGGCTGGTGGGCGGATGGAACTGAACGTTGCGCTGGTTCATGACTGGCTCAATGGAATGCGGGGAGGTGAGAAGGTCCTGGATGCGCTCTGCGAGCGCTATCCTGACGCTGACATCTTCACGCTCTTCTACGTCCCGGGCACGGTGTCAGATCGCATCGCGCGTCACCGGATCATCACGTCGAGCCTCCAGCAGCTGCCCTTCGCACGTACGCACTACCGACGGTACCTGCCCCTCTATCCCACAGCGATCGAACAGTTCAACCTCGACGCATACGATCTGGTTATCAGCTCCAGTCATTGCGCCGCGAAGGCGATCATCGCGCCCGGCCGCGCGCGCCATCTCTGCTACTGCCATTCGCCGATGCGCTACGCTTGGGATCAGTTCGATGCCTACTTCGGACCGGAGCGAGTGGGCCCGGTGGCGAGCCGCTGGCTCTACCGACCGATGCTGCAGCGTCTGGCGCGGTGGGATGCCGCGACCGCGTCGCGCGTTGGACGCTTCGTCGCGAACTCTCAATACGTTGCCGGCCGGATCCGCCGATACTATAATCGCGAGGCTACGATCGTGTATCCACCCGTTAACACGATCTTCTACCATCCCGATTCCACGCCTTCCGGCCAGCATTTTCTGATGGTGTCCGCCCTGGTCCCCTACAAGCGGATCGATGTGGCCATCGAGGCGTGCCGTCGCGCAGGCGCTACGCTCCGGATCGCCGGCGACGGTCCCGATCGGCACCGTCTCGAAACGATCGCCAACGGTCAGGTCGAGTTTCTCGGCCGCCTGAGCGATGAACAGATTCGCGACGAGTACCGGCGCGCTCTCGCGGTGCTACTGCCCGGCGAGGAAGACTTCGGAATTGTGCCGGTGGAAGCGCAGGCCTGTGGCCGTCCCGTCGTTGCGGTGGCGCGCGGCGGCGCGCTCGAAACGATCACGCCTGGCGAAACGGGAATTCTCTTCGACGACCTCACGCCCGTGTCGATGGCTTCTGCCCTGGAGGCCGTTGCCGCGGCGCAATTCGATCCTGAGCGTCTTCGCGCCAACGCGCAGCGCTTCTCACGTGAACGCCACGTCGAACGGATGCGCGCCGTCATCGACGAGACGCTCGGCGCCCCGATCGGAACCCGGTGGTAAGACGCTACAACCGCCTGCTCGTCGCCTTCTACGTCATCACTGACGCGCTGCTCGCGTCCTGGGCATTCATCCTCGCCTACGGTATTCGTTTCGAAAGCGGACTGATTCCGGTCACGCGAGGGTACCCGCCCATCGAGCAGTACCTCAATCTGCTGCCGCTGGTGGCGCTGCTCACGCCGCTCGCCTTCCAGCTTCAGGGCATCTACCGGTTGCGACGCGGACGGTCGCGCGTTGACGATTTCTTCGCGGTCCTGATCGGCAGCATCCTGGCCGTCGTCTTTGGTGTCGTCACGACGCTGTACATCTCCGTCTACTACGCATCGGACGCGGAGAAGGCACGCGGGGCGTACGAGGTCTCGCAGATCGTCTGGGGCCTGTTCCTCATCCTCAACGTCGTCTTCACCTACTTGTCTCGCGAAGCGGTTCGGGAGCTTCTCGAGCGCCGCTGGCGGGCCGGCGTCGGCCTGAAGCGAATTCTGATTGCAGGTGCGGGCGACCTGGGCCGCATGGTCGCCGACCGCGTGCTGCAGCATCGCGAATTCGGGTTCCAGGTCGTCGGCTTCGTCGACGATCGCGCGGGCGGCGATCACATCGGTTACCGGGGCATTCCCCTACTCGGCACGCTCGCTGAGGTCGGCGAAATCGCCCAGCGGGAACGGATCGATCATCTGTACGTCGCGTTGCCACTCGAAGAGCACACGAAGCTATTGGACCTGGTGGAGCTCACGAGCCGCGAATGCGTCGACGTGAAGGTCGTGCCAGATCTCCTGCAGTTCATTACGCTTCGGGCGCGGCTCGAAGACCTGGACGGGCTTCCAATCATCAACGTCAACGACGTGCCGCTGCAGGGATTCAGTTCGTGGCTGAAGCGTGCAATCGACATCGCCTTGTCAGCCGCCGCTCTGCTCGTGCTCGGGCTTCCACTCGCCATCATCGCCACACTCGTGAAGCTGTCGTCACGCGGACCTGTCTTCTACGCGCAGGAGCGGATGGGACTCGATGGAAAGGCGTTCACGGTCTACAAGTTCCGCTCGATGCACGAAGGCGCCGAGTCGGAGACCGGGCCCGTGTGGGCGCGGGAGGATGACCCACGTGCGACGCCGATTGGCCGATGGCTGCGCAAGCTCGACCTCGACGAGCTCCCGCAGCTGTGGAACGTGCTCCGCGGCGATATGTCCATCGTCGGTCCGCGGCCAGAGCGGCCGTTCTTCGTCGAACAATTCAAGCACCGCATCCCGCAGTACATGCTTCGGCACAAGGTGAAGGCGGGAATCACCGGCTGGGCCCAGGTAAACGGCTGGCGCGGTAACACGTCGCTCGAGAAGCGAATCGAATACGACCTGTACTACATCGAGAACTGGTCGGTGACGCTCGATCTGAAGATCATGTGGCTCACGGTCTTCCGCGGTCTCCTCCAGCGCTCCTGAACCGTGCGTACCGTCGTCACCGGGGCCGCCGGATTCATCGGATCCCACTTAAGCGAAGCGCTCCTCGACCGCGGGCACGCGGTCATCGGCATCGATAATCTGCTCACCGGCGACGTGGCGAACATCGCGCACCTGCGTGACCGGAATTTCGAGTTCATTCGGCACGACGTGACCCGACACATCGACATCGACGGCCCGGTCGATTTCGTTCTTCACTGGGCAAGCCCGGCGAGTCCGATCGATTACCTCGAGCTGCCCATCCAGACGCTGAAAGTCGGCTCGCTCGGCACCCATAACGCGCTCGGCCTCGCGATGAAGAAACAGGCGCGCTTTGTCATCGCATCGACGTCCGAAGTGTACGGCGATCCGCTCGAGCATCCGCAGAAGGAGACGTACTGGGGCAACGTCAATCCGATCGGCCCACGGGGCGTCTACGACGAGGCGAAGCGTTTTGCCGAGGCGATGACGCTTGCGTATCACCGCTATCACGGCGTGGACACCAAGATCGTCCGAATCTTCAATACCTACGGACCACGCATGCGCTTGCGCGACGGGCGCGCCGTGCCGGCGTTCATGTCACAGGCGCTGACCGGGGAGGACGTCACCATCTTCGGCGACGGCACGCAGACGCGTAGCTTCACGTACGTGAGCGATCTCGTCGATGGTGTGCTTCGCCTGATGGACGCCAATACCAACGACCCGGTGAACATCGGCAATCCGCACGAAGTGACCATCGAGGACATCGCCCGCACGATCATCCGGCTGGTCGGATCTCGCAGCACGCTCGTCTACCGGCCGCTGCCCGTCGACGATCCGAAGCAGCGCCGCCCTGACATCACCCGCGCCCGCACGCTGCTCGGTTGGGAACCGAAGGTCGGTCTGGAAGAAGGCCTTTTGAAAACTGTCGATTACTTCAAGATGAAACTGGCGGCACGTTGATCAATCGCCGCAGGCGGAAGAAGTAGTCGCCAGCGGACGCCACGGTCAACGCGAGCGCGAGCCAGATTGCCACGTCGACGAGCGGTGACCGTTCCATCCGCCAGTTGAAATACATGATCACGACGTTGGCGAGGATGAAGGTCGCCGTCGCTGCCTTTCCGAGCAGCGAGGGGCGAAAGGTTCTCGGGCCGACGGCGAGGTTGACGATGGCGACGACCGCGACGATGACGATGTCCCGGCTGATGACGAGAACGGTGAGCCAGATCGGGACGTGGTTCGTCAACGAAATCTGCGGCAACGTCAGCACGACGAAGGTGGTCACCAGCAGGAGCTTGTCGGCCATCGGGTCGAGCCATGCTCCGAGACTCGTCGGATGGCTCGTCAAACGCGCAATAAGGCCATCGAGCGCGTCGGTGATGCCCGCCAGCAGGAACACCGCGAGCGCGGCCCCGAGGTGGCCGTAGACGATTAGCAGCACGAACGCCGGGATCAGCATGATCCTGAGGATCGTGATCTGATTGGCAAGCGTGAGATACCGCACGGACTACTGAGCGAGGGCGCGCAGCCGATCGATCGCCCCTATCGCATCCGCGCCGGAGACGGGCCGTTCGGTATCGAATCGGCCTCCTTCTACGAGCGGCAGGATGCCGGCGGAAACGGCCGCCGCGACCGCTGGATAATTCAAGTGCGACGCGCTCACGTCGGGGATGGTTGGACGCGCGGCTATACGGGCCTGCAGCGCCGGACGCGTCCTGCCCGCGATTCGAAGGAGCGCGTTGACCGCCTCCGCCAAATCGACTCGCCGAACGGGCGCGCGCGGCTGAAACGTGTGGTTATCGAACGGCGGCATCACCGCTGCCGCCGCGACCTCCGCAATCCATGCAGCGGCCCAGTGCCCCGCCGTATCTGTCATGACTTCCGCGGTACGGGGTCCCTGCCGGAGGACGTCCTCCAGGCGGATGCCGATCAGCGCGGCGAGATCTCCGCGGGTGATTTGCGGCGCTGACGCAAGCGCGCGATATTCGGCGGGGAGGCGAGCCTCACGAGTCCTCGCTGCCGCAGCCTCCGCCTTCCGGTCGTAACCGGCAGACGGGTCCAGATTGTGCGCGTTGCGAAATGCGGTCTCGGCCCCGGCGAAATCGCCGCGCTCTTCGAGCAATTCGCCGGTTTGGGCGAGCGAGATGGCATCGGCCGGGTCGAGCATGACTGCCCGATTGAACTGCTCCAGCGCTGCCGCAGCGTTGCCGCTGCGGCGCTCGACCACCCCGAGCTCCCGGTAGAGCACGGCGCTGTCCGGCGTTGCCGCAACCGCTCGCTGGTAGGCGGTGCGCGCCTCATCCAGCCGCCCGGCGTTCGCCGCGTTCCGCGCCGCGGCAATCAGATTCTGGATCTCGCGAAACTTCAACACGTCGATCCGCGCCGAGAGGCTGGCCAGCGACGGATCGGCCTTCATCGCCGCCTCGAACGCGGCGCGCGCATCGCTGTCGCGATTCAGCGAAAGCAACGTCAGCCCCTTGCCCACCAGCGCAGGCGGGTAGGTGGGAGCGCCGCGAAGCGCAAGCTCGAAGTGATCGAGCGCACGCATGTAGTCGTGCTTCGCCAGCGACACATAGCCCTCGCCTGCCTTCGCCGCCGCAGAATCGGGGGCGCTCTTGAGAGCGTCCGCAAACTCGCGCTCGGCGCTCGACAAGTCGTCGTTCTGGAGGAAGCGCCACCCGCGATCGACGGCCATGCCTTCTCGTGCCGCGGCGGGGACGGCCGGATACACGAACTCGGGGTATTTGAGCGTCGGCGGCAGCGGCGGCGCCGTCTTCACCGCGCAGGCAGCCACCATCGCGACCGCCGTCACCTGTAGCGCAAACCGGAAAGGTTTGCGCCACGGGTAATTCGAGTTCCGAAGGTTAGTGGCGTTCACCCACTCAGGCCTATGGGGCTTGCCGAACATCGTCAGGATCCATGCTGGTAAGTCTTTCGATAAACCGCCGCGGAACATCGGCCTCGATGACGACCCTGCCATTTGTGGCGACGTGGCTGACAACACGCGCCACACGATACAGCCGACCGATCTGCTGACGATCGAACTCCTTGCCGCTGTCAAACGTGATCGTGACACGTCTGGTGTCGAGCGCGAGTCTCGACGCGATCATCTGGAGCAACTCGCCGACGCCGGTTCCGAGCGATGCGGAAACAAGCGCCGCGGAAGGATCGGCGTCCCGCAGCCGACGGCGCTCCTCCGCCGTGATCGTGTCAATCTTGTTGTAGACGGCGACGGCTGGGACTTCAGACGCGCCGACCTCCTCCAGAACCTTGTGGACCGCGGTCACCTGCCGCTCTCGTTCGGCACTTCCGGCATCAATGACGTGAAGGATCAGGTCGGCTTCGGCGACTTCCTCCAGCGTCGCGCCGAAGGCCGCGACAAGCGCGTGCGGAAGCCGATCGATAAATCCCACGGTATCCGACACGAGCAGCTCGCGATTGTCGGGCAGCCGCACTCGCCGGACGAGCGGATCGAGCGTCACGAACAATGCGTTTGACGCCACCGCCGTTTCGTCGGTGAGCCTGTTGAACAACGTGGTCTTGCCGGCGTTGGTGTAGCCGACAAGCGCGACGGTCGGCACCGATTGCTTGTGTCGGCGTTCCCGCAGCTGGGATCGACGCTGCCGTACCTGTTCGATCTCGCGCTGAATCGCCTGGATCCTGACGCGGATCCGGCGGCGATCCGCCTCGAGCTTTGTCTCGCCAGGTCCGCGGGTGCCGATGCCGCCACCGAGCCGCGACAGTGCCGTCGCGGATCCGGCCAATCTCGGAAGTAGGTATTTGAGCTGCGCGAGCTCCACCTGCCACTTGCCTTCGCGGGTGCGCGCCCGCCGGGCGAAGATGTCGAGAATCAGCTGCGTCCGGTCGATCACCTTGCGGTCGAGGCGCTCTTCGAGCTGACGGAGTTGCGCCGGGCTCAATTCGTTGTCGAAGATCACCACGTCAACGTCCGCCTCGTCGCAGGCGGCCGTGAGCGAACTCACCTTCCCGGCTCCGATGAACGTTGCTGGATCCGGTTTTGGCCGCTCCTGCAGCATCCGCAACACCACGCGCGCGCCAGCAGCGTCGGCAAGGCCGGCGAGCTCGTCGAGCAAATGATCCGCGTCGCCTCGGTTCGAGGGATGAACAACGCCTACGAGCGCTGCGCGCTCAACGGACATGGAAAGATCCTACAGGTATCAGGTCTCAGGTTTCAGGGGTGGTCCAGGTTTCAGGCTTCGGGGGCTCAGGCTTCAGACGCACCAGGTGACTTCTTGTGTTTGCGACGACGCCAAGGGCGTTTTGTCTTGTCCTCGTGCACTCCACCGGTTTGGCGCGGGAGGGGAGCGCGTGGCAAACGGCGCGGCTTCGGGCGTTTAGCCACAGCTGAAACCTCTTACCTGATACCTAGACCGCGCCTGACACCTGATACCTGCCACCTAAAAGCGTATTTTGGCTCCAATCGACGTCGAATCCGATACATGGATACTGTCGATGAACCGAATCCGATGCGGATTGGTTTGCATCACCAGCGATGTCGTCCGCGTGCCGTCGCCGAAGAAGCGAACGCCTTTCATCAATGAGCCTTCGGTGACACCCGTGGCGGCGAAGATCAGGCTCTTGCCGGGCGCCAGATCGTTGGAACGGTAGATTCGATTCAGGTCCTTGATGCCCATCGCGTGGGCCCGCTCTTCGTCACCGGGTTTCGCGATGACTAGGCGGGCAAAGATTTCACCGTTCAGACACCGCATCGCGGCAGCGGTCAGCACCCCTTCAGGCGCTCCACCGACGCCCATTACCGCATGCACGCCGCTGCCGACGACAGCCGCGGCAATACCCGCCGAGAGATCGCCGTCGCCAATCAGCCGGATGCGCGCACCGGTCGCGCGAATTTCCCCGATGAGCTTCTCGTGTCGAGGTCGGTCCAGCACGATAACCACGAGATCCTCGACGCGGCGGCCGAGCGCCTGCGCGATCGCCCTCAGATTGAAACGGACAGGCGCATCGAGATCCACGACGTCGCGCGAGCTCGGGCCGACCACGAGCTTCTCCATGTACATGTCGGGCGCATGGAGTAGGCCGCCGCTTTCCGATGCGGCCAAGACCGCTATCGCGTTGGCTGCGCCGGTGGCGCAGAGATTGGTCCCTTCGAGTGGATCAACCGCGATGTCAACCTGCGGGTACGCTCGACCGTTGGGTGATCTGTGCGCGACACCGACCTTTTCACCGATGTACAACATCGGCGCCTCGTCTCGTTCACCTTCCCCAATGACGATCGTTCCGTCGATCGGCACCGTGTCCATGACGCGGCGCATCGCTTCGACGGCGACGGCGTCCGATTTGTGCCTATCGCCCTGCCCCATCGTCTGGGCGCATGCGATGGCGGCCTCTTCGACAACGCGCAGAAAGTCGAGCGAGAGATCGGAATCAAGCATAGGGAGGCAGCTCGCAGCGGGTTGGCCGGTCGGTCCTGTAACCAAGGAGGTAATCGGCCTGCAGCAGTTTGTGAATCTCACGCGTGCCTTCGTAGATCACCGCCCCTTTGCAGTTGCGATAAAAACGCCCCACGGGGTACTCGTCCGAGTAGCCATTCGCGCCGTGAATCTGCACGGCATCAGACGCTGCGCGCTCCGAAGCAACCGTCGCGAACCATTTCGCGAGGCCCGTTTCCTTCGTATTGCGCCGCCCGGCGTTCTTCAGCCATCCCGCCCTCATCCAGAGCAGCCTCGACGCCTGATAGTCGGATTCCATCTGCGCAAGCATTTCTTTCACCAGCTGGTGTGAGCCGATTTCGACGCCAAATGCCTTGCGCTGCCTCGCGTAGCTCACGCTTGCCTCACGGCACGCGCGTATGAGACCGGTCGCGCCCGCCGCGACGGTGTAGCGCCCCTGGTCGAGCGCGAACATCGCGATCTTGAACCCCTCACCCTCGCGGCCGACGAGATTCTCCTGCGGCACTTCGACTTCGTCCATCTTGAAAAAGCCGGTGTTGCCTGCGAGGATTCCCCACTTTTCCTTCAGTGTGCCGCTCGAAAACCCCTTGAAGGCGCGTTCGACGATGAACGCGCTGATGCCATTGGGATCACGCTGCTTCTTCTTGTTCAGATCGCTCCATGCAAAGACGAGGAAGTTGTCGGCGACATCCGCGAGCGAAATCCACATCTTCTCGCCCGTGAGGACATATCGATCGCCCTTCTTGATCGCGACCGACTGAATGCCGCGCGCATCGCTTCCTGCCGATGGCTCGGTCAGGCCGTAGGTCGCAATCTTCTTCCCCTGCGCCTGTGGGATCAGGTACCGGGTCTTCTGATCTTCCGTCCCCCATGAGAGCAGCGTGAGACTGTTCAATCCGAGGTGGACGGAGACAATGACCCGCAGCGACGTATCCAGGTATTCGAGTTCCTCGCTCGCGATCCCGAGCGACACGTAGTCCATTCCCGCGCCGCCGTACTGCTGCGGGATACAGCTGCCGAGCAGTCCCAGGTCCGCCATCTGCGGCAACACGCCGCGATCGAACTGATGCGCGCGATCGAGATCGTGAATACGCGGCGCGATCGCGCGGGCGCCCCACTCGCGGACGCTCTGCTCGAGCAGTTGCTGCTCCTCAGTGAAATCCAGATTGAGCATGAGAAACGACGAATCCTAGCATGGGGCCGTGAGGCGGACCAGAACCGGCGCACCCCTCCTCACCCCGAGACACTCGGCGGCGCTGCCGCCGGCGACCGCGATCTCGAGGTGATCGCTGCTGCCAAACAACGCACACGCGGAGCCACGCTCTGCTTCCGCGTACGTGCCGACGAGCCTTGCGACGCGATGACGGTCGGCGTCAATTTCAATCGGGCCGCCGGCCGCGAATGCATCGAAAGTGCGACGGTCGATATTGGTGACGAGATTACCGAAGCGATCGACCCGCAACACGATGCCCGAGAGCTGCCCAGCGTTCGCTCGGGGCTCAGGAACGTCGAGCATCTCCCATGTCGTGATCGGAGTGCCCAATGCGCGAACCTCGATCCCTTTCGCCAGCCACGCGGCGGCTGGTGCGAATCGGTCGCGTCCTTCGAACGTACGGCTGATGGTCGGCCTCGCGTACCGCCGATCCGTGAGTTCCACGACCTGCGCCGGCGCGGTCTCCTTGAACACCATCGTCAACAGCCCATTGTCGGGCGCCACGAATCGATAGCCGGCAGCTTCTGCCGCGAGTCCGCGTCGGGCCGAGCCAACGCCCGGATCGACGACACACAGAAACACCGTGCTGTGCGGGAAGAATTTGTATGCCGCGGCGAGCTCGAGCGCACCGCCAAGAACATCCTGCGGAGCGATCTCGTGGGTGATGTCCGCGAGCGTCGCGTCAGGACAGATACCGAGCGCCACGCCCCGCATTGCACCGACGTAGTGATCGCGCATGCCGAAATCAGTCAGCAGCGCGATGACTGGCAGGCTTGCCCTCGGCGGTCGTCTTCTCGATGCTCGGCTTGCGGAACAAGACTTCCCGCAGGTTGTTCTTGAGCAGGAACTGTTCGGAAATGTGCAGCGGCTCGAACAGCCGCTGAATGTCGCGGGGCGTCAGTGGCCTCTGCTTGCCGCGCGCCGAGCGGTAGGGGCGATATTGCAAATTCTGGCGATCCGCCACGACGTATCGCGTGAACCCGGGTGGCGCCTTGGTCGCCGCTTCCACGATGTTGAACAGCGCGAACAACACGCCGTCTGGCCGCAGCATCCGGATCAGTTCGCGTGCGAGGACCTGCGCCGACGCCTTGTCGAGATAATCGAAAATGTCCCAGCACAGGATGCCGTCCACACTGCCGTCTTCCTGTGCGAAGCGCGTTCCGAGAAACGACGGCAGCACGTCCAGCTTGTCCTCGTTCACGTGCCGATCGATGTCCTTGAACACGTCCTCAACGTGAATCTTGCAGCCGAGCTCCTCGCCGAAAAAGGTGACGTTGGTGCCGACGACGGGGCCGAGGTCGAGCAGCAGGCGCTGTGACCGTGCGCTGAGATTGGCGAGGAATTTGGGGAGCGCTTTGGTCGGATACACGGGCCAGTGGGCGCCCGCGTCAGCCGTCTCGTCCTTGCGCTTACGCGAAAAGAGATCTGAGAGAGACAACGACGAATGATAGACCATCCGTCACTTCACGGTGGTTGGCGGTTCGTGGTTGGTTCGCGGTGATTGGTGAGTTCGTAGTCGGTGGCTCGCACACCACCGACCACTCACCGCTTCAGTGCGCCGCGACTGGTTGCGACCCGACGTTGGACGCGCTGGAGCGCGACACCTGCGCGTTATCGGCCTTGGACTGCGACGGCTGGCCACCCTTCCGCTGCATATCGACGCTGCCGCGGAAATGCGCACCCTCGGCGATCGCCACGCGCGGCGAAATGATGTCGCCGTCAACCGATCCACCATCGCGGATGTCCACTTTCTCCGTCGCCGTGACGTTGCCGTTCACTTCACCCAGCACGATCACGGCCTTCGCAAAGACCTGCGCCTTGATCTTCCCGTTGGGGCCGATCGTCAGCACGTGATCCCGAAGTTCGATTTTTCCTTCGACGTGTCCCTCGATGGTGAGGTCCTCGCTGCCATTGAGCTCACCCTTGATGACCACAGATTTCCCGATATTCACAACATCCCTCTCCATCATCTGGTGGCGCCGGGGTTCCGGCTGCGCCGGCGTACTGGCCTGCGTCTGCTGTGCGGGGGTGGCCGGGGTAGCCGGGCTAGCCGGGCTAGCCGGGCCTGTCGGCTTCACCGCTTCATCGCGCTTCCACATCTGGTCCTCCGACTGATTGGCAGCCCCAGGGCAGAACCAAGGGCCTGTGACTGAGCTCGTAATCGCGTCTTCTGTGGCGGGAGCCCACTGAGTATATCGGCCGCTCGAAAAAGTTGTCTAGGCTTCCGGGACAGTTATTTACGGCCAGATGCTACGATGCGAAGAGACCGTGCAGCGGATTTATCTGGACCACAACGCCACAACGCCCCTCCTACCGGCTGTTATCGACCGGATGACGGCGGTCCTGCGGGAGGAGTTTGGGAACCCTTCGAGCGTCCACCATTTCGGTCAGCAGGCGAAGGCAGCCGTGGATGACGCCCGTTCGCAGGTGGCGGAGTTG
>Ga0157375_10002761_pt1 | contig 15188 bp, 19 predicted proteins | sample M35metaG_FD_115311 | JGI IMG/M metagenome (GOLD analysis project Ga0157375, IMG submission 115311) | Miscanthus rhizosphere microbial communities from Kellogg Biological Station, Michigan, USA - M3-5 metaG | ecosystem: Host-associated > Plants > Roots > Rhizosphere > Soil | place: USA: Michigan...
ATCCAGCAGTCGCTTCCGTTCAGCTCATTGTTCATGTCGTCCGCTCCGGTCATCCAGGCGACCGCGAGGGCCGCAGCGATCGGATCGACCGGCTTGGCGTGCATCGAGTCGCTCGACCCCAGCACGTCCACCGGCGTGACCTTCAGCGGTGGCTCGACCATCGAGATGCCCAACTGCGACGTGTTCAGCAATTCAAGCGCGACCAATGCCGCTGTGGGTAAGGGTAATACGTCGGTGATCGCGAACTCGGTCGGCGCCGTGGGCGGCGTCCAGCAGTCGAACAACTTCACTGTGAATTCCTACAAGCCCTATTCGTCGCCGCTTCCCGATCCCTTTGCGGGCGTGACGCCCGATCCGACGGACATGAAGTGTGCCGGCCACTGGGTCACGACTGGGAACAATGGAAATGGCGGCGGTCAGGGCAACGTCACGACCTGGGTGTACGATGCCCTGACGGACGGCACTGACATGAGTGCGGCTCGAGATCAGAACGGCAACCCGGCGAATTGCTGGACAGCGCTGTCGGTCGGATCGAACAGGACGCTCAACGTCCCAGCCAATTTCGGCCCGATCTACGTCAATGGTGGCAATGCCCAGCTGCAGGGCAACTTCAGTTGCACTGGGTGCACGATCGTCATGACGAACAAGGACACGTCGAACACCGCGACGATAGGAACGATCACTGTCAACGCCGGCGTGAACACGAACATCACGGCGCCGACGACTGGCACGTACAAAGGTATCGCGATCTACCAGGATCGCCGAGCGTCGATCTGCACCGGTAACTGCAACAACCTGAACGGCAACTCGTCGTCGATCATCACCGGCGCGATCTACACGCCGCGACAGGAAGTCTATTACAACGGGACCGGGACGGTGACCGCGACCTGCACGATGTTCGTGTCCTACCGGGTCACGTTCAACGGCAACAGCGCGCTCAGCAACAAGTTTCAGGATCTGACCCAATGCTCCGGCGCGGGTCTGCCCGGCAACGCAACCACCAAGGTCGTGAGGCTAGTCGCATGACCAAGATGAGCTGCAAACTGTTCCGCGACGCACGCGGCGCCGCGGTGATCGAAATGGCGCTGATTGCGCCAGTGCTGGCGCTCGGCGTGATCGGCATCGTCGACATCAGCAACGCCTATAGCCGCAAGCTTGCACTTGAGCAGGGTGCGCAGCGTGCGGTCGAAAAGATCATGCAGACGACCTCGTACACGACGGTTGAGAGCACCCTCGCGAACGAGGCGATCTGCCAGGTAAACGGTACTACCACGACCACTACGACGTCGGGCGGGCAGACAACCACGACGACGACCTGCAGGACCAGCCCGATCAACGCGAGCAACGTGACCGTTACGTGGCGGTTGCAGTGCACAGCTTCGGGCGGAGCCGTCACGAACCAAACGACGACCGATTCAGCGACCTTCGATACGTATGTTTGCCCGTCAGGCACCGCCAGCCAGGCCAAATATGTGCAGGTCGCGCTGACCGACAAATATACGCCCATGTTCCCGATTCACTTCGCGAGCCTGGACGCCGACGGGACTTATCACCTGGCGGCAGTCGCAGGGATGAGGTGGAAATGACCCCGATCCGTCGCCTTTTTCGCAGCGAGGGCGGTGCTGCCGCCGTCGAGATGGCGTTCGCCCTTCCTGTACTCGTGGTCATGCTTTGGGCCTTCGTGCAGCTAGCGCAGGTCTATCGCGCGGTCGCAGGTATTCAGCAGGCGCTGGGCGAAGGCGCGCGCTACGCCACTCTGTGCGTCAACCCGACGAACAGCGGCTGCGGCGCACCGTCTACTGACCAGGTGAAGACCAAGATCCAGAGCAGCGTGTACGGGATCGGTCCGGGAACGTTTACAGTCCCCACTCCGACCAGCGGCACTGACGGCACGGGCAAATATTACGATCTGACCGTCAGCTACTCCCAGCCGACGAACCTGCTGATGTTCCCGGGGCCGACGATGAGCCTCAGCCGCTCGAAGCGGGTGTGGATCGCGGGCTAAGTCCGGCGCTTCGCAAAGAAGGCGGCGATCGCTTGCTTGACCTCGGCGGAGTCCAGCCGCTCCGCAAACATGGTGCTTTCGAGCTTCATTCGCGCCAGGATTTCGTCCTGAGTGCCAGTGCGGAGCAGCTTCTGGGTCAGGCGTAGCGCCTCGGCGGGCTTGGCGAGGAGAGCTGCGACAATCTCCTGAAGCTTTGCAGCGAGGCCCCCAGGCGCAACGCGGTGGCTGACGAGGCCGATCGCATGAGCTTCGTCGGCGCCGAACGATTCGGCCAGCAACAGATAGCGGGCAGCGCGCCGGCGGCCGGCGAGGCGCGGAAACAGCAGCGAGCTCGCCGCTTCCGGCACCAGGCCCAAATCGACGAAGGGCATCGAGAAGCGAGCGCTGTCGTCGGCAATGACCACGTCGCAGTGAAGCAACATGGTCGTGCCGATCCCGACGCAATTGCCGTGGACGGCGGCGACGATCGGGATCTCGCACTCGGCGAGCGCGCGAAGCAGCCGCCAGACGGGAATTTCCTCCTCGTCGCGCGTGTCCGCCTCAAGGAAGTCGGCCAGGTCGTTGCCCGCGGCGAAGTCCTGGCCTTCGCCGCGGATCGTGATCAGCCGCGTCTCGCCGTCCTCGAACGATTCCGCGACGGCGTCGGCCAGCGCGCCATACATGTCGACGGTGATCGCGTTGCGGCGTTCGGGCCGGTTCAGCGTGATTGCACAAACGCCGCCGCTCCGTTCGACCCGCACATGCTCGCTCATTTGCCGACCTCCCGAATCGGATGACGCGCTGTGCATCAACCGTTATTGCCGGCCCCATCCACCAAAGCCGGGACGTGTGCAATTCCATGAAGTTCTTCGCCGACACCGCCGAAGTTGCCGAGATTCGCGAACTTGCCGACACCGGCCTGCTCGATGGCGTGACGACCAACCCCAGCCTGATCCACAAGTCGGGCCGCGATTTCCTGGAGGTGGTGCGAGAGATCGCCGGGGTGGTGAAAGGGCCCGTATCGGCCGAGGTGGTCGCGCTCGATTACGACGGGATGATGCGCGAGGCTGGAGTGCTTCGGAAGATCGCCGACAATATCGCGATTAAGGTGCCACTGACACCCGATGGGCTCAAGGCGTGCAAGGCGTTGACCGGCGACGGATCGATGGTCAACGTGACGCTGTGCTTCTCGCCGGCGCAGGCGCTGCTCGCAGCCAAGGCGGGGGCGACGTTCATCTCGCCGTTCGTCGGGAGGCTCGACGATATTGGCCAGAACGGAATGGAGCTGATCGCCGATATCCGGCAGATTTACGATCAATATGATTTCGCGACGGAGATCCTGGTCGCGAGCGTCCGTCACCCGATGCATATCGTCGAAGCGGCGAAGATGGGGGCGGATGTGATGACTGCCCCGCCGAAGATCATCTGGCAGCTGTTCAAGCATCCCCTGACCGACAGCGGGATCGCTTCCTTCCTCAAGGATTGGCAGGCTACGGGTCAAAAAATTGCTTGATAACCAAGCGTTTAACACTTCGTTGTTAATCTTTGGGCAACCTTCGGCCGTAACACTTTTTCAACGGCTCCAGCCTTAAGTTCCGCCCATCCTGCAATGGACAGCAGGTTCAGCGACGGCGTGCCGTTGCTGCTTGGAACCAAGGAGCGAAGACCATGAGCAAGTTTCTTCAGCTGATTAAGAACAGCAAGGGTGCGACCGCGATTGAGTACGGCCTGATCGCCGCGCTGATCGCCGTTGCTGCCATCGCCGCGATGCAGAGCGTCGGCAACAAGCTGAACACGACCTTCAACAACGTTTCGAACCACCTCGGCTAATCGCCGATTTCGGTTGAAACAGGGGCGGCGGCGTCGAAAGGCGCCGCCGCTTTTGTTTTGGGGTCCGCAAGTGCGCCCTTGAGTAGGAAATTAACTGCCGCGGGCGTATCCTCCCGGGCGATATGGCAACGGTAATCCCCTTCGAAGAGCGGGCGGTGGCGCAGCTGCGCCAGCGGCTCGGCGCGGCAGAAGAGGCGAACCAGGACCTGATCGCCTTTGCGCGCGGCCATTCAGGCGCAGTGGCGTCGATCCACGAGGCGGTTCTCGCTGCGATTGAGGCGGACAGCGTGGAAGCCTTGCTTCACGTCGTTACCCAGGAATGGCCGCTGATCCTCCGCATCGACGCTGTCGCATTGTCGCTGATCGTTCGCGGGCAAGGCTTCCGTGCCGATGGCGAGGGAGTGCAGCTGGTCGATCCGCAAATCCTCGGCCGGGTGATCGACGGAGTCGACGGAGTCGAGATGCGCACCGTGGAGCAGGGGCATCCGCTATTCGGGCCGGCCCGCGACCTGATCCGCGCCGAAGCACTGATCCGCATCGATTGCGAGCCGCCCTTGCCGTGCGGCCTGCTGGCGCTCGGCCAGCGCGCCGACCTTGCGCTGGATGCGCGGCACGGCTCGGAATTGCTCATGTTCCTAGGGCGGAGCCTTGCGGCTATGATCCGCAAGTGGCTGACGATCCCGCAAGCCTGAGCATCCACCCGGCGGCCGCACTGGCGGCGCGCTGGTCCTCCTATCTGCAGCATGACCTGCGCCGTTCGGCACATACGGTGCGCGCCTATGAGGCGACAGCGCACCGCTTCATCCAGTTCCTCGGACGCTATCGAGGTGAGACGATCGACGCTGCGGCACTGACGTCCATCTCTGCTGCGGACCTTCGGGCGTTCCTGGCCGACCGTCGGGCCGGAGGGTTGGGGCCCTCGTCCGCGGCACGCGAGTTGTCGGGGGTGCGAGCCTTCCTCAAATATGCTGCAGAGCAGCAGGGCAGCGTCGCCCAGCTTCCGCGGACCCGAGCGCCGAAGCGGCCGCGCACGTTGCCTCGGCCTGCAGCGCCCGATGATGCGGTGGGGCTCGCCGAGAATGCGGCGGAAGCGGCCAGCGAGCCGTGGATCGGGGCACGCGACCTCGCGATCCTGCTGCTGCTCTACGGCGCCGGACTGCGCGTTGCGGAGGCCTTGTCGCTCACTGCGGACGTGCTGCCGCTTGGCTCGACGCTGAAGGTGACGGGGAAGAGATCGAAGACGCGGATCGTGCCGGTTGTGGCAGCGGTCCGCGAGGCAATCGAGGATTATGCGCGGCAATGCCCTTATCCGCTACGCGGGCCAGTGCCGCTGTTCGTCGGGGCCAGGGGAGGGCGGCTCAACCCGGACCTGGTGCGTCGTGCAGTCGCAGCGGCGCGAAAGCGGCTGGGTCTGCCGGATACGCTGACGCCGCACGCACTGCGCCATAGCTTTGCGACGCATTTGCTGGCGGGAGGGGCGGATCTCAGGGCGCTCCAGGAGCTGCTCGGCCACGCGAGCCTCTCATCGACCCAGATCTATACGGCAGTGGATGCGGCGCGGCTGCTCGACGTCTATCGTCACGCGCACCCTCGGGCATGAATTGAGGTCTGGAAGCGCGGACGACGCGCCGCACTCCCAGACCTCGTGGCGCCGCGGTACGCGCGACCTTCAGGAACGTAACCTTTCGTCGCGGCCCCTTGGTTAGTGGGGAACCTCCGAGCCGCGACATCACTCCGATTGAACACAATCGGTAAAGCCAATCCTAAATAACCATTCTGGTTGAAAGGGTTGGTCCGGCTTTCAGAGGGAAGCCAAATCCGAAATGGTGCTATTTCAGCAGTTTTTGCTCGATCGCCTGCCAGATCAGACCCGGCGTATCGCTGCCGTTGAACTTGTCGACGGCCACGATTCCGGTCGGCGAGGTCACGTTGATCTCCGTCAGCCATTTGCCGCCAATGACGTCGATTCCCACAAACAGGAGTCCGCGGGCCTTCAGCTCCGGCTTAAGAGCGTCGCAAATTTCGCGCTCGGTGTCGGTGAGCTTGGCCGCTTCAGCGGTCCCGCCGGCAGCCAGATTGGAGCGGATCTCGCCGGCACCCGGCCGGCGGTTGATCGCACCGGCGAATTGGCCGTCGATGAGGATGATGCGCTTGTCGCCGTCGGCGACCTCCGGGACGAAGGCCTGGAGCACGTGCGGCTCGCGGTAGGTGGCGTTGAACAGCTCGAGCAGGGCGGCGAGGTTCGCACCATCGCGGCCGATCTTGAACACGGCTTTCCCGGCATTGCCGTGGAGCGGCTTTAGCACGCAGTCGCCATGTTCGGCGATGAAGTGACGCGATGCGCCGAGCGATCGCGTGAGCATCGTAGGCGGCATGTAGCGCGCGAAATCGAGCACCCACACCTTCTCCGGCGCGTTTCGGACCGCAGCGGGATCGTTGACCACCAAGGTCTCGCCCTGAATCCGTTCGAGCAGGTGCGTCGCGGTGATGTAGCCGAGGTCGAAAGGAGGGTCTTGGCGCATGAGCACCACATCCACGTCCTTGCCGAGGTCGAGGATGGCGAAGTCGCCCCGTTGAAAGTGATTGCCCGGTACCGGCTGGACACTGACCTCGTGCGCCCCGGCGTAGAGACGGCCGTCCTGCCACGTCAGGTCCTCGGCGAGGTAGTGATAAAGCTTGTGCCCGAGCTCCTGCCCCTTGAGCATGATGGCGAAGGTCGAATCGCCCGAGAAGTTGATGTTCTCGAGCGGGTCCATCTGGACGGCGACGCGCAGGCTCATGGGGAGGCTCTAGTCAGGCGGGAAACGGCTGTCACCCTTGCCACACATTCGCGAGATGCCTGGGCCAGCGGCCGGGGACGATGAACAGGGCGTCGATGCGGATGTCGTCGCCGTCGCGCATGAAGCGAGGGGCGAGCCGCTCGGCAGCGGTTACGACCCGGCGCAGACGCCATGGGTCTAGCGCAAAGCTAGCCGCCGTTTCGCTGTTGCGGGCCTTGACCTCAACAAAGGCGAGGGTGCGACTGCGACGGGCTACGATGTCGACCTCGCCGCCCGGCACGCGTGCGCGGCGCGCAAGGATGCGCCAGCCGTGGAGGCGCAGGTACCAGCAGGCGAGCGTCTCGGCTCCGCGGCCGCGCTTCTCAGCAGCTTCGCGGTTCACTTGCGCGAGAGCTCCAGCGCACGGGCGTAGGCGCGCTTCCTGGGGATATTGAGCTGCTCGGCGACCTCGGCGGCTGCGCGTGAAGGCGAAAGGCGCGCGAGTGCGTCATCCAGCAACTTGTCGATCGTCTCATTGCTTGCTGGGTGGGGTTCGAGCGGGGGCCCGACGATGATCACGATCTCGCCCTTCGGAGTTCCGCCGGCGTAGCGATTCGCAAGCTCTGCCAAGGTTCCGGCGATGCATTCCTCGTGGAGCTTCGTGATCTCGCGTGCGACGGCTGCGTCTCGGGGCCCGAGCCGCTCGGCGAGCGCCTCAAGAGTGGTGCCCAACCGAGGTCCGCTTTCATACATCACCAGGGTCGCGCGAACGCCTGCGATTTCGGTAATCGCATCACTGCGAGCCTTGGCTTTGGATGGCAGGAAACCGAGAAACAGGAACCGGTCGGTCGGAAGCCCGGCCAGCGTCAGGGCGGCGATTGCTGCGCAAGGGCCGGGGACCGTGTGCACCCTATGGCCGGCCGCCCGAGCCTCGCGGACCAGCTTGTAACCGGGATCGGAGATGAGTGGCGTGCCGGCGTCGCTGACCAGTGCAATTGCCTCGCTGCCAAGGCGGGCGATGATCGAGTTCCGCTGCTGATCACTCGCGTGGTCGTCGTAGCGGACCATCGGCACCTTCGCGCGGATATGGGCGAGCAGCTTGGCCGTAATGCGCGTGTCCTCCGCAAGGATGAGGTCGACGTTGCGCAGCGTCTCGGCGGCGCGCGACGAGAGGTCGCCGAGGTTCCCGATCGGGGTTGCGACAATGTGCAGTCCGGGCGCCAATCCTTTATCCATCATTCGTCGATTAACCTCTTCCAATTGAAGCAGAAAAGAGTCATCGTGCGAACATTCATTGGCCTGGGGAGAGGGCTATGATTGGAATACTGATTGCCTCGGCGATCAACCTGGCGGGTTTGCAGGCATCGATCAGCGTGCCGACGGATGCATTCCGCGGTTGCCTGCGCGAGGCGGCGGCGAAAGCGAAGAACGAAAAGGTCACCGGCGACGGGATCGAAGCGTACCTGCGCAACGCCTGCACGACGCAGATGGGAACGCTGAAGGAAGCGCTCATCGCCTTTCGGCTCAAGAACGGCATGGCTCGCAAGTCCGCTGCGTCGGACGCCGAAATGACGGTCGACGATTATGTCGCGACGCCGGTCGATAACTACAAATATATGGCCGAGATGGAGGCGCCCAAGCCGGCGGCTCCCGCAGCCTCTGCCGCGACGCCCGCCGCTACTCCCGCAGCGGCTACCCAACCGCCAAAGCCATAGGCTCGGCCACCGCAATTTCGCCGAGGATGTGATCGAGCAGTAGGCGGCCGCGTTCCGTCAGCGCGATGCGTGCACCATCGCGCGACAGATGGCCCGAGGCGGCCAAACGGTCGACGCGGCGCCAATCGACGATCGTGGAAAGATCGAAGCGTGCGGCCAGAGCCTCAACGTCTACGCCCTCGGTCAACCTCAGCCCCATAACCAGCGCTTCATCCGCGGCTTCGGTGGCAGAGAGCGGCGCTTCCTCGGCGATGCCGTGCCCATTGCGACCCAGCCCTGCGAGGAAGTTCTCTGGCTTCTTGTGTCGGACTGTGCGTCGCCCAAGCCGACGACCGTGCGCGCCGGGGCCAATCCCCGCATAATCGCCGTAGCGCCAGTAGGTGAGGTTGTGGCGGCTTTCCTGGCCGGATCGAGCGTGGTTGCTGATCTCGTAGGCGGGTAGCCCGGCGGCAGACGTCATGTCGTCGGTCAGCTCGAACAACGCGGCAGATGCGTCGGCGTCCAGCGGCTCGAATTCATGGCGCGCGACCATGCTTGCGAACCGAGTGCCCGGCTCGATCGTCAGTTGGTACAGAGACAGGTGCGACGTACCGAGCGAAAGCGCCTGTGCGAGGGTCGCCGACCAGCTGTCCTCGGTATCGCCCGGAAGCGCATAGATCAGGTCGAAGCTGACGCGGCGAAAGTGTTTCTGCGCGGTGGCCAGCGCACTAAATCCTTCACGCGCCGAGTGAGCGCGGCCGAGGAAGGCGAGCGCCCTGTCGTCGAAGCTCTGCAGGCCAAGCGACACCCGGTTGACGCCCGCGGCGGCAAGGTCGGCGAAGCGAGCCGCCTCGACCGAATTCGGATTAGCCTCGAGCGTAAATTCGACCCTGTCTGCCGGTTGCCAATGAGTCGTCGCAGCCTGGATGATCGCACCAACGGTCGTCGGCTCCATCAGCGACGGCGTACCGCCGCCGAAGAAGATCGAGGTCAGTCGGCGCCCGGGAAGCAGGCGCGCCTCATGCGCGAGGTCGGCGAGAAGCGCGTCGCGCCAGGCGTTCTGATCGATGGTTACGCGGACATGGCTATTGAAGTCGCAATAAGGGCATTTGCTGACGCAAAACGGCCAGTGGACGTAGAGCGCTAGCGGCTCGCCGCTCATTCCTGGAGCGCCGCCACGAGCTTGCGGAAGGCATCTGCGCGATGGCTCATCTTGTGCTTGGAGAGTGGTTCCATCTCTCCGAACGTCTGTTCATGACCGACCGGCACGAAGATCGGATCATAGCCGAAGCCGCGGTCGCCGCGCGGTGGCCAGACGAGCGTGCCGTCCACGCGTCCCTCGAACGTCTCGGTCTGGCCGTCGTTGGGCCAGGCGATCGCCAGCGCGCAGACGAAGTGCGCCGCAGGGGGAGCGTCGGGCTCGGTAGCCTGCGCCTCGCGCCAAACGCGGTCCATCGCGCGCATCCAGTCGCGATTGCCGTCCTCGTCTTCGGCCCAGCGCGCCGAGAAGATGCCCGGGCGTCCCTGAAGAGCATCGACGCAAAGGCCGCTGTCGTCGGCAAGCGCGGGCAAGCCGCTGAGGTCCGCCGCCTCGCGCGCTTTCAGGTCAGCATTGTCGGCAAAGGTGACACCGATCTCGTCGGGTTCGGGCAGGCCAAGCTCTTCGGCGCCGACGCAGGAGATGCCGAGCGGCTCGACCAGCGCCGCGATCTCGCGCAGCTTGCCCGGATTGTGGGTGGCGATGACGAGCTTGCCGCCGATCGGCCTCATCGACCTGTTGCCTTGAGCTGGGATTGGAAGATTTCGCCACAACCGATGCGGGCGAGGCGGAGGAGCCGAAGCAGGCCTTCTTCGTCGAAGGTCTCGCCCTCGGCGGTGAGTTGGGCTTCGACGATTGCGCCGTCGGCTGTGAGGACGAAATTGCCGTCGCTTCCCGCGGTGGAGTCCTCGTCATAGTCGAGGTCGAGGACCGCATTCCCGTTGTGAACGCCGCAACTCACCGCGGCGACCTGGGTGCGGATCGGATCGACCGTAAGAGCCTTTGATTCCAAAAGCTTGTCGACGGCAATACGCAAGGCGACCCAGCCGCCCGAGATAGAGGCCGTTCGCGTCCCGCCGTCGGCCTGGATGACGTCGCAATCGACGATCACCTGCCGCTCGCCGAGCGCCTTGAGGTCGCACACCGCCCGGAGCGAGCGGCCGATCAGCCGCTGGATTTCCTGCGTCCGGCCCGACTGCTTGCCCTTGGCTGCCTCGCGGCTGCCGCGCGTGTGGGTGGCGCGGGGGAGCATCCCATATTCAGCCGTCACCCAGCCTTGCGCCTTGCCACGGAGGAAGGGCGGGACCTTCTCCTCGACGCTGGCGGTGCAGAGCACTCGGGTATTGCCGAAACTGACGAGGCAAGCGCCTTCGGCGTGCACGGTAAAGCCGGGCTCGAAGGTCAATTCACGCATCTGGTCGGGGGCGCGTCCGGACGGGCGCATGCAGCACATCTCCTGATAATGGTCGGAGGCGTCCCTAGACCGGCAAGGGCTGCAATCCTAGATGAATGCGCATGACCCAGCCGATCGGCGAACTTACCGACCGAATGCGCGAGATTTTCGGGCTCGTCGTCGAGTCCTATCTCGAGAGCGGGCTGCCGATCGGCTCGAAGGCGCTGGTCGGCTCGATCAGCTTGTCGCCCGCCTCGATCCGCGGAGTCATGCAGGAGCTGGAGGAGCGGGGGCTGCTGACCCATCCGCATACCTCCGCGGGGCGGATTCCGACCGAAACGGGACTGCGCCTGTTCGTCGACGGCATCATGCAGGCCGCGGCGCCGAACCTGAGCGAGCGGCGCGAAATCGAGCGACAAATCGTCCGCGACCAGCCGATCGAGGATGCGCTAGCGGCGGCATCGGCGGCGCTTTCGGGGCTCAGCCAGGCGGCCGGCGTCGTGCTTGCTCCGAAGCGCGAGCTCCGCCTCAAACAACTGAGTTTCGTGCCGCTGAGCAGCTCGCGAGCACTTGCGGTGCTGGTGGGCGCCGACGGGAGCGTCGAGAACCGCATCATCTCGCTGGAGGGCGGGACGAGCGCTGCTGCGCTCACCGAGGTCAGCAACTTTATCAATGCGCGGTTGTCCGGTCTGACGCTTGCCGAAGCCGAGTTGCGGTTGCGCTCCGAAATCCGGGATCGGAAGGAGGCGATCGATGCCGCTGCGGCTGAACTGGTCGTCTCAGGCCTTGCCGCCTGGAGTCAGGACCACGCACGACGGCCGGTACTGATTGTCCGTGGCCATGCGAACCTGATCGATGCGAGCGCCGCCGAGGACCTCGACCGAGTCCGCCGCCTGCTCGACGAGTTGGAAGAAGCGCAGGAGATCGCGCAGCTGCTCGGAAGCGCGCGCGACGCGCCGGGCTGCCGGATTTTCATCGGCTCGGAGAACCGGATGTTCGCGCTTTCGGGCTCGTCGGTCATCGCCGCACCCTATCGGGGGAGCCAAGGTGAGGTGGTCGGCGTTGTGGGCGTAATCGGCCCGACGCGGTTGAACTATGCCCGCGTGGTCCCCATGGTGGATTTCACGGCCAAGGCCCTAACGAGATTGATGGCATGACAGACGGCAAGTTGCACGACGAAGCGGAGCAAATCCGCGACGAAACGGCGGAGGGTTCGCCGGAGCTGCGGGAGCACGACCGCGTCGCGGAACTCGAGCAGCAGCTCGAGGAACTGAAATCGAAGGCGCTTTATGCAGCGGCGGAGACGCAGAACGTCCGCCGACGCCTCGAGGCCGAGAAGGAGCAGGCGTCCAGCTATGCGGCGGCCGGGTTCGCTCGCGACATGCTGGCGATTAAGGACCACCTCGACCGCGCATTAGCAGCGGTGAGCGAGGAGCTTCGCGCCGACAAAACCGCGGCGCAGTTCCTCGCCGGGATCGAAGCCACCGCGCGCGAGCTTGAGGCCGCATTCCAGCGTAACGGTGTGACCCGGATCAAATCGGTTGGTGAGGCTCTCGACCCCCACAAGCACCAGGCGATGGTCGAGCTTCCGAGCGAGGATGCCGAGCCGGGCACGATCGTCGAGGAAATGCAGCCCGGCTACATGATGAAGGACCGGCTGCTGCGGCCCGCTTTGGTCGGGGTTGCGAAAAAGCCCGGCTAATGCACCTCGCGGCCGTGGGTGTCGCTTTTTGTCGCAAGGCTAAAGCGAGGCTCTGGCGTTATCGTACCCGTTAGTCGCTCCGCGGCGTAGCGGCCCACTTCAGGCCCGTGCTTGAACCCATGTCCAGAACCGCCGCCGACGAGGAGGACGTTCGACCATATCGGGTGCAGGTCGATTAACAGGTCGCCATTGCAGCTGTTCTCGTACTGGCAGACCTCCGCACCGGTCAGTGGCGCTGCGCGCAGCAGCGGGAAGCGACGGTCGCGGTAGGCGATCACCTTGTCCAGTTCGCCTTGGCTGGAGCGGCGATCCTGCGTCTCGGGATCGACCTCCATGCCATGCAGGTCAAAGGCGAGCTTCACCCCCCGGCCTTCGATGTCAGGCATGCCGTAGAACATGTCGCCGCTATTGAAGTCCGCCCACCCTGGCATTGCATCGGGCGCGAAGCGGCCATCGCCATCGGGCGGCGCGAAATAGAAGACCTCTTGGCGGGTGACGCGGATTCTGGGCCCGATTACCTCGGGGAACAGCTTGGGAAGCCAAGGGCCGGCGGCAAAGACGAAGTGATCGGCGGCGATGTTCTCACCTGATGACAATCGGATTTCCTGCAGGCGTTCTTCCGCCGCGCTTGGCGGCTGAACCAAGCCGGTCAGGTAAGTGCCGCCGGCACGGACGAACTCCGCGACCAGAATCTGCACCGCGCGTCGAGCCAGCAAGATGCCGAAGTCGGGCTCATAAAGGCCAAGCTCAACGCCGTCGAAGTCGAACGCGGGGAATCGCCTCGTCAATTCGGCTTGCGTCAAGGCCAGGGTCGAAAGGCCAAGCTCCTGATGGGCGGCCAAGGTTTCGCGAGCATATGGCTCTTCAGATGGGAAGAAGAACAGGATCCCACAGGGGATGAAAATCGGCAGCCCAGCCGTGTCGCTCAGCCTCTTCCACTCTGGAAGCGAATCCCGCGCCATCTGCGTGTAGATCGAATCCCGACCGTAGGCTGCGCGGATAAGCCGGGATTCGCCTCCTGATGAGGCACGGCTATGGGCGGGCCCGACCGCGTCGATCAAGGTCACGCGATAGCCCTGACGCAGCAGATGGTGGGCAGTCCAGGCGCCGAATACGCCGGCGCCGACGATCGCGACGCTCTCGCTCAAGCTCGCCACTCGCGCGGCAGGATCGTCTCCAGCTGGGTTCGTGCTGGGACGCCCGGCACTCCAATCCCGTGGCGCATCATGAAGGCGTGGCTGACGATCTCCGCCTGCTGCTCGAGGCCGTAGCGCTGCAGGGGCCAGCCGGCGCGAACAGAATAATCGTAACGGCAGAAGGGGTGGCGCATGAGCACCAGGTAGAAGCGGCCCTTCTTCTGCGCCTGCCAGACGTGGGTCATCTCATGGATGAAGAGTCCCTGGAGCGCGATGCTCTCCTTCGAAAAGTCATCGGACCACGCGTTGCCGGTGGGGTGGAAGTGCAGGTTGCCAGAGGGCGTCATGACGTAGTTCTTCGGCTGAAGTGGCCACCATTTGCGGCGGATCATCCGCACCTGTGAATAATCGATGGCGCCGCCGAAGACGGATCGCGCAAGATCAGTCTCACCGGCGGTAAGTGGCCGCTCACTCATGCTGGTAGCCTAGCGAGAGCTACAGGGGGGCGCTACTTGCAGGCTTAGAAGCGCGCCGCTAGGGCAGCGACAAAAGCTATAACGGAGGAAGCCCCACATGAGCGAGACTGCCGATCGGGTGAAGAAGATCGTCGTCGAACATCTCGGCGTCGAGCCGGACAAGGTGACCGAGGATGCGAGCTTCATCGATGATCTCGGCGCCGACAGCCTCGACATCGTCGAGCTGGTCATGGCCTTCGAGGAAGAGTTCGGGGTCGAGATTCCCGACGATGCCGCGGAGAAGATCACCACGGTTCGCGACGCGATCGAGTATATCGACCAGAACAAGGGCTGATCGGGTCCGCCGACTGCTGACCGCCTGCGCCGAAATGGCGGTACGAACGGCTTCCCGAACCAATCGGGAGGCCGTTTGTTTTGAAGGCTATGACGGAGTTTGAATGATGCGACGTGTCGTCGTGACAGGTCTCGGTCTCGTGACGCCTTTGGGCGGGGACGTCGAGACCACCTGGCAAAACCTGATCGCAGGCAAGAGCGGGATTGGCCCGATCACGCGTTTCGACACCAGTGACCAGAAAGCTAAGATCGCAGGCGAGGTGAAGCCGAAGGATCACCCGTACGGGTTCGATCCGGACAAGCGTGTCGATTTCAAGGTCCAGCGCCAGGTGGACCCGTTCATCGTCTACGCGATCGATGCGGCGGGCCAGGCGCTCGAGGACGCCGGGCTCACGGAGATGGACGAGGACCTCAAGGAGAGGACGGGCGTCTCCATTGGCTCGGGAATTGGCGGCTTGCCGGGGATCGAGAGCGAATCGCTGGTCCTTGCCGAGAAGGGACCAGGGCGGGTCAGCCCACACTTCGTCCACGGGCGCCTGATCAACCTCACGTCGGGCCAGGTCTCGATCAAATACGGGCTGATGGGCCCCAACCATTCGGTCGTCACCGCCTGCTCGACCGGCGCGCACTCGATCGGAGACGCCGCCCGGATGATCAAAGACGGCGACGCCGACATCATGCTGGCCGGCGGTGCCGAGAGCACCATCAACCCGCTTGGGGTTGCGGGATTTGCTCAGGCGCGCGCACTAAACACGGAATTCAACGACCGACCCGAACAGGCGAGCCGACCCTACGACAAGGGCCGTCAAGGCTTCGTTATGGGCGAGGGCGCCGGCGTCGTC
>Ga0157375_10002762_pt1 | contig 15184 bp, 14 predicted proteins | sample M35metaG_FD_115311 | JGI IMG/M metagenome (GOLD analysis project Ga0157375, IMG submission 115311) | Miscanthus rhizosphere microbial communities from Kellogg Biological Station, Michigan, USA - M3-5 metaG | ecosystem: Host-associated > Plants > Roots > Rhizosphere > Soil | place: USA: Michigan...
GGGATCGATCTCGCGTGCCCCTTCGTAGTAATGAATGGCATCGTTTTCACGACCAAAACGCTCGAGCATTTTCGCCGTGTTGAGATTGCCGGTTAATGGACCACCGGCGCGCGCGAAAGCTTTGTAAGCTTCGTCGATCTTGCCCAGACGGCAGAATGCCAGACCCAGGTTATTCAGGATCCGTTCGTCGCCGGGCGCCAGCTTCGCAGCCCGCTTCAAGCGATCGACCGCAGCGCGATAGTTGCCGTTCTGGTACAGCGAGAATCCGAGGTTGTTGAGCGTGTCTGCGTCCTCTTCCATCTTCACTGCGCGTTCGAACGATTCCTTGGCGCGATCGCCGAATCCCTTTTTATCGTAGGCCACGCCTAAAAGGTTATGCGCTTCGGTAAGTTTTGGATCGAGCGAGACGGCAGTTGTAAGTTCGGTGATGGCTTGGTTGAGACGACCAGCCAACAAAAACTCGCGGCCGGCGGCGAGGTGTTCTTTAGCACTTCCTGAAACACTCATCTTGTCAGGCTCAGGATAGCGGCTGTCATCAATACGAGAGACGCCCACGCTTGCGAACTTCTCAGCGTCTTTTTCATTCATGCGTTCGATGCGATCTTTGCCTCCGAACAGTTTGCCGAAGGCTTTGAATGGCGCAGCCAAAACACGTATGACTTTGTTGCCCTTCTTGTGGCCGTCAGTAGTTCCGGCGTCAGCAGTTCCGGTTTCCGAGCCAGAATCTTCCAGCACATTTGCATCCGGATCTCCCTCACGCTGTATGGTGGCTGCACTCCACATGGCAGTTACAGCGACGGTCAGGATGAATGCGATCGAGATTGCAATTAGTCTGCGGTTTTTCATGGTCCAACTCCTTTACAGGTTGCCGAGAGTATCCATCAATTGGAGGAGTGCAGGGCCGAGAATCGCTATGAACAATGTCGGGAACAGGAAACACGCTAACGGAAACAACAGCTTCACCGCGGCCTTTTGCGCCGCCTGTTCAGCACGTTGCCGTCGTTTTGTGCGGAGCGAATCAGAAAACACTCTGATAGCCTTCGCGATTGAGGTTCCAAATCGATCGGTCTGAATTAACATCGCCACTAAACTGCGCAAATCGTCGACACCCGTGCGCTCCGCCAGGTTTCGTAATGCTTCATCACGCTCCCGGCCGACCCGGATTTCCAGGTTTGCAAGTTCAAATTCTTCACTTACATCCGGATGTGCCTTCTTCAGCTCGCTACTGACCTTCAGCATTGCAGCATTCAAACCTAGTCCGGCCTCAATTGAGATCACCATTAAGTCGAGAGCATCGGCCAATCCCCAGCGTATGCGTAGTTGCCGAGAACGGATCATTCGGCCGAGAAGGTAGCGAGGGGCGAAGAATCCCACGACGAACCCTATGAGGATCCAAAAGAGCGCACTACTCAAGGGTCGTGCGAGGATCGCGCACGTCAACGCTACCAACGTTGGCAGAGTAGCCATCGACAATAGTTGAATCATTCGATAGATGACGGGCGCGTGGTTGGATCTAAAACCCGCTTGCATCAATTTCTTCTGTAATTTCTGAACCTCAGCGGCGGAGGCGGGTACCAAACGATTAAGCGGAGTGGCGATACGTTCCGCAATTTTTTCGCCCGCGTGCTCTTCATCCAGCGACACCGGGACGGATGCTGTATTACCGGAAACATTGGAAAGTCTCTTTAAGCGCTCAGTGGCCGCGCTCTGCGGTCGCATGAACAACCAGTAAACGCCTACCATTCCGAGCGTAATACAAACAAAGGTTGAAATGGTGATAATTAGGAGCATGTTTTTTTCTACGCACTAACTCAGATTTTTATGGCCAATATCTTGCGGACGATCAGCATGCCGATAATCTGCATAGACAAGGCGGCAGCGATCAGATAATGGCCTCGCTGATCCTTCCAGAGAATCGCCATGTAGTCGGGATTCATGAAGGTCACGGCAATGGCAACAAAGATTGGCAAGCCGCATAGCAGCCACGCTGACAGACGCGAACTCGTGGTCAGCGTTTTCAGATCTCCCATGATGCGGAAACGTTCCCGTATCGTGTAGGCGACTTTTTCGAGTATCTCGCCCAGGTTGCCGCCTGTTTCGCGTTGAATCAGAACTGCTGTGACGCACATTCTCAGATCGAGAAGAGGAATGCGCTCCATCAGGTTTTCCAGGGCCAGCTTCAGGGAAAGTCCGAGGTTTTGCTCCTCATAAGTCTTCCGAAATTCACCGGAGATCGGCTCCGGCATCTCTTCCGCTACCATGTGCAAAGCTTCTGAAAAAGCGTGTCCCGCGCTCAGTGCTCGGCTCATCAATTCGAGCGCGTCAGGCAGATATTCGAGAAATTCATTGAAACGTTGCCGACGTTTCCACCAGACGTGCAGAAACGGCAGCAGCGCAGCAACTACACCACCCAATATTATCAGCGGCAACGACACAGAGATGACGGAGACGGCGAGCACAGCGAGTATGCCGGCCATACCCGAAAACATGAGCAGCCGTGAAGGGGTGATGTGCAAGTCCGCCTGGTCCAGCATGCGCTTTAATTGCAGCGCTGTCTGCACGCGCAGCAACAGGCGATTTAACGCGGGTATCTCGCTCATCAATTCGTTGCGCGCGAGAATTACCTCGATGTCTTCTGTGTGCCCTGAGTGGAGCAAAGCCTCTGACAGCCGCTTCTGGAGTTTTTTGCGTTTGCTGTCCGTGCTGTGAGTGGCAACAAGATATGCCCCCAGCACCAGGAACAAGGCGAAGATGAATACAAGGAATGATATGAGCATGACGATTACATGTCCTCAAAGAAAACTCGAGGCAGTTGGAGTCCACAGGCTTTGAGTCTTTCGGCAAAGCGCGGCCTGATTCCCGTCGGGCGGAAACGACCGAGTACCTCACCTTGTGCGTTTATACCCGTACGTTCGTACATGAATACTTCCTGCATGGTTATCGTGTCGCCTTCCATGCCTGTGATTTCAGAAATTGAAGTCACCCGGCGAGTACCATCAGATAGCCGCGCAACCTGCAACACCAGATCGATTGCTGAAGCCACTTGCTGCCGCATTGCACGTTCAGACAGCCGCATGCCCGTCATCTGAATCATCGTCTCCAGTCGTGATAGGGCGTCGCGTGGCGTATTGGCGTGAACGGTCGTTAAACTTCCATCGTGACCTGTATTCATCGCTTGCAACATGTCGATTGCTTCGCCTCCGCGAACCTCACCGATCACGATGCGGTCTGGACGCATACGCAAAGCGTTTCTCACTAAATCTCGTTGCGTGACTTCGCCCCTTCCTTCGATGTTCGGTGGGCGAGTTTCCAGTCTGACCACATGTGGCTGCTGGAGTTGCAGCTCGGCTGAGTCTTCGATGGTGACGATGCGCTCAGATTCAGGGATGTAAGCAGACAGCGCATTTAACAATGTCGTTTTACCGGCGCCGGTACCGCCTGAAATCACCGTGTTCAATCTTGCGGTGACACACATTTGCAGCATGTCGGCGATGTCTTTTGTGAGCGCCCTGTTCTCGATCAACTTCGCCATCTTCAGCGGCTCTGCGCCGAAACGGCGGATGGAGAGAATCGGCCCATCAATCGCGAGCGGAGGAATGATTGCGTTAACACGAGACCCATCCTGCAAACGCGCATCCACCATCGGAGACGACTCGTCTATTCGGCGACCAACTGTCGACACGATTCGCTCAATAACGCGCATCAAGTGCTCGTCGTCTTTGAACGCCACATCGGTTCGTTCCAACTTTCCGCGACGTTCAATGTAGATTGTGCTGTGAGAGTTAACGAGAATGTCCGAGATCGTGTGATCGGCCAGCAAAGGCTCGAGCGGGCCCAGGCCGAATAGCTCGTGCTGCACGTCGTTAACGAGGCGTTCTCTCTCCGAAGCAGACAGCGGCATCGCTTCCTGCGCTAGTACGCTTTCGGCAAGCCGCGAGACTTCTGCGTGCACTTGCTCCTGCGTGAGCGAGGAGAGCTTCGTCAGGTCCATCCGGTTGATCAGCGAACGGTGAAGACGAGACTTTATGTCTTGAAAACTGTGCGGAGCCTGTTCGACTCCGCTTGCGGGAATACCGGGTTCTTTAATTAATCGCTCTCGTAGGGCCATAGTGGTTTTTGTATGCGGTCAGGTTGTGTCTAGCTAACTTTTTCCCAGCGAAGCTTGCAGATTGACAGAGGACTGTGTTTGCCCTCGTTTCAAGAACGAGGTCCATAAGCTCTTACGCGGCTCCGGATTCTGGTCCATAAGCACTGCGGCGCCGTCGTTGAGCTTTTGCGCAATGCGTTTGATCTCCTGGGCGATTTTCGAACCAGGATCAGACTTCACGAGCGGCGTCCCTAAGTTGATTGAATTCACTGTCGTTTGATAATCGCTGGGCACAAATCCAATCACCGGTTCGCCCAAAAACTTCTCGACCTGGCGCAGATCGAGATCGATCTGCTTACTCCAACGGTTCACGACGATCCGGACTTTCTTTCTTGGATATCCCAATCGATCGAATATCTCGAGGGCTCTTTGCGTGCTTCGAATTGCAGGAATATCCAGCGAAAGGACCAGCACGATTTCATCTGATTGATCGAGCGCGGCAAGGGTGATTGAGTCAAACGTGTGCTGAGGATCCAGGACTACGCAATCAAACGATTGCCGCAGTCGCTGTAGCACCTCGAAGACGTGCTCCGGCTGAATTTCGTCGGCAGAGTCAGCCTGTTTGGGTGCCGCCAGTAACGATAAGTTCGGAGTGCAGGGGGTGACGAAGCTGTTGATTAGAGCTTCATCCAAACGAGAGCGGTTCTCGACGATTTCCGCTATCGAATACTTGGGATCGACGCCAAGGTAAAGAGGAAGGTCGCCTGCCTGGAGATTCAGATCGACCAGTACGGTACGCTCGGAGTTTACGGCCGCAAGGTTAGTAGCGATAAATGAAGTGCCACATCCGCCCTTGCTGGAGAAGACGGCAATCATTCTCCCTCTCTTGGTGGGCGCCTCGACTTGTGTTGTCGAAAAATCGCTAATGCGGTCAACCACTGTTTTCAGTTCTTCAGTCTTGATCGGCAGATGGAGAAACTCGCGCGCGCCGGCTCGCAAGCTTTGCAATATCAGATCACCGGAAGCGCTTTGAGCCGCCGAGATCAATGCGGTGCCGGGACATTCCATATGAAGCTTTTGGATCAGCTTGATCGCTTGGTCAGGATTCGCACCCAAGGCAATGATGGCCGCCGACGGTTTGAGCCGCACGATCTCCTCATGAACCTGTTCGGCATCGTTACCGCCGGCGAGGAGTTGCAAGCGGTTATCGGTAGCCAGTGCAGCGCGGATCTCTTTGAAGTTATCAAGAGCTGTACTGAGAACCACTAAGGATAATAGTTGCGTCATTGGTTTCCTCGGGGGCAGGCTGAGCAGTTCATTCGGGGATCAATCCCACGCATTCACCTGTTAGCGTCGTGGTGTAATTTGGCATTTGAATCGACGAGACCACGAGCGGAAGTATCATCTGAAATTGATAGTCATGAACCGAGACAGTGGCGGTGCCCTGATCTAAATTGAACCCGCTATAAGTGACGTCCACATTGCCGACAGTAAGGTTTTCGAGAATCGGTGTCGTTTCCGTCAGGTCGCCATAAACCACTACTTTTTTAACGTCGTTAATGTCACTGGCCTTATGCAGCACGGCGTAACGCGCGCCGCGACGGGCTGCATCGGTTAATGCGTTATGTACCCATAAAGCACGGCCAAACTCGACTATCGCAAACAGCACAGTCAGGAATACCGTGGCCGCAATAGAGAACTCGAGTAGCGATGCGCCTCGTTGTCCTTTCTTGTTTCGTTTACGTTTTTGAATCATCTCAACCTCCTACCAGAGGCGTGGTCAGCATATAGCGCATCGTAACGCTCGGCTTGACGTCTATATCCATTGAAAGACCGGCGTTGTTTACAAGGCCGCCGAGATTGAACAAAGACTTATGCTTGAAGCCGCTGAACGTTACCGTGACTGCCGGCGGCACGCCCTGCGGTGTTCCCGAGCAGGCAAGATCGTTCGGTGAAATGCTGACGTCAGTGGTCTTCAGATCCGGCAGTATCGGCGAACCAGTTCCGCCTACATTGCCATACACAATTAGATTCCTGGCCACTCCTGCCTGAGCGCAATCGACCTTCGCGGTCACGAGATACCGCGCACCTACTCGAGCCGCTTTTGCCAGCGTTGTGTACTCGTAAAAATAGCGACCGAATTCTGCCGTGGCAGCAAAGAGAATCATGAAAATCGGTAACACGATCGCCAGCTCTACCAATTGAACGCCGCGTTCATTACGAGCAATGCCGGCTGATCTGCGACGGAGCCTTCTCAACAGGCGGATCTTTCGAACACGCGCACACATAAGACACCTCTCAGTAGTTTCACCGGTAGAGAACTGGAACAGCCAATAAAGGATCGCCGACACCACCATTTGGGTCGTACGTGCCTTTTCCTGTAGCTAAACGATCTTGGATGTACTCCGCCTTCATATCACCACCACTACCGTTAGGCGGTTTGGTCTTGAGGAAGAATGCGCCGAAGCGAAAGAACTTCACTTCACAGCGCCCTTGATCGAACTCACTAACTTTGACTAGCGGAATCAAAACCACACGACGACTGTCCACACCTGGATGTGTTGGCGGCGTGGTATATGTTGGATTACAAGCTGGATGCCCTGGCCGGCCGCAGCCCATTTGAGAGTCGTATTGTGCGTAGGTAATCCCTTCTTTTATGTTCGTGTCAGGCGGCTCGAGCAGGGGATCGAGTTGACTACCGCCGTAATCGTCAAAACGGGAGTTCAGGCCGGTGCGGACCTTTCCGGCGGTCAGACCGGGCTTACAATCGACTGTGTATACATCACCCGGTTTAGCGCAGGCATCTACACCTGCTCCGATGCCGAAGCCTACGTCAACACCGCCAGGACCAAGTACGGACAGAATCTGATAGTCGCCCGGAGACACACCCGAACCCGCCGGCGCGCGAATTGTGTATTCGTCTCCTGGTTTAAGTAATGAAGTATCGTTATCAATAAGCACAGCTAGTGGAATGAAGCCGCAGAAAGTGTTTATTGGTATTGAAAGACCGGCAGTTGCCGTCGCAGACATGTTTTTGTTGTTGCCCAGAACGACCGATGCAAAAGAAATTGAGACCGGACTTTGCTCAGTCGTAACTTTGACGAAGCGGATCGTCTTGGCGACTTCGTCACTGGCTGACGCGGCATTCGTCCTTAGATATGGACCATCGATATTGGCGGCCCATAGAATGGCGTCGTCACTCGTAAATTGCACATTGTTCTTATTGAACTCGTATTTGTTCGCTACCTGAGTTGCGCGCCACGCGCCCTCAATGATCCCACCAGGCTTTGAATTAATAGATGACGCTGCCGCCAAAGCAGCAGCGTCAGCCGCATTCTGCAATTCAGCCTTTGCGAGGTAGAAGTGACTGATATCGACCCCCAGGCCGACCGCCAGCAAAACTGCCAGCATAGCGGCGGCAGATAAGACAAGAACTGAACCTCGCTCCTTCTTTCTGTTGCGATTAAGCTCATGTCTCTTCACGACGTTTCCCTCCCTATGGCTGAGTACTTTGCCCTCAAAAATCGAAGCCGAGCGCCAACGGCGCGAGATATAAAAGCCAGGGGCAAGTGCGAAGCGAAGCGGAGCACGACGCCCCTGGGTAATAGAATTGAAGCGCCTGCAGCCCTGAAAGGGCGTAATACCTGTGATATTTCGGCCCTTCAGGCTTATCTCCTCGGCCTTATCGCAACCAGGGGCGACGCGCTCCGCTTCGCTTCGCACTTGCCCCTGGCTTTCATATTCCGCGCCTTCGGCGCTCTGTTTCGACTTTGTTGGCAAAGCCATGGCTGATAGACCCAACAACCCACCAGACTATTCGAGTTTCATCTTCGTCATTTCTGAAAGCATCCTGCTCGTCACTGTTGGCGGCGGAAGTGGTTGATTAACAACCCGACCGCTGGTCTTTGGTGCCTCGCTAACTGACCCGGTTGTTGTCGCATCTGTCGTTGTAGTGGTCGAAGTATTCTGGCCGGAAACCTTGTAGCCGGTCTGGCCTTCGATACCCTCGCCTTTTGGTTCAAGGCCGAGCGGTGAGCCATTCTTCAACCCGTCGATGCCACGCATCTGCGGCAGGTCGTCGCGGTTGACCGGCTTGACGAGCTGTGCGGTCACGATAAACATCAACTCGGTTTCGTTCTTCTGAAACGACTTCGATTTGAAGAGCGCACCCAACACAGGAACGTCGCCGAGAACAGGGATCTTCGACAGCGATCGGGTTTCGTTGTTGTCGAGCAGGCCGGCAAGCGCGAACGACTGGCCATCGCGCAACTCAACGCCTGTCTTCGCACGGCGAGTACGTAAAGCTGGAATCAAAAACCCATCAAACTTAACGCCGTTGCCAAAGTCTATAGTGGAAACTTCGGGCTCGAGCTCCAGGCGAATGTGATCCTCATCGATGATGGTGGGCTTGAAGTTCAGACGAACTCCGTATTCTTTGAAAATAACGGAAACGCTGCTTCTGTCTCCGCCACCCTGAACGATTGGGACAGGAAATTCGCCGCCGGCGAGAAAACTAGCCTGTTGGCCATTCATCGCGATCAGGTTTGGCTCCGCCAGTTCGCGCAATGCGCCGGCTGTCTGCAACGCCCTGATGTAAGCAGCGGTACCGATTCCGCTATTGAAAAGAAATAGGTTTAAGGCTGAACCAGCGAAGGTCGAGCTAAGGGCCGGCAGGACTGAGTTCGTCAGGTTTGCAGGTCCGCCGCCGCTGGAGTACACCGAAGTGCCGCCATTAACTGATGTATAAGAGGAACCGAGATCGCGCATTTTGCTGCGACTGACTTCAGCAACACGAACCTGAAGCTGAACCTGCGTCGCGTTCGCAACCGGCGAGGAAAGCATGTTGACGGTCTTGAAACCGGCTGCTTCCACAACACTCTGCGCCTGCGCTACCTTTGCCGGATCTGAAACGCTACCCGACATCACGACTGACCCATTCGCCTGACTCAACCGAATGTCGTCTTTGGGAAAGAGGACTCGCATCTGCGAATCGATCAGTGAGAGATTAGCCCTCACAAAAACATCGAACACGAGATACGCTTTACCCGACTGCTCCCAGGCGATGAAGTTGACCTGACCAAAGGCCTTGCCGTTAACCAATACCTGGTCTGGCGTAACGAGCACGGCTTCGGCGATGTCCGGATTGGACACCGAAAAACGGCCCACCGGTTTGTCGAAATTGATCACACGCGATTGCCCGACCAGAACGTTGATGGCAACGGTTTCTTTGGTCTGGGTGAACGACGCCTTGTAAGAAGTTCCCTGGGCGAATGCCGCGGAAGTGATGAGAACGGTGATCAAAGACGCCATTAACAAACTCAAGTGGCGTGTGATCGGCGAACGGCTCTGCATGACTGTGCTCCTTTGCTGCTTGCTGATTCGATTGTCTAAACAGCCAATTCGAAGTTGACTGCTACGTTCGGTTGTCGCTTCCACGGCTTATGGGAAGTCGACGTTTCGCTTTTTTGTTCCTTCTATTACTTCCACCGATGCTCGCGGAGCAGCCGGAGAAGCAGCCGGCTTCGCCTCGGGTTCTACACTCACCCTGCGCACCGGCTTAAGCCTGGATTCTTGTTTTGGCTGCTCGCTCTTTAATGACCCTGGTTCTGGAGCCGGCGTTGCGTGCTCACCGCCGAGCAATGTCCGCTTGTTGACACCGGTTGTTTGCTCGTCTCCCTGATCGATTGAGTTGCGCATCACCAGTTGCAACCTGCCTTCAGAAGAAGCGAGCGCGAGTTTCTCTGCCTGCTCAGGCGTTACCTGGAGAGTTACCGCCTTGACGCTGTTCACGTCGCGCTGATTTTCCGGCTTATCGATGTTCTGACCGTTTGCCAAAACCTTGATGTTCTGCAAAACGATCTTCGAAATCGGACCAGCGGTCCCATTCGTAGCACCTTCCGGAGTGATCACAACGACGACGTCGACGAGAGTTCCTGGCATGATGAAGCCCGAGATGCCGACTACATCGTCGACCTTCACGGTCATCGCTCGATAGCCCTCTGGAATAACTGCCGACAGGCCTCCCGCGGTCCCTTCCGGCGCCAAACGAGAATCGGTGATCGGCTCGCGCGCGGCGATATTCACAACCGCAACGCGTCCGGTGAGTTTGTCTGCGCTTCCGAAAGTGCCATCGGGGGTCGACTCTTTCGGAAATTGGACCATCATCACCTGCTCGGGAATGATTTTCGTGCCCACAGGTATGGGGACCTTGGCGACAGCGACCTGGGTCATGTCCTTCGAAAAGGCCTGGGCGTTTGATAAGTACCGGCTGACGGAGACCGCTGCCAATAATCCGAAGATCAGGGCTCCTGCCAATACGACTAAGAATCGTTTGTTGCGCATCGCTTTACTCTCCGTGTTGGGTTAGCGTCACTAACCACAATTGAGCCTCCGCTAAGGGCGGAAGAGGACTAAGGAAATAAGACTTCCTAACGTAATCGCGACTCCGTAGGGGATGGTGTAGCGACGATCCACTGGGATGGGAAAGCGAGGCACCTTGTAACCCGGCAAGAGTCCGACCAGAATTTGAAAGACTCGCATCATGGTGAATTTCAATTGGCCGGCCCGTAACATCGAAACCACGCCAAGGATGCCGCCCGTTAAGGCGACGATAAGGAAGGTTGGTAAGACAAGATGAGCGCCCGCTAAGGCGCCTATGGCCGCAAACAGCTTCACGTCACCGGCGCCCATAGCGCCGAAAACGTGCAACACAAACATCAAAGTAAACCCAATAAAACAGCCGCCCAAGCTTGTTACGGCGCCGTTGAAACCACCGAAAAATGTGTTGATGAGGATGCCCGCTATTAATGTGGCGAGAACAAACGGATTTGGGATCCGTCTGTAGCACACATCGTAATAAGAGATGATGACGGCCAGCGGAATAAGAAACGCGGCGCTAATAGTGCTCAGCGAGCCAGGCATTGACTCTTGTCTCCAACTTCCTCGTTATTCGAATTGATCTCAAAAGGCCGTTTTGAGCGTGCGCGTCTGTAGCTCACTTGATCCTGCTTGCCAGGTTGTCGATTACGCCATTGATGTTGGTGCCAAGACTTGTGAAAGCAACGATCACGGCCAGGGTTACGAGGGCGGCGGCTACTGCATACTCGGAGAGCTCGAGACCTGATTCATCTTTAAGAAATCTTCTCATGACAGCTTTTCTCCTCCCGTCGGGATAGAGGCGTGCGCACCGCCTCGCAGAGCTCGACCGGCTTATTTGATCTTGCTTGCCAGATTGTTGATAACGCCGTTGATGTTGTTACCGAGGACTCCGAAGATGCCGACGACGGCCAGTGCGATCAAAGCTGCGGCAACCGCGTACTCTGAAAGTTCGAGGCCAGTATCGTCTTGTAGAAATTTTCTAATCATGAAACCTCCTCAAGCGAAAAGAAGGCGCGCCTTCCGGCTTGCGGTTTGACGCGCTCTTCTCTCTCGCAATTGTGTGTGCCTACTTGATCTTGCTTGCCAGGTTGTTGATAACGCCGTTGATGTTGTTACCGAGGACTCCGAAGATGCCGACCACGGCCAGTGCGATCAAAGCTGCGGCAACCGCGTACTCTGAAAGTTCAAGGCCCGTTTCATCCCGAAGAAAATTCTTAATCATTTTTTTTGCTCCTTAGATTTGGGTTAAGAGTTTTAAGCATCGCGCCCTTACCCACCATGCATCTTCGGCTTGGCGGAAGGACCAAGTTGCGAGAATTAGTAGCTCATGATGGACGACCCGCTGATAAGTGCTCGCCCGGGTTCTCCCTAACCCGCTTTCGTTCTTCTGCTGTATTCGTGAGAGCGACATGACCATCGGAAATCCGTGCTGCAATGCTGGCCACGGCAAGCAGAAGACAAAACACTTCCGGCTTGGCGTTAGGCGCGAGCGTGGCGGCGTGAATACCGAGAATGGACGCAATCATCAGGAATGGTGCTACCAGCACCACACCGAACAGAGTCAGAACAACGATTTTGCGATCTACACTTTTCATTAGCTTATCCAGCCCGTGGCGGGCACCTCTTCTATTACAAGGACCATGCCGCCCCGAAGCTTTCACGTAATTGGCTTTTTTCGAAGGATTAAGTGAGGACTGGCAGTTGTGTTGTCGCGCGGAGTTTACAAGAGCTACCCGGGATCACGCGGGATCAGCAAGAACTCCTCGGTTTTGTGCTTGTAGCCTCTGGTTGACAAGGCTTGTTGCTTATTCAACCCGAAGGTACGACTTGGACAGGATTCACAGAATTAACAGGATGGCTTTCACCCGATTGGCCCATCGTGTAAATTCTGTAAATCCTGTCTAACTGGTTCTGGTTTTTACGAAAATCACTGATTTGTCATCCTCGAAGACTTTTTGCCAGGCGCTATCCTGGCGGAGCAAGCTCGCAAGGGGCACATCCGGGTTTACGAGAACGGTGCGGATGCCCTGCTTGTCCAGCAATTCACGCCATTTCGTTTCTCCATCGTGAACAGACAGGAATTCCTCCATGAGCGCGTCGCCATAGACGTCGGCGCGCCCGTCCATGTTCACTCGGTATTCGGGATACAAACGCCAGATCAGATAACCACCCCATTTATACTCGTTGTAAATCGGTTGCGGCGGCCTCTCTTTAACGATGAAATTCACCGCCGCAGCCGGATAGTTGTCGGCTTCAGTCGCCAACTGTTTTTTGACGCTGTCGCCAACGCGAAACGCGACGACAGTCAATGGAGTGATGAGGAGTATCACGATATTCAGCACAAGTTTGACGGTCGAAGCTTTTCCAATTTCGCGAGTCTCAGGTTTTGTACACCACTGGCCCCATGACTGAGCGGTCAACCACTGCCATGAATGCTCGGCTAAGAGTGGGATCGCGAGCAGGGCAAAGAATGGAACATTCCGGCTCGACCGCAACGTCGCTAAGGCCGTTACCAGAAGTATCAACAATTCACCTGGACGAGCTCTCTTCCCCGACAACGTCATCGCCGCAAAAGTCACGAGGAACAGCAAAGCCAGCGCCTGAAACATCGGCTCGTGGAAATTCGGAGATTTCCATTCCTGTATGTATTGCATCATCGCGCTGGAGGTAAGCGTTTCAAATGGATAGGAGTACATGCGGGTGCCGTTGGGATTCAGGCATACCGCACCTGTGCAAGCAACTAATAAAAGGCACAGCTTACGGACAGCCGGCCACACCGTTTTGATCGACGTGCCTGGCAACAACCAACCATCAACCAGCAGGCTCATAATAGTCAGCACGATGAAAGCTAAACCCATTGCGAATCCCGCATGCATGTTGACCCACAGAACAGTCAACGGCACCAATAACCAGATCGCATGAGCACGACCGTTACGAGAGTAGTCTCGCAACAACAGGACAAAGATGCTGGCAAAGAGCATCGATAACATCTGCGGTCGCACGCCCCAGGTCGGCGTGGTGGCCGCGGCTCCGACTATCAAGGCAAAGCCGGCTACATATGGATGCGGGGCGACCTCTTTGCAGCAGCGGTAAGAGAAGTTGAAAGTGGCTGTAATAATCGCCGCGAACGCTACCACTAATCCGGCATAACCCAGGAAACGAAAGATCGAATACATGAACAGCTCTGACAGCCATTCATGTGTTACCCACTCGCTGCCAAACTTTGAAGTCGAAAATATATCTGTATGAGGAATGCTCTTGTTCTCAAGTAGATATTGGCCTGTCTTTAAGTGCCAGTAGAAATCCGGATCTGTGATGGGCCTTGATGCCGCAGCAAAGATCACCAACATAAACACGACAACCAGGAGCTTTCGACTCGATTGCATCGTTCTGAGAATTCCATACGCTTCCGTCGTCGCCACAAGCGGTTCTGCGCGGGTAAATGGGAGAAGGTTTGTCTCTATTTGTTCTGACATCTTACAGTCCTTTTGTACTTGTAGCGTTTGCCGCGGGCGGCAGGGTTTTGTTGTCCATGCGAGAGTTCTCCGAGATGCTGCCGGCGTCTCCAACGTCACTCCTTAATTGAAGTCGATAGAGAGTAAACTCTCCGACTCGTTCACCTGCATCGCGGCGGTACCAGCGTTCCAGATTGCTTAGGTCCGTCTCGTGTCCTGTTTGCGTGATTACGTATGAGAGCCTCGGGTTCGCAGCCCGCTCCTTATTAAAGGTTTCAATGTATCGACCGTATGACATCAACTCTGCATTCTTTTCATCAATGGTGATGGGCTTCACATTTGGATTGAGACCGTCAACTAAACGATCGAAACCAAATAAACCGACGCCGCAACCGTAATAAACATTCCGCCCATGCAAATAGTCATCGAGTTCCTTCACGCCTACACCTGTGTAGTACAAATGACGGTAAAGCCTCTCTTTGTTCTCTACAGAGCTGACTCCGGAATACACGACCATGTGAGGGGCCCAAAGTACTGCCAGCGGAGAAACAGCGGGCGCCCCATCAGCCATGTGAAGATCGGAGAAGAGGACCACCTGATCGTCTCTGATTTCAGAATTGATGTGAGCATGTTCCGCAAGATGAATGTACACGTTCATTTCTTCAGCAGACTGTTTATTCGCGCTGGCGCTTCGTTTCGCGGCTTGATGCGCTTCAATTACGCCCCAATCAAGAGCGGCGATAACTATCCACACGAGCGCACGTTTCTGAAGCTTCCAACGTTCACCTGTTCGGCGCCTCCATTCGAGTCCGGCGGTTAGCACGATCGCGATCAAAACCGCGTAGCTGGTCACGAAACCTCTATAGTGAATCGGCTGCATTACCCGGCCGGTTATGAGCTGTTGGTTTAGGACCAGAAAAGGCAGGAGGGCGAATGATGCAATGAGAATGACGCGACGATCGCGATAGTCAATGCTCCCTCGTTTTATACCGGCTACCAGAATTATCAGCAGCAAGGCTCCGAATATCTCCGCCGCCGAAAAAAGATCCGGGCGACGAGAATGCACCAGCGCCTGGACACTCTGCGCCGTCTCTGACGCACGAGAGATCAAATAGAAATAGGGAATAAGGGCAAGCACCAAAACTGTCGCAAGCGGCGTCAAAAACCCGAGCATCGGACCTCTGTCTTCCGGCCGGCTGATTAGCCAAAGCAGGCTCAATATCGTGAGCCACGCTACCGCTGCCGTCCAAAGATAAAAATAGGA
>Ga0157375_10002766_pt1 | contig 15171 bp, 14 predicted proteins | sample M35metaG_FD_115311 | JGI IMG/M metagenome (GOLD analysis project Ga0157375, IMG submission 115311) | Miscanthus rhizosphere microbial communities from Kellogg Biological Station, Michigan, USA - M3-5 metaG | ecosystem: Host-associated > Plants > Roots > Rhizosphere > Soil | place: USA: Michigan...
AGATTTCCTCGCCGGCCTTGCTGGCGCGGCCTTCGAGTTCCTGCAACGGACCGAGCGCGTTCCTCGCGTCGGCGTCTTTGCCGCGGCGCACGGCGCCGTAGCCGCGCGCAAACCAGGTAATGGCTTCCGGCCACGGATAACTGTCCCAGTCGACAGTTGCCGGCATGCGTGGCTCGAGCGCCGCCGCCTCGGCCCATGCATGGCGCTCGAGAGCGTAGCGGGGGCGCGTCGATGCCAGGTGGAACGCGGTCTTGACGGTCGGCTCGAGGTGCGCCGTTGCATGCAGCCGCTTGATCTGGGCCGCGGCCTTCTGGTCCTCGGCCTGCTGCAGGTAGGCATAGACGAGGTATTCGATGGCGTGCGGAAACTCGTCCGTGACGTATTGGCCGCTATCGCCGGCCGGATATTTCAGCGCCGCCGCTTCGGCGCGCAGGTTGCCGCGAATCACGCCATCCCAGTCACCCAGGCGCGTATAGATGTGCGTGGGCATGTGCAGCGCGTGTGGATTGTCCGGTGCGACTCGTTCGTAGCCCTCCACGATGTCGAGGTCGTTGTGCTCACGCCCCGGCAGGTCGTTGGCGTGGATCATGTAATGCATCGCTCCCGGATGGCTCGGGTTGTCGCGCAAGACCGGCTCGAGCAGTTCGACCGCGCGGCGTGAATGTTCCTGCGCGCCCGGACCGGGGCGCGCCGAGGCGAGCAGCGCAAGCGCGTAGAAGGCCGACGCCTCGATGTCGTCCGGAAACGCTGCGTGCAGGGCGGCCATCGCGGTTTCCCAGCGCGCGATGCGCGCCCAGTAGTCGGTCGAATCGGGCTCCTGGAAAAATGCAGCGGCAGCGGCGATGAACTCGCGTTCGCGTGCGGTCGGGGGCGCGAGTTCGCGGGCCTTCTGCATCGCGTCCCAGCCTTGCTGGAGATCCGCCGCACTCGGCCGTGTCGGCCACAGCGGCTGGAACAGAGTCATGGCGATGCCCCACCGCGCCATCGCACAGCCGGGATCGTGCTCGGCAACCGCCTCGAAAGCAGCGCGCGCCTGCGGATAGGTCATGTGATGCAGCAACGTGACGGCGCGATCGAAATCCGCCTGCACCGCCACGTCGCACGAAACCGGGAAATGCACCGAGACAGCCTGTTCCGAAGGCGCCGGTGCCGGTTTCGGCGACGGCGATGCAGCGTGCGCATGCCCCAGCGTCACGAGGAACAGCAACCGGGCCAGCGGGCGGAACATCGGCATCATCAACCTCCGTGTGCGGAGCCACTTCACGCAAGGCGTCAACAGCGCCACAACTGCGTCAAGATGGCTGCGCTTGAATGCATCCTGTGCCCGCTGCGTTCTTGTCGGAACGCTCATTTCTTCAGCAGGGACTTCAGGCCGGCAAATGGATTGCTGGTCGCCGGCGCCGTCGCGTCCCCGCCTCCCGCGATGCTGCCGGCGGCATGATCGATGTAGCGCGAGTGCTCGTTGTCGTGACAGTACACGCACAGCAACTCCCAGTTGCTGCCATCGGGCGGGTTGTAGTCGTGATCGTGGTTACGGTGATGCACCGTGAGTTCCTGGACGTTCGCTCGCGTGAACTCGCGCGCGCAACGCCCGCAGATCCACGGGTACATCTTCAGTGCGCGCTCGCGATAGCCCTGCTCGCGCTGCTCGGCATCGCGCCGGGCCTGGGCGACGACCTTGTCGAGCCTGGCGGAGTCAAGCGACGGTTTGCGCATGTTCATGGCTGAAAGTATAGGACGTGGCGAGGCAGTAATTGTAGTGTGCCCGCCGGCGTGCACGCGATCGGCTGGAATCGCGGTCAATTCCGCAGGACTCCCGGCAATTGACGCAGTTCGGCGAAAGGAGGAGTCTGTTTTTTCCACATTTTCAGCTGGAGTTGGCGCGTGCCCGCGAAGTTCAACAGCATCCTCGAGACTGTCGGCAACACCCCGCTGGTGCGGCTCTCGAAGCTCGCCCCGGCCCACGTGAACCTGTACGTCAAGCTCGAGGCCTTCAATCCGATGGGTTCGGTCAAGGACCGGCTCGCCCTCGGAATCATCGAGGAGGCGGAGCGCACTGGCGCATTGCGGCCCGGACAGACCGTGATCGAGGGCACCAGCGGCAACACCGGCATCGGCCTGGCGATGGTGTGCGCGGTCAAGGGTTATCCGCTGGTCGTGGTCATGGCCGAAAACTTCAGCATCGAGCGGCGCCGGATGATGCGTTTCCTCGGCGCCAAGGTCGTACTCACGCCCGCCGCATTGCGCGGCACCGGAATGATGACGAAGGTGGCAGAACTCGCGCGGGAGCATGGATGGTTTCAGTGCCGGCAGTTCGAGAACGAAGCCAATGCCGACATGCACTCGCGCACGACCGCACCGGAGATCCTGGGCGCGTTCGAAAATGACCGGCTTGACTACTGGGTCACCGGCTGCGGCACTGGCGGCACGCTCAAGGGCGTGGCGCGCGTGCTGAAGGCGCAGCGGCCGGAAACGGCGATCGTCGTATGCGAACCGGACAATTCGCCGACGCTCGGCAGCGGCATCGTCCAGCCGCGGGCCGCCGACGGCACACCGCTGGAAAGTCATCCGAGCGCGCGCCCACACCTGATGCAGGGCTGGACTCCCGACTTCATTCCGAAGCTGACGGGCGATGCCGTCGAGCTGAAACTGATCGACGAGATCGTACCGGTCAACGGCGCCGACGCCTTGCGCTGCGCGCGCGAACTGGCGACGGCCGAAGGCATTTTCACCGGCATCTCTGGCGGAGCGACACTGGCCGGTGCGCTGCAAATCGCCGCCAAGGCGCCGGCCGGCGCGAACATCGTCTGCATGCTGCCGGATACGGGCGAGCGCTATCTGTCGACCCCTCTTTTCGAGGGCGTCGCCGTCGACATGACTGCCGAGGAACTCGAGATATCGCGCTCGACGCCGGGGGCGCGGTTCGACACCGAAGCGCCGCCGGCGCCGGCGCCAGCCGTGGTTTGCGCGGTGACGCCGGCAACGGTCACCGAGCCGGTCGCTTCGGCCGACGTTGCCGATTTCGTCGCGCGCGTCCTCGCCGACGCCGAACAGCCGGTCGTTCTGTTCGCGCTCGAGTGGTGCGAGTTCTGCTGGGCCGTGCGCAAACTGTTCGCCCAGTGCCGGATTCCGTACCGCTCGATCGACCTGGATTCGACCGCCTACCAGCGCGACGATCGCGGCGGACAGATCCGCGCCGTATTGCGCGAGCGCAGCGGCAGCAAGACGATCCCGCAGATATTCGTCGGCGGCGAGTTCATCGGCGGCGCCGGTGAAACCTTCGATGCATTCAAACAAGGCCGCCTGCAACGGCTTCTGGTCCAGAACGCCGTGCAGTTCGATGAAGGCGCCCAGGTCGATCCGTACAGCCTGCTGCCGGGATGGGTGCATCCGCGTCCGCGATAGCGGACGCGCTCGATCTCTTCTGTTGCAGAAATTGCGGATTCGCATGCGCGACCTTTCGATGACGCATCGGAATGACCGCAGCCATTTCTCGCTAGTCGACATGCGGGCGGCATACAATCGCCAGCGTGAGTTCATTCGCTCGATCAGCAGTTCAGGCAGCAATCGTCGCATTGCTGCTGCCATGCCTCTGCAGCGGCACGGAAACTGCCCAGACGACTCCGGCACCGCGCCCCGACGCAACGACACAACCCCAACCTGAAGTCGCCGCGGAGCCGGAGCCGCAATTCGTCGCCCCAACCAAGCGCGATCGGATCGGACGAATCTGGGCGCCGGTGCTGATCAACGGCAAGGGGCCGTTCCGGCTCGTGCTCGACACCGGCGCAACCCATTCCGCCATGACGGCCGCTGCCGCCGAGATGCTGGGCTTGCCGCAGTCCGCTGCGGAACAAATGATATTGCATGGCGTGACCGGCAGCGCGACCGTGCCGACGATCCTGGTCGAGCACATGGTCATCGGCGACCTGGATTTGCCCTCGCAGCGTCTGGCCATAGTCCCCAATGCGCTCGGCGGCGCCGACGGCATACTCGGAACCGAGGGCTTGCTCGACAAGAGAATAACGATCGAATTCCACAACGATCGAATCATGATTGCGCGCTCGCGCATGGAGCGCGCGGGCTTCCGCTTCATCACCGTTCCGTTCAAGCTCGTCAATGGCCTTCCGGTCGTGGATGCGCAAATTGGCGCAGTCCTGACCAGGGCCGTCATCGATACCGGCGGCGAGGGCACGATCGGAAACCTCGCGCTGCGAGACGCGTTGATGCGGCGCCGACAAAAGGAAGTCGCGCTGGCCAATGGAATCATCGGGATCACGCTCGACGTGCAACCCGGCAGCCGCATCGACGCGCCACCGATCGTGCTCGGCGGAATCGCCCTTCAAGGCGTCGGCGTGACGACCGGAGACCTCGAGATATTCAAGGAATGGCATATGACCAAAACGCCCGTGCTCCTGGTCGGGATGGATGTGCTCGGCCTGTTCGACACCTTGATCATCGATTACCGGCGCAAGGAACTGCAGGTGCGGTTCGCGACCGGCTCGTAATTTCACCTCGCCGCGCTGCCCTCTTCTCTCCGATTTTGTCGGGGCGAGCGTTGGCGTGGGGGCAGCCGTCCCGAGGGAATCACCGCCCAGCTTTCGCGGCATCGCAGCCTAATCGGGAACATTGCCTGGTGCGGATGCTTCATCCGCGTTTGGCGATTACGTAACGCATGCGATTGCTCAACCGCACCGAACCGTCGGCACTGGTAAACCTGGGTAGCAGGCCCATCACGGCAGCCTCGAGCACGTCACGCCCGACATGTCGCTCGGCGCGAATGAATGGCGCAGCCGATGCAATCGCGCGCACGGCCGTGACCGTGTCGGGATACAGCAGCGGACAGTCGACATCGCCGCTGGCGGTTGCTGAAAATCCCGCTTCGCGCATCAGTCCCTCCGCGACGCCGCCTTCCGACAGCAGAGGGCGCGGGGGCTGCGGTGGCGGCCCCGGTGGCAGCAACGGCAGCACGGCCGGCATCACCACAGCGAGCACGTCGCATTCTTCTTTTCGGCCCCAGAGCAGCATCGCGACGGAGCCATCGGGCCGACACACGCGCCGCGCTTCGCGCAGCGCCTGCATGATGTCGCTGGCGAACTGGAACGAATTGAAGCCGGTGACCACGTCGAAGCGGTCCGAGTCGAACGGAAGATTTTCCATTTCACCGGCATCGATGCGCGCGCCGGGCAGCCGCGCACGCGCGATGGCGACGAGGCTGGCTGCTGCATCGATGCCGCTGACGTCCGCGCCGAGCGAACGAGCAATCTGCAAAGCGCCGCCGGCTCCGCAACCCACATCGAGTAACTGAGTGCCCGCGCCGACACCCAGACGGCCCAGCACGTGACCGTAGACCTCGCGCCAACCGGGTTCCTGGACCTCGGCCCAATCCGCGGCCCTGGCGCCCCAAAGCTCGCCCTGAATCTTCGCGCTGCCCATGCAACCCCCAAGTGGCTCGCTGCCTTCGACGCGCAGGAGCGCCAGCGATTGTATATCCGCGCGGCACCCGGGCCGCCGCTCGTCTCGCCAAAACGCCATATCCGGCGCAACGTTGCGGTAGCCTAGCCTGCCGGCAGCAAGGTCGATGCCTCGGCTCCGGATTGAGGCTAACCGAATCCGCCCAGCGCGCATCCAAGACGTCATGGCCACCGATGAGGTGCGCTGGGTCGCAGAGGCCCGGCGCGGAGACCGCAATGCGTTTCGACGTCTCGTCGAGGCTTACTCACGCGCGTTGTTTGCGCTGTGCTTGCGGATTACCCGCGATTCCACCATGGCGGAGGATGCCGTGCAGGAAGCCCTGTTCAACGCCTATCGGCACCTTGGCGACTTCGATGGCCGCTCGAGCTTCAAGACCTGGCTGCACCGCATCGCAGTCAACGCGGCGCTCGAGCAGCTGCGCCGCAACGGCAAGCACGGCGTCACGTTCAGCGACGCCAGTCCCGATGACGACGGCGAGGATTTTCTCGCCAGCCGCGCCGACGAGGCGCCGACACCGGACCGCCATGCGCTCGGTGGCGAGATCGGCCGCCAGATCGAAGATCAACTGGCGCGCATGTCGACGCTCGAGCGCACCGCGTTCGTCATGCGTCATCACGAAGGCCAGTCGCTCGAAACCATAGCCGAGACCCTTTCGCTGAACATCAGCGCGAGCAAGCAAGCGATTTTCCGCGCCGTGCGCAAGTTGCGCGGTGCCCTGGAACCACTGCGGTGACATCATGAACACGATCAGCGACAACGATCTGATTCTCTACTTCTATCGCGACGGCCTGGATGCCGCGCGCATCGGCGAAATCGACGACGCGTTGTTCGCCTCGCCCGATCTGCGCGCGCGCTACACTCGACTGCAACAGATGCTGCACGCGGTCGACGCCGATCCGGCGCCCGAGCCGGACGCGCAATTCAACGAGCGCGTGTGGCAACGGCTCGATGCGCGGATTGCCGCGCTGGATCCGGCGGCGCCAGCAACGGGCTGGCGCGTGCGCCTGTTCGACACGCTGCACTCGCTGCTCGTGCCGCGCGCTGCATTCGCGGCCGCATGCATGCTGCTGCTCGCGATCGGCGTCGGCTTCTATGCGGGCCGTTCAACCGCGCCGCAGCCCGACGAGATCGCACAGACACGCGCGAACGCGATGGCAACGCGTGTTTTGGACGCCTATGTGGCCGAACATCTGCGCGCCACCGAAGGCCTGCTGCTGACCGCCGTGAACAGCGACGACGCCGGCCTTGTCGGCAATCGCGACCTGGCCGCTTCGCTGGTCGACTCCAATCGCCTGTATGCGCAGGCGGCGACGCGCTCCGGCAATGCGCGGCTCGCCGATTTCCTGCGTCAGCTCGAACCGGTCCTGCTCGAGCTGGCTAACCAATCGCCCGATACGTCCGTCCAATCCATCGACGGTCTGCGCGACTACCTGAAAAAGACCGATCTGCTGTTCCAGGTGCGCGCCACGCAAGCGCGCATCGATGCCACCGGCAAGCACAGCACCTGACCTGACTTAGGAGTGCAATCAATGTACGTAATCCACCGACTCACACTGCGCGCGTTGCTCGCCGCCGTGCTGACGATCGCCACCGCAAGCGCGTCGCTTGCCGCGCACGCGGCTAGTGACGATGCGATGGCGCCGACCGACAAGCAGCTCAACCAGTTGTACTGGCAGGGCCATGAAGCGCTGCAGAAAGGCGACTGGACCGGCGCTCTCAAGCGCTTCACGGATCTCGAACAGCAATTGCGCGCGAAGGAGCCGCAGAGCGCCGACGCCGCAGTCTACTGGGAGGCGTACACGCTGCTGCAGGCCAAGCGCACGACCGAAGCCAAGACCACGGTCGAGAGGCTGCACCGCGATTTTCCGAAGAGCCGCTGGAGCAAGGATGCCGACGCACTGCTGCGCCAGACGCAGCCTGCCGGCGCCGCGGTCAAGAGCGCCGCCGTAGCCGGTGACGACGAAGAACTCGCCGAGATCGCGGTCGAAGGTCTGATGAACGCGCCACCGGAACGCGCCATTCCGCTGCTGAAGAAAGTGCTGCAAAGTCAACATTCCGACAAAGTGAAGAAACGCGCGTTGTTCGTCCTGAGCCAGATCGACGAGCCCGCGGCGCTCGACATGGTGGTCGACGTTGCCAAGACCAGCACCGATCCGGAGTTGCGCGAAGAAGCAGTTCGTATGCTCGGTGTCAGCGGCGACGAACACGCCATCGCACGCCTGCGCGACCTGTACGCCAGCAGCAAGGAGCCGCGCGAAAAGCGCGCGATCATCCAGGCCTGGCTGGTCGCCGATCGCAAGGATCTGATCCTGGCCTCGGCGCGCACGGAAACCGACGAGACGGTTCGGCGCCAGGCGATAGAAGCGCTGGGCGCGATGGATGCGTCGAGCGAACTCAAGCAGTTGTTCGACAGCACAAAAGACGCTGCGAACCAGCGCGCCATCATCCAGGCGCTCGGTGTCGCCGGCAACGTCAAGGCGCTGACCGAGATTGCCGAAAGCCAGCAGCCGGACAACGTCCGCATCGAGGCGATTCATGCGCTCGGCGTTGCCGGCGACGAAGGCGGCAGCTCGGCCCTGGTCAAGCTCTATCCGAAGGCCAACACGCCGGCACTGCGCGATGCCGTGATTCAAGGGCTGATGGTTGCCGGCGACAGCGACGCAATGATGCAGTTGTATCGCCAGTCGAAAACCCGGGAAGAAAAGCAGGCGCTGCTGCGCGTGATCACGACAATGGGCGACGACGCAGCGCTCGACCTGATCGAGTCCGAGCTGAACAAGCCGAAATCGGAAAAGTAGAGGATTGCACCATGATACTTCTTCAGAAAATCCTGGCACCCGTCGTTTTGTTGATGCTTGCCGGCAACGCCACCGCGGCCGAACCGGATCTGGGCAAGCGCATCGCGCAACAGGACGGCTGGGTCGCGTACCAGGTACCGAAGGCCGCTGACGGCGGAGTAGCCTGCTGCTTCCAGATGCACGGCAAGCATGTCGTGCAATCCGGATGCGATCTCGAGGGCAACAGCTGGGGCAACTCGGACGATCAGCGCCCGCCGCAGGCGACCGCCGACGCGCTCAACGTCTACTTCCGCGTCAGCCACGGGAAAATCGACAAGGTGCGCGCGTTTTCGGCCTCCTGCCCGGTGCGCGATGCGGACAAGCTGCGCTGGCTCGACAACGTGGCGCCGCAAGCGAGCGTCGCATTTCTTGCCGCCTCCACCGCGGCGACGCCGAACGAGGACATCTTCGATGCCGAACTGGCGGCACTGGCGATGCATGCAGATCCGGCCGCAACGCCCGCGCTGCGCGACCTGTCCACGCAATCGCATCCGCGCAAGGTGCGCGAGCAGTCGCTGTTCTGGCTCGGCCAGATGCGCGGCGTCGAGGGCGCGCAGGTCGTCGAGCACGCCGCAACGACCGACGCCGATCCGGAACTGCGAGCGCACGCCGTGTTCGTTCTTTCCGAGGCGCATGGCGTGGATGGCTATGCGGCGATCCATAGGATTGCACAGAGCGACTCATCCGCGCACGTGCGTGAGCAAGCGTTGTTCTGGATGGCCCAGACCGGCGATGCGCGCGCCAGGAACGACATTACAGCTGCGATCGGCAAGGAGAACTCGAAAGACGTGCGCGAGCAGGCAGTGTTCGCGCTCTCCCAACTCAAGGAAGGCGAAGCCGACGCGGCGTTGATCGCGCTGGTGCGCGGCAGCTACCCGCGCGACGTCAAGCAGCAGGCGTTGTTCTGGCTCGGACAGTCAGGCTCCGACGAAGCGATCAGGTTCCTCGACGACGTGCTGACGCGACAAGCATCAAAGTCCGTTGATGGGTAGGGAAAACGCGACGAGCCCGGGGCGCCGCTGCACAGCCGATTGGCGTGGGGCCCCGACAGTCACTCGCGCACTGAAGCCGTCGAGGCGAGATCAGCTCAGGGACATGCGGCGTTATTGGCCTTCGGAGTGCCGAAATTCGAACCCGTGTATTCCAGCACGCCAGCTGGCGCCGTACAGATCGTCGTCGGTGTGACCGGGTCGCGCTGCAGGCTGCGCCCGTTCGTACTCGCTGCCCAGGCGATCGTGTCGATGACGTTGCCGCCGCATTTCACGGCCAGTGTGCCGGCGTTGAGGAGCCCGAAAGCAAACGTCGCGTCGATGAGCAGTCCACCGTTCACCGAGGTGTTCGTCGTTCGCCCGGCCAGCGCATAGCTGCCGGGGTCCAGAACGATCGGCGGAAACGCGGGGGAATCGGTCGTGCCATTGTTGAGCACGCAGCCACCGAGGTCCCGCGAGCCAGTCGCGGTGTTGCGCAGTTCGACCCACTCGGCGTCGGTGTCGGAAAGAACAGCCGGATCGGCCATCAATTCGGTGATGCTCAATTCGCCGGCCGCCGGCGGCGTTCCACCGCCGCCGATTATCGGACACGCCTCGTTCGCCTGGCCCGGCGAACCATTGTCGGAGGCGTTGTAGGGCGCGGTGGAAAAACACCAGCCCGCCGGATCGTCGTCGTCGAGCGCACTGGCGAAAGCAGGGTCAAGGCTGCGCGAGCGGCCCGCGATCTCTTCCGTCCATGCGACCTGATCGATCGTCGCACCATCGCAGATCAAGCTGAGCGTTCCCGTCGCGGTGAGGGGAAAAGCGAATGTAGCAAACGTCGCCGGCGCAGGAAGGCCGCCATTGGCAAAGGACTCGAGGCTGCGTGCCACGACTGCGGCGCCACCGGCAGCTATGCCGTGGAAAGGCAGCGAAACCTGGACCGAGCCGTTGTCGACACTGCAATCGCCAAGGTCGAGCGTCTGCGCACTGACATTCGTCAACTCAAACCACTCACCCGTGCTTTCGGAAACGGCGGTCGGCTTCGACATGATCTCACTGACGATCGTCGCGCCGACGACCGGATGTCGAACAGCTTCGAAGCCGTCGAAGAAGATAAAGTCGCCCGCGCGCGCTGGCGTGACAGCCCAGAGTGCCCAGGCGATCGCCGCAATGCGCATCGTCACTTCGATCGCGGAAATGCGCCGCTCCGCAAAGACAAGCCCACGCATGACGATGCCCCCCGAGTCCCCGGCCATTGTGCAGCAGAGGGTTATGGGATACCACCGTCATTTGCCTTCGGTGCCATCCCGGGCTTGGCGCATCGTCGAAGCCATTTCCCACCGCCTGGTCGTTCACCGCTGCGCGAATCAATGTTGCGGGCGGTGCAAACGTCTTTGCTGCCAGATTTTCGCCTGTGCATCGACAATCTCGAGCAGATTGCCCATCGCCAACTCGACATCGACGACGTGCAGTCCCCAGCGCGGCCGTACCGCGCCGTGCGTGAACACGTCGCCGCGGAAATCATCGGCGCGCTTGCCGGACGGATCGGGGTGCACGCTGATGGCCAGGTAGGTTGCATTCTCGTTGCTGGCGCATTGTGCGCTCAGCATGCCCGGCACCGTGACGAAAGGCGTCGTGACATCGGGCCCGTCCCTGACCCATGGCAGCGCCGGTTGCGAGTTGCCGAAGCCACGTTCGTGTGCGGCGAAGTAAGGTTTCAACTGGCCCGATCCGCCGGCGAGATTCGCCGGATTTACGCAGGCATCGACGAGCGCCGGATCGTCGCTGCGCTCGGTAAGCGCGTCCGCGGCGGGCGGGCTCGTCGCCCGGAAGGAATTGTATACAATGACGCATCCGGTCTGTCCCGCCTTGCGGCAAACCGGAATCGTGGCAAACGTGCCACCCACGTCGCTGCCCTTTTTCACGAACACGTGCGTTCCCGCCAGGATTGCCGAGACCAGCTGTTTGACCAGCGGCCTGCCGTCGAATTCCTGCTGTAGCAGGTGGGTGAGTTCGCCGGCACCCTGGCTGTGTCCGACCAGCACGACGCCGCGTCCATGGTTGTCGTGCTCCAGATAATATTTCCACGCGTCGGCGACATCGCCGTACGCCATGGCCTGGTCGCCGGCGCCTTCGCCGGCGATTGCCTTGCGCAACTGTGCGATCGTCATCTGCCGGTACAGCGGCGCGAAGGGCCGGCACTTCGACGCGAAGCGCGCGAACTGCAGCTTGACGACGCCGCGTTCCTCGGCGTCGATGGCCATGTCGGCGTTCGGGCCCGGCTGCATCGACACCGTCGGGTAGACATAGAAGCAGTCGATCGGCGCGTCGCTGGCGGCGCGAAACGCTTCGTTCGTCATCGCGCCACCCGCGGCAACGACCGTCGTGGTGAGGTCGACGGCGCAAGCGTCCGCACGGCCGGGGCGGCACAGCCAGTTTTCGGCCTTGGCATAGTCGTTTTTTGGCTGCGCCGGGACCGGCGCCTGAGCCCGGGCTGCCGGGCACGCGCCCGCAGCGAACAGGCATGCCGACACAAACTGGAGCAGCTTGAACCTGAACGAACGGTTCGAAACGGGCACGCCGGTACTCCTTGGAACTGCTGGAACCGGCGCGCAGTTTAGCGTTGCGCCGCGCTCCCCCGCCGGTTGAACCGGCCGAACCCGCCTCCGCCACTCCAAACCGCTTCAAGATTCCCGTCCAAGCCTTTGCGAGGACAACAATTCGTTCACAATTAATCGGTTTTCTGGCGGCCTAAACGGGCGTAATCTGTGCGCCCCCCAGCCAGACCAGGAGCGCCGCAATGGCCCTGTGGAAAGACAACGTGAAACCCGCTTCTCCTCCTTCACCTTCCTCCACCCCGTCCTTCCTGGCGGACGCGATGCATCAGCCGGCACGCGCCGATGCGCCCTCCATTGCCGAGCCAAAGCCCGACGCTATCGCTACAACACCTGTCGCCGCGCGCGCTCCGGTTCGTGAGAAACCCCGCTCTGAATCGCTGATCGCACCCGACATCGCGATCGAGGGCAAGATCGAAGGCACCGGCCACGTGCGCATCGCCGGACGCTTCAAGGGCGACGTCAACGTCCGCGGCGACCTGACGATCGAACCCGGCGCGACGGTTGCGGGCAGCGTGCGCGCCGAGAAAGTCACGATCGCCGGCGAGTTGGGCGGCAACATCGAAGCCGCTTCACACGTGGACCTGCTGGAGAGCGGCTCACTGACCGGCGACCTCAAGGCGGCAACGCTGACGGTCGCGGCCGGCTCGCGCATGCGCGGCCAGGTCGACTTCGGCTGGGAAGACGCGAAGCCAGTCGAAATCGGCAGGCACGGCGCGCAACGCAATGGCGCGGATCACGGCAACGTTTCGTGACCACGCCGCCGCGCGCGGGCACGGCCGGAGCGACGCGCACCTGCCCGCACTGCCGGGAGACAATCCTCGAAAGCGCGGCAGTGTGTCCCGCCTGCCGCCACCACCTGCGCTTCGAGGCCCCGGTTGCCGGGGCCATCGAAGTCGTCACGCCACTGCGCGTCGAGGGCAGCATCCGCAACCCGGTTGGCGGCGGCGCCTGGGAATATTCCATGGTGCTCACTATTCGCAATGAACGTGGCGAAGAAATCGCGCGGCGGCTCGTCGGTGTCGGCGCGATGCAACCCGATGAACAGCGGACGTTCACGCTCAGCGTCGAAATGTCACCGGGCGGCGACAAGGGCGCCATGAAGCGCGGCACAAGGCACTGACCGACCTTGGTCGGTGTCGACGCTACTGGCGAAAAAACGCGGCGTTGAGCCTGGTCGGCAGTCGATCAGGCGGCGCGACCCATGCGGCTCGCCATCAGTACGGCTTCCTGCGCTCGCGCAGCGGCCAGCTTGGGATTGATCAGAAGCACGATTCTGCAGACGCCGCAAAGGTACTGCGTCTGGATCGTCTTGCGATTTTGCAGGTCAAGCGCCGACCGGGAATACTCGCGAAGATTGTGGCTTTCCGCGTGGCAAACTGAGCATTGCACGGTGCACCTCCGCAGCGCGTGAACTGCCGCTAAGCTGCGCTTGTGACTGTTCCATCGCCGCCAATTTTGCTGAAAGAATTCGTTAACGGCGAGAAGTCAATCAGGGACCAGACAGGTTGCAGATACGATAGCTCTTCTGCCGCACTTCCTGGAACCGGCGCAAAAACCTGCGCCGAGCGCAGCCAAATGCTGCGATGATGGCGCATGGCTACCTTCTCCGGGCTACCGCTTTCCGCCGCGCTGCAGAAGTCGCTCGACACCTTGGGCTACACCGAGATGACTCCGGTGCAAGCCGAAGGCCTGCCGGCGATCCTTGCCGGCCGCGATCTTATCGTGCAGGCACCGACCGGCAGCGGCAAGACCGTCGCGTTCGCCCTCGGCCTGTTGCAACGGCTCGAGCCGACCTTGCTGCGCGCGCAAGCGCTGGTGCTGTGTCCGACACGCGAACTGGTCGACCAGGTCGCCAAGGAAATCCGCCGGCTCGCCAGCAGCATGCCGAACATCAAGGTGACGATCCTGACGGGCGGCGTGCCGCTCGGCGTGCATCTCGCCTCTCTGCGCAAGGATCCCCACGTCGTCGTCGGCACGCCGGGGCGCATCCAGGAACTGATCGGCAAGAACGCGCTGGCGCTCGGCAAGGTGCGCACGCTCGTGCTCGACGAAGCCGATCGCATGCTCGACATGGGTTTCGAGGAACCGATCCGCGAAATCGTCGGCCACACGCCGCCGTCGCGGCAAACGCTGCTGTTTTCCGCGACTTATCCCGAAGCGATACGGGAGATGGCGCGCACGACCCTGCGCGACCCGATCGACGTGACCGTGGCCGCGCACGTCGATCAGCCGCTGGTGGAACAGTGGTTCTTCGAAGTCGAACCCGCGAACAAACCCGACGCGCTGGCCGCCCTTCTGATGGAGCACAAACCCGAATCGACCGTCGTGTTCTGCAATATGCGGCGCGATACCGAGACCGTCGTCGACGCGCTCGCGCGGCACGGCATCGCCGCGCTCGCCCTGCATGGCGACATCGAACAGCGCGACCGCGACGAAGTACTCGTGCGCTTCGCCAATCGCAGCTGCCGGGTGCTGGTCGCCAGCGATGTCGCCGCGCGCGGACTCGACATCAAGGACCTGGCCGCCGTGGTCAACTACGAACTGCCACCGGATCCGGACATCTATCTGCATCGGATCGGGCGCACCGGACGCGCCGGTTCGGGTGGCCTCGCGCTGAGCCTGTGCGCGCCGCGCGAGATACAGCGGGCGCACCTGATCGAAGAGCAGCAGGGAGCGCCGCTGGCGTGGCGGAAGATTTCGCCGATCGAAACCGGCACGAAGAACGTCTTGCAGGCGCCCATGACGACCTTGCGCATCGACGCCGGACGCAGCGACAAGCTTCGACCGGGCGATATTCTCGGAGCGTTGACCGGTGATGCCGGCTTGCCGGGCGATGCGATCGGCAAGATCGACATCTTCACGATTCGCGCCTATGTCGCGATCAAGCGCGAACTCGCGAACAAGGCGCTGAGCCGGCTGCGCTCGGGCAAGATCAAGGGACGCAGCTTCCGCGTGGAACTCGTGTAGGTGAGCCTCGGCCCACCGCTCTTCTCTTTCTTCCCTGCTTCGATGGGAGCCAAGACAGACGTCGGGCCGGCGCCCAGCCTGCTTCTCTACCTGTTCGCTTTCGGTGCCGAGTGAAGTACGGTGGGCCGAGGCCACCACAGATCGATGGCTGGCGAGCACATGCGCTCGCCAGCCATGCCGGCTCTACAGTTTTCCGAGCACGAGCAGGATTATCACGATCAGCAGCAGCAGGCCCAGGCCACCGGTCGGAAAGTAGCCCCATGACGAACTGTACGGCCATGTCGGAAGCGCGCCGACCAGCAGCAG
>Ga0157375_10002769_pt1 | contig 15168 bp, 14 predicted proteins | sample M35metaG_FD_115311 | JGI IMG/M metagenome (GOLD analysis project Ga0157375, IMG submission 115311) | Miscanthus rhizosphere microbial communities from Kellogg Biological Station, Michigan, USA - M3-5 metaG | ecosystem: Host-associated > Plants > Roots > Rhizosphere > Soil | place: USA: Michigan...
CCCTGAGGTTCTTCAATTTGTAGAGGCGATCAACAAATCGTTTTGGGTGCATTCGGAAGTAGATTTTACTGCAGATGTTCAGGATTTTCATTCGCAGTTAGAACCGCACGAAAAACACGCTGTAAAAAATGCACTTCTGGCCATTGCACAGATTGAGGTGTCTGTAAAGACATTCTGGGGAAACCTGTATAACCACTTTCCAAAGCCTGAATTCAACGGTCTTGGAGCTACTTTTGCGGAATGTGAATTCCGTCATTCTGAAGCTTATTCCCGTTTGGTGGAAGTGTTGGGATATAACGAAGAATTTACCAACGTAATCGAAATTCCTGCCGTGAAAAAGAGAATTGACTTCCTGTCAAACGTTCTTAAACACGCGAATTCCGCTACACCGAAAGAATATGTTTCTTCTCTTCTGTTATTCAGTATTCTGATCGAAAATGTATCGCTTTTCTCACAATTTGCGATCATCCTTTCTTTCACAAGATTTAAAGGATACATGAAAAATGTTTCCAATATCATCGCTTGGACATCAGTTGATGAACAAATTCACGCTAATGCCGGAATTTATTTAATTAACAAAATCCGTGAAGAACAACCTGATTTATTAACTGATTCTGATATTGAAGACATTTATACTTTGGTTGATCAATCCATCGAATTAGAAGGTGAAATTCTTGACTGGATCTTTGAAATCGGTGAATTAAGCGTTTTCTCAAAAGAAGATCTGTTAAACTTCATGAAATACCGCGTTGATGACAGTTTAAAGAAAATCGACATGAAGACAAAATACAACATCACTCCTGAACAATACAGACCAATGGTTTGGTTCGAGGAAGAAGTTTTTGCCAATTCTATGGATGATTTCTTTGCAAAAAGACCGGTAGATTACACAAAACACGATAAGAGTATTACTGCGAACGATCTTTTCTAATTCTAGATTTTGGATTAAAAAGCGCGAGCGAAGCGAGCGTCAAAGCAGATAGTATTAGCGTTTTGTCATGCTGAGCCTGTCGAAGCATCTTAAAGCAATTTTTAAACTTAATATTCTTAAATACTTAATTTAAATTTTAATGGTTAAAATTTAATTAATAAGAATAGAAAAGGTTTTTCATCATTCAGAATGACAAAGCGTTTCATTAAAATAAGCAAACAAAATTCCGGGTACAAACCCACTCAGGAATTCGAAAATATAACATCTATGGAAGAACAAAATACAAATATATGGTGGCTCAATGAGGAATCTGAGCAAATGCTTAACAGAGGATATCTGTTAAAAGGTGAAACTGTAGACGGAGCGATCGACAGAATCACTACTGCTGCTGCCAAAAAGTTATACAAACCGGAACTTCAGCCTGCTTTCAAGGAAATGATCACGAAAGGATGGATCAGTTTTTCATCGCCTGTTTGGGCCAACATGGGAACGCAGAGAGGTCTTCCAATTTCTTGTTTTAACGTTCATATTCCGGACAGCATCGAGGGAATTACCCACAAAATGGGTGAAGTGATCATGCAGACCAAAATCGGGGGCGGAACTTCAGGATATTTCGGGGAACTTCGTAACAGAGGGACTGCCGTAACAGATAATGGAAAATCTTCAGGAGCTGTTTCTTTCATGAAATTGTTTGATACGGCGATGGACGTAGTTTCTCAAGGCGGTGTAAGAAGAGGTGCTTTTGCAGCTTACCTGGATATCGATCATGGAGATATTGAAGAATTTTTATCAATCAAAGACATCGGAAGTCCGATCCAGAACTTATTTACGGGAATTTGTGTTCCTGATTACTGGATGCAGGATATGATCGATGGTGATATGGATAAGCGTAAAATATGGGCAAGAGTTTTGGAAAGCCGTCAGCAAAAAGGTCTTCCATACATTTTCTTTACAGATAACGTAAACAGAAATAAACCACAGGTTTATAAAGACTTAGGACTTACTGTCAATGCAAGTAACCTTTGTTCGGAAATCATGCTTCCTTCTACAAGAGAAGAATCTTTCATCTGCTGTTTATCATCAATGAACTTAGAATTGTATGACGAATGGAAAGATACAGATGCGGTAAAATTAGCGATCTATTTCTTAGATGCCGTTTTATCAGAATTCATCGAAAAAACAGAAGGAAATTATTACTTACAAGGAGCAAGAAATTTCGCTATGCGTCACAGAGCACTTGGATTGGGAGTTTTAGGATATCACTCGTATTTACAGAAAAATATGATTCCGTTTGAAAGTTTTGAGGCGACTCAATTCAATGCAAGAGCTTTCAGACACATCAAAGAGCAGGCAGATCAGGCTTCAAGAGAATTGGCCAATATCTATGGAGAACCGGAATTACTGAAAGGTTACGGATTGAGAAACACCACTACAATGGCAATCGCTCCTACAACTTCAAGTTCTGCAATTTTAGGACAAACTTCTCCCGGAATCGAGCCTTTTGCGTCTAATTATTATAAAGCCGGTTTAGCAAAAGGAAACTTTATGCGTAAGAACAAGTATCTAGCAAAATTATTAGAAGAAAAAGGTCTTGATAATGAAGAAACATGGAGAACAATCATGTTAAACCACGGTTCTGTTCAACATTTGAAAGAATTATCTGAAGAAGAAAAAGCAGTTTTCAAAACATTTAAAGAAATTTCTCCAATGGAAATTATTTCTCAGGCTGCTCAGAGACAACAATATATCGACCAGGCTCAGTCACTGAACTTGCAGATCCCTTCAACAATGCCTGTAAAAGACGTCAACTATCTTTACATCGAAGCTTGGAAAAAAGGAGTTAAAACTTTGTATTATCAAAGAAGTTCTTCTGTATCAAAAGAAATGATGGTTAATTTTGTAACCTGTTCAGCTTGTGAAGCATAAGATTCGATAATAATAAACGATCTACATACCACAAAGCACGCTTTTTTAGCGTGCTTTTTTCGTTATTTCTGATTTTTAATAAAATTTAATATTCAAAGCATAAATATTTATTATTCATGAATCCACTACAAACACTTATAAAAATTACAATTTATTCCCCAAATAGTGATAATTAATAACCATATTATTAATTTTATATTGATTTTTTTAATATAAATTCAATACATTTGTGAAAAAATTATTTCAAAATAACACTTCATGAGAAAATTATTAAGTAAGAATAACTATGCGTTATTGTTGCTAACCTTATCCTTTACCAGTGTAACTGCGCAAGTTAAAATCTCCAATTCGTCAGGAGTCATCAATCCCGAAAGCGTTTTACAGCTTGAAAGCTCAACCAACGATCAAGGTTTTTTGTTAACAAGAATCCCTTTACAGCAAACCAATTTGCCCAATCCTTTATCTGCACATACCGCCGGGATAATTGTCTATAACACTGCAACAGCAGGAACTGCCCCAAACAATGTCACCCCCGGACTGTATTATAACAACGGAACATCCTGGGTAAAACTGACAACGAAAGGTCCCAAAATTGGTGATATTAAAAACAGCTTCCAAAGTGCCGACCACAACGGTTGGTATATCTTAAACGGAAGGGCTGTGACTACTTTGGCAGCCAATCCAAGAGCTAAAGCAACTGCTTTGGGATTTGCCACCAATTTACCTGATGCTACAGACCGTTACTTAAAAAATACAAGCGGTAGTGATGCAATAACAGCATTAGCAGGCGCAGATACTTTTACCCTGACACAAGCCAGACTTCCCAATGTAAATTTCATAGGAAGCACAAGTGCTACAGCCAATCACACCCATACTTACACCGATAATCCCGCAACGACAATTAACGTTGCAGCAGGAACCAACAATCCGCTTGCCGCCAACAATCAGCTAGCCAGCAATGTTATTTCTGCAGGAAATCACAACCACACACTGAGCTTTAATTTGGGAGGCAGCAGCCAGCCTGTAAGCTTGGAACCCGGAAATATTATCACTAATGTATTTATCTATTTAGGGAACTAATAATTATGAAAACACAATTTATCTATACATATATCGCACTTCTTTTATTTTCAATGATAAACGCACAAGTGGGAATAGGAACTTCTTCACCCTCAAATTCTGCAGTTTTAGAATTAAACAGCAGCAATAAAGGTTTTTTGATGAATACTGTTACGCTAACCTCAACTCAATCTGTATTACCTTTCACAAGTCATGTTGAAGGAATGTGGGTTTACAATACCGCTACAGCAGGTACTTCGCCAAACAATGTCATCCCCGGATTATATTACAATGACGGAACAAAATGGGTTTTAATGTCATTCAACGGAGATCTTCCAAAAATCGGAGATATAAAATCCAGTGTGACGACTGCAGATCATGACGGATGGTATTTACTGAACGGAAGGAATATTTCTACCCTCCCTGCCACTGCACAATCTACTGCAACCGCACTGGGCTTTGCTACAACTTTGCCTAATTCCACTGACAGAATTATAAAAGGAAAAAACAACGCTGAAGCTTTTGCAGCTGTTGGAGGATCGAATTCTTATACACTGACACAGGCCAATTTACCCAATCTTACTTTTACAGGTACAACAAGCGCCAGCGGAGCACACTCCCATACATATACACAAAGAGGAGCCAATTACTGGAATTATACAGCCGGAGGAGTAGTTGCCGTGAGATTTACAAATACAGAAACAAGAACTACAGGAGCTGCCGGAGGCCATAGCCACACGATCAGCGTCCCTAGTGGAGGAACCAATACGGCGATAGTACAGTATCCTAAACACATGGTCGTGGAATATTTCATTTATTTAGGGCAATAAAAAACATCAACAATGAAAAAATTTAATTATCTATTTATTTTACTTTTAACTTGCTTTTTATCTAAAGCTCAGGTGATGGTCACAAACGGAGTACCTGCCAATCCAACTCCTAATACCAATGCTATTTTGGAACTTTATTCAGTTAATCATAATAAAGGCTTATTAATGCCTAAGGTATCTTTAGCTGCTACAGATAATCCTAGTCCGTTGCCAACTCACATAGCAGGCATTACTGTTTACAATACCAATACTGCTGCCGTAACGCAGCTTACAAGCGTAAGCCCCGGATTATACTACAACAACGGAACTTCATGGAACAGACTAGAAGTGGAAGCTCCTGCAACAGGTGATATCAAATACAGCAGTACTGCAACCGATCACGATGGATGGTATCTTTTAAACGGAAGAAATATCTCAACCTTATCGGCTACAGCTCAGGCAAGTGCAACTTCTTTAGGCTTCACCACGACACTTCCAAATAGTGCAGACCGATTTTTAAAAGCTAAAGCAGCGACAGAAACATTAGGAGCTGTCGGAGGAAACTCATCTGCAATACTTACCCAGGCAAATCTTCCCAATGTTGCTTATACGAATGTTGCCACACAAACAACAGGAGCACATACTCACACTTATAATGACAGAGCCAACGGCTCATTACAAAGTACCGAAGGCGGAACTACTCAAACAGTTGTAGATGATGGAGCAGCTACTTTAGCGACTTCTGCTTTGGCAGCCCATACACATACTTTTTCTATTTCTACAGGAGGCAGCGGGACACCACTGAATTTACAGCCTAAATATTTATCAGCTTATATTTTCGTGTATTTAGGACAGTAATTATTAGTTTAATTCAAATCGACTCATCTATAGAAGATCTCATTTTTGAGGTCTTTTTTTATGTAAAATTCTGTGGTTTTTGTTTTATATTTGTTTTAAAGTTTAATTCAAAAAACTCTTACTATGAAATTCGGACAAGTAGAAGACCCTTCAAAAATAGATTTTACATTACCAAAAGATCATCCAAGAACTAAGGAAGTTTTAAGTCAAAACAAAAAAGGCTTAGAAAATATTTCTATCGGTTGTGCAAAATGGAATAAAACAGATCTTAAAGGTTTCTACCCGAAAGGCACAAAAGACGAATTGACCTATTACGCCACACAATTCAACTCCATTGAATTGAATGCTACTTTTTACGGAATGCCGACCGCGGAACAGGTTCAGACCTGGAAAGAAAAAACGCCGGAAAATTTCAAGTTTTTCCCGAAAATTACCAACACGGTTTCCCATTTCAGAAGACTTCTAAATATTGATGATGTTGTCACTCAGTTTGCGAGTGCCGTTTTAAATTTTGATGAAAAATTAGGAATGGTTTTTCTTCAGCTTCATGATAATTTTAAACCTAAAGATTATGACAGGTTAGAAAAATTCGTAAAAAACTGGCCAAAAGAAGTTCCGTTAGCAATTGAATTGAGAAATACGGAATGGTTTACTGATGAAGAAATATTTAACACAACTTGCGAACTTTTTGAAGCCAATACTATTACCAACATTATTGTTGATACTGCGGGGCGAAGAGATATGCTTCATATGCGACTTACAACGCCTCATGCATTTATTCGTTATGTAGGCGCAAATGCAGAAAGTGATTACGAAAGATTAGATGATTGGTTAAAACATTTAACTAAATGGAAGAAAGAAGGTTTACAAAATGTCTATTTCTTTGTTCACCAGAATATTGAGAAAGCATCACCACTTTTATCTGCTTATTTCATCCAAAAAATGAATGAGGAATGGAAAACCGACCTCCAAGTGCCTAAAATGGGAACTGAAAGCACGCCCACCCTGTTTTAAATTAAATAAATTATTATTTCGTCTTAAAAGAAATATTTATAATTTACTTTATATCGCAAATTTATCTAAAACATTTTAACCTTTTGATTTAGAACTAAAAACATTCTGTAAAAGCCTTTTTGTGTTGGTATTTTTCGTAAATTAGATAGCGACAAATATGTTAAACACTTAAAAACACATTTATGGAAAAGGAAATTTGCACGATAAGCATTACCAGCAGCTGGCTCGGTGATGAATATACTTTTTATGAAGATAATAAAATAAAAAGAATATTTGACAATAACAGCCTCAGTTCCAACGTAATCGAATGGCTGGAAGCATACCAAATCAATAAACAAACAAAAGATAAATTAGTCAAAAACTGTCCTGAAGAATGCAAGGAAAAAGTAATGCAAATCTTAGATTATCCTTAATTTTTTTTAATTAAACAGTTATCTTTTCTTTCTTAACAACAAAATCAAATTAAGGAACAGCAAAAGAAAATCAAGAGATATCCAAATACCGAGTTTTATATTCTCGTGATTATAGGCATCTATTTGCTGTTTTGCTTCATCTGAAAGTTTCAGGCTTTGATTAATATAGTTTTGAACTTCAATAATCTGATCAATATTTTTATTGGGCACTGAATGTTGTGAGAAATAGACTAAATTTTTCTTGCCCAAATATCCTATTACCCAATACTCATCGGATTTATCCATTTTTAAATGTTCAATTCTGTAATATTCCGGACGGATCTTTCCGATGTGTTTAGCTTCTAAAATCCCACCTTTTTCCGAATCATTTTGATTGATCACGTAAAAGTCCAGTGTTTGCGGCAGTTTATTGATTATTTGCAACGCAACTGAATTATTTACAACTCCGATTGCACTCTTCTTAATAAACCAATACGTAAAAATAGAAATCGAAAAAACAAGGGTAAAAATCCGGAACAACTTTGCCCACTTAGCCGCAACCTTGAATAAGATCAAAGAAAAAACAGAAGCAAAGAAAATTACAAAAATGAAGAATTCCATACTACAAATATACTTATTTCATAAGCTTTGTGAGAATTTTAGTCTACATTCCATTCTTTATAAAACTGGTCGAGGAAACGCAGCATAAAATCATGTCTTTCCTCGGCTATTTTTTTGCCTGCATCTGTATTCATCAAATCTTTTAATAACAGTAGTTTTTCGTAAAAATGATTGATCGTTGTCCCGTTAGATTTCTTGTATTCCTCTTTTGACATATTCAAGCTTGGTTGAATATCAGGATGATACATCGGATTATTTTTAAACCCTCCGAAATTGAAAGTCCTGCCAATTCCGATAGCTCCGATAGCATCAATACGATCAGCATCCTGAACAATTTTAAGCTCAACAGGCAAATCTTTTGGAGCTTCTCCTCTATTCTTGAACGAAATATTTTTAATCACAAATAAAACCTGCTCAATAACATCTTCCGGGGCATTCTGACCTTCTAAAAACCCGCGGGAGATTTTTAAGGCTAAAGTTTCGTCTCCATTATGAAATTTCGGATCTGCAATATCATGAAGCAATGCCGAAAGCTCAACAACTTCCTGATTACATTCTTCATGCTTAGCAATTTTTTTTGACAGTTTCCAAACTCTCTCGATGTGGAACCAATCATGTCCGGCTTCAGCTCCTTCCAGTTTTTCTTTTACAAATTCTATAGTGTTGTCAATTATATTTTTCATGTATGATCAATTCATTTAAAATAATATTCCAAAGCTTTTTATTATAGCTTCTAAAAAAATTCACATGTCCGATTTCTCCTTTTTCCGACTCCGAAGTCCTTATCAGTCTGTAGGTTGGCTTAAGGTTGGGATAAGTATCATTCAGCAGGCTTTCCACTCCTTTTTTTGTTAACCACACATCATCTTCTGCCCGAATTACAAATACTTTCTGTGTTAAATTTCTAGAATAATCATCAATTTTTTCCAGCAAACTGTTGGTTGATTTCCTGTTCAAAATTAAGGTTCTCCAGTCATAAGCGCAATTTTTTGGAAGACTTTCTCCCAAACCAAACCAATTTCCCGGAAAATATCCTAACAATGCGGTAGTTAGGGGCTGAGCAATTCCAAAACCGAGATACGCTTCAATTTTTGTTCTGAATTTTAAATTTCCTACGAAAGCATTTTGGGTTCCTACAAAAATAAATTCATCAAACATTTCAGAATCTTCATTCATTCCCAAGATCAATGCTCCGACAGAATGACCCAGACAATATTTTTTATACTTCGAAAAACGGATTTTAATGTATTTTGTTAAGGTTTTATAATCTTCCGCGCCCCAACTTCTCATAGAAGCCTTAAAACCATTCATTTTTTCAGGCTTTGAAAGTCCGATCCCCCGATAGTCGTAAGTGATGACCGTAAATCCCATTTCTGAAAAATACTGAGCAAAAGAGAAATAAATATGCTGCTTTACACCTGTCGCCGAATTAATTAATAAAAACTGATCATTGCTCTTTTCAGGCACAAAAAGGTGAGCAACAATATCGAAATGGTCATTCGTTTTTAAAATTAACTTTTCCATAGTTTTAAAAGAAAAAATCCACTATAAAAGTGGAAATTTTACTTTATATTTTATGTTAAGTTTTAAACTTTCGATATGTAGCAAATAGCTTATGAAAAGAAATCAGACACTCTTGGAAGCCCGGTTTGCGAACCTTTTTTTTCTGAAATTCTCGAAGAAACTTCATTGCCAAATTTAACACATTCTTCAATCGGATTATTATGGCATAAAGCAATAGCAAATCCTGATGTAAAGGCGTCCCCCATACCCATTTTATAGGCAGTTTTATCTTTATCGTTTCTGAAATATTTCATCTCAGTCCCATCAAAATAAATGGTAGAATTGGTATCGTCTCTTAAAAAAACTTTATTAAAATATTTTTTAAGAATATCTTCGCGTTGATCTTCACCGAAAACAATGTGTAATTCGCTGCTTTTTACGACAATGAAATCAACACTGTCAATAATTTCTTCGCTCAAACGAACTGCCGGAGCAGCATATAAACCGACCTTTTTACCATATTTTTTGGCTTTTCTGACGGTATATTCCACTACATTTATCGGAATTTCAAGCTGGATAAGAATCAAATCTGTTGTGTGAAAATATTTATCCGCAGATTCTATATGATCTATATCCAAACGCTTATTCGCGGCAGGAACTACGACAATCACCGTATCTCCTTCCGAAGTGGTGACATAAGCCGTACCTGTGGCTTCCAAATCCGTTTCATATACAAATCCTACATTTACATTTTCACTGACCAGATTTCGCATAATCTGTTGCCCCAGAGGATCCATTCCTACACAACCTATAAAATATACGCTGGCTCCCAATCTTGCTGTCCCCACAGCTTGATTAGCCCCTTTTCCTCCAAAATAACTGTCTGAGCTGGTTGCCAGAACGGTTTCGTTAGGAGAGGGAAGTTTTTCGGTTTCTAAAACCAAATCAATTGAGGAACTACCTACAACGATGATTTTTGGTTGTTCTGATGAGAAATTCATTGTGTTTTATCTGTTTAATTTTGTGTTATCAGTTTCCAACAAATTTATAATAAGGGAAGCTGCTATCAAAAACAATTAACTATTATTAACTAATTTCGATAAATTCCGTGATAATTTTAACCGGCTCACTGTTTTTGTCATAAGCAATATAACTCGCATAGAAGCCTTCACCATAACCAGTTTCAAAGGCAAAAATAGTTCCGGGGTGTTCTTCCGCCGGCTTCAAAAATGCATATTGATCAATTGCACCATTTTCGTCAAAAAAATATTCATGAAAGAATTCTTCATAAATCCCCATGAAATCTACTCCTTTGCTATGGTATAATCTTTTTTCCAGATGATTTAGATTTTCCTGAGTATCCACATCCATAAAGCAACCCATTCCGCTTTCTACAGGATATCCAAAAACCTCACCATCAGCAAGATCTTTTACATTTTGTCCTTCTGTAGTTGCCAGTTTCCATTCTGCGATTTCTAAATCACTGAAAATAATTTCGGCATACGCTACACAATTACTTTCTCTTTCTTTGTGTAATAAAACCGAAAAATCTCCTTTCGGAAATCCTATTGAAAAAGGCTGCATATCATTGGTAATCAAAGGATCACAGGCAACCAACTTCCCACTGGAAAGATAAATCTTCCCAACTTCAAAGCTTTCCAGCAAAGGACTTTCAACAAAATCTTTTGAGAATAGCTTTTTTATGTTTTCTATGTGTGTCATTTAGTTTTAATTATTCTTCACCACTTAATGTGATGTGTATATTTTCATTTTCTACATTTTGATGAAATAAAATGTCATTCATTTCATCCTCCAAACTCTCTATTACTATCAATTGGTAGGTTTTAATATCATTAGAAACTTCAATATTTTCAAGTGAAGAAATTTTCATAGATATTGACAGACTAGAGTTTAAAACAATATTAATATAATTATTTTCATCTAAACTTCCTTCCAACAATTCTCCAATCAGATAAAATTCTTTTTTTCTTCTTATTGTAAAACTGCTAATGACCCTAAAAGTTCCAACTTTATCTTTAAAGTTCATTACAAACTTTTCAATTTCTCTTCTAGAATTGCAATTTTATCCTGCGCATCTTTTTGTTTCTTACGCTCAACATCTACCACTTCTGGTTTTGCGTTGGCAACAAACTTTTCGTTAGATAATTTTTTATCAACAGAAATTAAAAATCCTTTTAAATATTTTATCTCTTCTTCTGTTTTGATTTTTTCTTCTCCTAAATCTAAATTATCACTCAAAGGAATTGAAATTTCCGTTGATCCAACCAAGAACGTAAAGCTCGGTTTATCCGTTTTTTTACCAAAATGAATATCGGAAACGTTGGCTAATTTTTTAATTACCGCTTCATTTTCAAATTGACTCGCACTGGTATAAACTTCAACAGCTTCTTTTGGCGAAATCCCTTTTGTCTGACGGTAATTTCTTACTCCAGAGATGATTTCTTCCGCAGTTTCAAAGTTTTTAATACTATCTTCATTAAAAGCTTCCGCCTTTTTTTGCTGAGAAATTATTAAAGCTTCATCAATATTTCTGTCCGAGATCAATTGCCAGATTTCTTCTGACTGGAAAGGCATAAACGGATGAACTAATTTCATTAATTCTTCAAAAAGTGCAACCGTTTTATGATAAACTTCTTTAGAAATACCCTCACCATAATTTGGTTTGATCGCTTCCAGATACCATCCGCAGAAGTCGTCCCAAATTAATTTATAGATCAAATGCAATGCATCAGAAATTCTGAATTTCTCAAATTGCTGATCGATCTCTACAATTGTCTTATTTAATTTATTTTCAAACCATTCAATAGCTTGGTTGTCTGCAATATTTGCCGGTTTATCTTCATGATTCCACATATTGATCAAACGGAAAGCACTCCAGATTTTCGTCATGAAATTTCTTCCCTGAAGCATTAAATCTTCATCAAAAAGAAGATCATTTCCTGCCGCAGAACTTAATAAAATTCCTACACGTACCCCATCTGCCCCATATTTATCCATCAATTCTAACGGATCAGGTGAATTGCCTAAAGATTTTGACATCTTTCTTCTCTGCTTATCTCTTACAATCCCTGTAAAATAAACGTTTTTGAACGGAACTTCTTTTCTGTATTCCAGTCCTGCCATGATCATTCTCGCTACCCAAAAGAAAATAATATCCGGACCCGTTACCAAATCCGAAGTCGGATAGTAATAGTTGATATCTTTATTTTCAGGATCGTTTAAACCATCAAAAACAGACATTGGCCACAACCATGATGAGAACCAAGTATCAAGAGCATCTTGGTCTTGCTTTAGATTCGATGCTTCAAGATTCGAGTTTCCTGTTTTTTGCTTCGCGAGTTCTAACGCTTCTTCTATATTTTCTGCAACTACGAAATCATTTTCTCCGTCACCATAATAAAAGGCAGGAATTTGTTGTCCCCACCAAAGCTGGCGGGAAATATTCCAGTCGCGGATGTTTTCCATCCAGTATTTATATGTATTTTTAAACTTTTCAGGATAAAATTTCACCTCATCATCCATTACAACATCCAAAGCCGGTTTTGCAATTTCAGACATTTTTAAGAACCATTGAACAGAAACTTTAGGCTCAATAACCGCGCCTGTTCTTTCTGAAGTTCCTACTTTATTTACATAATCTTCAGCTTTTAACAAAAGATCTTTTTCTTCCAATTCTTTCGCGATCTGCTTTCTTACATCAAATCTGTTTTTTCCGGCGTAATGTTGACCATAATCATTCAAATTCCCATCATCATCCAAAGAATCAATCATTTGGAGATTGTGCTTTTGTCCGATTTCATAGTCATTTACGTCGTGAGCAGGCGTAATTTTCAAAGCACCTGTTCCGAATTCAATATCAACATATTCGTCTTCAATAATCGGAACCACTCTGTTCACGATCGGTACAATTACATTTTTGCCTTTCAAATGAGCATATCTCTCATCATTAGGATTGATACAAACCGCCGTATCTCCAAAAATCGTTTCAGGACGCGTTGTGGCAACCGAAAGAAATTCTTCTGTACCTTCGATTTTATATTTAAGGAAATATAATTTTCCGTTTTGCTCTTTAAAAATAACCTCTTCGTCAGAAATATTGGTCTTCGCTTCAGGATCCCAGTTTACCATTCTGTATCCTCTGTAAATTAATCCTTTATTGTAAAGATCAACAAAAGATTTAATTACCTGCTGAGATAGTGACTCTTCCATCGTAAAACGGGTTCTGTCCCAATCACAAGAACAACCCAATTTTTTCAATTGCTCAAGGATTGTTCCGCCATATTTGTCGGTCCATTCCCAGGCATGTTTTAAAAATTCTTCACGGGTAATATCTGATTTATTGATTCCCTCAGACTTCAGCTTGGCAACAACCTTCGCTTCCGTAGCAATCGAAGCGTGATCTGTTCCCGGAACCCAACAAGCATTAAATCCCTGCATTCTTGCACGACGGACCAGAACATCCTGAATGGTATTATTCAACATATGCCCCATGTGTAAGATCCCCGTAACGTTTGGCGGAGGAATTACGATCGTGTATGGCGGCTTGTCATTAGGCTCTGAATGGAAGTATTTGTTTTCCAGCCAATAGCTGTACCATTTTTGTTCTGTTTCCTGTGGATTATACTTTTCTGAAATCTGCATAAATTCTGTTTCTTTAGCTTACAATTTGCAAAAATAGTTTAAACAAAAAAAATTTTAAGTATGAATTAAAATAATTTTTAACTTTGTTTCCTAAAATTTATCTAACAAACATATTAACATTCAAGAATATGAAAACATTATTTGCAGGAATTGCACTATTAGGGACATTTGCTTTAGCATCTGCACAGACTATCACTTTTGATAAAACTACTTTCGATTATGGTACAATTAAGCCAAATTCTGACGGTACAAGATTTTTCACAGTTAAAAATACAGGTGATAAGCCTCTAATTTTATCTAACGTAAAAGCTTCTTGCGGATGTACAACTCCAGAGTTTAAGCAAGATCCTATTATGCCAGGAAAAACTGCTCAGATCAAAGTTGGATACAACACAGCGATCAACGGAGGATTCAACAAAATGATTGAAGTTTTCTCTAACGACCCGGCAAACAGCAGAACTGTAATCTACATCAAAGGTAATGTAGACGCAAACGCTCCTGAACCGAAGCCATTAACTCCTGAAGAGCAAAAAGCTGCTGCAAAAGCTCAAAAAGCTGCAGACAAAGCTGCTAAGAAGGCCGCTAAAATAGCTGCGAAAAAGTAATCTCTACTAAAAAAATAAGAAAACCGTCTCCATCGAGGCGGTTTTTTTATTACATTTATGTGAGCTAGGTGATAGATGTTAGGTATCAGGTGATAGTTTTACAGCTATACGTTAAAATTCAATCTTTTAATCTTTTAATTAAATATTATATGGACACCAATTTCTCAGATGACTTTCAGGTAAAAGGAAAATTTTCAATCAAAAAATCTTCAACAGAATATAAAGGAAAACTCACAAAACAGGATGGTGAGCAGTTATTAATTGCAGAAAAAGAAAAACTTCGTGAGCTTCAGGAAAGACTATATGCTGACGGAAGTAAATCTCTTCTGGTTGTGCTTCAGGCGATGGATGCAGCAGGAAAAGACAGCTTAATTGAACACGTTTTCGGAGGTGTGAATCCGCAGGGTTGCAATGTGATGAGTTTTAAAACACCAAGTTCTAAAGAGTATGCTCATGATTTTTTGTGGAGACATTATGTAGCCTTACCGCAGAAAGGAATGATCGGGATTTTTAACCGTTCGCATTATGAGAGTGTTTTGGTGTGTAAAGTACATCCTGAATATAATTTAAGCGAAAAAACATGGAATTCTGTAAAAGATTTCGATGATACATTTTGGGAAAACCGTTATGAAAGCATTCGAAATTTTGAAAAACATCTTGCTCAAAACGGAACAACCATCATAAAAATATTTCTGAACGTTTCTAAAAACGAACAAAAGAAAAGACTTCTCGACAGAATCGACGAACAGGAAAAAAACTGGAAATTTTCTGCTGCCGACCTCCCTGAA